>Ga0207707_10005157_pt1 | contig 11449 bp, 10 predicted proteins | sample KBSC83BmetaG_FD_184336 | JGI IMG/M metagenome (GOLD analysis project Ga0207707, IMG submission 184336) | Corn rhizosphere microbial communities from Kellogg Biological Station, Michigan, USA - KBS C8-3B metaG (SPAdes) (version 2) | ecosystem: Host-associated > Plants > Roots > Rhizosphere ... | reverse complement strand
CTTGACGATGTTGAAGCCGAGCGCGCCGGCCTGCACCGGGTCCTGTCCGCTTGCCTGCAGCACCAGGCCGAGCGGCGACTGCGACAGGCCGTAAAGGACGGCGGCACTGATCGCCATGAAGCCAAGCGCGATCCAGTAATTGGCGTTGGCGTTGATGGTGATGACGTCGGGGATGGTGAGACCGATCTCGCCGCCGGTCAGATCAGCGAAGACCACGATGAAGTTTTGCAGTATCAATACCGCGACCAGCGTCGTCAGGCCGAAATAGGGCCCGCGCACGCGCAAGGCCGGCAGCGCCAGCACGAAGCCCGCGACGACCGCGGCGAGTGCCCCGAGCACGATGCAGATATAGACCGACCAGCCATACTGGTTGTTGACGATGCCCGCGGTATAGGCGCCGACGCCGATCAGGAAGGTCGGGCCGAAATTCACTTCTCCGGCGAAGCCGAACAGGAGGTCCCAGGCCATCGCAAACACGCCGAAATAATAGGCGACGGTGAGGAGCCCGAGCACGTAGCCCGAGACGTAGAGAGGCAGCGTCGATGCGAGGGCTACGATGACGATCGAGATCAGGAACAGGCGGGACTTGAAGAAATCGCCCATGCTCATCGCCTCCCCAGCAGGCCCTGCGGCCGGATGTACATGACGACGACAAGCAGAAGCAGCGCCGGAATGGTACGATAGGCCGGCGAGATCAGATAGGCGGTGATGGTTTCGAGGTAGCCGACGACAAAGGCAGCGATCAGCGAGCCGGAGACGCTGCCGAGCCCGCCGAGCACCACGATCGAGAACGCACTCGCGGTCAGCGGTCCCACGCTGTAGGAGCTTACGCCCAAAAACATGCCGAGGAGCACGCCGGCGATGCCGGCAAGCACGCCGTAGATCGCCCAGACCACGACGTAGATGCTGGTGAGCTCAAGCCCGAGCAAGGTAACGCCGCGCGGATTCATCGAAGCCGCGAGCACGGCCTTGCCGGTGCGGGTGCGGTTCACCAGGAGCCAGAGCAGTGCGATGACGAGGCAGCAGACCACAGCCGTAAAAATTTCATTCTTCGGCGTCCGAACGCCCAGGATATTGACCACGCCTTCGACGATGGGAAGCACCGTCTTGGCATTGTTGGTGAAGCAGTAAGCGATGAGTTCCTGGATCATGATGCCCCAGAGCAGCGTGCCGGTGAGAACGAAGATCTCCTTCTCCTCGTTCGGAATGCGCCGCGACTTCTGGATTGGCTGCACCACCGCGAAATAGGTCGCAAAGGACATGACCAAGGCGACAGCGACGCCGATCAGTGCGCCGGTGTAGGTGTCGGTATGCAGCACGCTGGCGGCGGCCCACGCTGCCACCGCCGCCGCCACCATGATGGCGCCGTGGGAAAGGTTGAGCACGCCGGAAACGCCGAAGATCAGGGTGAAACCGGTCGCGCCCAGTGCATACAGGGCACTGACGGCAAAGCCGTCGATCAGGATCTGTAAAGTAAGCATTCAGATTGGCCGCGGCAGCACCGCTGCCTTAATTCGGGAGAATCGTGCAAACAGCCGGACTCCCGGCAGCGCCGGGAGCCCGATGGTTCAGTCTCAGTTCGCGGTGACCTTGATGAAGCTCGGGAACTTGATCTGGGTCTTGGCCACTTCCTTGGGCCAGACGGCGACCTGCTGACCGTCCTGCCACTGCAGCATGAGACCCGTGATCAGGCCCTTGCCGTATTTGATCGAGTGGGTGAACGGATCGTCCTTGCCGTAGAACTGGACGCGGCCAATGGTGCCTTCCCAGTCGGTCTTTTCAAGCGCATCGACGAGCTTGTCGGCATCGGTCGAACCGGCGCGCTTCACGGCGTCGGCGATATAGTAGACCTCGTCATAGGCGGTGTAGCCTGCATAGGACGGATAATTGCCAAACTTGGCCTTGAAGCCATCCGCGAACGGAATCGACTTCGGCGTCACCGCCACGCCCGGACCGGATACGCCCTGATAGAGCACGCCGTTCGCGGCGTCATTGGTGTCCTTGCCGAAGGTCGAGTTGGTCGCCTGTGAGGAGATGCCGAACATCGGAATCGGCACCTGCTGATTCTTCCACTGCACTGTCGGCTGCACGCCTACATGCGAGATGCCGGTGATCATCACGTCGGGCTTCGCAGCTTCGATCTTGTTGAAGATCGGCGTGAAGTCGGTGGTGTCGGGTGAGAAGCGGATGTGATCGAGCACCTTCAGCCCGATCTTCGGCAGGCATTCCTCGTAGCCGATATCGAGCGGCTTGGTCCAGGCGGCGTCCTCGCTCATGATAACCGCGGTCTTCATGTGCTTCTGGTCGACCAGTAGTTCCTTCGCGGCATCGCAGACCGACAGCGCGAGCGCGGCCGATGTCAGGTAGCCATGGAAGGTGTATTTGTTCTTCTCATAGTCCGCATGTACGCTCTTGCTGATCTCGTTGGACGCAGCGCCCGGCGTGACGAAGGGTGTCTTCAGGCGCGATGCCCAGGGCTCCAGCGCCAGCACGACCTCGCTGATATAGCTCGCGATGACGATGTTGACCTTGTCCTCATTGACGGCGCGCTGGAAGGCGCGGACAGAATCGGCGGAGGAGGAGTGGTTGTCGTAGGTGACGATTTCGATCTTGCGTCCGTCGACGCCGCCCTTGGCGTTGATCTCGTCGGCGGCCATTTGCGCGGCCTGCGGAATCGAGGCGCCGGCGATCGCCTGAGCTTCCGCGATCACGCCGATCTTGATGGGATCTGCCGCAAAGGCCGGGCTGGATGCTGAAATGAGGCCGAGGGCGGTAGCGCCGAGCAGCGCATTGATTGACCAAAAAACAGGCGGTCGGGATGTTATTCGCATTTTGTTTCTCTCCTCTTATTGGGCAAATTCAAGCCTGGAAGCCATTGTAGCTGCGCCCGCGTTCTCAGCAAGCCTCCGGAGCCGGAACTAAAGTAGATAAGAGCGGAGGCTGCTGTGGCCGGTCAATTTCACTCGACGGAAGCGTTGGCGCCGCGCTCGATCCTGAACTCGATGTCGATGAGTTCCCGCGAGTGGTTCATGTCCGATTGCGCCATCAACAACGTGAGATCCCTGCCGCGCAGCGATGCAAGCACCTCCGACAGCCGTTCCGAGAGCGCGGGCGCGATTCCCTCGAATGGCTCATCCAGCAACAGACATCTGGTACCGATGGCAAGCGCGCGGCCGAGCGCGACGAGCTTCTGCTGGCCGCCGCTGAGCAACAGCGCCTTGCGATCGCGCATCTCGGCGAGCTCGCCGATCACGCCATAGACGAAATCGAGTCGTGCCTTGCGGTCGAGATGTTTTGCGACCCATAGTGGCAGCAGGATGTTCTCTTCCACCGTCAACTGCGGCACCAGGCAGCGGTCCTCCGGCATATAGCCGATCCCGAGCGCGGCCCGCCTGTGTCGCGGCTGCGCCGATAGATCAGCGCCTTCGAAGCGGACCGAGCCTTGCGCGGGCCTGAGGTGGCCCATGATCGAGCGGATCAGCGTGGTCTTGCCGGCGCCGTTGCGGCCGACCAGGCTCACCATGGCGCCCTTGTCGATCCGCATCGAAAAGCCGCGCAGCGCCGTCATCGAGCGGATGTCGACGACGAGGTTGTCGATCTCGATCAGCGCATCCGTCATCGGGCGCCTCCGGTGACGTAGCGGCGCACTTCCGGGTCCTTCAAAACCTTCAGCGGACTGCCGTCGGCGATGATGCGGCCGGAGTAGAAGGCGACCACGCGGTCGGCATAGCGGCTGACGATATCCATGTCGTGCTCGACGAACACGATGGTGGCGGCGTCGGGCGCCACCGCATGGATGACGCGATCCATGGTCGCGAATTTCTCCTCGGCCGAGACGCCGGATGTCGGTTCGTCCAGCAGCAGCAGTTTCGGCCGCCGCACCAGCGCCATCGCGATATCGATCAGCTTGCGCACCCCGCCGGCTAGCTCCGAGATCGGCCGGTCGGCGAGGGCGGCAAGGCCGAACCGTTGCAGCAATTCGACGGCCTGCTCGCGGCGACCGTTTGCTTCGGCCGGCGAACGCAGCGACAGGGCCCGCGGATGCATGCCGGCGATGGCCACGGCAAGGTTCTCGACTGCGGTCAGCTCGACGAATAATTGCGGGATCTGGAACGAGCGCGAGATGCCGAGGCCCGCGACGCGGCGCGGCGAATGCCTGGATATATCGGTGCCATCGAGCACGATCGAGCCGCGATCCGGCTTCAGATATCCCGTCACCATGTTGACGAAGGTGGTCTTGCCCGCGCCATTGGCGCCGATCAGGCTGACCTTCTGACCGGCCGATATCTCGATCGACAGCGCGTCGGCGGCCACGACGGCGCCAAACCGTTTTTCCAGCCCGCGCGCGGAAAGCACCGTGCTCACGTCGGTGCTCCCTCTTCGGCCGCGGACGGCGTCGCCGCGGGTTCGACAGTCTTGCGCCGTTCCCTTGTCCAGAGCGAACCGATGCCGCGTGGCAGGAACAGGATGACCGCAAGCAGGAAGCTACCGAGTACGAGCTGCCAGGTGTTGGGCAGGTACAGATTCGAAAAGGAGCGAACCAGTTCGAGCGCGAGCGATGCAACGAACGCCGCGGAGACGCTTTGGTATCCGGCCAGCACCGCGATGAAGACGAATTCGCCGGAGGTCGTCCAATAGGCGAATTGCGGGTCGATATGCCGTTGCGCCATCAGCGCGAATGCCCCGCTGGCGCCGGCGAAGGCCGCTGCGATCACGAAGTTGATGGCGATCACCCGGTTGGCGGAGATGCCGAGATATTCGACCCGCAGATTGTTCTCGCGGACGGCGAGACTCGCGAGGCCGAGTTCGGAACGGAACAGGATTTTCGCGGCGATCGCAGCAAGCCCCGTGGTCACGACCGCAACGGCGTAGAGCATGAAATCGGCTTCGCGTGTGTCGACAAAGCGGATGCCGAACAGGGTCGGGCGGCCGACATTGAAGCCGTCGGAGCCGCCGAGCATGGTGGTCTTGAGCAGTACGCCGTAAAACACCATGGAGAGCGCAAGCGTCAGCATGCCGAAGAAGATGCCGGTATAACGCGCGATTAGTGGACCGACGGCAAGGCCGAGCAGGCCGCCGCAGACGGCGCCGATCAGCATCTGCACGACCGCGTCGGTCAGGCCAAATCCATTGGCGATCAGCGCGACGCCGTAGCCGCCGGCCGCAAAGAGGAGTCCCTGTCCGAACGAGACGTTGCCGGTGCGCGCCAGCACCACGATGCCGAGTGCCACCAGCGCGTTGGAGGCGGCGATCGTCGCGAGCGACAAGGTCCAGGTCGGCAGCGCGCGGCCGAGCAGGGTGACCGCGATCACCGGGAGCAGCATGAGGAGAAGGCGGAAGCGGCCGCGCATCAGATCCGCCTCGCGGTTTCGCGCTTGAACAGGCCCTCGGGCCGGAACATCAAGACGCCCGCCATGATCAAATAGATCATGAACAGCTCGATCTGCGGCATCAGGTGCACCGCGGCCGAGCGCGCGAGGCCGACCAGCAGGGCGCCGACCGCCGCGCCCTCGACGCTGCCCAATCCGCCGATCACCACAATGGCAAAACTCAGGATGATGACGTCGGAGCTCAAGCCAGGCTGCATCGATATCTTCGGCGCGGTCAGCGCGCCCGCGATCGCCGCCAGCAGCACGCCGAAGGCAAACGCTGCCGCATAGACGCGGTTCACGCGTACCCCCATGCTCACGCTCATTTCCTCGTTGTGGATCACCGCCAGCACGATCTTGCCGAGCACCGTGCGGTTCAGCCCGTACCAGACCGCAAGGCCGATCAGGGCCGCGGCCGGGATCAGCATCAAATCGTAGCCGACGTAGGAGAGTCCTGCGAACTCGACGTTGCCGAACAGCTCATAGGGCTGTGTCGCATAGATCGGATTGACGCCCCAGATCAGCTTGGTCGTGTCCTCCAGGATCAGGAACACCGCATAGGTCACGAGCAGCAACACCACCTCGTCGCGGCCATAGAACATCTTGAGGAGGCCGCGCTCGAGCAGCAAACCGACGCTGGCCGCGATCAGCGCGACCGAGATGAGCATCGCGACAAAGCCGGCTGCCGGCGGCAGGTTGTGGGCCGCGACGACGGTGACCGTTGTCGCTGCGACATAGGCGCCGAGCGCATAGAAGCTGCCGTGCGCCACGTTGAGAATTTTCAGCACGCCGAACACCAGCGTCAGCCCCAGCGCGACGATGAACAGCCAGGAGGCCTCGATCAGCCCGTCGAGCACGATCGTCAGGAACAGGTTCATGGCGGGTTCATGGCATCCGTCGCGGAAAGGCAGACGAACGGCGCGAGCATCGTGCTCACGCCGTCCATTATCAATCCAGGCTCAATTACACTTTCTCAGTTACACTTGTGCTCAATTACACTTGGCGCCCTGCATGCCGCCCTTGATCCAGTCGATCGCCTTGACGCCGGGCGGCGGGTTGACGCATTCGGCGGCGAAATACTGGATGTCGACCAGGTCGACCCGCTTCAGATCCGGGTTGTACTTGGTGCGGCTGAAGGCGATCGGCTGGATCGCCTGATGGCCGTCGGCGAGCTTCATCTGGACCAGCCCGCCCGGCGATTGCCATTCAAGGCCGGTCATCGCCGCGATCAATTCGCTGGTCGAAGGCTTCTTGCCGCCATTCTTGGCCATCGCCTTCTCGACCGCGGCTTTCAAACCGAGGATCGATTGCGAGATGCGATAGGCGGCCTGTACGGGGTAGATGCCCATTGCCGACTGGTAGCCCTTGAAGAACCAGTCGTTGATCGGCGACTTCTGTGACATCAGCCCGTAGGCACCGCGCGCGCCGATGATGACGCCGTCGGGCATCTTGTCGCCGAGCGGCGGCAGGACGTGGTCGGCGGCGGAGAACACGAGCTGGCTGCGCTTGGCGAGGCCACGCGGGGCAGCCTGCAGCACGAAGGCCTGCAGGTCGCCGCCCCAAAGACTCGAATAGACCACGTCGGAGCCGGCGCTCACCAGCGCGGAGATCTCGGTGCCGTATTGGCCGGCGCCGAATTTCGGCCGCAGGTCGGCCTGCAGCTTGGCGCCGGGATAGAGCTGGCCTGCTGCGGCGAGGAAGTCGGCGCGGCTGTCCTGGCCCCAGGCATAATCCTGGTTGATCGCCGATACCGTCTCCATCTTGATGTTCTTCGATTTCATGTAGCGGATGAGGCCGACATTATCCATCGTCGCATGCGCGGCGGTGCGGAACACATAATTGTACTTCGCTTCCTCGAAGATGCGCGGGGTGCCGCAATCCATCAGCACCAGCATCTTCTTCAGCTCTTCGGCAATCGGCGCGACCGCGAGGCAATCGCCGGAGCCGATATAGCCGAGCACGGCATCGACATTCTCGCGCTCATAGAGATTGCGCAGCTCCTGGACCTGCTTGGTCGCGCCGCCGTTCTCGTCGATCACGACGGGCTCGATCCTCATGCCGCCGAAACCGGCCTTGTCGTAGGGTGCGGGGCCCTTGCCCTTGTTCAACTCATCGATGACGAATTGACCGCCGTTGCGGGCGGGGACGCCAAAGCTCTCGGCCGCCGGCCCGGACAGGAACGTTACGATGCCGAGCTTGAAGGTGTCTTCGGCGCTGGCCGGCACGGCCAGTGCGATCGGGGTGGCGATGATGGCGGTGAGCAACGCCGCGGAACGGCGAAAACGCCGGTAACGATCCATGATTTCCTCCCTCATTGCCGGCGGTTGCGCCGGCATCCAGTCGCGCCGGTTGTGCCGGCGTCGTTTGTCGAAGGGGATTTTAGGCGGCCTTTCCCGGCGCGTCTACCGAGCTCGCCGGATCTCAGCCCTCGATGATGGCGACCGCCCGCGTCCAGCCGGCGGAGGCGCGCTCGATTTTCACCGGGAAGCAAGACACCATGAAGCCCGTGGAAGGCAACAATTCGAGATTATGCAGCTTTTCGATGTGGCAATAGCCGATATGGCGGCCGGCCTTGTGGCCTTCCCAGATCAGGCTCGCATCCCTGGTCTCGGCATATTTCTTCGCGGTATAGACGAAAGGCGCATCCCAGCTCCAGCCGTCGATGCCGGTCAGCCGCACCCCACGCTCCAACAGATACATGGTCGCCTCATAGCCCATGCCGCAGCCGGAATTGACGTAATCCGGCCTGCCATATTTGACGCCGGCCGAGGTGTTGACCACGACGATCTCGAGCGGCGAGAGAGTATGCCCAATGCGCTTCAATTCGTTCTCGACATCCCTGGCGGTCGCGACATAGCCGTCCGGCAGGTGGCGGAAGTCGAGCTTCACGCCCGGCTGAAGACACCATTCGAGCGGCACCTCATCGATGGTCCATGAGCGCTCGCCGCGGTTCATGGTGGGGTGGAAGTGCCAGGGCGCGTCGAGATGCGTGCCGTTATGGGTGGAAAGCGACACCTGCTCCACCGCCCAGCCCTGGCCGTCGGGCAGGTCCTCCTTCTTCAGCCCATCGAAGAACTGCAGCATGCGCGGCAGTCCCTGCTGGTGATCGATGTACTGAATGGTCGGATGATTGCCCGGCGGGTCGGCCGGCACGTCGTTCTGCAATGGCACGGAAATATCGATCAGCTTTCGCGCCATTGCGCCTGCTCCGTTTCTTGTTGCGGCCTCAGGCCTGGACGTTGAACAGCTTGGCCGCGGTGCGGCCGAGGATGTCGGCCTTCTCATCGTCGCTGAGAGAGGCCGTCGCGAGGATCGGGTCGACGGGATGCATTTCCCATTGGTACGGATAGTCGCTGCCCAGCACGACCTGGCTGGCGCCGACCTGCGCCACGAGGTGGCGGATCGCTTCGGGCTCGAAGACCAGCGAATCGAAATAGATCTGCTTCAGATACTCCGTCGGCTTCTTCTTGAGCTTGATGTCGGGGTTGCACCCCTTCGGGCCGACCAAGCACACATGGTCCGAGCGGTCGGCATAGGACCCGAGATAGCCGCCGCCATGCGCCGCGATCACCTTCAGTCCCGGGAACCTGTCGAATGTCCCTTCGAAGATGAGGTGCGACAGGGCGATCGTCGTGCCGAGGGGATTGCCGATGGCGTTGGAGAGCCATCCGTTGCCCGCAAGCCGCTTATCGAGCTCCGGCTGCGCCTGCGGGTGAATGAAGAGCGGCACGCCCAGCTCTTCCGCCTTGGCCCATACGGGATGGAATTTCAGATCGGAGAATTCCAGGTCTGCCACGCGGTCGCCGATCGCGGCACCCTTCAGTCCCTGCTTCTTGACTGCGGTCTCCAGTTGCTGCACCGCGAGGTCGGGCGCCTGCAAGGTCAGCGAGGCGAAACCGGCGAAGCGGTCGGGTTTCGAGGCGCAGAGCTCGGCGAGCTTCTCGTTCTGGATCTTCACGATCTGCTCGGCGACGTCGCGGTCGTGGCCGTACCAGAACGGATTGATCGACAGCACCTCCATGTCGACGGCCTGTGCGTCCATCGCGGCAAGCCGCTTTTCGATCGCGATGAAGGCTTCTTCAGCGCCGTTGACGGGTGGAATCTGAATCTTCGGCGCGTCGGCCCCAAGCAGGGCGCCGGCTTCGTGGAAATGGCAGTGGGAGTGGACGTCGATGGTCTTGACCCGCTTGCCTCCGACCTTCACGGGAAGGACTTGGCGGGTCGGCTGCTGGGCACCTGCACGCTGTGCAAGACCGCAGCTGCAAAAGACAATGCCGGCGGCGGCGCCGACACCGGTTTTGAGAAAATCACGGCGGGTCGTCATAACGAGGTCCTCCCTGGCTTTTGTTTTCTTTGGATCAGGGTAGGACAGGCAACCGGGCGGCAGCAAGGCGCTCGCGCTGCGTGTGGCAGAAAAAATCCGATCAAACCGGCTTGATGCCGGCCTTCGCGATGATGTCCCGCCATTTCGGCACTTCGTCGTCGATCCGTTTCTTCATGCCGGCGGGACCGTTGGCAATGACCTCGAAGCCGTCATTGCGCAATTGCTCGGCCGTCTTCGCCACTTTCAGGATTTCGGTCGATTTGGCCGCCAGCAATTCGACCACGGCAGGCGGCGTCTTCGCAGGCGCGAGAAAACCCTGCAGCGTGTCGGAAACAAAATCCTTGTAGCCGAGCTCGATCATGGTCGGCACGTCGGGCAAATCGAACCAGCGGTGCTCGCCGGTGACGGCGAGCGCCTTCAGCGCGCCGGATTCGATGTGCGGATGCGCCGGCGGCAGTGCCGCGAACGCAACCTGCGTGGTGCCCGCAAGGATGGCCTGGATCGCCGGACCCGCGCCGGAAAACGGCACATGGGTGAGATTGACGCCGGCTGTGATCTTGAAGAGCTCGCCGGAGAGATGCGGTGTGGTGCCGATGCCGGGGCTCGCATAGTTCAATTCGTTCGGGTTCGCCTCGGCGCGCGCCACGAGATCGGCAATCGAGTTCACGCCGAGCTTGGGATCGACCAGGATCACATTGGGCGAGGTGCCGAGTTCGGCAATCGGCGCAAAATCCTTGTAGGGGTCATAGGGGATCTTGGCGTAAAGGCCGGGATTGACGACATAGGCGCTGGAGGTGATCAGCACCGTATAGCCGTCGGGATCGGCATGCGCGGCAATGCCGATGCCGATATTGCCGCCGGCGCCCGGCCGGTTCTCGACGACCAGCGTGCCGCCGATGGCTTCGCCGAGATGGGTCGCCACGATCCGTGCCATGATGTCGGTCGGACCGCCCGGCGCGAAGGGAACGATGATCTTGATGGCGCGGTCGGGGTAATTGGCCGCTCGCGCGGTCCTCGGCGCAACGCCTGCGGCTGCGGCGAGGGCGAAGCCTCCTGCCTGCAAAAACACGCGGCGCGACCGCAGCACTGGTTTCCTGTCAGCCATGGCTTTGCTCCCGGTCCGCGTCCTAAAGGCCGAACACGGCCACCGCGCGGATCGGAGAAGCCGTACCTTCTCTCCACTTCATCGGCAAGCCGATGAAGGTAAACTGGCCCTGGCCGAGCAGGGCTTCGAGGTTGCAGAGGCTCTCAATGTGGGTGATGTCGAGGTCGAGGCAGGCCTTGTGCACCAGCAGGTTCTCGTCGCTGTCGGGTCCGGGCCGCATCGAATCGATGCCGAAATGGACGATGCCTTGTTTGGCGAGCCATTCGGTGGCCGCGACATTGACGCCGGCATTGTCGGTCGAATAGGCCTTTCGCGGGAAAGTGCGTTCGTGATGGCCGGTGCAGAGCAGCACGGTGCCGCCTTTCGGCACGCCGACGCCTGATTTCTTCACTGCGGCTTCGAGATCGGCAGGCGTGATTTCCGCCTTCGGCGCGATGTGGCGCAGGTCGAGGCAGATGCCCGGCACGATGCACTTTTCCAGCGGGTACCGGTCGATCGAAATGCCCGTCGGGCCGAAATGCCGGGGCGCGTCGATATGGGTGCCGCCGTGATCCGCCATCGAGATGAACATCGACGACAGCCCCCAGACATTGCCGGAATCCTTGAGCGAGTCGGCGTGGTCCTTCCACATGCCGTGGATGATGGGGGGAT
>Ga0207707_10005156_pt1 | contig 11451 bp, 11 predicted proteins | sample KBSC83BmetaG_FD_184336 | JGI IMG/M metagenome (GOLD analysis project Ga0207707, IMG submission 184336) | Corn rhizosphere microbial communities from Kellogg Biological Station, Michigan, USA - KBS C8-3B metaG (SPAdes) (version 2) | ecosystem: Host-associated > Plants > Roots > Rhizosphere ... | reverse complement strand
TATGTCTCGCGCGGCCCATACGGCGCCCGAGTGACCCCGGGCTCATCACGGCTGCTTTGCTCGAGTTGTTCGAACAGGCTCTCGACGAGACCGCGCTGCTGATCGACGCTCTCGGACACTGCCGTGCTCAAGGCCGGTCTCATTTGGTACCTTTCGACATAAGACAGATCGCGAACTCAGAGAAGAGACGCGCCAAAATTGCGCTTGGGATCCATCTCTATGGCGAATTTCCCCAAAGGACGAGCTGATACGCCGCCGGATCGGGGTAAAAACTGTCCCGATCCGGGCTTTGCCGTCAGCGTGCCGTCCTTGACGATAGGGACGCCGCGACGAAGGACGATTTCGGGCCACCCCTGAACCGTGCGGCCAACAAAGGGCGTAAAGCCGGTCCGGTCGTGCATCATCGTGTCTTCGATTGTGACCTTCCTGTTCGGGTCCCAAACGACAACGTCCGCGTCGGCCCCGACCGCGATGCAGCCCTTGCGAGGGTAGAGATTGTAGATCCGCGCGGGAGCAGCCGATGTAAGCTCTACGAACTTCTCAGGACCGAGACGTCCTTTCGAAACCATGGCGTCGAACAGCAACGGCAAGCGGGCCTCGATACCGGGCAAGCCGTTGGCGATCTGCTTGAAATTTGCGCTCGGTCCAGCCTTGAGCTTCCCGGCTTCATCATAGGCATAGGGAGCGTGATCAGAGGAAATCGTCTGCAGGTCGCCGAGTGCGAGTGCTCGCCACAATGCTTCCTGGTCGCTTTTCTCGCGCGCTGGTGGTGAGCACATCCATTTGGCGCCCTCAAGGCCTTCACGATCGAGGTCTTCCTTTGACAAAAAAAGGTACTGCGGACAGGTTTCGGCGAAGATCCTCAGGCCGCGTCCACGCGCTTCACGGACCACCGCCGCACCTTCAACTGTGGACACGTGAAAGATCATGAGCGGCTGGTCAAGAAGCTCCGCCATCGCGATCACTCGTGTGATCGCCTCCGTCTCCGCCAGTCGGGGATGGCTGGCAGCATGATATTTCGGCTGCACATAACCTCGTTCAACTAGTCGACGCCCCATCCAGGTGATCATGCCGTGATTCTCGGCATGGACGCATACAAGCGCTCCGTTCTCACGAGCCACGGCCAAGACGTCAAGCAATTGCTCGTCGTGCAAGCGGACACGATCGTAGGTCATGAAGACCTTGATCGAAGAGTGACCGGCCTTGATCAGCTCGGGCAGATGCTTCTTCAGCGTTATCTCGGTCGGATCCGCGACGATCATGTGGAAGGCGTAGTCGACAATCGCACCTTTCCGAGCCTGGGCGGCGTACTCGTCGACGACCTCGGCGAGATTCAGGCCGAGATGTTGCGCCGCGAAAGCGATGACAGTCGTAGTGCCACCGAAGGCAGCGGACGTCGTCGCACTTTCCCAGTCATCCGAGGTTTGCAAACCGTTCGACGAGAATTGCTCGATATGGGTATGCGAGTCGACACCGCCTGGCATCACCATCTTGCCGCGTGCGTCAATCTCGCTTGTGCCCGCCGGCAGATCGATGCCGATCGCCGCGATCTGCTCGCCCACAATTCCGACGTCGGCACGAACGATGGCTTGCTCGGTTATGACGGCACCTCCGCGTATTACCAAGTCGTAGTTCTGCATCTTGGACCTATTGGAGCAGCGAGAGCGCCGCGCTTGAACCTCGAGGCTGCTGGCGATCGCGCGCAGCTTCTGTTCGGATGGCCGCGGCGTGTTGACGGCCAAACTCTATTCGCTTACGACTTAGCATGCACTTTGTGCATATCTACTTCAAGTGGATGCTGGTAACCTGCGGACGTTGGATTGGAAGGGCTTATACAAACAATACTACGGAGGTGAACGAACATGTGGTCGCGCTTACTGAAAGCCGCTCTCGTAGGGCTATCACTCATTTCCTGCGCATGCGTGCCAGCAGCTGCTCAAGACGTGCTGAAGATCGGTGGTATCGGACCGCTTTCAGGCGGCGGCACGGCCTGGGGGCTAGCGGTTCAGCGCGGCGTCGAGATGGCTGTCGACGAGGTGAACAAGGCGGGTGGCCTCACGATCGGCGGCAAGACCTACCAGCCCAAGCTTGTCATGTTCGACGACCAGTACACCGCGGCAGGTGGGCGCACCGCAGCGGAGCGGCTCATCAATGTGGAAGGCGTCAAGTACATCATCGGGCCAATTGGTTCACCGTCGGCCCTAGCCGTTGTGCCGATTGCCAACGAGGCCAAGGTCATTGTGCTTTCCAACGGCTACGCTGCCGACATTCTCCGCAAGTCCGGCGAAGGCGCATACAACTTCCGCGCCATGAACAGTAACATCGAGTTCGGTCCGGCAATGATCCGCTGGCTGCACGAGCGTCATCCGGAGATCAAGAAGGTGGCAATCATCGTCACCAATGACGCTACCGGACAGGCAATCCTGCCGACGCTCGGCGCCGACTACAAAGCGGCAGGGATCGAAGTCTGGTCAGAGAGCTACGAGCGCGGCACCAAGGAATTCATGCCGCTCCTCACTCGCATGCTCACGCAGAACGTGGATCTGCTGGATCTCAACAGCAATGCGCCAGGCGAAGCGGGCTTGCTATTGAAACAGGCTCGTCAGGTCGGCTTCAAGAAGATGATCTGGCAGGTGGGTGGCCCATCGGTCGACGAGATCATCTCCATCGCGGGCCCCCTGGCAAACGGCTTCCTGTCTTACGATGTGTTTGACTTCAATGATCCTGGTGCCAAGTCGTTCGTGGACACTTACCGCGCGAAATGGTCTGGCGTCATCAACGCGCAGACACCAGGCTGGTATAATGCCACGAAGATCCTGTTCAAGGCGTTGCAGGAGGCAGGCTCACTCGATACCGATAAGGTGCGTGACGCGCTGGTAAAGATCGAGGGTTACGACGGGATCTACGGTCCGGTCACCTGGGGGGGCAAGGCCGACTACGGCATCGCACACCAGCTCCTGAACAAGTTCTGGATCACTGAGGTGAAAGATGGCGCGCCACATGCGCTGACCGTGCTCACGCCTGAGAAGAAGTGATCGGCATGTCGCTTGGCCGAGAAGCTTCAGACGTTTTCAAATCGTCGCCGAGCAATTGCTGATGTTTTCGACGACGATCCTGGGCCAGGTTTTTCTCAACGGACTGAGCCTAAGCGCCATCTATGTCTTGATCGCTCTCGGTTTCACGCTTCTGTTCGGCATCATGAAGGTCGTCAACTTCGCTCATGGCGCCTTTGCGATGTCGGGCGGCTACGCGCTTTATTATCTTTACGGAGTGTTGGGCTGGCCTTATCTGCCGGCAATTCTGCTGTCAGCCCTTTTCGTTGCCACGGGCGCTCTGGTGCTCGAGTTTCTCGTATTCCGCTGGTTTTACCAAAAGATGTTCCAGAGCATGATCGGGCTGCTTGGGCTCAACATCGCGATGGTTTTTGCTTCGGTCATTCTGTTCGATGTCTATGAGCGTTCGATCCCGCCGGCGTTGGATGGCGTGCTGCAGTTCGGCGAACTCGTTATTCCCACGGACAGGCTTCTCGTCGTCGCGATCGCCGCGGTCGTTTTGCTCGTGTTCTGGGTCTTTATGAGTTTCAGCCGATACGGGCTTGCGATGCGAGCGGCGGCGCAGGATATTGAAATCGCCGAAACGCAGGGCATCCGGACGCGGCAGATCTACAGGCTTGCCTTCTTCATTGCGATCTTCATGGCAGCGCTAGCGGGCGGTATTTACGCTCAGATATACGCGCTGTCGCCGTTCATGGGGGACAGACCATTGACGGTCGCATTCATCGTCGTGATCCTCGGCGGCATGGGCAGCATTCCGGGGGCGGCCCTCGGCGGCGTCATCCTGGGCTTCGGTGAGAGCTTCCTCTCCACGTTCTACGGTTCCGCGGCGTCGTCCTTTGTATCGTTCGGAGTTGTGATCGCGCTGCTGATTGTGCGCCCGTGGGGGTTGCTCGGAACGCCGGAGTAACATGGTGGGTCCGTCCAGCACCACGGTGGAGAGCGAGCCCCGTCCGTCGACAACGCCGCGAAGCTACTTTTGGCCGATCGCCGTCCTGATCCTCGCGTTTCTGGGCGGATGGCCGCTCTTTGTGCCAAACCAGTTCCTGTTTACGATCGGCACGTTCATCGTGTTGAATGCCATCGGTGCGACAAGCCTGCACTTGATCATCCGCACAGGGCATATTTCGCTCGGGCATGCAGCCTTCATGGGGGTTGGTGCCTATTGCTGCGTGCTCGCCGTTACAAAATTCGGGCTTTCCCCGCCGCTCGGCCTCATCATTGGCATGGCCGGATCGGGGCTGCTGGCACTGCTCATCGGTCCGGTCGTGCTCCGGCTCACCGGCAAGTACTTCGTCCTGGTGACGTTCTTGCTCGGTGAGGTCATTCGCATGGTTTTCGTCGAGTGGATATCGGTCACTGGCGGGTCGAACGGCATCTCGGGCGTGCCGCCGCTGCATCCCTTGCTCGCGAGCCCGATGGCGACCTATTACGTCTGTCTTGCGGCCTCGTTGTTCTGCGTCGGGCTTTGTGCCCGTATCCTCAGCTCCGAGGTCGGTCGGACTATCGATTCCGTCCGCGAGGCCGAGAATGTCGCTGAGTGCTCCGGTGTGCCGGTCATCCGGCTCAAGGTGAGCATTTTCGTCATTGCCTGCGCCCTGGTCGGGCTCCAGGGCGGGCTGCTCGCCTTTTTCCTCCGCTACATCGACCCGACGTCCTTCAGCATGGTGGAGTCCCTCAACCTCGTCGTGATGAACGTCATCGGCGGCATGTACAGTCTTGCCGGTCCGCTCATCGGCACGATTTTCATCGTTGCGCTGCCGGAGTTGTTGCGCGGCTATGTCGAGCTCCAGCGCGTGTTCTTCGGAATCATCCTGATCGTGGTCATGGCCACTTTCCCTGGAGGCATGGTGGACCTTTTTACCCGAGTTCGGAAGATCATGGCGAGCCGGAACGCTGGAGCCGTCGGATGACCAAGCTTCTCGACGTAAACGGCCTTGGCCGTAGTTTCGGTGGCGTCAGCGCAGTACGGAATTTGAGCTTCGCCATTCAACCCGACGAGATCCTGGGCCTGATCGGTCCAAACGGCGCCGGCAAGACGACGGTCGTGAACCTGCTGAGCGGCGTCATCAAACCGGGCTCGGGCAGGGTTGTGTTCTCGAATGAAGAGGTGACAGGGCTCGCACCGCATGACCTCGCTCGGAAAGGTCTTGTGCGGACGTTTCAGTCGACGGCGGTTTATAGCGGTCGCACCGTTCGCGAGAACGCATTGCGAGGAGCCTACTTCAAGCGATATGCGGGCTTTGTGCCATCGCTGCTCGGTTCAAGCCGGGCGAAGGAGATGCGGACCGCAGCTGATCAACTGGTTGAGCAGCTTCTCGGCTGGTTTAGCCTCCAGAAGGTCGCAGACAGCGTTGCCGGAAGTCTACCCTACGGTTTCCAGAAGACGCTCGGCATTGTCATCGCGCTCGCCGCCGAGCCGCGAATGATTTTGCTTGATGAACCTGTCGCAGGGCTTAGCGCCGAAGAAACAGATCACGTACGAGACGTCATCTTGCGGGTCCGCAAGCGCGGCATCAGTGTGCTTGTGATCGACCACAACATGCGTTTCATCTCTGGCCTTTGCGACCGCGTCGTGGTGATGGCCGCCGGTCATGAGCTTGCGCAAGGCAAGCCGCAGGAGGTGCTGCGCCAGGCTGCTGTGATCGAAGCTTATCTAGGAAAAAGCAATGTCGCTGCTGACCATCAATGACTTGAAGGTCCGCTATGGTCCGGTGATGGCGACGAACGGTTTCTCGCTTCAGCTCGACCAAGGCGAAAGCCTTGCTCTTGTCGGCTCGAACGGGGCGGGCAAAAGCAGCACTATGAAGGCTATCATGGGCCTGGTGCCGCTCGCAGGCGGGGACATCCTGTGGCGCGGTGAGAGCCTGAAGGGCAAAAAGCCCTCCGATATCGTGCGCCTTGGCATCGGCTTCTCCCCGGAAGGACGGCGCGTCTTCCCGCAGCTGAGCGTCTACGAAAACCTGAAGGTTGGCGCTTTCAGCCGGCGAGATGGCAGTTTCGAAACGCGGCTTGAGCAAATTTACGGCTATTTCCCGCGACTCAAGGAACGCGCCAAGCAGCGTTCGAGTTCGCTGTCTGGTGGTGAACAACAGATGCTCGCCATCGGTCGAGCCTTGATGAGTTTTCCGAAACTATTCCTTCTCGATGAACCCTCGCTTGGACTTGCTCCGATCATCGTTGAACGAATCGGTGAGATCCTCCTCGAAGTGCAGAAACGCGAAGGCATCGCGATTATTCTCGCTGAGCAAAATGCCAATTGGGCCATGAAGTTCGCCAGCCGCGCTGTGATTCTCGAGGTTGGCGTCAAAGCGGCCGAGGGCGCTTCGGACGAGTTGATGCGTGATCCGAAGGTTAGGAGCGCATATCTCGGCATTTGACGATGAAGCGAGCAACAAGGGGCATCAGCAGACAAGCACACGACGCCAAGGGAATGTCCCCGGCAAGCGCACATGCCGTCCTACCGAGCAGTGCGATCGAAATTTTTCTCCGCCTAAAGTCTCCTCGAAACGGTGATATCTGCGGATGAGGCTGGAGACTTTCCGGAGATTCTCGTAAAAGTTGCCGACCTTTGGGATCCGGAGACTGATGCCATTCGCGCGAATACTCTGTGAAATTCTGGTGTTTCGCGCAAAAATTGACCGCAATCCTAGGTCGAGCAACTGGTTGGCTGACCACGAAGGGATCGAACTCCCACATTCCTTATTGAAAATGGGCCTTTGAAATGTCTTGAGAATTTCGCCTCAATTGCCCCGTTTCCAGCCTCGGAGACGTTCGGCCAGTAAGGCCGCGAATTTGGAGGCTGGGAGACGCTGGCAATTTAGCAGTGATGACTTCCGGGAAAGTGGGAGCTACACTGCACAGTCCGCTTCGCCCCGAAAATCGGGCTTTTCGATCTAGTTCGTAAAGACCGCCCGGGACTATGCCACCTTGACCCTATCTTCAACAATTGGCTCAGGGATGGTTGGCAAGGGATGCGTACCGTGTTCATGGAAATGAGCGGCCGCTGTGCGGTCAATCGCCAAGCTGAGAAGTTCCGGTCGACTGTAGTGGCCACGCGAGTCCATCAGCTGCTTGCGTCGATCAATCAACGTAAAATCGAGGTCGGCAATCACGTGGCCCTCTCCGGACCGAATGGGTTCACCAATCAATTCACCTTCGGGAGATATGATTGCCGTGAAACACCCGCCGGAGATTGGCCCAATCCCGCATCCGGTGTCTTTCATGATCTGGGCTTGCTGTTCGCCATCCAGCCAGGCCGTCGCGTTGACGACAAAACAGCCGGCTTCAAGGGCGTGTTGGCGGATATTGACTTGTGTCTGCTCCGCAAATCGGTCACCCGCGAATGAACCGGGATACATCGCCGAATGGATTTGCTCGCCGTCAGCCATCAGGGCATAACGCGCCAGCGGATTGTAATGCTCCCAGCACGCCAACTGGCCTATACGGCCGACCGCGCTGTTCACCGCGCGTAGCCCAGAGCCATCTCCCTGGCCCCAAATCATGCGCTCATGGAAAGTGGGACTGATTTTGCGGCGGCGCTGGATCAAGGTGCCGTCTGCGTCGAACAGCAATTGCGTGTTGTAGAGCGTGCCGCCGTCGCGCTCGTTGACGCCTATGGATACCACCATCCTGGCCTGCCTCGCGGCCTCGCCAATGACGTCTGTGGTGGCTGAGGGTACCGTTACGGCCTGATCGAGCAGCCTGAGGTGCTCTTTGCCAGTTCTGATCTCGAAAGGGGTCTGCACGAAGGAGAAATAGGGATAATACGGTACCACCGTTTCCGGGAACGTGGCGAACTGGACCCCCAGCTTGGCGAGCTGCGCGATTTCCTGAACCACTCTTTGCAGCGTTCCTTCCCGGCTGTAGAGCACGGGGCTCATCTGTACGGCAGCGGCTTTAACGATGGTCATGCTGTTCTCCATTGATACGGGTTGGATCGATGCGGCGTTGGCGCCGCTCATACCGCTCGTTGAAACAATGCTCTCGAATTGCGCGCGAGACGGACAAAGAACGCCTGCATTGCTTGATCGGCCTTGGTCCGAGCCTCAGCCAATGCATCAGGACCAAGGGCCGATCCTTCAACGGAGAAGAACGTCAGATCATGCAGCCCGATGGTGCCCAGGATACCTTTCAGATACGGCGTGAGAAAATCCGGCTGATGCGTGCGCTCGCCGGAAAATCTTCCGCCCGAGGACACTGCGACAAAAACGGGACGGTCGCGCAATGCACCCAGTTTTCCTTCGGCAGTCACGTTGAACGTTCGGCGAACTCGAACAACGTGATCAATCCACGCCTTGAGAGCGGCAGGCACGGTGAAGTTATGCATTGGAGTTGCAATGACCACGAAGTCGGCGCTCTCCAGCTCCCGGATCAGTTCTTCGGACCGGGACATGGAGCCCTCGGCAAACTGCTCCGCGAAGGATCGCTCCGTCGTGCCGAGAGCAGTTGCGTAACTTTCATCGAGATCGGCGATGCCGCTGATCAGTCGAATCAAGACGGTTGCCGTGGGCTCGCTATCCAGCAAATAGCTGACGATTTTTTGAGATAACTTGTAACTCTCCGAGGCTTGCCCCCGGGGGCTGCAAATCACATGCAGTATTTTCATAATCCGCTCTCCAATCGCTGCCGTCTGAATTCTGATTATCAACGATAAGCAATCGCGGCCTGCATCCAAGGACCATGAAGGTGCTTTGTGACTGGTCCATGATTTGCCGCGCGGAGGCTCGACCGATGCAGCCCGCGAGATGTGGAGACCGATCTGAGCCGCTATGGCATAGTTGGTTTTCGTTCATCCACAGATCGGATCAGGCCATGCCCGCCATGAAGCAAAAAATCTCGCCGCTTGATCCGACGGCGGCCGCACCGTTCTACCGGCAGATTTACGATCGGTTTCGCGATGCTATCGCCAGCGGAATGTTGAAGCCTGGTGACCGCATTCCTTCGGCACGGGCGCTGACCAAGGAATTGGGGCTGGCCAGAGGCACCATTGAAACGGCTTATTCCTTGCTGGCCGCCGAGGGGTATATCGAGGCGCGTGGACAGGCAGGGACCATTGTAAGCCCGGAGCTCGAGCCGCGAACGGCCATCACGAGCCCGGCGCCGCCGCCAGATTGCCGCATGGACGCCGTCAGTTTTCGTCCGGATTCCATCCTACCTTTCCAGATGGGTTTGCCTGCCTTGGATGCGTTTCCCCGGAAGATTTGGGCGCGCCTCGGCGCGCGCAGCGTACGCGCCATGCAGCCTTTGGATATGATCCATCCTTCTGTGTTCGGCCTGCCTTTGCTGCGTGCGGAAATCGCCAGATATCTCCAGGTTTCGCGTGGGATAAACTGCTCCTCGTCACAGGTGTTCGTTACCTCGGGATATCGCCAAACTGTGGAGCTGATCGGTCATGCTCTGTTAAAGGCCGGTGATCGCGTCTGGCTCGAAGACCCTGGATACCCGCCCACGCGGGAAATATTCAACCATATACACATAGAAGGCGTCTCGGTGCCGGTCGACGGGGACGGCATGGTTGTTTCCGATGCGGTCAAGCTCGCGCCCCGGGCGCGCGCAGCGGTGGTCACGCCTGCGCATCAGAGCCCCCTCTGCATGTCCCTGTCATTACCCCGGCGTCTGGCCCTGCTGGACTGGGCTGCGCGAAACAAGGCATGGATCATCGAAGACGATTACGATGGCGAATACCGCTATGTCAGCCGCCCACTTCCTGCGTTGAAAAGCCTCGATCGTGACGGGCGGGTGCTCTATGCCGGCACGTTCAGCAAGGTGCTCTTTCCAGGCATACGGCTTGCCTATCTCGTGGTGCCGGAAGTGCAGGTCGAGCGGTTTGAACAGGTCACCGAAAGCCTTTCAGCGGGCTGTCCCGGGCTTACGCAAACTATCGTCGCTGCATTCATCGCCGAAGGACATTTCGCGCGCCATATTCAGAGGATGCGGAAGCTTTATGCCGAGCGGCGGGAAGCGACCGCGGCAGGCCTGGAAAGCGTGCTGGGAAATCATGTGCGAATAGATTTACAACCGGGGGGCATGCACCTGATCTTGCGTCTGCGAGGCAACCGTTCAGACCGCCGGCTCGCTGCAAGCATGCGGGAACAGGGTTTGTACGCGGAGGCACTTACGGATTGGACGAGGCTAAACGAGGGAGCGTCCGCCCTTCTTTTGAACTTCACGAATATCGAATCTCGACGCGCTGCCGAAAATTTCGGACGGCGTATTTTGAGATTGATGTGACGGCAGCTTGAGAGGGGATCTGCTGGAGCGGGGAAATCATGGCCCAGCTACAAAGGCCGATCTTGGTTCTTCTTGAATAGGCCAAGATGCAAGACGATGGAATCCTTCAACCAGATGAGGATTCATCATGAACAAGCGCATTGATTACGCCAAGGCTTCACCGGAAGGCTTCAAGGCTTTCGGAGGTGTCTACGTCTATCTTCAAAAAAGCGGCCTTTCAAAGCAACTGGTCGATCTCGTGTATCTGCGGGTTTCGCAGATCAACGGCTGTGCCTACTGTATTGATATGCACTCCCGGGATCTGCTGAAGTCTGGCGTCTCCGTAGACAAGCTCGTGCTGGTACCCGTGTGGCGCGACGCGGGGCAAGTCTTCAGTGCTCGTGAACGTTCTGCGCTCGCTTGGACGGAAACCGTGACGCGCGTGGCCGAAACGGGTGTTCCCGATGCCGACTATGAGGCCGTCGCTGGCGAATTCAGCGACAAGGAACTCGCTGACCTCACCTATGCCATTGGCTTGATGAGCGCGTTCAATCGATTGGGAATTTCGTTTCGCTCGACCCCCGCCGCCGCCAGCAAGGCTTGAGGCACCCCGTCAGCAATCACGCGCGCATGGAAATTCGTCCATGCGCCCGTCCCTCACCAGCCCCGCCCGGCGGTAGCGCCCGGCTACCAGCGAATGGAACTACCCATGGAATGGATAATATTGGCCTCCGCCGGCTTTCTCGAGATCGGCTTCGCCTTCGGTATGAAGTGGTCCGCGGGTTTCACGCGGCTGATACCCGCGCTGTTTACGGCTGCCACCGGCTTGTCAAGTGTCTTTCTTCTCTCGCTGGCGCTCCGCACACTTCCTGTGGGAACCGGGTACGCGGTCTGGACCGGTATCGGCGCCACGGGTACCGCCTTTTTGGGTATCGCAGTGCTGGGTGACTCGGCGTCGCCAGCCCGGGTGCTTTGCATTGTTTTCATTGTGGGAGGCGTGATTGGACTGAAGCTTGTCTCGGCGAACTGAGGATCGCCGCTTGAGCGTCCGCTTTGGGTCCAGGCCGTGTGGAAACGTTTTTCGTACCCCAATAACAGCAAGCAACCGGGCGTGATGGACCTCGACGCGACCGTCTGAGCCTATTTTTGCTGTATCGAGTCTGGAGTCAATCCGGGCACAACCTTA
>Ga0207707_10005153_pt1 | contig 11457 bp, 11 predicted proteins | sample KBSC83BmetaG_FD_184336 | JGI IMG/M metagenome (GOLD analysis project Ga0207707, IMG submission 184336) | Corn rhizosphere microbial communities from Kellogg Biological Station, Michigan, USA - KBS C8-3B metaG (SPAdes) (version 2) | ecosystem: Host-associated > Plants > Roots > Rhizosphere ... | reverse complement strand
ATTCGACGAGCGTCATGGCACGATGGTGAAGGGGTCGGCGCCCGCCGGTGTGGCGTGCGTCACTGTGTAAGCGAGCCACCGGTGCATCGCCGGATTACCCGCGAGAATGGAGCTGTGCGTCAACGGAACATCGCCGCCGCGAACGGTGGTGACGAGACCACCAGCCTCGCGCACGAGCAGGATGCCCGCCGCGAAGTCCCACGGCGCGAGCGAAAGCTCCCAGAACGCGTCGAAGTGCCCGCACGCGACACTCACGAGATCGAGCGCCGCCGAGCCCGCGCGTCGCATCCCCGCGGTGCCTCGCGCGACGGCGGCGAATTGCGGCAGATAGGTCGCGAGCGGCTCCACATCCTTGAACGGAAAGCCGGTTCCAATGAGCGCTCGCGATGGCTCGTCGATCGTCGACACGGAAATTCGCTCGCCGTTGCGATGCGCGCCGCCACCGCGCACCGCGGTGAAACGATCGCCCGTCGGCACCTCGATCACCACTCCCGCCACGAGCTCGCCCCGCACCGCCGCCGCGATCGACACCGCGTACTCGGGATAGCCGTGGAGAAAGTTCGTCGTGCCGTCCAGCGGATCCACGATGAACGCCAGCGGCGCGCTCGCCGTCGCATCCGGCGACAGCTCCTCGCCAAGTATTCGCGCGGCAGGGTAGGCACCGAGCAGCGCATCGCGGATCATCCGCTCGGCGCCCGTGTCAACGTCGCTCACGAAGTCGGTGGCCGACTTCTCGCGCCACGTTATGTGCGCGCGATCGTGCGCACGCGCGCGAATGAAAGCGGCAGCCGCGATCGCGGCGTCCTCGATGTGCGCGAGCAGCGCCGCCGCGTCAGTCGCGCTGTCTTGCACCGCTATTTGCGCGCTCGTAGCTTGGTCGGATGTCGACAATCTTCAGCGGGATTCAACCTTCGGGAGAGCTGCACATCGGGAATTACCTCGGCGCGGTCAGGAACTGGGTCCAGCTGCAGGACCGCTACGAGTGTATCTACTGCATCGTCGACTACCACGCGATCACCGGCACCTACGAGCCGGAAGACCTGCGACGCCGCACGCGCGAAATGGCCGTGTCGCTCTTCGCCGCGGGGCTGGACCCGAAGAAATCTACCCTGTTCGTGCAGTCGATGGTGCCCGAGCACACCGAGCTCGCGTGGGTCTTCAACTCCGTCACGCCGCTGGGAGAGCTCGAGCGGCAGACGCAGTTCAAGGACAAGGCGCAGCGCCAGGAGAGCGTCAACGCCGGACTTCTGATCTATCCGGTGCTGCAGGCGGCGGACATTCTGCTCTACCGCGCGGACCTCGTGCCCGTTGGCGAGGATCAGGTGCAGCACCTCGAGCTCGCGCGCGAGATCGCACGCAAGTGGAACACGAAGTTCGCGAGCGAGCTCTTTTTCGAGCCCAAGCCGCTGCTCACCGCAACGCGCCGCATCATGGGCCTCGATGGACAGACGAAAATGTCGAAGTCGCTCGGCAACACCATCGGTCTGCTCGAGGAGCCGGACGAGGTGTGGGCCAAGCTGCGTCCGGCGATGACAGACCCGGCACGCGTGCGCCGCACTGATCCGGGGACGCCGGAGATATGCAACATCTACCATCTCCACAAGGCGTTCAACGACGAGGCCACGGTGGAGCACGTGGCCGTGCAGTGTCGCAGCGCGGGGTGGGGGTGCATCGACTGCAAGAAGGTTCTGCTCGACGGAATGATGCGGGAGCTCACACCCATTCGCGAACGGGCTCGGGAGCTGGAGGCTCATCCGGAGCGCGTGACGGACGCGCTCGCCGAGGGCGCGGCGCGGAGTGGTAAGATTGCAAGGGAGACGATGCGCGTGGTGCGCGAGACGATGGGGCTGCGTTGAACGTCGCGCCCGCGTTTCCTCTTCGACGGAGAAGTGCGATGGCGAATGCCGACGGACCGAACGGTATGCTGACGCTGGTGTGCATCACCTGCGGAAACGAGATGTTCTTCGACGCGAGGCCGCCGGCGGAGAGCAAGTGCACGAAATGCGGCGGCACGGTCTTTCGCAGCTTCTTCACCCCGATGACACCCGACGAAGCAACCGAGTCGATGCTCGAGCAAACCGCACGCACGATCACCTTCGACGGTGGCTCGCCCGATTCCACCGCCGGTGATCTTCGCGACCTGAACAACCCCTGACCAATACCATGACGAAATCATTGACGGGCATTTTCGGGCCCGTCGTCACGACGTTCGAGGAGCAGGGCGGCGATCTCGCGAGCGGCGCATTTCGCGCGAACATCAAGGCGCATCTCTCGGCGGGACTCGCGGGCGTGCTCGTTGCCGGTTCCACCGGCGAGGCCGCGCTGCTGGACGAGGACGAACGGCTTCGGCTCACCGAGCTCGCGCGTCCGATCGTGCCCACGGATCGCTGGCTCTTCACCGGAACGGGCGCGGAATCGACACGCGAGTGCGTGCGCCGCACCAGAAGCGCGGCCGAGCGCGGCGCCGACGCGGTGCTCGTAGTTCCGCCGCATTACTATGGTGCGGCGATGACAGAAGATGCTCTGTGGGCGCACTACTCGCGCATCGCGGACGAGAGCGCGGTGCCGGTGCTGCTCTACAACATCCCGAAGTACACGCATCTCTCGCTCGCACCATCGCTCGTGCACGCACTCGCCGAGCATCCGAACATCATCGGGATCAAGGACAGCACCGGCGACATCGTGCAGCTGCGGGCGTATCTCGAGGCGCAGAGCGATCACTTCACCGTGCTCACCGGACACGCGGGCACGGTGCTCGAGGCGCTCGCGTCCGGGGCGCGCGGCGCCATTCTGGCCGTCGCGCTCTTCGCCGCGCCGATCGTCTTCGATCTCTACGAGTCGCGCCTGAGCGGCGACGCGGATCGCGCACGCGATGCTCAGGCACGGCTGCGTCCCGTGTCCAAGGAAATCGTGGCCGAGCTCGGGCCGCCGGGGATCAAGGTGGCGATGGATCTCGTCGGACTCACCGGCGGCGTGCCGCGCGGCCCCCTCCGCCCGCTCGGCGCCGCCGAGCGTGAGCGCGTCTCCACGTTGCTGGGCGCCGCAGGGCTCGCGCGCGTCGCGTAGCGCGTGAGCGCGGCGCGCCGCCATCTCGCCGCGATCGCCGCGCTGCCGCGTCCCGCGGGTGGCGACGCCGAGCGCGCGGCGCGCGCGTACTGCGCGGGCGTGCTGCGCGACGCGGGTTTCGCGCTGTCGGAGCATCCCTTCGAGTACTCGACGTTTCCGGGGCGGTGGGGAACTCCGCTTGGCGGCGTCGTGCTCGCGGCGATGTTCGCCGGCGCGGGGCAGCTGGGCCTCCGCGGCAACGCGCGCGCGTCGCTGCTCGTTCTCGCGTTCGGCGCGGCGCTCCTCTGCGGCCTCGCGTTCTGGCTGGGAAGGTGGGGTGTTCTCGACGTGCGATTCGCTCGCGCGCGCGGAGTGAATCTCGCGGCTACGCGGGGCCGCCCTACGCTCTGGCTCGTGGCGCATCTGGACTCGAAGAGCCAGCCGGTGCCGATCGGCGTGCGCGCCGCGGGGATCATTGCCTCGATCGCGATCTGGGTTCTCGCACTTCTGCTCGCGATCGCGCAGCTCCTGGGAGGTGTGCCGCGCTGGCTGTGGATTCCCGCCACCGTGCTCGGAGTTCTCGCAGCGATTCCCGTCATCGCGAGCACCGTGGGGGCGCGCTCGCCCGGCGCGCTCGATGACGCGTCGGGTGTCGTCACCGTTCTGCGGACGGCCGAGCTGCTTCCTCGCGAGCTGTCAATGGGCGTGCTGCTCACGAGCGCGGAGGAGCTCGGCCTCGCGGGCGCGCGCGCCTGGGCCCGCGACGCCGCGCCGTCGCGGGCGATGAACGTGGACGGCGTGGATGACGCGGGAGCGATCCGCGTGACTTTCACGGGACGCAGTCCGCGCGCACTCGCCGCCGTGCTCGCCCGCGGCGGCGACGCGTGGCCGCGTATGCGCCGGCTTCCTCCAGGCGCGCTCATGGACGGCGTGGCGCTCGCCGACGCCGGGTGGGACGTGGTCAACGTCAGCAAGGGAGGCTGGCGCACGGTGAGCCGAATCCACACGCCGCGCGACGATCTCGCGCGGCTCGAAGGCGGTGGCGCGGCGGAAGTGGCGGCGATGCTCGCGCGCGCAATCGCGTTCGAGAGCGAATCGGCGTTTTGATCGACCGGCGGCGGCGTTAGCTTTCCTGGTCACCTACCGCGCCGGCGCACCACGCCCGCGCCGCTCGTCTCACGCACACCGAACTCGCATGTTCAGCTCATCGATTCGCACACTCGTCGTCGTCGGCGCGCAGTGGGGCGACGAAGGGAAGGGAAAGCTCGTGGACGTGATCGCCGAGGGCGCCGACTGGGTCGTGCGCTACCAGGGCGGTGCGAATGCGGGGCACACCGTGAAGTTCGGCGATCGCTCGTTCGTGCTGCACCAGATCCCGAGCGGAATTCTGCATTCCGGGGTTCGCTGCGCTATCGGGAACGGCGTGGTGCTCGATCCCGAGACGCTCTTCACGGAGATCGACGAGCTCGTGCGCGACGGCGTGGATGTGGAGGGTCGCCTGTACGTGAGCGACCGCGCGCATCTCGTTTTGCCGTATCACAAGCTCGTGGATGGGCAGAGCGCTGCGAGCAAGGCAATCGGCACCACGGGTCGCGGCATCGGGCCCGCGTACGAGGACAAGATCGCGCGTCGCGGCATTCGCGTGCTCGACCTGCGGCACCCGGAGAAGTTGCGCGAGCTGCTCGAGGCCGGCATCGCGCATGCCAACGCGCAGCTCGCCGCTTTCGGATCGCCGCAGCGAGCGAACGCTGACGAGACGCAGCGGCTGCTAGTGGGACTCGCGCCGCGGCTGCTCGCGCTCGCCGACGACGTCGGACTGTCGATTCACCGCGCGCGGCAGTCGGGCGCCGCGATTCTGCTCGAGGGCGCGCAGGGCTCGCTGCTCGACGTCGACCATGGCACGTATCCGTACGTCACGTCGAGCAGCACGACCTCGGGTGGTGCGGCCACCGGCACCGGCATCGCGCCAACCGCGCTCGACGCCGTGCTCGGAGTCGTGAAGGCGTACACGACTCGCGTTGGCAACGGACCGCTGCCGACGGAGCTCGCGGAGCCGCTGGCGAGCGAAGTCCGCAAGCTCGGCAACGAGTTCGGCGCCACCACGGGGCGGCCGCGCCGCTGCGGATGGTTCGACGCCGTGGTGGTGCGTTACGCAGCGCGCGTGAACGGCCTCACGGGGCTCGCCGTGACGAAGCTCGACGTTCTGGACACGCTCGAGAAGGTCGCGATCTGCACGGGCTATCAGGTGGATGGCGATTGCCACGAGACTTTTCCGGGCGATCTCATGCTGCTCGAGCGCGCGGCGCCGGTGTACGAGTGGTATGACGGATGGCGCACGTCCACGGCGGGCGCGCGCAAGCTCGCCGATCTCCCGGCGAGCGCGCGCCGCTATCTCGATCGCATCCGCGAGCTCGCCGACACGCCGATCTCGTTCGTGAGCGTGGGTACGCAGCGCGACCAGATCATCGAGATCGCGTAGATGGCGCTCGGGCGCGCGGACGCGGCGGACATCGTGATCGTGGGCGCGGGCCCGTGCGGGCTCGCCGCCGCGGTGTCGCTGCGCAACGCCGGTCTCGACGCGATCGTCGTCGACGGCGGCGCGGTGACGAGCACCATCACCGAATATCCGACGTACGTGAAGTTCTTCTCCACGGCCGAGAAGCTCTCCATCGGCGGACTTCCCTTCATCATTGGCGGCGACAAGCCCACGCGGCGCGACGCGCTCGCCTACTATCGCGCCGTAGTGACGTACTTCGGCATTCCAGTGCGGCAGTTCGAGCGCGTCGAGCGCGTCACCGGATCGGAAGGCGAATTCGTCGTGCACACGATCCGGCGCGGCGGCGAGCAGCACTCCATTCGCGCGCGTTTCGTGATCATCGCCACCGGATATTTCGGCTCGCCCAACAGACTCGATGTGCCCGGCGAGATGCTCGAGCACGTGACACACGTCTACAAGGAAGGGCACGAGGCGTTCGACCAGGACGCGGTGGTGGTGGGGGGCGGCAACTCGGCGGCCGAGGCGGCGCTGGAGCTGTGGCGGAGCGGCGCACGCGTGACGCTCGTGCACTTCGGGCCCACCTTCGACATGAAGATCAAGCCGTGGATCCTCCCGGATCTCACGAATCGCATCAAGGAAGGGAGCATCGCGGCGCGCTGGAATAGCCGCGTTCGTGCGATCTCACCCAATGATGTGACGCTCGACAGCAACGGCGAGATTTCGGCGATTCCGGCGGAGCGAGTCTACATCATGACCGGCTTCGCGCCGAACGTCGATTTGCTCAGGCAGATTGGCGTCGCGATCGATCCGGTCACCGGCGTACCCGCGCATGACGTCGCAACGCTCGAGACCGACGTGCCGGGAGTGTTCATCGCCGGCGTGGTCGTCGCCGGATTCGATGCGAACAAGGTGTTCATCGAGAACGGCCGCTTCCATGGCGAGAAGATTCTCGCGCGCATCCTCGGCGGTCCCGTTCCAGTGGAACCCAAGCTCAGCGCCGAGCTCGATAGCTGATAGATTGAATGTTCGCGGGACGAAAGCCCGCTTGTGATCGCACGCCACCGATCTTCAACCGTACCCCCGCGAATGCCGACAAGTACCTACCCAGACGTGATGGAAAAGCTCGTGTCGCTCGCCAAGCGCCGCGGCTTCATCTTCCAATCCTCCGAGATCTACGGAGGCACCGGGTCCGTGTGGGACTACGGTCCGCTGGGCGTCGAGCTCAAGAAGAATCTGAAGGACCGCTGGTGGAACGCGATGGTCCGCATGCGCGATGACATAGAGGGGCTCGACGCAGCGATCCTCATGCATCCGCGCGTGTGGGAGGCGAGCGGCCACGTGAGCGGCTTCGTGGATCCGCTGGTTGAGTGCAGCAATTGCAAGAAACGGTTTCGCGCGGATGATTCACGCATCAAGGGCACGCCCGGAACGCCCGACGTGCAGTGTCCCGCGTGCGGCATGAAGGGCACGCTCGGTGAGGCGCGGCTGTTCAACCTGATGTTCAAGACGTTCATGGGCCCGGTGGAGGACACGGCCAGCGTCGTGTATCTCCGCCCCGAGACGGCGCAGGGGATCTACGTGAACTTCCTGAACGTGCAGCAGTCCACGCGCCAGAAGATTCCGTTCGGCATCGCGCAGATCGGCAAGGCGTTTCGCAACGAGATCACGCCGGGGAATTTCATCTTCCGTACGCGCGAGTTCGAGCAGATGGAGATGCAGTTCTTCGTCGAGCCGGGTACGGACATGAAGTGGTTCGAGTACTGGAAGGCGCAGCGGCTCGAGTGGCATCAGTCGCTCGGCATCGACCACACGCGGCTGCAGTATCACCAGCACACGAAGGAGGAGCTTGCGCACTACGCGCGCGCCGCCTTCGACATCCAGTTCGACTTTGGCGGCACGCTTGGCTTCCAGGAGATCGAGGGCGTGCACAATCGCGGGGATTTCGATCTCACTCAGCACCAGCAGTTCTCCGGAAAAAAGCTCGAGTACTTCGATCAGCCTAACAACCGCCGCTTTACGCCGTACGTCGTCGAGACATCCGTGGGTGCCGATCGCACCACGCTCGCGGTGCTCGTGAACGCTTTTACCGAGGAGACCGTCGAGGGCGAGGAGGAGGGGCGCACGGTGCTCAAGATCCTGCCGTCGCTCGCGCCGGTGAAGGCGGGGATTTTTCCGCTCGTGAAGAAGGATGGGATGCCCGAGATGGCGCATCGGATCGCCGACGATCTTCGTCCGCTCTATCCGGTGTTCTACGACGAGTCGGGTGCGATCGGGCGTCGCTACCGGCGCCAGGACGAGATCGGCACGCCGTTCGGCATCACCGTGGATGGCGAGTCGATCGTGGAAGGGACCGTGACGATTCGCGATCGCGACACGCTGCAGCAGGATCGCGTCGCGGCGAGTCAGCTCCGCACCGTGCTCGCGGAGCGTCTGGCTAGATGACGCTCTCGCTCGACACGCTGCGTCGCGAGGGCGACGCCTTCCACGAGATTCTGTCGCGCGAGCTATACGCGTCGGGCGCGGGACTCAAGAGTACCGCGGAGCTCCAGCCGATCTACGCGCGCTTCGCCAATATCCTGAACGACGAAGCGCTCGACATGGTGCGCGAGATGTTTCGCGACGCGCCGCCGGGCAGCGAGGAACAGCGAGTTGCGCGCATTCTGCTGGAGTGGCAGGCCGACGCGCGTGTGTCGCGCGAGCTCGCGGCGCTGGACGAGCGCGAGATTGCGTGGGAGTCGTCTGCCGTGGCACGCGTGGATGACGGCCGCGGCATCCAGTACCAGCAGATCGCGATCGAGATCGCAAACGCCGGCGACCGCGACGAACGCATGCGGCTGGAGAGAGCGCGCGCGACGCTCGTGGGTGGGGAGCTCGCGCCCATGCGCCGCGAACGGTTCCAGCGCGAGAAGGACATCATCGAGAAGCTCGAGATCGCCGGTAGCTACAACGCTACCTTCACCGCGCTGAGCGGAGTGAACCTGCCGGGGCTCGTAGCGGAGTGCGAGGAGTTTCTGCGCGATACGCAGGCGATGTGGGACGACGTGTTCGCCGAAGTCGTCAAACGCGAGCTCGATATCGATCCGCGCGAGGCGACGCGCGCCGATGCGCTCGCCCTCATGCGCGCGCCCGCATTCGATCCGTACTTCCCGAGCAAGTCGATGGAGCGCGAGGTGCGCCGGCAGATTGCGGACATGGGTGCCGACGCCACGGCGGGCGGACGCGTCATCTTCGACACGGGCGACCGCGAGGGCAAGAACTCCCGCGCGTTCTGCGCGCCGGTGCGCGTGCCGCAGGAGGTCTACCTCGTGCTGCGCCCGCACGGCGGCCAGTCCGATTACCGCACCTTCATGCACGAGCTCGGCCACGCGCTGCACTTCGCCAACACGCGAGCGGACTTTCCATTCGAGTATCGCTGGCTCGGCGACAACTCGGTGACCGAATCGTACGCGATGCTCTTCGATCACATGCTCCACCTTCCGGGCTGGCTCTCGCGCTACACGGAGCTCGGAGCGCCGAAGATTCCGAGCTTTCTGCGCACGGCCGGATTCGAGGAGCTGCAGTTTCTTCGCCGCTATGCCGCGAAGCTCATCTACGAGCACGAGCTCTACGGCGGCGGCCACTCGTGGGCCTCGCTGCCGGACCTCTACGTCGACACGCTCTCGCGCGCCACTTCGTTCCGCTATGATCGCGCAGACGCGTTCGTGGACGTCGACCCGCGCTACTATGCGGCGCGGTATCTGCGTGCGTGGCAGCTGCAGGCGGTGATCGCGGAGTCGCTCGTCGAGCGGTTCGATGAGGATTGGTACCGCAATCCACGCGCGGGCCCGTACATCATCGAGCAGCTGTTCGCGGAGGGGCAGCGCGAGCTCGCGCACGAGCTCGCCCAGCGCGTGGCGTCGCGTCCGCTTTCGTTCGCGCCGCTCGTGCGCGCCACCGAAGGAATGCTCGTCGCGAGCTGAGCGCGTCGCCCACCCGAACCGGAGAAGCACATGGCACGAGAGACTGCACTGGTCACGGGCGCCTCGCGCGGCATCGGCCGGGCCACCGCGCTGAGGCTTTCCGCCGAGTACGACATCGTTGCGGTGGCGCGCAACGAAGCCGAGCTCGCGTCGCTCGCGAGCGAGATCGCTGTCGGCGGCGGGAAGTGCAAGACGATCGTGCTCGACATCGCCGACGAGAAGGCGGTTGCGACCGCGCTGCGCGGGATGAAGTGCGACGTGCTCGTCAACAACGCGGGCGTCGCTTCCATGAAGCCATTTCTGGAGCTGACGAGCGCCGAGTGGCATCGCATGGTGGATGTGAACTTCAACGCGCTGTTCTACGTGACGCGCGCGCTGCTTCCGGGGATGGTCGAGCGGCGCCACGGCTTCGTCATCACGATCGGATCGCTCGCCGGCCGCAACACGTTCGTCGGCGGCAGCTGCTACGCCGCAACCAAGCACGCCGTGAACGGATTCACGGAGTCGCTGATGCTGGAGGTCCGCGACTCGGACGTGCGGGTAGCCGTAGTGATGCCAGGATCCGTGGAGACGCATCTCACCCCGTCCACGGGCGACCAGAGCTGGAAGCTCACCGGCAATCAGATCGCCGACGCGGTGTGGTACCTCGTAACGCAGCCCGCCTCCGTGCTCGTCTCGCGGCTCGAGATTCGGCCGGCGAAGGCGCCGAAGCATCGATGACTACGCCGGCGGCCGAGGGTGCTCGCAAGGTGCTGATCGTGATGAGCGATCTGCTTTTTCGCTCGAAGATCGATGAAGTGGCGCGACGCGTCGGGCTCGAGCTGCGCGCGGCAAAATCGTTCGAGCAGCTCGATCGACAACTCGCCGCTGGCGCCCCCGCCCTCGCCATCGTCGATCTCGAAGAGGGCGCGTTCGACGCGTTTGGCGCCATCGCGCGCGTGCGCGCTTCCTCGCCGCAGACTCCGGTGATTGGTTTCGCGGGGCACGGCAACGCTGACGCGATTCAGCGTGGCCGCGAGGCCGGCGCCACCGTGCTCGCGCGCTCGGGCTTCACTGCAAAGCTGCCGGAGCTGCTCACTCAGGTAGCCGAGCGGGAGCGCGCCCGCTCTGCGGGCTGATCGTCCGGGCTGGCCGCGGCTGTGCACAGGCGTAGATTGGCACACGTGATACGCGCACCGTACTCATCCTCCGAGTCGACCGGCGCTCCAATGGATGCGTCCATCCGTGAGCTGGTTGCCATTCGCGAGATCGTGCACGCCTTCCTGACGGCCGACCGGCCACAGGATGTATTCCAGTTCGCGCTGGATCGCGTCAGCCCGTTGGTGGGCGCAGCGTTCGCTTCGATCTACACGATCGCGGACGACGACGACGTGATGCGGCTCGCCGCATCGTACAACTGGCCCGAGCGCTTCCGACCGTTCCTCGGTGAGATGCGCGTGCGCGTGGGACTCGGCCCCAGTGGGCAGGCGGCGGGCGAGCGGCGCGCGATCTACGTGCCCGATGTTTTCGCGGATCCATCGCTCGCGGACTGGCAGGAGGTTGCGACGGAGCTCGGCTTCCGCGCGCTCGTGGCGCTTCCGCTGCAGACGCCCGCGCGAGTGCTCGGCACCGTCACGTTCTATTTTTCGGGAACCGGACAGATGGCTCCCGAGGAACGCGGGCTGCTGCAGATCGTCGCCGACCAGATGGCGGCGACCGCCGAGAAGGCGGCGATGATCGATGATCTGCGCAGGGCGAACGGCGCACTGCTCGAGTCGAACTCGCAGCTCGAGCAGCAGTACGTCGCCGTGGTGGAGGCGCGCCGACTCAAGGACGAGTTTCTCTCGAACATCAGCCACGAACTGCGCACGCCGCTCACGGCGCTGCTCGGCTACGCGTATCTGCTGCAGGAGGAGCTCTCGGGCCCGCTCACGAGCGAGCAGCGGAACACGCTCGCGCACATGACGACATCGAGCG
>Ga0207707_10005152_pt1 | contig 11457 bp, 7 predicted proteins | sample KBSC83BmetaG_FD_184336 | JGI IMG/M metagenome (GOLD analysis project Ga0207707, IMG submission 184336) | Corn rhizosphere microbial communities from Kellogg Biological Station, Michigan, USA - KBS C8-3B metaG (SPAdes) (version 2) | ecosystem: Host-associated > Plants > Roots > Rhizosphere ... | reverse complement strand
CGCCTACGCTCAATCCGCGCCACCCCACCCTGAAGACCCTCTGCACCGCGACTCGCCACAAAGCGCTGTACTTTCCTTCCTCCAATTTTTCCGCGCAGGAAATTTCACACAGGCTAGCAAATATCTAGATTTTAGGGGACGGCCACAAGATCAACGCATCCAAGAGGCTCCGCGAGTGGCGCAGCAGTTGGGCCAGCTTCTCGATCGTGACCCCGCCTTTGACGTGGCATCGCTGAGTCGAAATCCGGAAGGCAGTCAGGAAGACGGGCTCGCCAACCGCGAGCGTATCGCATCTTTCAAGCTGGGCAGTCAAACGGCTGAACTGCAGATGGAGCGTATCACGCGACGCTCTGGACTGAGCGTATGGCTTTTCTCCGCGGACAGCATTAGTATCGTCCCCAGGCTCGCTCAAGTTACCAGCGAACACCCCGTGGAGAAATATTTGCCAGCGCCGCTGGTGAATTCAACCCTGCTGGACACCCCGTTGTGGCGTTGGATCGCCTTGGCAGTGCTAGCGCTGGCTTTGATTGCCATGGCACGTATGTTTTCACGAATCGGTCTGCTGCTCGCCGAACGCGCGGCGAAGCGCTTTGGTCCGGAAGCGGCCCAAGGAGCCATGGGAGCGCTTTGGCCTCCGCTATTGTGGCTGATCTGCCTTGCCCTGTTCCGCGGCGGCATGGAATGGATCGCTCCCGCGGCGCGTTTGCGTTTGTATCTGGAACGGGGCTTGTCGCTGGCGTTCTTTTTGGGGCTGGCCTGGCTCGCCACGCGCTTGATCGACTTGGCTCTGGAACGTTTGCGCGCAAGCATGCTGGCCCGCCATAGAAGCTTTTCATCTTCGGTGCTGCCGCTGGTCTCGCGCCTGATCAAGCTGTCGGTTCTTTTGCTGGCGACCGCGGCGATTCTGAGTGAGTGGGGCTACAATGCCGCCGCCATCCTGGCCGGACTCGGCGTCGGCGGTATCGCCATTGCCTTGGCAGCTCAAAAGACCATCGAAAACTTCTTCGGCGGAGTTTCGGTGATCAGTGACCGCCCGGTATCCGTGGGCGATTTTTGCAAGGTTGGAGACCGCATGGGAACGATCGAGGACATCGGCTTGCGGTCCACGCGAATTCGTACTTTGGATCGCACGCTGGTCAGCGTACCGAATGCGCAGTTTTCATCGATGACCCTGGAGAATTTTGAGAAGCGCGACAAAATGCTGTTTCATGTCACGCTGAATTTACGCCGCGATTCCACGCCGGATCAGGTCCGCATGGTGCTAGGTTCAATTGCACGGATTCTCGCCAGTTATTCCGCCGTGGAAACGGGAGCGCTACCGGTTCGCTTCGTGGGCGTCGGAACCTATTCGCTGGACATAGAGATTTTCATTTACGTGTTGACGCGCAACGGAGATGAATTTCTGCAAATGCAGCAAGAGCTGCTCTTGAAGATTCTGGACGCGGTGAAAGACGCGGGCACCGCCTTGGCGTTGCCGACCCAAGCTAGCATCGACTATTCAGCGCATTCCGGCGATTTGGCTGTAGCAAACGCGCGTGAGAGGACTCACTAGCGCGGCTGCGCTTTGCATTTCTGAGAGTTTGGAGTGGCGTTCGTCGGAGGGCAAACGCCACCCCTCGTGCCGCCGGACATACCGTTACTTTCACCGCCAGGGGTGTGTCCGACAGCCCATAGGCCTTGCTGTGCGGTCAAGGTCCTCAGGTTAGATTGAATCGGGAGAAAAATGTTTCAGGCCAAAATGCGGTGCTGAAAAAGGGCGGCTTCCCTCTCTGGAGAGGAAAGCCGGCCTCAAATTCAAACCGTCAAATCCTAGGGCTAGAAGACGAATTTCACGCCGAGTTGGATTTGCCGCGAAGTGCCAATGATCGAACCAATGGCGCCCGCGTTGGCGGCGTTACCCGTGCTTCCCGTCTGCGCGCTAGCCAACCCACCGCTTGGGGCTGTAAACGCATTGAGATTCCCGAGGCCGAGGTACCCCGGAGTCCCGAGGTTGGTGTGGTTAAAGATGTTGAAGATTTCGGCGCGGAATTGCATATTGAGCCGCTCGAAGATCCTGGTGTCTTTCGAGAGCGAAAGATCGACGGCCTGAAAATTGGGTCCTTCCACCGTGTTCTTGCCCAGATTTCCGACCACGCCTGGTGCTGGCAAGGTATAACAACTCGCATTGAACCAGTGCGCCACCGATTGGTTGGCGGTTTGATCGCAGCCGGCGATCACGTCGGGACGAACCGTGCTGAAGTTATTGGACAGTAGAGCACGGTCATAGCCGATACCAACCGACAAGGGAACGCCGGTGCGGAACGACTCGATGCCGCTTAGCTGCCAGCCTTCGATCAAGCGATTGCCGCGGAACGGGAGCCGGTAGACCACATTCATTGTGAGGTTATGGCGGATGTCGAATCCGCACAGACCTCGTTCGCGACTTCCGTCGTAGGGGTTGGTCCAGGAGGAAGTCCCGTTGTTGCCGCCCAGGCCGCCGTACGTGTAGGCGCCATCGGTGCAACGCGAGTAAACGTAGGACAAGTTACCCACGAAGTTGCTGCCGAAGCGGTTGTTCCAGCTCATCTGCATGGAATTGTAATGCGAAGAGCTGCCCGGGTTGGTAAGCACTAAGCTTCCGAACGCTTGGTTGATGCGGTTGTAGGATTTGCCGGTTACTGGATCGCCAAACTGCAACAATCCGTTGGGTAGGGTCACCGGCACTGGAGGGTTGTAGTCGCGGAACGACAAGAGGTCCACTCCGCGCGAGCCTACATAGCCCACGGTCAGTACGGAACCCCGGAAGACTTCACGCTGGATGTTCAAGTTGTACTGCATCTGATATGGTGTCTTTCCGATGTTGTAATCCGTGCCGAAAGTCAAGCTGGGCAGCGGCGGAGCAGCGGCGCCACCCTGGAAGGGTATCGGGAAAGAAGGGTTGTTTTGATTCAAAGCCAAGAAAGGCGGAGTGCCGACGTACCCCGAGAAGAACACGTAGGTCTGCGCCGGATCGTGGAACATGCCGAAGCCCCCGCGCAGCGAGGTTTTGTGATCGCCAAATACGTCATAGGCGAAGCCGAATCGCGGGTCAAAGTTCCAGACATTGGGGTTGGTCGCAAACGCGTTGGGCACCAGATCAAAACCGGTTCCGAACGGCGGATGCGTAAGGTTGTGCAATACATTATGCGCTTCCACCGGGTTAGTCTGAAACTCATAGCGGATGCCCATGTTCAGCGTGAGCTTGCGGCTGACCTTCCAGTCGTCCTGGAAGTAGGGTTTCAGGCTGATGTCGCGGAAGTAACGTTCGCCACTGGCAGTCTCCGGCGGCGCGCCGGTGAATAGAGTGGGCTTGGCTTGCAAAAAATTCACCAAACCCGGGAAGCTATAGTTCCCGTTCCAGTAGGTATAGCTTGCGCCATTGATCTGATGGCGGCGGACATGCATACCGATTTTCAGGCTATGACTGCCCTTGGTCCAGATCAGGTTATCCTCCTCCGTGAATTTGTTTTCCAGGAAGCGGAAGGGATTGGTGAAGTTCGCGCCCAGTGACGTCATGCCGGTAATGCTGAGGGTGACGTCCTGGCGGCCGGGGAAAGCCTGCAGCACATTGCCGGGTGCTATGTTGGGCTCCGTCTCTGTCTCCAGCGGGCGGGAGAAGGAGACGCTGAACTGGTTCAGCAGGGTCGGCGAGAAGATATGCCGTTCCTGAATGGTCGCAAACTGATTGTGATTGTGATCGCTCACCGGCCAGTAATTGATCGACGTGGGGGAATTGGCTTGGGCGATGTCAGAAACGTAGCGCCCGAACAATGAATCCTTGGTGGAGATCGTCCAATCTCCGCGTGCCAGGAAGTAGTCTTCGTGAATCACCTGGTTGCCCACAGTGGTTGCGTTACCGAGACCGCTAGGGGTGCCGTTTTGGTTGAGGATAAGCGACGTTGCGGCCGGATACAGCGCCAAAATCGGAACGATCTTGGGGTCTACGGTCACGTTCCCTCCAGTGAGGATGCCCTTGCGGGCGTTGGCGTCGGGAACCGTGACCAGGAAGCTTTGACCCAAAGCCTGGCGGATCCCTTCGTAGTCTGCGAAGAAGAATATCTTGTCCTTCTTCACGGGGCCGCCTATACTGCCGCCGTACTGATTCTTGCGGAAAGGCGCAGGATCGGCGCTGGTGGCGCCGGGCTTGCGGGCGCTTTCAAAAAAGTTGCGCGCGTCCATGGCGCTATTGCGCAGGAAGTCAAACGCGGTGCCGTGAAAACCGTTGGTGCCCGATTTCGACGCGGCATTCACCACGGCGCCATTGCCGCCAAAATCTGCGCCGTAGGTGTTGGTCAGAGTCTGAAACTCAGCGATGGCCTCAACGCCCAGCGAGGTACCGGATACGTTGGCGCCGGAACCGCGCTGCCACCAATCCTGCAGGTTCTCACCGTCGAGAAGAATCGCGTGGCCCTCGGGCCTGGCGCCGGAAACGGAGAACGTAGCGGCGCGGCCAACCAGCGCGCTGCTGCCGCCGGCAGGATAGGAAATCGCGCCGGGAGCCAGCAGAATGAGCTGTTCAAAATTGCGCCCGTTCAAGGGTAGTTCCCGCATTTGGTCTTGATTGATGAGGGAGGAGAGCGACGACGTTTCCGTCTCCACCGACGAAACCTGACCTTCTACGTTTACGGTCTGTTCCGCTTGTCCCACGGGCAATTGGAAATCGGCGACGGGCAGGCTGCCGACGGTCAGATTCACACCTTTTCGCACTACCGTCTGAAACCCCATCTTGGTAGCCTGCACGTCATAATCGCCAATCGCCAGATCGGGTAAAGTGTAGCGGCCCTGAGTGTCGCTCATGGTGGAGCGAGTTATGCCGGTACCGTTATTCTTGGCATTCACAGTTGCGCTTGGAACAGCGGCGCCGGAAGTATCCGTCACGGTGCCGGTGATGGTCGCAGTGGCGGCTTGACCGCACAGGTGCTGCACACTGAAACAAGCTAGAAAGCAGAGACCCCAAATCGACAAGAGCCGGGTCACGGAAAAGCGAACTGAGTTAAACCTCATAGTTCCCCCTATTTGGTCCTGCAGTTTTTCGACAACCCCACATGAGCGCGAGAAGCTCAATTACCGTGGGAGTATATCCGAGGTCAGCGACCGGTGTCAACAGGTTTGCATGCATTATTACGAAAACAAAATGTCCGGTGCAGTCGTTTTTCGGCTGGCGCAACTGCGGCGGTGCGCAGCCCAAAAACACAGACTGACTTGGTTTATTTGGCAGCGGCAGTTTTTTCCGACTCCGCCTTTTCTTCGGCCCGGGCCGCGCTCAGGCGGTTGCGCATCGCATAGTTGCCTTCGTGGCAAGCGTACTCGAAGAGCTGATAGCCGGGATCGTGCGTGATCGGAAGCGAAATGGTGTAGGACGCCGTGAAGGTCTTAGGGTCGTTGATGGTGGCTTCGTACTGGATGGCATTGTCGGCGATCCGGGTGAAGCGCTCGACCAGGTGCAACTGGTCGCTGAAGGAGACGCCGCCGCCGACCGACAGGCGCCCGCCGATGAAGTTCGTGCTCTCGACCACGAGCGTGTTCCCCTCCCAGTGTCCGCGGGGATCGCCCATGTAGCTGCGCATATCGGAGCCGGAATGCGGGCGGCCGTCGAGCGGAACCAGCCTGGTTTCGTGGATCATCTCATTGCGGATCGCGACCACTCCCGGCGCCTGGACGATTTGCGTGCCGTTTCCGTAAATGGCTGGCGTGATTGATCCCGTAGGGCCGCGGCTGATGCAGCGGTCGTACATGGTCATGTCTTCCCAGGAGGCGGGCCGCATGTTGAAGTAAAAGGGCATGGCAGCGCGGCGCTTTTTGCCGTCCTCGGTCAGCGCGGGAAGGCGCCCGTTCGGAGGATCGACAATCAGCGAAGTTTGCGAGGAGGTGTGCTTCGCAAATTCCAGCCAGTTGGGCGGTACAGCAGCCGCGTCCACGCCTTTTTGAGAAGCAAAGAATGCAGTTTTTTCGCGATCGCCTTCTTCAATACCGCTTTGCGTTTGGGCATTGGTCTTGGCACGCTCGGCCTTTTCCTCTTCCGTCAGCGTGCGGCGAGTGCCAAATTTCTCCGGGCGCTCGAACGGCACTCCGTAGGTGTCGTCGCTGGTCCAAACACCCTGCAGGTCGGGATCGCCCCAGGCCGTCTTGGGAGCCGTCCACTTCGCGGCAGCGGGCTTAGCTGAGTTCTGGGCGCGAGCGGGCACCGCCAACCAAACCGCCAGCAAGGCCATCCACGCCACAGCTCCAACAGCAAGAAATGGATTCTTCATTTCGTCTTCTCCAGCGGAACGTTCCCAGCCACTCGGCAGTTTAGCATGCATTTTTGCCCACCGGCTGCGGGGCCTACTCGTTCTCGCCTATTACTTGCTCGTGGCCTTCGCCGCCTTGGCCTCATCGGAGCGGGCCGCTTTCAGAATACCGACCAGGCCGCTGTTGCCCTCGTGGCAGGCGTATTCGTACAGCAGGCCATCCTGGCGCAGCAGCGGATATTCGGCCGTCCACGGGCGCACAAACGCAGTGGGATCGTCCACCGTGAAGCGGTACATGATGGTGTCCTTGTCGACCATGGTCAAACGCTCGGTCAAGTGCAGATTTTCGTCAGAGCCACGGAAACGGGTCTCGCCTGTGAAGTTGGTGGTGTCGATGACTAACGTATCGTCTTCCCAATGGGCCCGCGAATCGCCCTTCCACTGGCGCACGCTGGCGGGAAGGCGTGGGCTGCTGTCGAGCAAGATGCGACGCGTGTCATGCACCATCTCGCCTTCGATGGCGACAAAGCCCGGGGTCTGCACGATCTGAAAGTTGTTGTTATAGGCGCTGGGCATCATAGGTGGCCCAATGGTTCCGAAGTGAATGCACCGCTCCATCAAGGGGCGGTCTTCGGGACCATCGGCCGGGCCCAGCAGGCCGCTGTTTTCCTCTTCGCAGCCGGGCTGGGCGCAGCGCGCCTTCACGGCGTCTACACGGACTTGCAACTGTTTCAGGCGCTCCGGCGTCAACGCTGGAATGCGTCCATCGGGCGGATCGATCACCATGGAGGTGCGCAAGGTCTTCACCACTTTGGTGCCGGAGTCCCACCAAAAATCGTTATAGGCGTTGGTCACGTCGGCGACGGTTCCACGCTGGCGCTGATCGCGATTGCGCTTGGTTCGCGTTTCCTTCTCATACACCAGGGCCTCGGCGGGCGTGAAGAATTCCTTGTTGGCAAATTCCTTGGGCCGCTCCAATGGCGTAATGGTGACGTTAGTCCAGGTCCCGTCCATATCGGGATGGCCGTCGCCAGTGCGAGGTACCCCGGTCTGGGCCGAGGCCGCGAGGGAGAAGCAGAAAAGCCCCGCCAGAGCGGGTGCGACTCGCCGGATGAATGATCGATGCGACATTCTGACCTCCAATACAGCTCTCAGGGAGCGGATTTTTTGCGCAGATGCCCGTAGAGTAGCTCTTCGGAGAACTCGATGCATTTGAACTCCAGCAAGCGGGCATCTTTTTCCACGTGACGGTAAAGTGGCATGCTGATTTTCCAGGGCCGCGAAAACACGTTCTTGTCCTCAATGGTGGCTTCGTACAGCAGAGTGTCCGGACTGCGCGGAGTAAACCGTTCGACCACATGCAAGGCATCGCTGTGGTAGTCTCCGGCGCGGTCAAACCAGGTCTGATCATTGAAGCTGGTGACGTCGATCACCAGCGTGTCGCCTTCCCAATGCCCGACCGACCAGCCCATCCAGCTATCGACCGGCGCGGGTCCGGGGTCTTTCAGGTAGATGGTGCGGACCGCGTCGGCAAATTGGTAGATGAACATCATCGAGTGGGCGCTCTGCACGATCTGGAACGGATATGGCATGTACGTCGCGCGCGGGACGCCCGGCATGAAGCACTTGGCGGCGGGATCGTCGGTTTGCCGCTTGGCGAAATTCTGCTGCTGTTTGGCGCGCGCGCCCGGCAGGTACGGAATCTCCCCGCCCTCGACGACACTTTGCCCGGGAGGCGTGGCGTACAAGGCGCCGAGCACTGGCGTGGTTCCGGGCCCGGCGGCATGGGCTTCGAGCGACCAGTCCGCGGCATTCATCGCCTGCCAGATGCCATTCAAGTCAGGCTTGCCATCCGCCGCGCGGGGAACGGACTGACCATGAGCAGGCACCGTCGCGATCGCGAAATACGCAAACGCGCCAGCCACTAAGATTGAGCACAAGCGGGAAGTCATCCAGACCATTTTTAGCGCAAACCGTCCGCTCTGCGAAAAACTCTCGCAGCCCGACGTCTGAAGTCTAGGCGACATCGCGGCGTCCGTCAAGTGCTGCCAGGGAGAAGTGGCGCTAGGCGTCGGGCAATCGTTCGAATACGACATGGCGCTGGGACTCACCGGGAAAGATTAAAGCCACGCGGTTTCCAGAGAATTCATAGCGGCGCACCAGGTCAGTCCCGATCAAGGCGGGGCTGGCGGCGGCCTGCAGGTGATGCGTCACAGTCTGCTTGCTTTCGTCGACGTCATAGGTGCCGAAGTAGGTCATCAAACCCGCATTCATCTCGCGGTACTCTTCGACGGTGGGTGCAGTGGGATTGACGGGTTTGCCGCGTCCCTCGTTGTAGAGCAGAACCCAAACGCGTCCGGCGCGATCCCACGAGATGCGGCCGCGCTGCTGGAGTGCAACCGGAATTTCGCTGCCATCCTTGGCTACGTTGAACTGCTTGACCAGCTGCCAGACTCCGATCAGTCGATCGCGCGCGGAGGGCGCAGCGCCGAGTTGCGCGGCCCCGGCCAAGCCGAGCAAAGCCAGTGCGTCACGTCGCTGCATGATTAGTGTTTTTGGGTTTTCTCAGCGTCTGCCTGGTCTTCCGCACGCGCGGCGCTTAGCAAGTTGTGCATGGCGTAGTTGCCTTCATGGCAGGCGTATTCGAAAATCTGGTAGCCCGCTTCCCGAGTGATGGGAAACGCAGCGGTCCAGGGCGCTGTGTAGGTTTTCGGATCGACGATGGTCGCCGAATACTGGATGGTCTTGTCGTCGGCGCGGGTGAAGCGTTCTACCACGTGCAGTTCGTCGCTATAGGGGGCGGCGCCGTTGCCGTTCACGCCGGCGCCGTTGTGGCCTCCGACGAAATTGGTGGTCTCGACCACCAGCGTGCTGCCTTCCCAGTGGCCCCGTGGATCGCCCATATAGGTCTTGACACCCGCGGCGGCATGCGGCCGGCCATCGAGCGGAATGAGGCGCGTCTCGTGAATCATCTCGTAGCGGATCGCCACCCATCCCGGAGTCTGCACGATCTGCGTCCCGTTTCCATAGATCACCGGAAACGCCGAGCCGATGACACCGCGGGTGATACAGCGGTCATACATGCTGCGGTCGGTCCAGGTTTCCGGGCGGCGGTTGCGCAGCGCGTTGGTGGAGGCGCGCAACGCCTGCGCTTGCGGGGTGAGGGCCGGCACACGTCCGTCGGGCGGGTCGACCACGAGTGAAGTCAAATTGGAAGCGCGGCGGCTGAACTCCTGCCAGTGCGGCGGCGCGGCAGCGCCATCGACGCCGCTGCGATTCGCCCAATACCCAGCGTTGGGACGCACACCCTTGCCGATGATTTCAGTCTGAAACTCGTCCACGCCTTTGGCGCGCGCCGCGAGTTCTTGATCGGTGAGAGTGCGCCGGGTGCCAAACTGCGCGGGCCGCTCCAGGGGGACTTCGCGCAGATTGTCGCTAGTCCACGTTCCCTGCAAATCCGGATCGCCCCAAGCCGTCTTCGGAGGCGTCCATTTCGTGGATGCTGAGTCGGCCGCAGTGGCTGGAACGACTGTGAGGAACGCGAAAGTCACGAGACCAAGAAGTCGTTTTTTCATTTCGTGCCCTCCGGCTGAGGCTTCAGCTATTTTCCAACCAGATGCTGAGAGTCTTTCTCATTTTCGTTGCAGATGTATTCAAGAATTTCCCCATCCAGTTTCTTGGGGTGGGTGGTGAACGACCAGTCTTGCGAATACATTTTGGGATCGTGGACGGTGCTCACAATTTCCATATTGTTCTTATCCAATACGCGAATGTGCTCCGTGACCTTCATGTCGGACGAGTGGGGCACGCCAGCGGCATCGATCCAGGTACGTTCATTGAAGCCCTGAGTTTCGACGACCAGCGTGTCGCCCTCCCAATGCCCGATCGATTCTCCATTCCACAGATCCTCAGCGAATTTGGAGAAGCCGCGCCCGTCGGTAAAAATCTGGCGGAAAGTCTGCGAGCCGCCTTCGTAGATAATCACGATTAATCCAGGTACTTGCAGAAAACGAAATGGATACGGAGTGGTAGTCAGCCGCGGCACGCCCGGGGGAAGACAGCGGGCTTCGGGATCCTCTCGTCCCAGAACCCCGATACGCGAATCGTAAATCGCTTTGGCCGCGGGAAGAAACGGGATCTTGATGCCGGCCGCAACCAAGTTCACGTTCTCGCGAATGGCGTTGGGCTGCCAGGGTCCGGAAAGGTCGGGTTTGCCATCGGCAAGACGTGGAATGGGACCCGATAGTTTGGCGTCTGCCTTAGACTCGGGAAGTCTTTGGATCACCGATGGATCTTGCAAACCAAACGACGCCTGGGGTGCTGGCTCGTTGGGTTTTGGTGGTATTTGTTGCCCGAATAGCGCCACTGACCAGGTACAGGCGATCAGACCAATTCTTTTCATAGGCACCTCTTCTGAATTCGATTGTCTAAGTTCCAACGCTTCAGGTCAATTGGACGCGAATCTCCCCTACTTCTTTTTGCGCAAATCGCCGTAGAGCAGTTCCTCGGAGTACTCGACACACTTGAACTCGCCGAGCTGCGCGTTCTTCTCGACGCGGCGATAGAGGGGCATGCTGATCTTCCAGGGCCTGGTGAATACCTGCGGGTCTTCAATGGTGGCTTCGTAGGTGATGTGATCGGGACCGCTGCGCGTATAGCGCTCGACTACGTGCAAGGCGTCGCTATGGAAATCGCCCGCGCGGTCGAACCAGCTCAAATCGTTAAAGCCGGTGTTGTCCACCACCAGCGTCTCGCCTTCCCACCGTCCGTTCGCGGTACCCATCCAGCTGTCGACCGCGGCCTCCTGCGGCTTGCCCATGTTGATTACGCGATTGGTGCTGGCGTACTCGTAGGCCATGAGAATGACGCTCGCTGACTGCACGATCTGAAACGGAAACGGCATATAGGCGGCGCGCGGAATCCCGGGCATATAACACTTCACTTCAGGATCGAGTTTCCAGCGGTTGGCGAAATTCTCTTTCTTTTGCGCGAGGGCCTCGGGTTTATAGGGAATGTCGCCGCCCTCGACGACACCGCGCGCCGCCGGAACCGCGCCGAGCGATCCCATCTGGTAATACGGCCCGCCGTAGCTGGGATGATCCTGCAGATCCGAGTTCGCGGTGTTGAGCGCCTGCCAGATTCCATTGAGGTCCGGATGACCGTCCGCGGCCCGGGGGGCGCGGTAGGCTGCCTTTGGTTGAGCGTAGAG
>Ga0207707_10005150_pt1 | contig 11460 bp, 10 predicted proteins | sample KBSC83BmetaG_FD_184336 | JGI IMG/M metagenome (GOLD analysis project Ga0207707, IMG submission 184336) | Corn rhizosphere microbial communities from Kellogg Biological Station, Michigan, USA - KBS C8-3B metaG (SPAdes) (version 2) | ecosystem: Host-associated > Plants > Roots > Rhizosphere ... | reverse complement strand
GGGTTGTCCGGTGCACAAAAATGGCAGGCGAATCGCCCAACGCAGGCGCCAATGGGAACTGCACTCCCGCCTTTCCGGAAAAACAGGTAAGCTACAACGGATATGTAAAACAGATCATTTCCTCTTATTGCACCAATAGTTGTCACAATGGCGACGCACTGGCGCCCGGTGACTTCCGGACCTACCAGGGACTGCAGCCCTATGTGTCGGAGTTTTATTTCCGCGTGATCCAGGACCGCGCGGATATGCCGCAGGGCGACGCGCCCCTGCCGCGCAGCATACGCGACTCGCTGAATATATGGATTGAAAACTGTGCGCCGGAAAATTAAGGCGCGGATAAAGCAAAAAAATGAAAAGGATTTTATTTATCGTTTTAGGAATCGCAAAATGGTTTGCGGCGGATGCCCAGGAACCGCTCGTGGACCGCAATACCAAAATATCTTTTTTTTCCGCCGCACCCATCGAGAACATTGCGGCCTCCAGCAGCCAGGCATTCTCCGCGATCGACAGCAAAAAAAACACCGTCTATTTCAAAGTGCCAATAAAAAGTTTTCAGTTTAAAAAAGCATTGATGCAGGAACATTTTAATGAGAACTATCTCGAAAGCGACAAATATCCCTATGCGGAATTCAGCGGCCAGCTGGTCGCGGACAGCGACTGGACAAAGGCCGGCGCCCATACCGTTACCGTGCAGGGAACGCTTACCCTGCACGGGATCAGTCGTCCCTATAAAGTGAGCGCGGTGATCACTGCCGGTCCGGAGAGCATACAGGCAACCTGCAGTTTTAAGGTAAAACTGGAAGATCATAAAATTGAGCGGCCCAGGCTGGTATTTCAAAATATCGCGGAAATAATCGATGTAAAAGTGAGCGCCCTGTATAAAACATCCGGAAAATAAATCTCCGCAACAGGAACGATGCCTGTTGCCCGCATGAATGAAATGTAAAAAGCTTCTTATGACAACAATATGTACAAAGCGACGTGGAATAACAATAGGATGCAGGGTAATAAAAAATATCAGGCGATGGACCGCGCTCTTATTGCTGATCCTCCTGTTCCGTTCCGCCGCAGCGCAGGATGATCTCGCAAAATTGTTTACAGATTCCGCGTCGGCACGGCAGCCCGTGGCCGCAACTTTTAAATCCGACCGCATTGTAAATGCACAGTCGAACGAAACTGTGCACCGGCACGATCTCACCGTGAATATTTCCCATCTCTTCGATGACCTGGCAGGTTCCCATGGCGGCGTCAAGACCTTTTTCGGACTGGACAATTCAACGGATATCAAAATCGGGATTGACTATGGCTTTACCGACCGGCTGATGGCAGGCATTTCCAGGTCCAAGGGCGCAGCGGAAGTCCGCAACGGCAATGTGTATTTTAATTCCCTCACGCAGTTGTGGGAAGGCAAATTAAAATACAGGCTTTTGCGGCAGACAGAAGATAATCATATACCCTTCGCTCTCACCCTTTTTGCCAATGCCATGCTTTCCACCCGTTCCGCGCTGGAAGATCCTTCCTCCGATATCCATTTCCAGGATTTTTCCGATCGCTGGGGATTTATGGGACAGATCATCCTCGCGCGCAAATTCAGCAGGAATATTTCCTTCGCTATTCTGCCCACCTATGTGCGCAGAAATTCCGTCGCATTCATGGATGAGAATGATTTGTTTGCCCTCGGCGCCGGCGGCCGGGTGAAACTCACGTCCAGAACCGCGATCCTCTTCGATTATTTTTTCCCCTTCCGGAGCAAAAAAAGTAAGGACTACTTCAAACAACAGGGAGTAGATTTTTATCCCGCCCTCTCCGTGGGCTGGGAAGTGGAAACCGGTGGGCATGTATTTCATCTCAGCTTCAGCAATGCAACGGCGCTCCTGGAAAACCAGGCGATTCCCTATACCACCCGCTCCTGGCTGAAGGGCGAATTCCGTTTGGGGTTCAATATTGAAAGAACGTTTACGCTGGGATCAAAAAGAACGGAGGATGTTCAGTAAAAAGAACTCTCCCGGACACGCGGCCGCCACATTTAATAGTACCACTGTTGCTCCCACCTCACAGCTGCACATTTCGTTCGCGTACTCAGGTCAGTAATATGCCCCCGCCGCGCAACCTTTACTAAGAAAGTACGCATTATTATGTTGAATACAGCTCATGGCCAATAATGGCCAAGGGCAATCACTTATAAATCGTCACATTATGAAACAGTTACGTTTGAGAAATTTAGTATGGCTTCCCCTGGTTTTACTGTCCTTCAGCTTTTCCGGCCTGACCGGCTGCAAGAAGAGTGGATACGGCTCCGGTAATAATAACATGGCCGTCGCGTATAGCGGAACCTTCGTCAAATCCGATTCCACCAATATAACCAGCGCCACCGGAACCCTGACGGCTTCCCTCAACCCCGGCACGAAGGAGCTTTCCTATACATTCACCTGGCAGGGCCTCAGCGGCAATGCCGTGGGAATGCATATCCACGACAACGGGCCCGTCATCGTCCCCATTTCCGGTTTCCCGCAGGCAACCAGCGGAACCTATTCCGGTAAAGCTACCCTGACGGACGCCCAGATTAACGACCTGATAGCAGGGAAATTATACGGACAGATCCATACGGAAAACTATCCGGCCGGGGAAATCCTGGCGGTATTAACCAAAAACTGAGCCTGTGGATGCATACTTCTTTACAAACTGCTGTTGCCGGGAACAGTAAACGGATCCGGTTGCCCGTCCCACGCGGCACGCAGCAGCGCTGCTGGAACTGCCTGTCCGGGGGATGTTATGGTACCAGGGAGAAAGCAATTCACAGGAGCTTCCAAGGGTGAAGGAGTATGGAGAACTATTGAGTTCGGTGCATGATGGGGGCATGACGGTCTGCAGCGATATCGGATTTAAAGACGATATTCATCCGACGGATAAAAAAACCGTGGGCGAAAGATTGTCGCGCCGGGCTCTGAACAAAACGCACAAAAAGAATATTATTCCATCGGGCCCCTACCCCTGAAAGTAAAGTATAGCAGGGGAAATATCATCATCAGTTTCCGGCATGAAGGTAATGGCCTGCAAACGCCCGGTGATCAAAAGGTAAGCGGGTTTTCTTTAGATGGCATAACGGATGCGCCGGCGATAATTAAAAACAAAACGATTATTTTCCCGTCGCAATACAGGCCTGAATATATTTATTACGGCTGGAAGCCATTCTCAGATGCGAACTTATATAATAGTGATATGCTTCCTGCCTCCACTTTTAAAATAAAGGTCCAATGAAAAAGTTTTCGCTGGCATTCCTTTTTATTGTTCCGGTTTCCCTGATGCTTCAGGCACAGGGAAAAAAAGTTCCTGTTTTTACTTCGGGCCAGGAAGGTTATAAAAGTTATCGCATCCCGGCATTGATTTCTCTTCCGAACGGAGAACTCCTGGCTTTCTGTGAAGGCCGGGTGGGCGGCTCGGATGATTTCGGGAATATTGATATCGTCATGAAAAGAAGCCGGGACAAGGGCCGCAGCTGGAGCAGCCTGCAGACCATTGTGGATGCCGGAAATTTGCAGGCGGGCAATCCTGCGCCGGTCGTGGATCTTACGGATCCGGCCTGGCCAAAAGGCAGGATTTTTCTATTTTACAATACCGGGAATAACCACGAATCGGAGGTCCGGAAAGGAAATGGGCGGCGCGAAGTGCTTTATATAACATCCGCAGATAATGGTCTTACCTGGGGTGAACCGGTGAATATCACAGGGATGGTTCATCCGGCAGACTGGAGAAGTTATGCCAATACGCCCGGCCATGCCATGCAGTTTACCAGCGGAAAATATAAAGGAAGGATTTATGTGGCGGCCAATCACTCTGCAGGCGAGCCGCAAAAACATTTCATGGATTATCGTGCGCACGGTTATTACACCGATGATCATGGGATTCATTTTCGCCTCAGCGCCGATGTGAATATTCCCGGGGGAAACGAGAATATGGCTGTGGAACTCAGCAACAATCGTTTGATGCTCAATTTCAGGAACCAGCAGGGAGATCTGCGGAGCCGGGTCGTGGCCATCAGCAATGACGGCGGAGAAAACTGGGACAGCGTTTATTTTGATTCGCAACTCCCGGATCCGGTCTGTCAGGGAAGCATCCTGGTCATCGGAGAAAAAAATGGAAAAAATATTCTTGCTTTTTGCAACAATGCGGATGCGAAACGGAGGGATAACCTCACACTTCGGATCAGCTTTAATGAAGGGAAAACCTGGGACCGGCATTTTGTTATTGACAAATCTCCTGAAAAATACGGCGGCGACAGTTTTACAGCTTATTCGGATATCACGAAGTTGTCGAAGCACCGGATTGGGGTGCTGTATGAAAAAGATAATTATTCAAAGGTTGTTTTCACTACTGTTGACTGGAATCATGATTAACGCCGCGGGGAAACGAAGACTGAACCGGCTGCCTTTTTCCGGAACGGACTGCACGTCGATCCCGATGCCATGATAATCAGCAATGGATTTGACGATGGACAATCCGAGTCCGTATCCTTCTCCAATATTTTCACCGGCCCTGCGGAAACGGTGGAAGATATGCGGAAGTGCACTGGCCGCAATTCCATTGCCACTGTCTGCAAAGCTGAGCAGATAGCTGCCATCGGCGTTGCGATGGCCGGCGACACGAAGGGAGCCTCCGTCCCGGTTATACTTGATGGCGTTATGCCAGAGATTAAAGAGACACTGAAAAATCAGTTCGCGGTTAACGGCATGCAGGTGCAGCGGCGGATCCAGGTTTACCGAAACATGCAGGTTGCGTGCTTCCGCCTGGTCGGCAAGTTCTTCCCCGATCTCTGTCAGCACCGGCTGCAGCTCCACCTCATCGGACCGCAGGAACTGGCTGTTGTCGATCCGCGAGATCAGCAGCAGGATCCGCACGATTTTTTTCAGCCGGTCCAGCGTTGCCATCATCCCCTGGATCTTTTCCTGGATGTTTTCATCCACTCCTTCTTCCAGCATCAGGTTCTCCAGTTTGTTCTGCAGGATGCCGATGGGCGTCATCAGTTCATGCGATGCATTGGACGTGAACTCGCGTTCTTTTTCAAAAGCCAGCCGCACCTGCGTTTCGAGGCCTGTCAGGGATGCATCCAGGTAAAGGAAATCGCTGGTGCCGGTGCGCACAGCGGGCGGCGTTTCGGTAAACGGAAATTTCCGGTTGAGGATCTTGCTTTTGATGATCAGGGAAAGCGGTCGCAGCAGGATGCGGGTGAAGACCAGGTCCGCCAGCAGCGTAAGCGCAACTAAGGAGATCAATACATACAAAGCTACTTTTTGCAGGGGATGGGTATACTGGTTGATGGATGCGAGGGTCTTCCCGATTTCCAGCAGGTATTTTTTTCCGTGATCGGAAAAAGTATAACTCAGCACGCGGTAGGTTAAGGTGTCGCCTTCGATGAGCCGCTGCGAAGTAAAGATGCTGTCCAGGTCCCGGGCGGTTGCTTTCCGCTCCAGGGAAATATATTCTTCTTTCAGCATCGTATAGCTTCCGTAACTGCTGTCGCCCTGCAGATAATAGTCAATGCCGTTGCGGGAAATATTCCGCAGCACTTTTTGTTTCTGCTCTTCCAGTTGCCGGTTGGTATAGCCGGATACCACGCTGCTCACCAGCCAGGGCAGCAGTAAAATAAAGAGGATAACGATTACTGTTTTCGACAGCGCCTGGGAAAGGGTTAGTTTGGTCTGGAGTTTCATGCAGGCTCAGGCTTTTATTTTGTATCCGATGCCGCGCAGGGTCTGCAACCAGTCCACCGGTCCGAAAGCCGAAAGTTTTTTCCGGATATTTTTGATATGCACGTCAATATAATTTGAATCGTAATCGTCGCCGGCAAAATCACCGCGGATATGTTCGCTCAGCTGGAACCGCGTCAGGGGCCTGTTTTTATTGAGCACCAGAAAACCCAGCAGGTCGAATTCTTTTCTGGACAATGCGATTTCCTCCCCCTCGTAATGCACGCTTCTTTTTGCAAGATCGATAACAAAATCTTCTATCCGAACGGAGTTGTCTTTGAGTCCGGCCTTACGCCGCGTGATGGCCTGCATTCGGGCATGCAGTTCGGGCAGGGAAAAGGGTTTGGGCAAATAATCATCTGCGCCCAGGTCGAGTCCTTTGATCCGGTCCCCGACATCTCCCCGCGCGGTCAGGATGATATACGATGCCTCCGGGCAGGCGGAGCGGGCCTCTTTCAGTAATTGCAGCCCGTCCATATCGGGAAGGCCCAGATCCAGCAACACAAAACTATAGGGCTGGTCTGGCATTTTCTCCCTGGCCTGCCGCCCGCTGAAAGCCAGCTCGCAGGAATAGGAAAGTTTATTCAGGAAGGATTCCATTTCCAGGGCCATCGGTTTTTCATCTTCCACGATCAGTACTTTCATAATCAAAATTGATAATAAAAACTGCAGCTGACAAATGAATTGGCCTTGCCTGCCCCGCTCTGCGCCTGCTGGCTCAGCACGGAAAGCTGGTACTGGACTTCGATCATATAATGGGAACGGTTATAGGCCAGCGGGCATTTCAGGTTATAGGAGATCAGGTTGAACCGGGTAGTTTCCGTTGTTGTGCTACTTTGATTCTGGGATGAACCGCCTCCGCCCAAAATGGGGATGGGCAAGAGTCCGAGCAGGCTGTCCCGAAGCCGCTTTTCGGTTATATATGTCTGGTAGAAATGCTGGGTTCCGGCCACTACTTCCACCGCCGGCGTAAAAGTTACTAAATCCTTTGAACCGATGCTGCCCAGACTGATTTGCTTTCCGGTTCCGGCAGTAACGAACAGGTCCTGTGTTTTACCAAAAGCGTAATCGGCGCTGATTTTGGAGTCCATTACCCTGTCGTATTCCAGGGAAAGGCGGGCGTTATCCGGGTTCGAAGCCTGCAGGAAGGGCGAGTAGGCCGGGTAAAAAGTATGGTTATAGCCGAGGTCGGCGGTCAGGTGCTTGCTTAGTTTCAGACTGTATCCCAAACCGAGGTTGGATGCTGAAGCTACATTCCCGGAACTATCTTTCAGCAGGCGGTAAGCAAGCGCCGTGAAATAAATGCCGGACCTGGATTTCCAGGAGGCTGCGGCAGCGATATAGGGCATGCTTTCCTCGGCTTTCTGGCCGTAATAATCGGCATTGTTCGCATAAACGGCACCGATAGTGAGCGTGGATGCAGCCGCGGCGGCTGAATCGGAGTTCTCTGCTGTACTGTCCTGTCCGGATTGGCTGAATCCTTTCAGCAGGGGAAAGAACAGGATAAATAGGATGATCTGTTTCATGGGTTTTGTTTTAATGAATACGGATAGCGGGTTTTATTACCGGCTTCATCACGGGTTTGATAATCGGTTTGATCACCGGTTTCACAACCGGCTTAATGACCGGATTTACGGTCTTCGGAACCTGATCGAGCGCCAGGGGTTTTACCTGTTTACGCGCTTTCGGCACCTCTTTTATCTCTGCCGCTTTTTCCTCCACCGTTTTTTTCTTTTCCGCCTTATTGTTCTCCGGAACCGTCTTGTTTTGCGGAACACTGTCCTGCAGAATTTGCGTAACGGAAATCCCGCTAAACCGGAAAACAGGCGAAGGCCCTCCTTTGCCTGCCAGGCAACTTAGGGAACAGATGCAGAACAGCAGGATAAATAGATTTTCTTTGAACACTGCTTTTGAATTAAAGAAAGGATTTCCACGCGCCCGGCGTGAAAATCCTTCCGTACAGAATTATCTTACCTTAATTGCCGTCACCGTATTGATTTTCGTTTGCACTTTCACCGGATGTGGTTTTGCTGTCATCTTTATGGCGCCCGCATTTTTAATCCTGGCTGATTTTATATGCGCTGATTTAATGGTTGCGGATTCAACATTTGCCGATTTAACCCTCGCTGACTGAATCTCTGCTGATTCAACATTTGCTGATTTAACCTTCGCTGACTGAATCTTTGCTGATTCAACATTAGCTGATTTAATCGTCGCGGACTGAGTCGTTGAAACATTTGCCTTCGCAACTTTCTGAACGGAAGCCGCCGTCTTTATACTATTTCCTGCCGCTGCCTTTGTTTCTCCCTGTTTTTCTACCGCCATTCTGGAGGACCGGGCTGTTAAAGCCTGTTTTTGCCCTTCCGTCGCAGAAATGGTTTTCGCTCCCCCGGACTTCGCCCGAAGGGAAAGATCAGCTTTTTGCGCCTGATTTTCTCCCGCTTGTTTGTTCAGCGCAGCCTGCTGCTGAATAGACGATGCAGCTGCGATTTTATTGCCTTTTACGGACGCCTGCTGGCTGCCGGAGCTTTGGGTGCTGACTGCAGCCTGGTTTTTCTTCACCGTAAGGTCCGATTTGGAAGAACCGTTTGCCTGAACGCCCGTCTGGGCAGCTGCCGCCGCGCTGATCATCATCGAAAAAATGAGCATGTTCGTTTTCATATACGTGTTTTTTGTGTTGACTAATCTGATTGACAAAACAAACATAAAACCCGAAGATGAAGGGAACATGAAAACAGGAAGATGCAAAAAACGTTCCGCCCGGCGGAACCCGCGGCTAACTGACAACCTGTAAGTTAGGCATGAGCCCCATTGCAACAATTTTGCTTTTTCGTTCTCCTTTTATGGAATATGAACTCTCTGATCTCTTAATCAGGAAGTCAGGTAAGCTGAACGCGTAACTTTAACTGCAACCATTTTATTCCATTTTTATGCTCGCTAATTATTTCAAAACCTCCTGGCGCAGCCTGCTGAAAGACCGCCGATTCACTTTGATTAACCTGGCCGGACTTTCCGCAGGACTGGCCGGCGTGCTACTCATTTATCTGTGGGTGACAGATGAGTTAAGCGTAGACAAATTCCATAAAAATGGGGACCGGCTTTACGAGGTCATGGCGCATATAAAGCTGCCCGACGGCATCGAGACCCAGGAAAGCACGCCTTACCTGCTCGCAAGGGCCCTGGTTAAGGAAATGCCCGAAGTGGAAGATGCGGTATCCTTTCAGCCAGGTTTTATGGAAGGCTACTTATCGGCCGGGGAGAAACATATTAAAACCAGGAGGAATTTCGCAGACAAAGATTTTTTTAATGTTTTTTCTTATCGCCTGATCAGGGGAAACAGAAATACCGTGCTGGCGGATAAGTACTCCGTACTGCTTTCCGACCGGCTGGCCAGGAAATTATTCAGGACTACGGAAAATGTGATTGGCAAAACCGTTCAGTGGGAAAATGATGAACAGCCGTTTCAGGTTTCCGGGATTTTTGAAGCACCATCTTCCAATTCATCGATGAAATTTGACATACTGTTCACGTATGAATATTTTTATCAGCAGGATACCGCGAATGCGAACCAATGGGCAAACAGCAATCCCATCAGCTTTGTATTGCTGAGGAAGGGGGCGAATGCCAAACAGCTGGAGCAGAAACTTACCGGCTTCCTGCATGCAAAATATAATAACTCACCGCTTACCCTGTCGCTCAGGAAATATGCAGACAGGTATCTCTACGATAAATATGAAAACGGCATACAGGCAGGAGGCCGGATTCAATACGTAAGGCTGTTTTCCCTGATCGCCATTTTTATTCTGCTGATAGCCTGCATTAACTTCACGAACCTTTCTACCGCCAGGGCCGCAGGAAGGCTCAAGGAAGCCGGAATTAAAAAAATCCTGGGCGCGGAAAGAAGTTCCCTTATTTTTCAATATATCAGCGAATCCATCGCAATGGCCTTTGCGGCTCTGCTGATTGCGCTGTTATCGGTTATCCTGCTAATGCCGGCATTCAATAACCTTACGGGAAAACAACTTGCTCTGCATTTTGACGGTTCATTTAGCGCGGCGCTGTTTGTCATCGGCCTGCTCACAGGTCTCGCAGCAGGCAGCTATCCCGCATTGTATCTTTCCGGCTTCAAACCCGTTACGGCATTGAAAGGAAAGTTCGGCGGCACATCCTGGGGAGCATTGTGGATAAGAAAAGGGCTAGTTGTGTTTCAATACAGCCTGTCCGTACTGTTTATTGTAGCGGTACTGGTAATCTACAGGCAAATGAATCTTATTCAGACCATTAACCTGGGTTACAATAAAGACAATATCATTGCTTTTAAAAACACTAAAAACCTGAATGATCATTTTAATGCTTTCCTGGCGGACGTAAAAAATATTCCCGGAGTTATGGCAGCTTCCTCGATCAATGGAGATATGTACGGCAGCTCCAGCGGAAGAACGGAGAAAGCAAACTGGGAAGGGAAAACAGCAAACACAAAAATCCTTTTCACAGATCTGGATATCGACTATGGATTGCCGGAGCTTTTAGGAATGAAAATAAAAGAAGGAAGAAGCTTTTCAAAAGAATTCAGATCCGATAGCCTGGCCATTATGCTGAATGAAGCAGCCATCCGGGCAATGGGAATGAAAAATCCCATTGGGAAAACGTTCAATGTGTGGAACGCCGCCTACCACATTATCGGGGTGGTCAAAGATTTCCATTTTGAATCCCTTTATGAAAAAGTAAAACCTTGTTTTATGCGCTGCAACCCCGCAGGCGAAAACATCCTGGTAAAAATATCCGGAGGCAGGGAACGGGAGACCATTAAAAAGCTTAGCACTGTATATGCAGCTTATAATCCCGGCCTTTCTTTCGATTTCAGTTTCCTGGATACAGATTATGCATCCATGTACAGGATGGAAGAAAGGGAATCCGTGTTGCTCCGGTGGTTTGCCGCAGTTGCCCTCATCATCTCCTGCCTGGGACTCTTTGGTCTTTCTGCCTTTTCTGCGCAGAAGCGACAGAAAGAAATGAGTATCCGGAAAGTTGCGGGTGCTTCCTCCGGCAATATTGCGGTGTTACTATCAAAGGATTTCCTGAAATTGATAGCGATAGCCGTTATCATTTCTTTCCCCCTTTCCTGGTGGGTCATGAACGGCTGGCTGAACAATTTTGCTTACCGGGTAAATATCACCTGGAACATCTTTCTGCTGGCATTCGTATCCATTCTAGTCATTACGGCGGCCACCATCAGTTTTCAGACCATCAGAGCTGCCTTTGCAAACCCGGTAAAAAGTCTGCGTGCGGAATAGTGGCCTGTTATCTCCAGATAATGGTCATGATGCTTTTCGCCGGAAGCGCCACCTTATTATGCCGCGCTTTTTTCTGTAAGGCACATTGCAGCGTATCGGTTGACAGGTATGCGTTTATGGTATTCCCGGATCCGAGTTTGGGCAACAGGATTTCTTTTTCCGTTTCCCCTTTATTGATGAGGACCGCTACGAGCTTATTGTCTGCCGAATGCGTAAAAGCAAGCACCAGCACGTTAGCCTGGTCCGATTTTGCTTCCACCCGCACCGCGCCCGGCCGTATAAAATGATAATACTGTTTGGATGCATAATACCTTCCGGTGGGTTTGCCGTCGATGATCAGACCATATACTTCGGAGCTTTTATTGTCTGCCAGCGACCACCAGAGCCAGGCGCTCAGGTTCCCGTATTCCAGGGCATTGTAA
>Ga0207707_10005147_pt1 | contig 11462 bp, 8 predicted proteins | sample KBSC83BmetaG_FD_184336 | JGI IMG/M metagenome (GOLD analysis project Ga0207707, IMG submission 184336) | Corn rhizosphere microbial communities from Kellogg Biological Station, Michigan, USA - KBS C8-3B metaG (SPAdes) (version 2) | ecosystem: Host-associated > Plants > Roots > Rhizosphere ... | reverse complement strand
CGAGCTTTTCAAGGGACAACTGGACATGCGCGAGGGCTACCTCTCCATAAAGAGCGGTGTGCACGGCAATGCCACGGCCACCAGCGTGGCTGGCGTGTTCGCCGCCGGAGATGTGGCGGACCACGTGTACCGGCAAGCAATCACCTCCGCGGGGGCCGGCTGCATGGCGGCGCTCGATGCGGACAAATACCTGGAAACCCTGGATACCTAGAGCGGAAAGAGTGCGCCGTTAACAGGATGCGGAGCCGCGTCCACAAAAGCATCGATGCCTTGCGCGCCCTCGAGTGGAATGCCCTCGGGGCGCAGCGCAATCCATTCCTGCGTCACGAGTTCCTGGCCGCGCTGGAGCACACCGGCTGCATCGGCGGGCGAACCGGCTGGGAGCCCTGCTACTTCACGCTCGAGGATGAAGCCGGGCTGGCCGCCGCCGCCCCCGCATTCATCAAGTCCCACTCGTACGGGGAGTTCGTCTTCGACTTCTCGTGGGCGCAGGCCTACTCGCGTTATGGGCGGCGCTACTACCCCAAGCTCACCGCCGCCGTGCCGTTCACTCCCGCTACGGGTCCGCGGCTGCTGGTACGGCCGGGAGCCGATCAACGCGCGCTCACACGGCGGCTGCTGGCGGACATGGAGAGCTTCGCCGCGAGCCATTCACTGTCCTCGATCCATGCCCTGTTCCTGGACGAGCCGGCGCGCGCGGCCTGCCAAGGCGCGGGCTGGCTGATGCGCCGCGATTGCCAGTTCCATTGGACCAACCGCTCGTATGCCAGCTTCGAGGCCTACCTCGAGACCTTCACCGCCGATAAGCGCAAGAAGGCGCGCCGGGAGCGCCGCCGCGTGACCGAGGCGGGCATTCACTTCGAGACCCTCCTGGGCAGCGAGTTGGATGAGGCCTTGCTCGATCGGGTGTACGAGTTCCACCGGGATACCTTCCTGCGCCATGGGCACGAGCCTTATCTGACACGGGAGTTCTTCAGCGTGGCGGCCCGCAGCCTCGGCGATGCCCTGATGGTGAAGCTGGCCGTCCACCAGAGAACCGCGGTCGCGGCCGCGATTTTCTTCTGGTCCCGGGAGGCGCTGTTCGGCCGCTACTGGGGCTCGGCCGAGGAGTACCACAGCCTGCACTTCGAGACCTGCTATCACCAGGGCATCGAGTTCTGCATCGAGCGCGGCATCGGGCGCTTCGAGCCGGGCACGCAGGGAGAGCACAAGGTCAGCCGTGGATTCGAGCCCACCGTCACCTGGTCGGCGCACTACATCGCCAACCGGGACTTCCGCGCGGCGATCGCGGACTTCCTGGTGCGGGAAGGCCAGTCCGTGGATGCGTACGCGGAGGAAGTGCAGACGCACGTGCCCTACCGCGATCGCAGGTCCTCCGCTGGCGAGGGTCTGCCGTGCGCCGCAGACGGGCAAGGGCGCGAGCCATTGCCCCGGGGCGACGGTGAGCGCGCAACGCCCGCGAAAAAGGCGCCCACTTGAAGACCATCACCTGGCTGTCCCCGCAGGATGCCCCGGAGTGGTTTCCACCCCTGGAGCAAGCGCTGGATGAGCCTCCCGGGCTGCTGGCGGCCGGAGGAGATCTGTCACCGGCAAGGCTGCTGGCCGCCTACCGACGCGGCATCTTTCCCTGGTACTCGCCCGGACAGCCCGTGCTGTGGTGGTCCCCCGACCCGCGCGCCGTGCTGTTCCCCGAGGAGTTCCGGTGCCGGCGCAGTCTGGCGAAGACCCTGCGCAATGGAGGCTTTTCCGTCACGATCGATGAGGATTTTCCCGCCGTCATCGATTGCTGCGCGGCACCCCGGCCACACAGCCTCGGCACCTGGATCACCTCGGATATGCGTGCCGCCTACGTCGAGCTGCACCACCTCAAATACGCCCATAGCATCGAGACCCGCCGCGGCGGCCAACTCGTGGGGGGGCTGTATGGGGTGCGCCTGGGCGGGGTTTTTTTCGGCGAGTCCATGTTCAGCAGCGAGCGGGATGCCTCCAAGGTCGCCCTGGCCCACCTGGTGGGGGTGTGCGGCCGCAACAGCATCGAGCTGATCGACTGTCAGCTGCCCTCCCGGCACCTGGAAAGCCTCGGCTCACGGATCGTTCCCCGGGTGCAGTTCCAGGCTCTGCTGCGCAAGCTCATCGAGGGACCCTCCCGCCCCCGTCCCCTGGAACCCCTGCCCGACACAGTGGCTCAGTAAATTGCAATTCCGCAGCGCCTGCTCCGATCGCAGAAAGCCATCGGCTGCGCGCGCCTTGCGCGCTCACCGCTGGGCCTGGGTTTGCCCTATCGGGCAAACCCGTGCGACGCATGCGTCGCACCCTGCGGCCCTTTCTGCACGGCGCCCCGGATGGACGAGGAAGGCGTGACTTTTGCCCGCCTCCTGTGCTGCAATTCGCGCCCCTCAGTCGTTATAGGTCTCTATGTCGAAGGAAGACGCCATTCAGATGGAGGGCGAGGTCGTCGAGACCCTGCCCAACACCATGTTCCGTGTGAAACTGAAGAACGGCCACGTCGTGACCGCACACATCTCCGGAAAGATGCGCAAAAACTACATCCGCATCCTCACCGGCGATGCCGTCACCGTGGAGATGACCCCTTACGATTTGACCAAGGGCCGGATTATCTACCGCGGCCGGTAGCGACTCCTAGGCTACACGGAGCGGGTCGCGCTTCGCGGACCCGCCGAGTAACCCGGGCCGCAGGCCCTAGGAAACCACTTCAGGAAGGTTGGCCGGGACGCATTCCAGCTCCAGCTTCGAGCCGTCCTTCGCCACCGACACCCGCACATTGCCGCCGCCCACCAGGCGCCCGAACAGCAGCTCTTCGGCGAGCGGTCGCTTGATGTGCTCCTGGATAACCCGCGCCATGGGCCGCGCGCCCATCTTCGGGTCGTAGCCCTTCTCGGCAACCCAACCCCGCGCGGCATCGTCGAGGGTGATCGACACGCCCTTCTGCTCCAGCTGCATCTCCACTTCCAGGATCAGCTTGTCGACCACCCGCTCGATGGTGACCGGATCCAGGCCGCCGAACTGGATGACCGCATCCAGGCGATTGCGGAACTCCGGGGTGAAAATGCGCCGGATCGCTTCCATGCCGTCGCTCGCGTTGTCGGCGTGCGTGAAGCCGATCGAGGGCCGGCTCATCTCCTGAGCGCCCGCGTTGGTGGTCATCACGATGATCACGTGACGGAAGTCGGCCTTGCGGCCGTTGTTGTCCGTCAGGGTGCCGTGGTCCATCACCTGCAGCAGCAGGTTGAAGACATCCGGGTGCGCCTTCTCGATCTCATCGAGCAGCAGCACGCAATGCGGATGCTTCGTGATCGCCTCCGTGAGGAGGCCTCCCTGGTCGAAGCCGACGTAGCCGGGAGGCGCGCCGATCAAGCGCGAGACGGTATGGCGCTCCATGTACTCGGACATGTCGAAGCGCAGGAACTCCACGCCCATGGCGATCGCCAGCTGCCGCGTCACCTCGGTCTTGCCGACGCCCGTGGGCCCTGCGAACAGGAAGCTCCCGGTCGGCTTGCGCTGGTCCCCGAGGCCGGAGCGCGCCATCTTGATGGCGGCGGACAGCGCCTCGATGGCCCGGTCCTGCCCGAAGATCACCAGCTTGAGGTTGCGCTCGAGATTCTTCAGCACTTCGCGATCGGAGCTGGAGACGCTCTTGGCCGGAATGCGCGCCATGCGCGCGACCACGTCCTCGATGTGCCGCACTTCGACCGTGGTCTCGCGTTCCGCGATGGGTTTCAGCCGCAGACGCGCGCCCGCCTCATCCACCACGTCGATCGCCTTATCCGGGAGATGCCGCTCATTGATGTGCCGCGCGGCCAGCTCCGCAGCGGCCTTCATGGCGTCATCGGCATACGTGACGCCGTGATGTTCCTCGAACCGCGGCTTCAATCCCATGAGGATCTCGACCGTCTCGGGCACCGAGGGCTCCACGACGTCGATCTTCTGGAAGCGCCGCGCCAACGCATGATCCTTCTCGAAAATGCCGCGGTATTCCTGGTAGGTGGTTGAGCCGATGCAGCGGATCTCGCCATTGGTCAGCACGGGCTTGATCAGATTCGAGGCGTCCATGACCCCGCCGGAAGCCGCGCCGGCACCGATGACGGTGTGGATCTCGTCGATGAAGAGGATCGCGCCGGGCTGCTTCTTCAGCTCGGTGATCACTCCCTTCAACCGCTTCTCGAAGTCGCCGCGGTATTTGGTACCGGCGATCAGCGAGCCCATGTCCAGTGCGTAGATGGTGCAGTCGGAGAGCACCTCCGGCACCTTGCCCTCGACGATCAGCCGCGCCAGCCCTTCGGCGATCGCGGTCTTGCCGACGCCGGCCTCACCGACGTACAGCGGATTGTTCTTGCGGCGCCGGCAGAGGATCTCGATCGTGCGCTCGACCTCGAGCTTGCGCCCGATCAGCGGATCGATGCGGCCGTCCTGCGCGAGGCGGTTGAGATTGGAGGTGTATTTCTCCAGCGCGCTGCCGCCTTCCGGATCGCGCTCCGAATCGGCCTGTGTGTCCTCCTTGTCGGTTTTCTCCTCGGCGATCTTCGACAGGCCGTGGGAGAGATAGTTGACGACGTCGAGGCGCGTGACGTGCTGGCGATTGAGCAGGAACACCGCGTGACTCTGCTTCTCGCTGAAGATCGCCACCAGCACGTTGGAAACGCCGACTTCCTTCTTGCCGCTCGACTGCACGTGGAACACGGCGCGCTGCAGCACGCGTTGGAAGCCCAGAGTCGGCTGCACCTCGCGTTCCTCGCCCTCTTCCAGGCGCGGCGTGGACTGGTCGATGTGTTCCTTCAGCTCCTGCTTGAGCTTGCCCAGATCACTTCCACAGGCGCGCAACACTTCCCGCACCTTGGGCGTGTCGAGGATGGCGAGCAGCAGGTGCTCGACCGTCAGATATTCATGACGCGCTTCCCGTGCCTGATGGAATGCGTCGTTCAAACAATATTCGAGCTCGTTGGACAGCACTTTCGTCGAACCTCTTCGAAGGTCAAGCCTCTTCCAATGTGCACATCAGCGGATGCTGGTGATCGCGCGCATACGTGGTCACCTGTGCCACCTTAGTTTCGGCAATCTCGTATGTGAAGACCCCGCACACTCCCTTACCCTTGGTGTGCACTTCCAGCATGATCCGGGTCGCTGTGGGACGGTTCAAGGAGAAGAACTTTTCCAGCACATCGACAACAAACTCCATGGGAGTGTAATCGTCGTTGAGCAGAACCACCTGGAACAGCGGGGGTTGTTTGACCTGCGGCCGCGCCTCTTCGACGACGACGCCGGTATCGGGGCGGGCAGGATGCGAGTCGGGCATGGCCTCTTTATATGGGTCGCCAAACGGCAACACAAGCCTATGATAAACAGTCGAAGTTACTTGAACAGAAACAATTGCTTGAGAGCGCAAGCGGCGCGCCCGTATGATGGCGCCCGCGCCGTGCGCTCGCGTGCCCGCAGCACTGCCACGATCGACCCGCCGGCTGCGGCGGATTGCGAGGATCGAACGACTCCATGAGTACCGCTTCCTGGCTCGAAGGACTACCCGCGCCCGACAAGTGGCGCGCGCTGGCGTTGACGCACGGCCCGCGGCTTGCCACGTGGACCCTGGCGCTCGCGCTCGGTGTACAGGCAGCCTTCATCGTGACGGATCTGGCGGGCTCGGGTAAGGCGCCGAGCTCGACCCTGGCGCCCGCAACGGGCGGCCAGTTCCGCACCCGCAGCGTGAACGTCGCAGCCATCGTGAACGCGGAGTTTTTCGGCAAGACGGCGGTCGAACAGACTCCGGGGGACCCCGGGCATGCGACCCAATCGACGGTTCCGTTGGTGTTGAGCGGAATCATTGCTGCGAAAGACCCCCGTGACGGTCTGGCTATCCTCGGGCCATCGGCCACCGCCTCCAAAGTGTATGCGGTCGGAGACAACGTTCCCGGAGGCGCCAAGGTTCACTCGGTCCTGGCCGATCGCGTTTTTCTGGACCGCAACGGCAACCTGGAGTATTTGATGTTGCCGCGCCAGCTGCAGGGCGGAGCGATGCCACCCGGGCGTGCCCCCTCGGCCTCAGCGCTCCCGATCGAGAGCCCAGTGGTCGACCGGATGAGAAAGCTCATGACGGACGATCCAGGGCTGGTGGCCGACATCATGCGGCCGCAGCCGGTGTTCTCACAGGGGAAACAGCGTGGCTACCGGGTCTACCCGGGGCGCAACCGCCAGGCCTTCTCGCGGCTGGGCCTGCGCCCGGGGGACCTGGTCACGGCCATCAACGGCACGCCGCTGGATGATCCGGCGCGCGGACAGGACATTTTCCGCACGATTGGTGCCTCCAATGAGGCACACATCACGGTGCTGCGCAACGGTCAGCAGCAGGATTTGACTTTGAACATGGCGCAGGTCGCGCAGGAAGCGGAGGCGCTCACCGGCTCGCAGGGCCAGGGGGAGCCGCCGCCCGCCGCGGAGCCGCCGAACCCGGGCGGGCCGACGCCGCAATGAAGTTGAGCGGCAGGGCATGCCGCACGCTCCGATGTCCGCCGCGGCGAGCTCGGACAGATGCGTATTTGAGGGGTCAATGAAATGAGTCGTTTTCGTTTCCCGGTGCACTGCGTGCGCGCTGCGTGGGCCACACTGGCCATCCTGGGCCTGGGCTCCCTCGCCTCCGCCCAGCCGGGCCGCCAGCCCCCGCCGACGCCCCAGCAGGGACAGCAGATCACCCTCAATTTCAGGGACACCGATATCCTGCAGGTCGCGGAAGCCGTCAGCGCCGTGACCAACAAGAACTTCATCATCGACCCGCGGGTGCGTGCCCAGGTCACGGTGATGTCCTCGATGCCGATGTCACCGGCGGCCGTGTACCAAGCGTTTCTGGCGATTCTGCAGGTGCATGGCTTCATCGCTGTCGAGGACGGCAATGTGGTGAAGATCCTGCCGGATGCTAACGCCCGCACGATGCCCTCGATCGACCTGCCCGAGAACGTCAGCTCCACCTCGGATGAGATCGTCACCCAGGTGGTCGATGTAAAGAACGTGAGCGCGGCCCAGCTGGTGCCGATCCTGCGTCCGTTGAGTCCGCAGTACGCCCACCTCGCCGCCTACACGCCCTCCAACGTGCTCATCATTTCGGACCGCGCCAGCAACGTGAACCGATTGATCCGCATCATCCGGCGGATCGACCAGGTGGGCGACCAGAACGTCGAGATCGTGCCGTTGCAGAACGCCTCGGCGTCGGAGATCGTGCGGGTCATCAACTCTCTCTACACGGCGCAGGCGGCGGCCGCCGAGGGCGGCGCCCCGATCAAGGTGGTCGCCGATGAGCGCTCCAACGCCGTGCTGATCAGCGGCGACCAGTCGCAGCGGTTGCGCATTCGCACGCTGGTCGCAAGCCTGGACACCCCACTCGAGCACGGCGGGGATACTCAGGTGGTCTATCTGCATTTCGCCGATGCGGAGAAGCTCGCGCCGAAGCTCAAGGAGCAGATTACCGGGCTTGCCGCGGCGGCGGGCGGTGGTGGTGCGGCGGGAGCGGCGCAGAGCGCACAGGCGGCCGCGGAGAAGAACGCGAGTATCTGGGCGGACCCGCCGACGAACGCGCTCATCATTACCGCGCCCCCCAAGATGATGCGCTCCGTGCTGAGCATCATCGACAAGCTGGACATCCGCCGGCCGCAGGTGCTGGTCGAGGCGATCATCGCCGAGGTGAACCTGGATAAGGATGCCGAGCTCGGCGTCAACTGGGCGATCTTCGACAAGAGCGCCCAGACCAACGTCCCCGTCGGCGGGTTCGTGAGCCCGGTCGGCGGCACGAGCCTCGTCGATCTGGCGCAGGCCGCTCAGAATCCGACCGCCGTCTCGACCACGCTCCTGCAGGGCACGACGCTGGGAATCGGCCGCATCGCCGGAACCGGCATCAACTTCGCGGCGATGCTGCGCGCCATCCGCGGGGACACCAACACGAACATCATCGCGACGCCCTCCACGGTGACGATGGACAACCAGGAGGCGGAGCTGAAAGTGGCACAGGAAGTGCCGTTCATCACCGGACAGTTCACCAACACCGGTACCACCACCGCCGGCGCGGTCAACCCCTTCCAGACGATCCAGCGCGAGGAAGTGGGCACCATTCTCAAGGTCACGCCGCAGATCACGACCGAAGGCAACTCCGTGGTCATGAAGCTGTCCATCGAGAGCTCCTCCATCGGCCAGAAGCCGGCCGGCGCGGTCGACCTCATCACCAACAAGCGCACGGTCACGACGAACGTGCTCATCGAGGACGGCGGCATCGTCGTCATCGGCGGCCTCATCGAGCACGATAACGTGCAGGGTGAGAACGCCGTGCCGTTCCTGTCGAAGATTCCCCTGATCGGCCAGGCGTTCAAGACGCGCAACATCACCGTCACCAAGAACAATCTGATGATCTTCATTCGTCCGAAGATCATCCGTGATGCCGCGCAAGCGGCGTACGCGACGGAGTCGAAGTACAAGTACATGATGGAGCAGGAGCACGACGCCGAGCTGCACCAGGACATCATCCCGCTGCTTCCGGGCGAGAAGCGGCCGAAGCTCGCCCCGATGCCCCCGCCGCCGCCGCCCGGGACGAATGCGGCTCCGGCCTCGACGGCGGAGAAGGAGAAGGCGGCCGAAGCGAATCAGAAGCGCGGGGACGCCCAATCGCCCAATTCAGCGGGTGCGGCCCCTGCCCCAGCGACTCCCGGGCAAGGAACCGCGCCGCCGGCCTCTCCAGGCAATCCGGCGCCGCAGGAGCAGGCCGTCCCGGCGACCCCGGATGAGAGCCTCTCGCCGCCGCCCGGCAAGGGCCGGTCCAAATAGGGAGCGCCTGAACCCATGAACGAAGTAGCCGAAGCGACCAGCCCCGAAGTTGCCGCCGGCGCCGCGGCGCACGTGGAGAGGAAGCTGACGTTCGCATTCGCGAAACGCCATGGCGTGCTGGTGAGGCAGGTGAGCGAGGACGGCTGCGCGGAGTGCGTCTGTCGCCAGGATGCCGGTCCGTTCGCGATTGCCGAAGTCCGCCGCTTCCTGCGCCGCAATCTGCGCCTCGAGCGCATCCCGGAAGCCCAGTTCGATGAGCTGCTGCGCAAGACCTACGAGGCCGGCTCGGAAGCCATGCAGGCGGTAGAGGGGTTCGAGGACACGCAGGACCTGGCGCACCTGGCGCAGGATCTGCCCGAGCAGGATCTGCTCGACAGCGATGACGATGCCCCGATCATCCGGCTCATCAACGCGGTGCTCACCCAGGCCATCAAGGACAACGCCTCGGACATCCACGTCGAGCCCTTCGAGAATCGGCTGGTGGTGCGCTTCCGGATCGACGGCGTGCTGCGCGAGGTGCTCGTGTCCAAGCGCGCCGTGGCACCTCTGGTGGTGTCGCGAATCAAGGTCATGGCGAAGCTCGACATCGCCGAGAAGCGCCTGCCGCAGGACGGCCGCATCGGCTTGCGAATCGCAGGCCGTTCGGTGGACGTGCGCGTCTCGACCATCCCTTCCGGCCATGGCGAGCGCGTGGTGCTGCGTATCCTGGACAAGCAGGCGGGCCGGCTGGACCTGAATGCGCTCGGAATGGACCCGGAGACCGAGAAGCTCATCGACGAGCTGATCCACAAGCCGCACGGCATCCTGCTGGTCACGGGCCCGACCGGCTCAGGCAAGACGACCACGCTGTACGCAGCGCTCGAGCGGCTGAACGACAACTCGCAGAACATCATGACGGTCGAGGATCCGATCGAATACTTCATCGACGGGATCGGCCAGACGCAGGTCAACACCAAGGTGGAGATGACCTTCGCGCGCGGCCTGCGCGCCATCCTGCGCCAGGACCCCGACGTCGTGTTGGTCGGTGAGATCCGCGATCTGGAGACCGCCCAGATTGCCGTGCAGGCGAGCTTGACCGGCCACCTCGTGCTCTCGACCCTGCACACCAATACCGCCGCCGGCGCCCTCACCCGGCTGCGCGACATGGGCATCGAGCCGTTCCTGCTGTCCTCGAGTCTCATCGGGGTGCTGGCCCAGCGCCTGGTGCGCGTGCTGAATCCGGACACCAAGCAGCCTTTCCAGGCCGGCGAATACGAGCGCCGGCTGCTGAACCTGCGTCCCGGGGATCCCTCTCCCACCTTGTATCGTCCCGGACGAGACGCCTCCGGGGGCTACCGGGGGCGCTCGGGGATCTACGAGCTCATCCTGGTCGATGACGCCATGCGCACCATGATCCATGATGGTGCCAGCGAGCAGGAGCTCGAGCGCTACGCCCGCAAGACGACGCCCTCGATCCGCGATGACGGCCGAGCTCGCGTGCTGCGGGGCGAGACGACCATCGAGGAAGTCTTGCGCGTCACGCGAGAAGACTGAGGACCTGCGCCTTGGGTGCGTTTGAATACACTGCGCTGGATGCGGGCGGCAAGGAGCTCAAGGGCATCCTCGAAGGCGATACCCCGCGCCACATCCGCCAGCTCCTGCGGGAGAAATCCCTGCTTCCGGTGACGGTGTCGGAAGTCGCACAGAAGGAAGCGAAACGCCAGCGCTCCTTCAGCCTGATGCGCGGCGTCTCGCCCGCCGACCTTTCCTTGCTGACCCGCCAGCTCGCAACCCTGGTGCGCGCCGGCCTCCCCCTGGAGGAGTCCCTGCTCGCGGTCTCGCAGCAGACCGAGAAACCCCGGGTTCAAAGCATCGTGCTGGGAGTGCGCTCGCGGGTGATGGAGGGACACACCCTTGCCAATGGATTCTCGGAATTCCCGCGCGTCTTCCCCGAGATCTACCGCGCTACCGTGTCCGCCGGAGAGCAGTCCGGCCATCTGGACAATATCCTCGAGCGGCTCGCCGACTACACCGAGAGCCGCGAGCAGATGCGCCAGAAGGTCCTGGGCGCGCTCATGTACCCCATCGTGCTGTCGGTCATGTGCGCGGTCATCGTCAGCGGGCTGCTGGTGTTCGTGGTGCCGAAGGTCGTGTCGGTGTTCCAATCGACCAAGGCGCAGCTGCCCCTGTCCACGCGCGTGCTCATCGGAACCAGCGGTTTCCTGCGCGATTACGGCATCTACCTGCTCATCGGACTGATCGTCGCCATTTTTCTTTTCAGGCGCTGGCTCAAGAACCCCGCCAACCGTCGGCGCTGGCATCGTCTGCAGCTGCGGATTCCGGTCGCGGGCAAGCTGAACCGGGGGTTCAACACAGCGCGCTTCACCCGCACCTTCAGCATTCTCTCCGGAAGCTCCGTTCCGGTGCTGGAAGCCATGCGCATCGCCGGCGAGGTCGTCACGAACCTGCCGATGCGCGATGCCGTCACCGACGCTGCAGCCCGCGTCCGTGAGGGAGCGCCGATCGGCCGCTCGCTGGCGGTGAGCAAGCTCTTCCCGCCGATGACCATCCACCTGATCTCCAGCGGCGAGTCCAGCGGCGAGCTGGACAGTATGCTGGAGCGTTCCGCCATCAGCCAGGAGCGCGAGCTCGATGGCCTGCTGAACACCATG
>Ga0207707_10005143_pt1 | contig 11466 bp, 12 predicted proteins | sample KBSC83BmetaG_FD_184336 | JGI IMG/M metagenome (GOLD analysis project Ga0207707, IMG submission 184336) | Corn rhizosphere microbial communities from Kellogg Biological Station, Michigan, USA - KBS C8-3B metaG (SPAdes) (version 2) | ecosystem: Host-associated > Plants > Roots > Rhizosphere ... | reverse complement strand
GCCCCGGGCCGCACCCGGAGCCGGTGCGGGAGCGTGACGAGGGCCGCGGCCAGGAAGGCGGCGTCATCGTCCGAGGCGCCCGGGTTCCGGCCCGCCGTTTCCGCCGAGACGTTTCCATGGAAACGTCTTCCCCGGCGCAGGCCGATCCCGGCCCGGGCGACGTCGGCCAGCGCCTGCGTGGCCCGCACCCCCGGCCCTCCTTCGACCAGCGGGTGCCGCCGCAGCCAGTTGACCACGGCCACCGCCCGCAGGGCCAGGAGCCGGTCGTTCACGGTGGGTTCGCGGGCCGAGTCGGGTTCACAGGGAGAGTGCGGCCAGCGCGTCGTCGACGTACTGCTCCGGACGGCCGGCCAGCCGGTGCGTGGGCCGGAGCGACAGCCGGCCGCGCAGCGCCACCCGCAGCCCCGCCCGCGCCGCCCGGCGCCAGTCGGTGACGCCGTCCAGCTTCGCCCAGGCCAGGGCCAGTTCGAACGAGGCGAGGGTGGCCCGCACGCTCGGCCCCGCCTCGACCTCCGGCTCGGCCCGGAGCTGGTTGGCGAACCCGACGACGGCCTCGGCCAGGCGCTGCTCGTCGCCGTCGCCGTCGACGCCCGTCCGGCTGAGGAGGATCGTCACCTCGTCGGCCGGGGTCGGGTAGTCGAGCCGGACCCGCTCGAAGCGGTCCCGCAGCGCCTCCGACAGCCGGCCGACGCCGACGTACTCGTCGGGGTTCATCGTCGCCACCACGACGGTGTCGACCGGGAAGCGGGCCTCGTAGCCGCCGATGGTCAGCGCCCGCTCGGCCAGCAGCTCGAGGAAGAGGTTCTGGAGCCGCTCCGACAGCCGGTTGATCTCGTCGACGAAGCACAGCCGGCGGTGCGCCCGCACCAGCCGGCCGGGCCGGAAGGCCCGCGGGTCGAGGGCGCCGTGGGCCAGCGCGGCGGCGGGGTCGACGTCGCCGACGAGGTCCTCGGGAAAGAGGTCGGGCGAGCCCTGCACCCGGACGAACCGCTCGGCACCGGACAGCTCGATGGGCTCGGACGCCGCCAGGCCCGCCCGGCACTGCGGGCACGCCGCCTCGCCGGGGAGGCAGTTGAAATGGCACCCGGCCAAACGGATCGGGGGGAGGGCGGCGGCGATCGACTCGCCGAGCAGCGTCTTGCCCGATCCGACCGGTCCCTCGAGGAGCAGGTTCCGCCCCGCGGCCAGCACGGCCAGGATCTCCAGCTTGGTCTCCAGGGGGCCGAGCCAGGCATCGAGGAGGCCGAGCCCCCGGGCGGCCACGAGGTCGGCCAGCTCCCGGCGGAGGCCGCTCATCTCCGACCCCACCGGCCGGTGAAGTACTGCTCCGCCAGCGGTGGCTTCGGAGCTGCCGCTCCGGGGGACGCCGGCGCGGCGTCGACGGCCGGCCAGCCGAGGGCGAGGACTCCGGCCGGGCAGAGGACGGCGCCGTCGGGCAGGCCGAGCGCCTCGGCCAGCTCGGCCGGACGGCAGGCGGTCACCGTGGCGCCGAGCCCGGCGTCGAGGGCGGCGAGCATCGCCGCCGCCACGCCCATCATCGCCTCACCGATCAGCAGCGTGGCGAGGCCGCCGTCGCCGGGCGCCCCGCCGCCGTCGCCGGCGGGGCCGCGCTCCACCATGGCCAGCAGGCCCTTCTGGCGGGCGGGGTCGACCAGCCCCCGCTCGACCAGGTCGCCGACGTTGGCCCGGTACCGCTCGGCCCACCAGCCGGGCTGCACGGCCCAAACGACGACCACGGCGGCCTCCTCCACGTAGCTCTGCTCCAGCAGGGCGGAGAACACGGCCGGCCAGGCCTGCGGGTCGCGGTCCCGGCGCCGGAGGACGACGCCGCGCCAGTCATAGGTGTTGCCGGCGTGGGGCATGGCCAGCGGCGCGGCGAGGATCCGCTCCAGCACGTCGTCGGGGACGTCGCGGCCGGTGTCGAACCGGCGCGTGCTCCGCCGCCGGGCCAGCAGCGATGCGTACTCCATCAGGCCGGCCGAACGCCGAGGGGGCGCCCACCGAGGGCGCGGTAGTGGAACCGGTCGTCGCCCCAGGCGAAGCGCAGCGTCCGCAGCCGCTTCGACAGCCGCTGGAGCCCGTACTCCTCGGTGAAACCGATGGCGCCGTGGAGCTGGTGGGCCAGGGCCGACGCGTCGGCCGCGGCCTGCGAGATCCAGCCCTTGGCCGCCGCGGTGTCGGACGGGTCGGGCGACATGCAGGCCAGCCGGGCCGACCACGTGGCCGCCTGGGCCAGGGTGGCCAGCCGGGCGGCGCCGTGGGCCACGACCTGGAAGGCGGAGACGGGCCGGCCGAACTGCTGGCGCTCCGTGACGTAGCCGGCGGTCATCGAGGCGATCCGGTCGACGGCGCCCGCCATCTCCGCCGCCGTCAGCGCCGCCGCCCGGCGGCGGGCCTCGGCCACGAGCTCGGGGTCCTTGCAGCGGTCGAGCGCCGGGCCCTCCAACCGGAGCCGGGCCAGCCCGTCGCCGTCGAGCCCGCCGACCGGCTCGACCGAGAACGTCTCGTGGATACCGCCCCTCCCGTCCCGCAGGACGACGACGACGTCGGCCCCGACGCCGTCCTCGCACAGCAGCCCGTCGTTGCCCTCCGCTCCGGCGTGCAGCGCGTCGGCCACGCCGACCCGGCGCCCGCCGGCCGATCCGCCGAACAGCGTCGGCCAGACCGCCGCCGTTCCCACCAGCGGGACGGCCACGCCCGCCCCGCCGAGGGCCTCGGCCACCAGCCCGAGGTAGGCCAGGCCCCGCCCGTCCTCGAGCAGGATGTCGAGCCAGCCGCCCTCGGCCAGCGCCGCCCATGGGTCGGGCGACCCGGCCACCTGGGCGGCGGCGTCGATGACGGCCCGCTCGTCGTCGGTCACGGTGAAGTCCATACGCCCGCTGGTCCCTCCTACAGGCCGAGGGCCCGCCGGGCGATGATGCCCCGCAAGACCTCGTTGGTCCCGCCCCGGATCGAGAAACTCGGGGCGATCAGCCAGGCCGGGAGGAGGTGCCCGCCGAAGGCGTCGGCCGTGCGGGATTCCCGGCCGGCCCACTGCGACGCCACCTCCACCATGCGCTGCTCGATGTCGGTGGCGAAGACTTTGGCCATCGCCGCCTCGTGGTCGGGTGGGCGGCCGGCGTCGGCCACCGCCGCCGCCCGGAACACCAGCAGGCGGGCCACCCGGGCCGCGGCCTCGAGGGCGCCGAGCTCCTCCCGGCGGCGCTCGTCGTCGCCGACCGCCGTCCGCATCGCCTCGAACAGGGCCCAGGTACTCATGACCCGCTCCAGGCCGGCCCGCTCGTAGCCGAGCTGCCCGGTGATCTGCCGCCAGCCGCCGCCCTCGGTGCCGACGAGGGCGTCGGCGTCGACGGCGACCTCGTCGAGGAAGACCTCGTTGAAGTGGTGGGCGCCCGACATGTCGTGGATCGGGCTGATCGTCACCCCGTCGGAGCGCAGCGCCACGATGAACTCCGACAGGCCGTCGTGACGCTCCGACGCGGGGTCGGTCCGGGCCAGGACGTAGATGTAGTCGGAGAGGTGGGCCAGGCTGGTCCAGATCTTGTGGCCGGTGATGCGCCACCCCGACCCGTCCCGCACGCCCCGGGTGCGGACGCCGGCCAGGTCGCTGCCCGCCTGCGGCTCCGACATCCCGATGCAGTAGGTGACGTCGCCGGCCAGGATCTCCGGCAGGTAGCGCTCCTTCTGGGCCTCGGTGCCATGGGCCAGGATCGACGGGCCCATCTGCCGGTCGGCGAACCAGTGGGCGGCCAGCGGCGCGCCGGCCCCCAGCAGCAGCTCGGTCAGGCAGAGCCGGTCGACGTAGCTCCGACCGCCGCCGCCGTACTTCTCCGGCCAGGTGAGCCCGATCCAGCCCCGGGCCGCCATCTTCTTGGTGAAGGCCCGGTCGAAGCCGGTGATCCAGGCGTCGACCCGGGGGGTGAACGAGCCGGCCGCCCGCTCGTCGTCGAGGAAGGCGGCGACCTCGGCCCGGAGGGCCCGCTGCTCCTCGGTGAACGTCAGGTTCATCGGCTGGGCCCCGGCCGGCCGCTCAAGAGCGCGGCACGTCGCGCCAGGGCAGGTCCTTGTCGGTGCGGGGTTCGCCGGGCAGGCCGAGGACCCGTTCGCCGAGGATGTTGCGCAGCACCTCCGACGTGCCGCCCTCGATCGAGTTGGCCCGGGACCGGAGGAAGAAGTAGCGGGGGTCGCCGGTGAAGAAGCCCACCGATTCCCGCCGGGGGCTGTCGTAGTCGGTGTAGAGCTGGCCCTCCGGCCCCATGAGGTCGACGCAGAGCTCCGAGATGGCCTGGTTGAGCTCGGCGAACGTCAGCTTGGCCACGGACCCCTCGGGGCCGGGCGTGCCGACCTTGCGCATCTGGCCGGCCCGGATGTTGGTCAGCCGGTTGACCTCGGCCGCCACCCACAGCTTCATCAGCCGGTCGCGGTAGGCGGGATCGGTCCGGCCCGTCCGCTTCCAGACGTCGACGGCCACGGCGATGGCACCGCTCCCCCGCTTGGCCCGCCCGCCGCCGATCGACACCCGCTCGTTCATCAGCGTGGTCATCGAGACGCGCCAGCCCTCGCCTTCGCCGCCGAGGCGCAGGTCGTCGGGGAGGCGGACGTCGTTGAGGTACACCTCGTTGAACTCGGCGTCGCCGGTCATCTGGCGCAGCGGGCGGACCTCCACGCCGTCGGCCTGCATGTCGCAGATGAAGTACGTCAGGCCGAGGTGCTTGGGGACGTCGGCGTCGGTGCGGGTCACCAGGAGGCCGAAGCGGGCGATGTGGGCCAGCGTCGTCCAGACCTTCTGGCCGTTGACGATCCACTCGTCGCCGTCCCGGACGGCCCGGGTGGCCAGCCCGGCCAGGTCGGAGCCGGCACCCGGTTCGGAGAACAGCTGGCACCAGATCTCCTCGCCGGTGAACAGGGGCCTGAGGTACCGGGCGCGCTGCTCCGGGGTCCCGTGGACGGCGATGGTCGGGGCGGCCATGCCCATGCCGATGATGTTGCGGGCGGCGTCGGGGGCGGGGGCCCCCGCCTCGGCCAGCGCCTGGTCCACGACCCGCTGCAGCCCCGGGGAGAGCCCGAGCCCGCCGGCGCCCTCGGGGAAATGAACCCAGGCCAGGCCGGCGTCGAACTGGGCGCCGAGAAAGGCGGTGCGGTCGGTGGAGGCCGGCGGGTGGGCGGCGATGAGCTCGGCGACCCGCCGGGCGACGTCGGCGGCGGCGGTGGTGGCGGTGACGTCCGAGGCGGTGACAGTCATGGGTCGGACAATACCGACGCCGGTGCTCAGGCCCGCAACGCCAGCAGCTCGTGGGTGAAGCGTTCGAGGAGCTCGCCGAGCAGTTCCCGGTCCTTCTCCGGCCAGGGCTCGAGGATCTCGGCCACCGTCCTCTGCCATTCGGCCCGCATCCGCTGCAGCGCCTCGACGCCGGCCGCGGTCACCTGGAGCAGGACGGCCCGGCCGTCGATCGGGTCCTGCGTGCGGGCCACCAGCCCGAGCTCCTCGAGCTGGCGGACCTGGCGGCTGACGGTCGGCACGGCGACCTTGAGGCCCGCGGCCACGTCGGACAGCCGGCCGCCCTGCAGGGCCAGGATCTGATTGAGCAGCGGGTAGGTGGAGCGTTCCAGCGTCAGGCCGCCTCGGCCCGACACGAGATCGTGGAGCCGCATGAGGCTCGCCTGGCGCGTCAGCATGGCGAGCGACCCCGCCACCATCTCCACGCCTACATCGTCCGCCGGCAGCATTTCCGACAAATCTACTCGTTGGTTGTATCGGACAACTACCCCTGCGGTGCCTCCGGACACACTTTCTCCGGAGGCACCGCAGGCCCGATCGCTACTGCTTGACGGCTTCCGCTTCGATCTCGATCGTCACCTTCTTCCCGACGACGACGCCGCCGGTCTCGACCGCCTGGTTCCAGCTGAGGCCGAAGTCCTCCCGGTCGATCTCGGCCTTGGCCGAGAAGCCGATCCGGAGGCCGCCCCAGGGGTCGGCGGCGCCGCCCTCGAAGGTCAACTCCAGCGGGACGGGCCGGGTGACGCCCTTGATCGTGAGGTCGCCGTCGACGACGTAGCGGCCCTTGCCGGCGTCGCGGACCGACCGGCTCTGATAGGTCATGGTCGGCCAGGCCTCGGCGTCGAAGAAGTCGCCGGAACGGAGGTGGCCGTCGCGCTGCTCGTCGCGGGTGTCGACGCTGGCCGTGCCGATCGTGACCGAGACCGAGGAGTCGTAGGGGTTCTCGCCGATCTCGATGGTGCCGGCCACGTCGGAGAAGCGGCCCCGGACCTTCGAGACCATCAGGTGGCGGACGGCGAAGCCGACCTCGCTGTGGCTGGCGTCGAGCCCGTAGGCCCCGGCGGCGGGGACTTCGGCGCCGCCGACCGTGCGGACGGCGGGATTGGCGGTCGTGGTGGTCAGGCTCATGGTGGCTGTCTCCTCCGGTGCCGGGTGATCTTGAGCACGCAATCGTTGTTGACACAAGCAATGTACTCATCAACCGTTGCGCGTGCAAGAATTATTCCGGGTATCGTGGAACACGAGATGAGTCGACCACTGGAGGACGAACGGCTGACCGCCGTCGGGCTCTTCTTCGAGACCGCGGCCGGGCTCGAGGCGGCCCTGGGGCGCCACCTCGACAGCTCCGGGCTGCCCCGCGTCTGGCTCGAGGTCCTGCTGCGGGTGGCCCGCTCGCCCCACGGTCAGCTGCGGATGGCCGACCTCGCCGCCCAGGTGGCGCTCTCACCCAGCGGGCTCACCCGGGCGGTCGACAAGATCGAGGAGGCGGGGCTGGTCACCCGGGTGAGCTGCCCGTCTGATCGGCGGGGGGCCTTCGTGCAGCTCACCGAGGAGGGCCGGGACCGGTTGGAGGCGATCATCCCGGATCACCTGACCCAGGTCGAGGAAAGCTTCACCGGGCTGCTCTCCCCGACCGAACTGGCCCGTTTCACGGCCACGCTGCGGAAGTTGCGTGACCACCTCAACCCGGGAGCTGCCCAGCTGACCCCCGAGTGCACGGCATGACTCCCGGGCCCTAGGCCGACTTCTGCTCCTCCAGGTGCCGCATGATCTCGGCGGCGTTGAACCGGCGGTGGCCGCCCAGCGTGCGGATGGCGGAGATCTTCCCCGACTGGGCCCAGCGGGTCACGGTCTTGGGGTTGACCCGGAAGATTTCGGCGACCTCGTTGGGGGTCAGGAGGGCGGCGGTGTCGATGGGCTGGTCTTGCATTTGAGGGGTTTCCTCTCTCGTTGGGGGGCTCGAGACTGGGGGTCCAGGGCACCTTCGCGGCATTCGTCTCATAACGGACAACGCCGGAGACGCGCAGTCATGACGCGGACCGTGACAAAAGTTTTGGGAGAACTCAGACCGGCCAGTCGGCCAGGGCCCCGAGGAACTGCTCCCTGACGCCGTCCCGGAGATCGTGGGCGTCGTCGGAGCCGAGCCCAACCGTCGGGACGGGCGGGAGCACCGCCACGTCGACCGTGCCCGGCCGGGCCACCAGCGACGCCCGCCACATGATCTCCCCGGCGTTGCGGATCACCACCGGCACGACCGGCACCTGGGCCTGGACGGCGATGTGGAAAGCGCCGCTCTTGAACCGGCCGAGCGTCGGGGTCGCCGACCGGGTGCCCTCGGGGGCGATGGCGAGCGAGATGCCGCACCGCAGCTTGTCCACGACGGGCGCCAGCGCCTCCCGAGCCTGCGCCGGATCGCCCCGGTCGACATACGCCACGCCGAGCAGGGCGGCCAGCGGAGCGAAGCGCGGGTCGTGGGCCAGCTCCGCCTTGGCCACCGCCGTGAAGTCCCGCCGCAGCAGCCGGGCGATGACGACGACGTCGAAGCTCGACTGGTGGTTGAAGACGAACACCGCCGGCCGGGCCGACCAGAGGTGCTCCTCGCCGGTGACCCGCATCTCCACGCCGGCCAGCCCGAGGGCCACCTCGGGGGCGACGGTGGCCACGTAGTTCACGGCCGTCCGCCGGCTCCGGTTGAGCAGGCCGAGCCCGAGGCCGACGCCGAGCGTCCCGGCGATCCCGCCCAGGGCCGCCGCCGTGCGAACGACGGGCACGACGCCCGGCCGCCCCCGGGGCTCGAAACGCAGGACGGGCCAGCCCCGTTCGGCCGCCACCCGGGCCAGCCCGGCGGCGGGGTTGAGCGGGCGGGCCCGGCCGACGGTGTCGAGGAACTCGACGTCCTCGTCTCCGTTGGCGTAGCCGTAGCTGTCGGGGAGCTTGACGCCGACGTCGGCGGCGAAGGCGGCGACGGCGTCGGCTTTGTTGCGGCCCCAGAGGACGGGCCCGTCGACCCGGCCGGTGAGGCGCCCGTCGACCGCCTCGAGCCTGGTGCACAGCACGTGCTCGATGCCGAGGTCGGCGGCCAGCGGCCCGGCTTGGAACCTGGTGGCCGACGAGGCCAGCGCCAGCGTGTGGCCCTTGCGCTGGTGGGCCTTCACGATCGCCCGGGCCTCGGGGTAGACCGTACCGGCCAGGCGCTCCCGGAACAGCCGCCGGCCCAGCTCGACCAGCGCCTCCTCCTGGCGTCCCTTGCCGAGCTCGGCGGCGATCTCCATGAGGGCGGTGACGTCGCTGCCCCGGAGGTGCATGTCGAGCCCGGCGACCAGCGAGCGGACCATCGTCTGGGGGTCGATCCTCCGCCGGCGGAGGGCGTCGAGCGCCCAGGCCTCGGCCGAGTAGCCGGCGATCAGGGTGCCGTCGAAGTCGAAGAAGGCTCCGACCTCCGGGCCGTCGGCCCCGGCCTCGATCTCGGCCAGCAGGTCGGAGAGCGCCTGCTGGTGCGGCGTCCGGCTCGTGGTCATGGGCGGCTCTCCTCGCCGGTGGGGCGCTCGAGGGCGGCCACGGCCATCCTCCGCAGGCTGTCGACGCGCTCGACGACCTCCCGGAGTTCGGCGGCGAAGGCGCGGCGCCCGTCGGCGGCTTCGGGCTCCAGCAGGCGCCGGCCGGCGGCCAGCGCCAGGGCGTTGCGGAACAGCTCCTTCGAGATCGACTCCGTGGAGTGGATCCGGTGCTGGAGCCGGTACTGGCGGCCGAGGCCGATGCATTCGTCGAGGAACGGGCGCTCGTCGACCGGGCCCGGGGGCTGGGCGGCGAGGTGGTCGGCCACCACCATGTAGGCCTCGAGGAACGAACCGAGCACCCGGTGGCCGAGGAGCAGCGGCAGGACGGCCAGCGCGGTGGCGATGGCGGTGGGATCGGCCGATTTCCGTTCCCACTCGGGGTCGAGGATGGCCAGCTCGGCCCGGAGCTCCTCGGCGAATTCGGCCTTGTTGGCGAAGAAGAACTCGTACTTGAGGAGGTCCCGCAGGCGCAGCGCCTCGGCCCAGGCCCGGGCGGCGAGGTCGGGCTCGCCGGGGCGGCCGACCGGCCGGCGCACGAGGTGCAGCAGGACGAGTTCGGTGATGGCCCGCGTCACGAAGAAGTGGATGATCCGGTTGCGGGAGTAGGCGGCGACGAGGTGCTGGTTCTCGCCGATGGCGTAGACGGGCTCGGCGCCGCCGGCGAAGCGGGTGACGACCTTGGTGCCGACGAGGGCGTCGAGCGTCGGGCGGAGCCCGCCGGGGGCGGCGAGGTCGACCGTCCCGGCCTGGGGCAGCTTGCGGACCCCGACGTAGTCGAGCAGCGGGTCGAGCACGGAGCGGATCTCGGCCGCGGTGAGGGCGCGGTCGCCGATCCCGAGCAGGGCCAGGGTGACGAGCGACGGGGGCGTGACCGGCGTCGCCCGGTTGATTCGGTGGAGCACCTCGAAGGCGATCTTCCCAACCACGTTCTTCTCCGGGACCAGCTTGGTATCGGTGCGGGCGCTTCGGAGCGACAGCGGCTCACCGACGTTGACGTAAGCGGTGCCGAGGCGCTGGCCCTGGGACCGGATGTAGCGCAGCATCCACCCGAGGCTCTCCGGTTTCTTCTCGACGCCGTGCTCCTCGGCGGCCATGGCCGCCACCTCGGCCAGGTGGTCGTAGGCGATGGAGACGGGCACGAGGAAGACGTCGTCGACGTCGCGCTCCTGGAAGGCTTCGACCAGATAGGCCAGGACGCCGAGGCGGGGCGGCCGGAGCTTCCCGGTGCGGGACCGGCCGCCCTCCAGGTACCACTCGAGGTTGTAGCGCCGCTCGACGAGGTAGCCCAGATACGAGCGCAGGGCGAGCTTGTAGACGGCGTCGTCCTTGATCGAGCGGCGGATGAAGACGACGCCACTGCGCCGCAGAACGGGCCCCATCGGCCAGAACGACACGTTGACGCCGCCGAGGATGTGGTTGCGGGGCAGGCCGGCCCGGCCCAGCGCCCCCCGGAGGATGAAGGGATCGAGGTAGGACTTGTGGCTGGGCAGGAAGACGAGGGCGTGGCGCTCGTTGAGGGCCTGAAGCGACTCCAGGGCCTCGGTGTCGACCTCGATGTCGTAGGCCCGGAGGGCGAAGCGGGCCAGCTTGTCGATGGCCTCCAGGGCCGGCCGGCTCTGCACGGCCACCATCTCGTGGAGGGCGGCCCGGGCCGGGCGTTCGAGGTCGGCCGGCGGGCGGCCGAGCTCGGCGGCGAGGACGGCCAGCGCGCCCCGGAAGCGGCTCCCGCCGGCGAGCTCGGCCACGACCCGGCCCGGATCGCGGTCGGCCCCGCCGGCGACTCCCGGGGCGGACGGATCCTCCACGACCGACAAATCTAGGCTCAGCCGTGGAGCTGGACGCCGTAGAACAGCGCCAGGAGCGCGGTCAGCCCCGACAGGCCGCCCCAGATCGCCAGCCCCTGCTTGGTGGTGGCCCGGGTGTGGAAGAAGGCGCTCAGCCCCGAGAGGGCGACGACGACGAGCTTGGCGAACAGCGTGGCGATCCAGGCCGAGGACTGGTCGCCGACATGGGTCTCGCCGAGGTTCCAGAGCCCGGTGACGACCAGGACGGCGAAGGCGGGCCAGGCGATGCGGTTGAAGCGGCGGGCGACGGTCTTCGGGGCGTCGGGGCCGAGGGCCCGCAACCCGGGCACGAGCCCGGCCAGTGTCAGCTGGCCGCCGACCCAGATGGTGGCGGCCAGGACGTGGAGGAACAGCCGGATCGAGACGGCGCTGACGGGAAGCATCCCGCCAGCTTGCCCGACGGGGCTAGGCGGCCTGGGCTCGGCGGAGGCGCCGGACCAGGGGGCGAGCGGCCAGCCACTCCTGGGCGTCGATGCCGGCGCCGAGGTCGCCGTCGTCGTCGAGGACGACGCCGCTGTCGGCCAGCTCGCCCGGCGTGGCCTCCACCAGCCACTCGGCGAAGAGCGAGGCGGCCTGGTCGTGGAGCGAGCGCAGCACCCGGGCCCGGTCGACCGGGCCCATGAGCCCGAGGGGGATGACCTCGCCGGTCTCCTCCCGCCAGATGTCGACCTGGTCGAGGAGGTCGAGGATGCGGGGCGACCAGCCGCACTCGTGGCACCGGAGCTTGCGCAGCCGGCGGACCAGCGGCTGGGCCTCGAGCCAGTCGAGGACCTCGGCCCGAGGGTAG
>Ga0207707_10005142_pt1 | contig 11467 bp, 10 predicted proteins | sample KBSC83BmetaG_FD_184336 | JGI IMG/M metagenome (GOLD analysis project Ga0207707, IMG submission 184336) | Corn rhizosphere microbial communities from Kellogg Biological Station, Michigan, USA - KBS C8-3B metaG (SPAdes) (version 2) | ecosystem: Host-associated > Plants > Roots > Rhizosphere ... | reverse complement strand
TCCATCAGGCACTCAATGCGGTCTGGGCCGTGGTGGCCGAAGCCAACCGCTATTTCGCGGGCGAGGCGCCGTGGGCGCTGGCGAAAACCGACCCGCAGCGCCAACGCACCGTGTTGTACGTCACCGCCGAGGTGATCAGGCAGATCGCCATTCTGGCACAGTTCGTCATGCCGGAGTCCTCGGCAAAATTGCTGGATAGTCTCGGCATCCCCAAAGGGGCGCGCGACTTCGCGGCGTTGGGCGGCGCAACGCGCGTCAAGCCGGGCGCAGCGCTCCCTGCGCCAACACCGGTGTTTCCGCGTTACGTCGAACCATCGGCGGCTTGAATTGTTGGAACACGATGCTTGTCGACAGCCACTGTCATCTCGATTTTCCTGATTTCGCCGATGACCTCGACGCCATCGTGGCGAGGGCTGCGGCCGCAGGCATTGGCCGCATCGTGACCATCTCGACGCGGGTCAGGCGTCTCGGTGGGTTGCTCACGATCGCCGAGCGGTTTCCAAACGTCTATTGCTCGGTCGGCACCCATCCGCATCACGCCGACGAAGAAGACGGAATTCCCGCAGGCGAACTGATCGAACTGACGGGTCATCCCAAGGTCGTGGCGCTTGGCGAGGCGGGGCTGGATTATTTCTACCAGCACGGCTCCCCCGAGGCCCAGGAACGCGGCTTTCGTGCGCACATCGCCGCCGCCCGCGCCACCGGCCTGCCGCTGGTCATTCATACCCGCGACGCCGATGCCGATTGCGGCCGCATCCTCGAAGACGAAATGGCCAAGGGATCGTTTCGCGCCGTGCTGCATTGCTATACCGGCGGGCGGGACCTTGCGATGAAAGCGATCTCCCTGGGTCTGTCGATTTCATTCACGGGAATTCTAACCTTCAAGAAATCGCAGGCCTTGCGCGACCTCGCGGTCGAGTTGCCAGCCGATCGCATCATGGTCGAGACCGACGCGCCGTATCTGGCGCCGGGAAAATTTCGCGGCAAGCGCAACGAGCCGTCCTACGTGGTCGAAATCGCCAAGGTGCTGGCGGAGACTCGCGGCGTCTCGCTGGAGGAGATTTCGCGGCAAACCACGGAGAATTTCTTTCGCCTGTTCTCTAAAGTGCCACCTGCAAAAGAGATGGCATGACGCTGACCCTGACAATTCTCGGCTGCGGATCCTCGGCCGGCGTTCCGCGTCCCGCGCTCGGTTGGGGTGCGTGCGATCCCAACAATCCGAAAAACCGCCGCCGCCGCTGCTCGTTGCTCGCCGAACGGACAGGGGATCACGGCGTGACGCGGGTCGTGATCGACACCTCGCCCGATCTGCGCGAGCAGCTGATCGACGCCGACGTCGATCACATCGACGCGGTTTTCCTGACGCATGAGCATGCCGACCAGACCCACGGGATCGACGATCTCCGTTCGGTGGTGTTGCACCAGCGCAAGCGCATTCCGGTCTATCTGAACCAGTCCACCGCGGATCATATCCTGCTGCGATTTTCATACTGCTTCGTATCGCCGCCGGAGAGCGACTATCCGCCGATCCTTGACAGTCATCTGATCCAGGCCGGCGAAAGCCTCGCGATTGAAGGGAAGGGCGGTGCGCTGACGCTTTCCGCATTCATCGTGCAGCACGGCAATATTCCCGCGCTCGGCTATCGCATCGGCGATGCCGCCTATACGCCCGATGTCAACGACATCCCGCCCGCGAGCTGGCCTTTCTTGCAAAATCTCGATCTCTGGATTATCGACGGGCTACGCTATGCCGGGCATCCCAGCCACTTCAGCGTCAACGACGCGCTGTCCTGGATCGACCGCTTCAAGCCCGGCCGCGCCGTCATCACCAACATGCATTCCGATCTGGATTACGAGGTGCTGCGTCAGAGCCTGCCACAAAACGTCGTCCCGGCCCATGACGGCATGCGGCTGACGCTGGCGGACTGAGGCGCGGGCCGAGCCGGTATTGCTGTCAGCGCCGGCCAACGCCTCGCGCGTTCCAGCTGCTCCAGCTTACGCTGGCGAGACTTTGAAGGTCCGTTGCGAGAGGCCGTTTGGTTCGCCGCTCATGGGCAGCGATGCATCGCTCGGATTCAGTGATCTTTCGCTTCAGGTTGGCTATGGTTTTTTGCGTTTGGCCGCTCGAACTGGCGATATTGCCAGTCCTGAACCGGGCGGTTTCCAGGGCCTTCACGGCGGCACGGTTCTTCTTGAGCTGAACCCTGTGCCACGCGATGTCGCTATTGCTCTCGGCAATCATGTGGCGGCCACCGCGAGCGACCGTTCGAAAGCGTGGGGCACTTCAATATCGACTTCAAGCGTCGATACATTTTTGCCCCTATCCATTCTGACGATGACCTTTTCGGGATCAAGCACGACATGCCGCGAGACCACCGCAAGGATCTCTGCCCGCAGCAGCCCCAACAAGTCGGGCTGGCCGCGCAAACCGCGTTCGTGGGCCAGGAGAATCTGCAACCGTTCCCGTGCGACAGGCGCGGAAGCAGTACGGCCACCGAGGAGCCGCAGCAGATTCATCATGCGGCCCTCCGTCCCAGCAATCGGTTCATCAAGCCTTTTCGTTCGACCGGTATCATCATGGTGACAGTGTCGCCCATCAGGCGGCGCGCTGCGTCGAAGTAGGCGCGGGCCGGCGCACTGGTGGCGTTGTTCAGAGTAACCGGAGATCCAACGTTCGACGCACGCAAAACGTCCTGGCTCTCAGGAATGATTCCGAGCAGTGGTGTCGCCAGAATTTCAAGAATATCGTCGATGCTGAGCATTTCTCCCCGTGCCGCGCGCCCCGAGTCATATCGGGTGATCAGCACATGCTTCTCTACCCTTTCGCCCTTCTCGGCCTTCACGGTCTTTGAATCGAGCATTCCGATGATGCGGTCGGAGTCGCGCACCGACGAAACTTCCGGGTTGGTGACGATCACTGCCTCGTCCGCATAGCGCATTGCAAGCATCGCGCCGCGCTCGATGCCCGCCGGACTATCGCAGAGAATCCAGTCGAATTTGGTTCGCAGTTCGGTAATAACGCCCCTGACACCTTCGTCCGTCAGGGAATCCTTGTCCCTGGTTTGCGATGCGGGAAGCAGCCACAAATTCTCAAGGCGCTTGTCGCGGATGAGAGCCTGCGGGAGTTTTGCGACGCCCTGCACAACATTGATGAGGTCGAACACAACCCGTCGTTCCGCCCCCAACACAAGATCAAGGTTGCGCAGGCCTACGTCAAAGTCGATGACGACAACTTTTTCGCCTAATTGCGCGAGCGCCGCACCAAGCGCAGCGGTAGAAGTTGTCTTACCGACGCCACCCTTGCCAGACGTCACGACCAACACTTTGGCCATTCTTTACCTCCTAGCCGATTAATTTAGCGGTGTGATTTTCATGGTCTCGCCTTCGAGCCACGCTTGGGCCGGCCGATTGCGCAAGGTGACGTCTATTTCTTCAGCAGTTTGGTAATAACCGTCGATGGCCAGCAGTTCGGCTTCGATTTTCTGACAGTAGATCCGAGCGGCTGAATTGCCGTTGACGCCCGCCATCGCCCGGCCGCGAAGCGTCCCGTAGATATGGATAGACCCGCCCGCGACAATTTCCGCGCCGGAACCGACCGAACCCAGCACCGTCACGTCGCCTTCGGTGAAGACAACCGACTGACCCGAGCGCACCGGGCTTTCGAGCAGCAGCGACATTGGTTTCGGTTTGGCCTCGGGCTTTTTCGTTTCGTTATGCGTCAGCACACAGTGGCGTCCGCCTGTGAGCAGCGGCGGCATGCCCGCAGTGAGGTGAGATTCGTCCACACCCTCGATGCCAAGGATCCGGATATTCCGCTGCTCCAGGCTTGTGACGAGGTGGGCGATAGCGGCTTGGCTAAGGTCCACGGCCGACAGGTCAAGCACCACCGGCTTGCCGACAAAAAAGCCGGGCGAGCGGGCGAGCGTTGCGTCTATTTCCTCAAGCCAGCCTGCGATCGGAACGACTGGGCAAAAGACAAACGCAACGTAAGATCGGCCGCGCATGCGAACCAGTTGATGTGTCGGCTTCGCAATTGCAGCCATGGTGTTAGACTCGCCCTTCTTTTCCGAATGGTTAAAGATGGGCGGACTTGGTTAACGCGCGGTTAACGATGCTCAGGCCGATATCGCCTTCGCCGAATTCACCTGATTGCGCAGCATGAATTTCTGAATCTTGCCGGTGGATGTTTTTGGAATGGGGCCGAACACCACGGCCTTCGGCGTCTTGAAACCCGGCATCTGCGCCCGGCAAAATGCGATGATCTCGGCTTCGGTCGTGCGTGCGTTGTCCTTCAGTTCGATGAACGCGCAGGGCACCTCGCCCCATTTTGAATCCGGTTTTGCGACCACGGCTGCGAACAGCACCGCCGGATGCTTGTAGAGCACGTCTTCGACCTCGACCGAGGAGATGTTTTCGCCGCCTGAAATGATGATGTCCTTGGAGCGATCCTTGATGATGACATAGCCGTGCTCGTCGAGCACGCCGAGGTCGCCGGTGTGAAACCAGCCGCCGGCAAAGGCTTCGCGGGTGGCTTTTTCGTTCTTGAGATAGCCCTTCATCACGATATTGCCGCGGAACATCACTTCCCCGACGGTCTCGGCGTCGCGCGGCACCTCGCGCATGGTTTCGGGATCGATCACGGTAATGGCCTCCTGCAGCGGGTAGGGCACGCCCTGCCGGCGCTTGAGTTGCGCACGTTGATCGGCGGGAAGCTCGTCCCAGCCCGGCTGCTCGGCGCAGACCGAGGCGGGGCCATAGACTTCGGTCAGGCCATAGACGTGCGTCAGCTTGATGCCGATGCTTTCCGCGCCCTCAAGCACGGCAACGGGCGGTGCGGCGCCCGCGATCAATCCGACGACGGGCCGCGCGGCTTTGCCTTTCGGCGCATCCGGCGCATTGATCAGGGTGTTGTAGACGATCGGCGCGCCGCACATGTGGGTGACGCCGTGTTTCTTGATTAGTTCAAAAATCTTGCCGGGATCGACCTTGCGCAGGCAAACGTTGATGCCGGCAGAAGCCGCGACGGTCCAGGGGAAGCACCAGCCATTGCAATGGAACATCGGCAGGGTCCAGAGATAGACCGGATGCTGGCCGAGATTGCCCGCAAGGATATTGCTGACGGCGTTGAGGTAGGCGCCGCGGTGATGGGTCACCACGCCCTTCGGATTGCCCGTGGTTCCCGAGGTATAGCTGAGCGCGATGGCGTCCCATTCGTCTTCCGGCAGCCGTGCGGCGAAGGTTTCATCGCCTTGCGACAGCGCGTCCTCGTATTCGATCTCGCCGATCCGCTTTCCTCCCGCGAAAGCCGCATCGTCGACATCGATGACGAACGGCTTTGGCCCCGTCATCAGTTTAAGCGCCTCCGCGATCACGCCGGCGAATTCCGGATCGACCAGGATGATCTTCGCGCCGCCATGATCGAGCTGGAAGGCGATGGAGGAAGCGTCGAGCCGGATGTTGAGCGCGTTGAGCACGGCACCCGCCATCGGCACCGCAAAATGCACCTCGTTCATCGCGGGGACGTTGGGCAGCATCGCCGCCACCGTATCGCCATGCCCGATACCTTGGCCCGCAAGGTATGATGCGAAGCGCCGGCAGCGCGCATGGGTCTGCGACCAGGTGAAGACGCCGCCCTCGTAAACCGTGCTGGTGTGGTCGGGATAAACCGCGGCGGTGCGCACGAGGAAGCTCAACGGCGTCAGCGCTACGAAGTTGGCGGGCGTCTTGTCCAAACCGCGACTATATTGGCTTTGCTTCCCACTCATCGGCCACCTCCGATTTTCACGCCGCTTACAGGAACCCGATCGATATCCACGGGAATATCGCCACGATGATCAACCCGACCAGCAGGGCCAGCAGGTAGCCCCAGATCGGCCTGATCCCCTCGGCGGGATCGACACGCCCGATCGCACAGGCGGCATAATAGCCTACTCCGAACGGCGGCGCGAACAGTCCGATGCCCATGGCGAGGATGATGATCATCGCATAATGGACCTCGTGAACGCCGACCGCCCGCGCGATCGGAAACAGCAGCGGGCCGAACAGGACGATCGCCGGAATGCCCTCGAGCACGCTGCCCAAGACCATGAACGCTATGATCGATACCGCAATGAAGGCCGCGGAGCCGCCGGGCAGGCCGGTCATGGCGGCGGCCAGCGCGCGCGAAAATCCGGACTGGGTCAGGCCCCAGGCCATGCCGGTGGCGGTGCCGATGATCAGCAAGATCGCGCCCGACAGGCAGGCCGTCTCGATCAGCATCGGCAGCAGCCGCCGCCAGTCGAAGCGGCGGTAAACCAGGAGGCCGACCACCAAACCATAGACGATTCCGATGGTGGAAACTTCAGTCGCGGTTGCAACGCCCTCGACCACGGCGGCGCGGATCACAAACGGCAGCGCCAGCGCGGGCAGGGCGATCACGAAGGACCTGGCGATCTCGCCGGCCTTGGCCCGCTTGACGTGACCGAGGTCCTCGCCGCGGTAGCGCCACCACACCAGCGCCGACAGCGTGATCGCCAGCACCACGCCCGGCAGCAGGCCGCCGGTGAACAGCGCCGCGATCGAGACGCCGGTCACCGAACCGATCGTGATCAGAACAAGGCTCGGTGGAATGGTCTCGGTCTGCGCGCCGGTCGCCGCGAGCAGGGCGACGAGATCGCCGGGCCTGGCGCCGCGCGCCTTCATCTCAGGAAACAACACCGGCGCAACGGCCGCCATGTCGGCGGCCTTCGAGCCTGATATGCCCGACACCAGATACATTGCGCCAACCAGCACGTAATGCAGCCCGCCTCTGACGTGGCCGAGCAGGCTGGCCAGGAACGCCACCATGGCGCGCGCCATCCCGGTCATCTCGATCAAGAGACCGAGGAACACGAACAGCGGCACCGAAAGCAGGATCAGGTGGCTCATGCCCTCGTCCATGCGACCGACCAGGACCATGAGCGGTGTGCGCGTTGTCAGCGCGAGATACCCGAAAATCGCGAGCCCGAAGCCGAAGGCGATGGGAACGCCGGTGAAAACGCAGAAGCCGGCGACGCCGACAAAGAAGATGATCAGGTTGATATTGCCGAGCGGCCGCAGCCACGGCTGCGCCAGCCAGAAAATGGCGATCAGCAAGCCAACGGATAGCACCGCGCTCAGCACGATCCTGATATCGCCGGCTCGTGCCAGCCGCAGGAAAGCAAACAGCGCCATCAGGCAGATGCCGGTGGGCAGCGCCGCGGCGCGCCAGACGTTGGGAATCTGCAGCGCCGGCGTGGTGATGAAGCTCTCTTCGTAGGCGTATTCGTAAGCCGGCCATGCGATCAGCAGCAGAAAGGCAAGCGCCGCGCAGGTCGCGACCATGTCGAGCCAGGCCCGCATCGCCGGCTTCGCGCTGCCGACGATGGCGGTCATTCGCATATGCTCGGAGCGGCGAAACGCAACCGCGGCACCCAGCATGGCCAGCCACAGGAACAGAATTGAGGCCAATTCGTCCGACCAGATCAGCGGCTGGTGCAGGCCATAGCGCGCCACCACGCCCGCGAACAGGATGACGATCTCGGCGACGACCAGCACCGCCGCCGGGATCTCGACCAACATCGCAAGCCAGGATTCAAGCGATGCCGCGAGCGAGCGGCGGCGAGGGGACATCGCCTCGCCGGCCGCCGCTTGCGAAACTTCGGCGTGAGCCATAACCGTCCCTTGGCGACCCGTTACGACAGCTTGCCGACGGATTTTTCCAGCAACGCCCACGCCTGGTCGCCGTATTTTCCCTTCCACTCGGAATAGAACCCGGCCGAACGCAGTTTTTCACGAAATGGCGCAACATCCGGCTGGTTGAATATCAGCCCTTTGCCGGCCAGTTCCCCCCGCAGCCCGGCATTGAGCTTGGCAACATCGATCCGCTCGTTAACCGCGGCCGCGTTGATGTTTTTGGCGACGATCGTGCGCAGATCCGCGGGCAATTTCTCCCAGGCGCGGCGGTTGGCAAGGAACCAGAATCCGTCCCACATGTGATTGGTCAGCGAGCAATATTTTTGCACTTCATAGAGTTTGGCGGTCGAAATGATCGCCAGTGGATTTTCCTGGCCCTCGACGATCTTGGTCTGCAGCGCGGAATAAACCTCGCTGAAATTGATCGAGGCAGGGGCGGCATCGAAGGCCTTGAACATCGAGGTCCACAGCGGCGAGACCGGCACGCGAATCTTGAACCCCTTGAGATCGTCGGGACCGTTGATCGGCTTGGTCGACGACGTCGTTTCCCGGAACCCGTTGTCCCAGATCTTGTCCATCACCACCAGATTGGCCTTGGTGATTTCGCTGCGAATATAGGCGCCGAGATCGCCATCCATGGCCTTCCAGACCGTGTCATAATCCGGAAACGCAAAGCCGATGCCATTGATCGAGGCAGCCGGCACCAGCGTGGCCAGGATGAGACCCGACAACGTGAAGAATTCGATGCCGCCGGAGCGGATCTGGCTCAGCATGTCGGTGTCGGAGCCGAGTTGGTTGTTGGGGAAAATCTGCAGATCGACACGCCCGTTGGTCTCGGACTTGATCGCCGCCGCCATCTCCTTGGCGCGGACGTTCATGGGATGGGCGTCGGGAAGATTGTTGGCATATTTGTAGGTAAATTCGGCCGATTGCGCGCGCGCCACAAACGGCGCGCCAACGCCGCCCAGCACCGCCGAGGCCGCCGATGCCTTGAGCAGTGCGCGTCGTGAAAATCTCATCTGGTTGTCTCCCTTGAGTTTATTGTTCTTGTGAGCAGCACCTTACGGACCGGATGTGACCCGGTCATCCGCCATCTCGCGAGGCGGCTTATTGCAGCGTCCGGGCGCTGCGGCAATATCGGACGCGCAAAGGAAGTGCGGAACGAAGGCGCCGGCTCCGCCAAGCGACCGGGTGCAGCCTGGAGTTCATTGGAAGGCGCCCCATCGTGATCGGCCGCTCAGTCTCGAAACGACAACGCTCATGTGACTTGGAACGATCTTTAGCTAAGTATCTGATCTAATTATAGATATAAATGTTCCATAATATACCTTATGCGAATCCGATGTTTTGACACTTCTGGATCTCTCTTGTCCCTTTTGGGATTTTGGGTCTGGTGAAGGCGGCGGGAATCACGGAGTCTGATTTTTCACCAGGACAATCGTTCCGTGCCAGCCGCAGCCGCCTACCTTGAAAGCCTCAATCCGGAGCAGCGGCGGGCTGTCGAGCATGGCGCAGCGGGACCGGGCCCATTTGCGCCACTGCTGGTGATCGCCGGCGCCGGATCCGGCAAGACCAACACCCTCGCCCATCGCGTCGCCCATCTGATCGTCAACGGCGCCGATCCCAGGCGAATCCTGCTGATGACGTTCTCCCGTCGGGCGGCTTCCGAGATGACGAAGCGCGTCGAGCGGATCGCTCGCAAGGTCATGGGTGACAATGCCGGCATCATGACGGACGCGCTGGCCTGGGCCGGTACCTTCCACGGCATCGGCGCGCGGCTGCTGCGCGACCACGCCGACCAGATCGGCCTCGATCCCGGTTTTACGATCCACGACCGCGAAGATTCCGCCGACCTGATCAATCTGATCCGGCACGAAAAGGGGTTCTCTAAAACCGAGAACCGGTTCCCGACCAAAGGCACGTGCATTTCGATCTATTCGCGATGTGTCAACGCGGAGGCCGCGATCGAACAGGTCCTCGGCGCGTCTTTCTCCTGGTGCTCCGGATGGGCCGACGAACTGAAAGAGCTGTTCGCGGCGTATGTCGAGGCCAAGCAAAGGCAGAACGTGCTCGATTACGACGACCTGCTGTTGTACTGGGCGCAAACCATGAGCGATCCCGCGCTTGCCGAAGAGATCGGCGGCCGCTTCGACCATGTTCTGGTCGACGAGTATCAGGACACTAACCGCTTGCAGTCCTCGATTCTTCTCGCGCTCAAGCCCGGCGGCCACGGCCTCACCGTGGTCGGCGACGATGCCCAGTCGATCTACTCGTTTCGGGCCGCGACCGTGCGCAATATCCTCGACTTCCCTCATCAATTCTCGCCGCCGGCCAGCATCATCACGTTGGACCGAAATTACCGCTCGACCCAGCCCATCCTCGCAGCCGCAAACGGAGTGATCGATCTTGCCAGAGAGCGCTTCACCAAGAACCTGTGGACCGACCGCACGTCAGGCGCGAAGCCTCAACTTGTCGCCGTGCGGGACGAAGCCGATCAGGCCCGCTGCATTGTCGAACGCATCCTGGAGAACCGGGAATCCGGCACGCTGCTGAAGCAGCAAGCCGTGCTGTTTCGGACCTCCAGCCACAGCGGCCCGCTGGAAGTCGAATTGACCCGCCGCAACATCCCCTTCGTAAAGTTCGGTGGCCTCAAGTTCCTCGATGCCGCGCACATCAAGGACATGCTGGCGCTCTTGCGTTTCGTCGAGAACCCGCGCGACCGCGTTGCCGGTTTCCGTCTGATGCACCTGATCCCGGGGGTGGGTTCCATCTCGGCGCAGCGGGTGCTCGACCACATGGCTGGCAGTGCCGACCCGATCGCGGCGCTTGCAACCGCGCCCTGCCCGCCGCGCGCTGGCGGCGACTGGAAGATGTTCATCGCTGCCGTCGCGGATATCGGCCGTTCAAACTGGCCGGCCGACCTCGAACGCGCGCGGCTGTGGTACGAACCTCATCTGGACCGAATCCACGAGGATGCCGAGACCCGTCGCGCCGACCTGATCCAGCTTGAACAGATCGCGAGCGGCTATCCATCGCGCGAACGTTTCCTCACTGAGCTGACGCTTGATCCACCTGACGCGACCAGCGACCAGGCCGGCGTACCCCTGCTCGACGAAGACTACCTGATCCTGTCGACGATCCATTCCGCCAAGGGTCAGGAATGGAAGTCGGTGTTCCTGCTCAACGTCGTCGACGGCTGCATGCCGTCTGACCTCGGCACCGGAACGACAGCGGAGATCGAGGAAGAACGCCGATTGCTTTATGTCGCCATGACGCGCGCCAAGGACGATCTGCATCTGGTCGTGCCGCAACGTTTCTTCACCCATGGCCAACGTGCGCAAGGCGACCGACATGTATATGCCTCGCGGACCCGTTTCATTCCCGATCATCTGCTCAGCCTGTTCGAAAAGACCGTTTGGCCACCGGCGGTAGCCGCTAGGGACGTTCGTCCGGCGAGCCAGGGGCCGCGTATCGACGTCGGCGCTCGCATGCGCGGGATGTGGCGCTGACGCGCAGATGTCTTTGAGCGTGCCGCCTATAAGATCGACGGAAAAATCGATACACTCAGCCAAAATAGGCTTGCTGAACCTCTTTGGTCTTGCCGATCTCGCCTGGCGTACCTTCCATCACCACCCTGCCCTTGGATAAAACATATCCGTAATCGGAGATGGCGAGCGTTTGATGCACATTTTGCTCCACGAGAAAGATCGAAATGCCACGCTCGTTGATCTTGCGGATGATGTTGAAGTTCTCCTTGACGAGAAGCGGCGACAAG
>Ga0207707_10005138_pt1 | contig 11474 bp, 11 predicted proteins | sample KBSC83BmetaG_FD_184336 | JGI IMG/M metagenome (GOLD analysis project Ga0207707, IMG submission 184336) | Corn rhizosphere microbial communities from Kellogg Biological Station, Michigan, USA - KBS C8-3B metaG (SPAdes) (version 2) | ecosystem: Host-associated > Plants > Roots > Rhizosphere ... | reverse complement strand
CAGCGAGCCGGCCTTGCGTCCCCACAGACCGGCGAGGCTCGGCCCCGTCATGTTTCGATCGGGTTCGAGCGAATGGCAGGGCGCACATGCACGAAAGGCGTGCTCGCCTCGTGCGGCATCGCCGGGTTCGGCGACGGTGGGGGATGAAAGTGCGATTGTCGAAACCGCGATGACAGCGATCCTGTTCATTGCCGACGTTCCCCCGACCCCCGACGCAGAGGTATTTGATTGGCGGCCGTCGCCAGGATCGGGACGATCACGACCAGCAGCCGGATAAGCCGATGCCCATCATCCCAGGCATCATGTCGTTCATCATGGGCTCAACTCAAGTTACCTGTTGCGAGATCGATGACCGTTGGTCGACTGGTTCCTCGGGACGCCCGGACCAGCAATCCGCGCGCTTCTCGGCTGCGACCAGATTAAGGGTTGCGGAAGCTCGATTGTCATCCGCACCCGGCCACACTTTAGGCGGCGTTAACGCCCCTTTGGGCCGCCCCGATAGGGCCGAGCCAATCCATCAGTGTTCGTGGTTGCGGGCTCCAAACGCGACGACGTTCGATCGTAGGCGGCGAATGCGGAACTGACGCCGGGCTGCAGGTCGGCCCGGAGCGGAGTGCTCCGCCTGGCTTCGTTGGGCCAATAGTTCTTGTCCGAGATCGTTGATCCCGCTTGCGCTGTCGCAGAGATTGCCACGAGCGGCAGCAAGAGGGAGATCGTGCGAAGGTGTTTGCTCAACATGTTCCGGCTCCGCAAGTTGGAAGCGCCATGATCTGCGCTTCTACCCCTGAGTTCGGAGCCGATGGTCCGCCGGTTACAGGCTCACGCCGACGTGAGACGATCTGGCCTGTCGCTCACCAGCGCAACAGGCGTGGTCCCAACGCCGCGCCTGCAAATGTGCACAGCACAATCGTTCCGCCGTACCAGACCGCAACAAATGGAAGCGAATCGTCCGTGCAATGTAGTGCATAACCGATGGCGCTCACTCCTCCGGCGACGAGGCCGGCGAACGCGCCCGCGCGCGCGAGGTTCGTCGGTGCGCCTTTCCGCACGGCCCAAATCGAGCAAGCGAAGGGAACGATCGCAATGATCGGGATGGATAAAAGGCATTCCAGCCAATCGTCTCCCACGATCATCCGGTCCCAGTGCGCGCGGGGCGCCGATCCGAGGCTGACCGCCGCAAGAAACATGATGACCAGAAACGGCGCAATGGTGAGGAAGGGCGAGAGCTTTCGTTCTCCGCCGGGGCGCGTCAGCCTCGTCAGATAAGCGATCGCGAAACCCACGGTCCCAATCGCAAACGCCAGCTTGACGGCGAGAAAAATCAGTGCGCGGGTCGTCGCGAAATCGGTACGCACCCCCAAGCCGAAAAACGCGGTGCCGAGCGCCACGATGACGCCGCCGCCAACCGCAAGGCAAAGCGTGCGCGCGACGGCACCGCGGTCGACTGGTTCAACATTTGTGCTTAGGAGCGTAACGAGTTCGTCTGTTTTCATGGCGCGTTTCGCTTGGCGATCAATGTGGCCAGTGTCTTAAGTCCGCGATGGACGTTTACCTTTACGCCCGACTCCGAAAGCCCGCACCTCCTCGCAGCTTCGGCTGTGCTCAACCCGTCGAGTTTGACGGCCTCAACGGCACATCGCATGTTCTTCGACAATCCTTCCATCAGCCGCCTGATGTCGTAGCTGCTCTCGGTGGCGTCATGATCGTCATGCGCCATGACCTCGTCCGCTTCCTCGATCGGTACATTGGCGCGCGATGCGCGGGTTCGCCGCAGAAAATCGACCAGCTTGTATCGGGCGATGGCGTATACCCACGGCGTCAGCGGCTCACTGGGATCATAGGTGGCTCGCTTGAGATGGATGGCCAACACTGCCTCCTGAACCAGATCTTCCGCCTCAGCCGCCGCCTTGCCGATTCTCGCCAGCCTGTCCTTGTAATAGGCACGTAATCGGCTGCTCAATCGATCGAGCAGCACCCGGTGAGCAGCCGCATCGCCCTCCAGGCTCGCGAGCATCAAGGCCTTAAGCTCGATCTCGTCGGTCGACATGCTTGCGCATCTGATAGTTCGCTGGCGAAGCGGTTCTGGTTACAGAGGCCGGCATCGGTCATCGAAAATTATGCAGCTCTCGGAGCGGTCGGTCGCTGGTCGTGCGACGGCAGTATGGCGTTTCATTCGACCGGCTCGGGAACCCTTAAGCTGGATTCGGCTGGCGCTAGCGGTGGTGGCCGGCTCTCGAAATCATCGTGGTTGGGCAACCCAAAGCCTTTGACCAGTCCAAAAATCGCCGGGATGACGATCAGTGTGAGCAGCGTTGAGGAGGTCATGCCGCCGATCATCGGCACGGCAATGCGCTGCATGATTTCCGATCCCGCCCCTGTGCTCCACATGATGGGCAACAGGCCGGCTATGATGGCGGTCACCGTCATCATCTTTGGGCGGACCCGCTCGACGGCGCCCTCCATGATCGCTGCGTGGAGGTCGGCCCTGGTCAGCGACCGTCCGCTCGCCTCTCGTCGCGCCTTGATCGTAGCCAGCGCCTGATTGAGATAGATCAGCATCACCACGCCGGTTTCCGCCGCGACTCCGGCAAGCGCGATGAAGCCGACAGCGACGGCGACGGACAGGTTGAAGCCAAGCCACCACATCATCCAGAGACCGCCGACCAGCGCGAATGGCAGTGACAGCATGACGATCGCCGTCTCGGTGATCGATCGGAAATTGAGGTAGAGCAGCAGAAAGATGATCACGAGCGTCACCGGCACGACGATCTTCAGACGCGCCGTCGCGCGCTGCAGGTACTCGTACTGGCCGCTCCAGACCACGTAAGCGCCGGGTGGGAACTGGATGTTCGCCTGAACCGCCTGCTGCGCCTCGGTGACATACCCGCCCAGGTCGCGGTCGCGGATGTCTACGTAGATATAGGTCGCGAGCTGTCCGTTCTCCGTGCGGATTGTCGTGGGGCCGCGTGTCGGCCGGACGGCGGCGACCTCGCCGAGCGGCACGGCGCCCCCGGCCGGCATCGGGACGAGGATGTCGCTCGCAATGGCCTTCGGATTGTCGCGGAGATCGCGGGGATAACGCATGTTGACGGTGAAACGCTGGCGGCCCTCGACCGTGGTCGTGACGGTCTGACCGCCAAGCGCGGCCGCGATGGTGTCCTGGACGTCCTGCACCATGATGCCATAGCGCGCGAGCGCCGAACGGTCGGGCGTGATCTCCAGATAGTAGCCTCCGATGCCGCGCTCGGCGTAGGCCGACGAAGTGCCTGGCACGGCTTTCAGCACTTGCTCAACCTGCTTCGCGAGCCTGTCGATTTCGGCGAGATCGGTGCCGATCACCTTCACCCCGACCGGCGTCCGGATGCCGGTCGAGAGCATGTCGATCCGTGCCTTGATCGGCATGGTCCAGGCGTTGGAGACGCCCGGAAATTGCAGCGCCTTGTCCATCTCGGCGATCAGGCCGTCGATCGTCATCCCGGCTCGCCATTCCTCCTTTGGCTTCAGGTTGACGACCGTTTCGAACATCTCCGTCGGCGCCGGGTCCGTTGCCGTGGAGGCGCGGCCGGCCTTGCCGTAGACGGAGGCCACTTCCGGAAACGACTTGATGATGCGGTCCTGTGTTTGCAGGAGTTCGGTCGCTTTCGTCACCGAAATGCCTGGCAGGGTCGTCGGCATGTAGAGCAGGGTGCCCTCGTTCAGTGACGGCATGAATTCGGTGCCAAGCTGACGCGCCGGCCAGATTGTCGCCGCGAGAACTGCAAGCGAAACCAGGATCACAAGCGTCTTCGCGCGCAGCACCGCCTTGATCACCGGTCGGTAGATCCAGATCAGGGCACGGTTGATGATGTTCCTGTGCTCCGGGATGATCCGGCCGCGAACGAAGATCACCATCAGCGCGGGAACGAGAGTCACCGATAGAAGCGCGGCTGAGGCCATCGCGAAGGTCTTGGTGAAGGCCAGCGGGCTGAACAGCCGTCCTTCCTGCGACTCGAGCGTGAAGATCGGCATGAACGAGACGGTGATGATCAGGAGGCTGAAGAACAGGGCAGGGCCGACCTCGGATGCCGCCTCGATCAGGATCGCGATCCGCGATTGACCCGGTCGGGCCCGCTCGAGATGCTTGTGCGCGTTCTCGATCATGACGATGGCGGCATCGACCATGGCGCCGATCGCGATTGCGATGCCGCCGAGGCTCATGATGTTGGAGCCGATGCCGAGCAGTTTCATCGCGCCGAATGCCATCAGGACGCCGACAGGCAGCATCAGGATGGCAACGAGCGCGCTGCGGACGTGCAGGAGGAACAGGATGCAGACGAGGGCGACAACGATACTCTCCTCGAGCAGCGTGTGCCTGAGGGTGTCAATGGCGGCATAGATTAGGTTCGAACGGTCATAAACGGGAACGATCTCTACCGATTTCGGCAGGCTGGTCGCGATTTCCTTGACTCGCTTCTTGACGTTCTCGATGACGTCGAGTGCGTTCATGCCAAAGCGCTGCAACACGATGCCGCTTGCGACTTCTCCGTTGCCGTCGAGTTCGGTGATGCCGCGCCTTTCGTCGGGACCGAGCTCGACGCGCGCCACGTCGCGCAGCAAGACCGGCGTACCGCCGTCGTTCTTCAGCACGATGTTGCCGAGATCGTTGATGCTCTTCAGATAGCCCTTGCCGCGGATCACATACTCGAATTCCGACAGTTCGACGGTGCGGCCACCGACGTCGGCATTGCTCGCGCGGATGGCGTCGCGCATCTTCTGCATCGTGATGCCGAGATTGCGCATCCGCTGCGGATCGAGGATCACGTTGTATTGCTTGACGAAGCCGCCCACGCTGGCGACTTCGGCTACGCCCTCCGCCTTGGCGAGCGCGAATTTGAGATTCCAGTCCTGGATCGTTCGCGTATCGGCGAGGTTCAACTCCTTCGACATCACTGCATATTGGTAGACCCAGCCGACGCCTGTCGCATCGGGACCGATCGTCGGCGTCACCCCGGCCGGCAATCGGGAGGTCGCGCTGTTGAGGAATTCGAGGACCCGCGAACGCGCCCAATAGATGTCGGTGCCGTCCTCGAAGATGACATAGACAAAGGAGACGCCGAAAAACGAGAAGCCGCGCACCACCTTCGATTTCGGGACGGTCAACATCGCGGTGGTCAGCGGGTAGGTGACCTGATCCTCGATCACTTGAGGGGCCTGCCCGGGATATTCGGTGTAGACGATGACCTGCGTGTCGGAGAGATCAGGAAGCGCATCCAGCGGCAGATGGATCAGGGCATAAATTCCCGCCGCGGCCGCGAAGCCCGTGCCGAACAGCACCAGCAGCAGGTTGCGGGCCGACCAGGCGATGACGCGGGGGATCATGGACGTTCTCCCGTGCCGCCGGTTGGCGTGCTCGCTTCGGAAAATCCCTTCAACGCCGCCTTCAGATTGCTTTCGGCGTCGATCAGGAAATTGGCGGATGTCACGACCGCTTCGCCTTCAGTGAGGCCTTCCGTGACCTCGACGTAGCCACCGCCGCGGCGGCCGAGCTTGACCTCGCGCGGTTCGAAGCGGCCCTCACCCTTGTCTACCAGGACGGCCCGGCGCGTCCCGCTGTCGAGCACGGCGCTGTCCGGAACAGTGAGCACCGGGTCGGGCGTCCCTGCCTCGATCTCCGCATCGACATACATTTCCGGCCGCAGCACCTCGTCGGGGTTCGGCAGTTCGACGCGGAGGCGGGCGGTGCGGGTCTGGGCCATGAGGTGTGGATAGATCAGCGCCACTTCGCCCGTGAAAGTCCGGCCGCCCAGCCCACGCGGCCTGATGGTCACCTTCATTCCGGGGGAGACCTGCGCAAGGTCGCGCTCGGCGATGTCGAGAACCACCCAGACGAGGCGGTGGTCGGCGATCCTGAACAGAACGTCTCCAGGTCCCGCCCGCATGCCATTGACGGCGTTCCGCTCCAGGATTTCTCCGTCCTGCGGGGCAAGCCATGGAATGGAGAGCGAGATGTCGTGGGTACGTTCGAGTTCCCTGATTGCGGGCTCTGGCGTTGCGAGATTCTCCAGCCTGCGTCGTGCGCCTTTCAGCTCTTTCCCAGTCGCGCCGGCATTGAAGGCGGAGAGATATTCGGCGGCGGCACTGGAAAGAGCAGGGCTGTATATGTTCATCAAGAGCTGGCCCTTGTGCACATGATCACCGGTCGTGACATTGGCGACGCTTTCGACAAAGCCCTCGAAGCGCAACGCGACTACCGAGACGCGCCGCTCGTCCTCCTGTACTGTTCCCGGCGCTCGAATGATCGATCTGATCGATCGCCGCGCAACCGGCTCTGACTTCGCGCCGCTGCGCTGAATCTTGCCGGGCGAGAGCTTGATCGAGCCATCGTCGCTGTCCTCGTCGTCGTAGACGGGAATGTAGTCCATCCCCATCGAATCCTTCTTCGGCACGGACGAGGTGTCCGCCAGTCCCATGGGATTGCGGTAGTATTTGATTTTGCGTTCGGCCTTTGCGTCGGCGGATCCGGCTTTCGCCGGCGTCTCACCAGGCTCATCGAAGCTGACGTCTGCGCTCGCCGGCACCGCGCGATAGTCGCGTCCGTCCGGCGCCTTCGTTGGCTTGAGAGAGTAGAGCGGCTTGCCGTCCGGATGCTGATAATAGATCGTCGAGCCACCCTCCGTTGCATGGGCGGTCGACGCGAGGTGGGCTGTTGCATTCGGCCGCAAGCCAGCGCTCGTGACGAATGCGCCGGTCGCCACTGCGATGATCGCAGCGACACCGGCCCACGCGGCGCGGTTCATTTTTGCGCCGGGACGACGAGCTTCGTTTGCAGCGTGCCGGTCTCGCCCTGCACCTTGGCGCCGAGCGACAATTGCCAGCGGCCCGCCATGCTGAAGTTGGCTTTGAAGCTGTAGGTGCCGGGTTCTTTCCCCGGCATCGGGGTTACCTTCGTGACCATCTCCTGCATGCCGTCAGGCGCCATGTCGAGGCGGGTCGCAAAGATCACGGCGTCAGGTACGGCCTTGCTGGTCTTCTTGTTCACCAGCCTGACCGTGACGACCGTGTCAGGGCCGGTCTTCACGAACGGGTCGACGAGCTGGAATTCGTAGTCCTTGATGTCGGCAAACGCGGCGGTGGCGCCGAACATGGCCAGGCCTATGAACGCGGCGCCGAGGGCGCGCGAAGTGTAGGGCGATTTCATGTTTTTCGATCCTCGATTGCTTTTGGTCTGCTGCTTTCGCAGCACGATCATCCGCGTGACCACTTGGCCACGCGGCAGCAACCGGCGCTTGGGCGCCGGTCAGACCAAAATGCGAGGAGGATGGTCGGGAGGCGGCCGCTCGAGCCCGTCGGCGACGGCGTCATCGGTAATGAGCAGCACCGCCCGGAAGAAGGCGCGGTCCAGCAGGATCGCGGCAGCTACGGGTCCGAGCTGCGTCGATTTGGCCATGCAGAATCCCAGCAGGGGACAATCCTGACAATCCTTGCTCTTCTGCTGCTCATGTGGACAGCACGGCATGTCCTCGGCCATCGCCTGCATCTCGTCAGAGCCCATGACGATGGGCGGGGCCGAGTGGGAATGCGCCGGCTGTGCAAGCGGCATGGATACGAGTCCCGCCGCCACGGACAAAGCCACCAGGAGACTTAAAAAGCGCTTGGCCGACATGGCATTATTGTCGCATGCGAGGCCCCGGTCTGCAAAGGGGCCGAGAATCACGATTTCACCAGTGGCTTCCTCCCCGGAGGCATTGTTGCGCAGTTCCTGCATGCCTAATCTCGCGCCATTGTGGGTTGACCTTGGGGCAACGGGCGGCGAGGTTGCCGCCGTGCATTCTCCCGCCGGAAAATCCCCCGATTCCGCCGCCTTTATTCCCGACTCCGGTCAGGCCTGGGTGCGGCTCCTCGTCGTCCTCCTGATCGCCTCGGTCGGTGCGGTCGGCATGTGGTCGGTCGTCGTGGTCATGCCGACCGTGCAGACCGAATTCGGGGCGAGCCGCGGCGCGGTCTCGCTCGCCACCACCATGATCTTCATGGGCTTCGGCTTGGGCGGCGTTCTGACCGGCCGGATCACGGACCGCTTCGGCATCGTCACGGCGATGGCGCTCAGCATCGCGTTTCTCGGCGTCTCTTTCGTGTTGGCCGGGCTCGCGGCGACGCTGTGGCAATTCAACCTGGTCTATTTCCTGATCGGGCTCGGCACCTCGGCGACCTTCGCGCCGTTGATGGCCGAGGTGTCGCACTGGTTCGAGCGCTATCGCGGCCTTGCGGTCACCATCGTCGCCAGCGGCAACTACGTCGCGGGCACGATCTGGCCGCCGCTGGTGAATTGGGGCGTGCAGTCCATGGGCTGGCGCTGGACCCATATCGCGATCGGCATCTTCTGTGCGGTGACGATGGCGATCCTGCTGGTCGTGCTGCGGGCGATCATCGGCAGCGGCGGGGCGCGCGACCATGCCAATGCACCGCCGCCGCAGGTCGACCTCAACCTCTCGACCAACGCGCTCACCGTGCTGCTCTGCATCGCCAGTATCTCCTGCTGCGTGGCGATGGCGATGCCGCAGGTCCATATCGTCGCCTATTGCGGCGATCTTGGCTATGGCGTGGCGCGCGGCGCCGAGATGCTCTCGATCATGATGGGTTTTGGCATCATCAGCCGCATCGGCTCCGGCTTCCTCGCCGACAAGATCGGCGGCTTGCGCACGCTCCTGATCGGCTCGGTCGCGCAGGGCTTTGCGCTGCTGTTCTATTTGTTCTTCGATAGCCTGACCTCGCTCTATCTGATCTCGGCGATGTTCGGCCTGTTCCAGGGCGGCATCGTGCCGAGCTACGCCATCATCGTCCGCGAGGCGATGCCGGCGCGCGAGGCCGCGACCCGCGTCGGCATCGTGATCTTCGCTTCCGTGTTCGGCATGTCCTTTGGCGGCTGGGTGTCCGGCGTGATCTTCGACGCCACTGGCTCCTATGCGGCCGCCTTCGCCAACGGCCTGGGCTGGAACGCGCTCAACATGGTGATCGTGGTCGGCCTGCTGGTTCGCGCCCGCGGGCGCGGCCGGCTCGCGATGGCGTAGAGGCGGACTCAGGGTCCGACAGCGGCGGCCGGCCGTGGCGTGAAGCAGACATACGCCAGTCACTTTGGAGTAATCGCTTTTTTACCCAGACCGGAAGTTGTGTCATGCCGAAGGCCTATGGTTCATGCCTCGACCGTGCTGCGCATAAGGAATTTGGAGGAACTACATGACGGCGTCCCCGATGCCAGCAGAACAGTTCTGGCGGATCATCGCGCGTGCTTCCGAGTCGGCTCATGATCCGGACGCCCAACTGAACACTTTGCACTCAGCGTTACGCGAGCTCACCATTGAGGAGATCATTTCATTTGAGGTGGCGTTTCGTTCATATCTCAACAAGGCGTACACTTGGGACCTGTGGGGTGCGGCGTACGTGATCCATGGGGGCTGCTCTGATGACGGCTTCGAATACTTCAGGCGCTGGCTCGTATCCAGGGGGCGCGACATCTACGAGTCCGCGCTGGCCAATCCCGACATTCTGGCGCAACTGGATGCGCAACCTGGCCCCGAAGGTGCATGGGAATTCGAGGAGATCTACTCTGTTGCGCGTGAGGTGTTCAAAGAGAAGGGCGGCCAAGGCGACGTGCGCGATCATGCCGAACCCGAAGCGGGCCTGGGCGGGCCCGGGCCTTCCGGCGAGCCCTTTGCGGACGACGAAGAGCAACTTGCTCGACGCTACCCGAAACTTTGGCAGCGATTTGGGGCCAAACCGCTCCTTTGATTTGACAGCATTTCATTCCAAATCTTCCAGAAGCGACCTTAGCGGTTAGCTTGCAGCGGTTAGCTTGCCTCATAAGTCCGTTCGACGTGAAACGACTTCGCCGTGATGCGCCACGCGCCGTCGATGCAGTGCCAGGCGAGATAGTCGAGATATTGCTGCGCGTCGATCCGGACCCTGACCTTGACCATGGCCTGCGTCGGCGAAGCGAAATCGACCAGCAGCACCTCCTGGAGTCTCGGCGCCTTCTTCGACTGCGGCGAGGTCCTCTCGGCGAGGCGTTTGCGGTAATCAGCCGCGGGAATGAGGTTCAGCTTCCCGTCGCGAAGCCCGTGCAGTTGTGCGCTCGGCGCAAACACCTGGTCGAAGCGCGAGACGTCGTTGTCGTACATCAGCGTGAGGTAGCGCTCGACGGCTTCGAGCAGGGGCGCAGGGGCCGGATGGTCGTTCATGGCGGTCACTCCTTCTGTCGGCAGGGCTTCTTTCGGCAGGACCATCCCACGAAGGACCGGAGCAGGTCCCTGCGAAGTGTGCTATGTGGGACGTCCAATACGCAATTATGTGCGCATGTTCGGTCCAAGGAATTCGATTTATGCCAAAATGCGGCCTTGATGCCATCGACCGCCGGATCGTCAGCGAATTGCAGACCAATGCCCGGCTGAGCAATATCGAACTCGCCGAGAGAATAGGGCTGTCGCCGTCGCCTTGCCTGCGGCGCGTCAAGCGCCTCGAGCGCGACGGCATCATCGACGGCTATCGCGCAACCCTGCAACGCAGCCGCGTCGGCCTCGGCTTCTCGGTATTCCTGGGTGTGAAGATCAACGGTCACGCCAACGAAGAGGCGTCCCGCTTCGAGAAGGCGGTGGTCGAGATGCCGGAAGTCGTCGCCTGCCACCTCGTCTCGGGCGAGGCCGATTATTTCCTCGAGGTCGTCGTGCCCGACCTCGAGGATTATCAGCGCTTTCTCGTCGGCAAGCTTCTGGAGCTGCCGATCGTGCGCGAGGTCCGCAGCAACATCGCGATCCAGACTCTCAAAGCCGGCGCGCCCTTGCCATTGTCGCATCTGGCATGATCGACTTGCGGCACAGGCGGGCACGAAGGATGACGGCATGAAAAGGACGACCCTGGATTATCGCGACGGCGCCGTGGACCTCCGGGGCGTTCTCCTCCGCGACGAAGCACGCACGGGACGGCGTCCCGGTGTCGTGCTGTTCCCGGATGCGCGGGGTATCGGCGATCACGCGGTGGAATGTGCGGCGCGGCTCGCGGCGCTCGGTTTCGTGGTGCTGGTGGCTGATCTCTACGGCGGCGGGGTCACCGCGCGCGACGTGGCGCAGGCGCACGAATGGATGGGCCGATTGCGCGCCGATGTCGAGCGCTGGCGGGCGCGGGCCGAAGCGGCGCGTCATGCGCTGGCCCAACAGGACGGCGTCGATCTGGCAAGGATGGCCGCCATCGGCCATTGCTTCGGCGGCACGACGGTGCTCGAACTGGCTCGGAGCGGCGCGCCGCTCCTTGCGGTCGTCAGCTTTCACGGCGGCCTGTCGAGCCCACGGCCGGACGACGCAGCGAACATCAAGGGCAAAGTCCTGGTCTGCCACGGCGCGGCCGACGTCCTGGTGCCGATGACGCAACTCCACGGCTTCACCGAAGCGATGACGAAGACCACCGTGGACTGGCAGGTGCAAATCTATGGCGGCGCCGCCCACGCCTTC
>Ga0207707_10005136_pt1 | contig 11476 bp, 9 predicted proteins | sample KBSC83BmetaG_FD_184336 | JGI IMG/M metagenome (GOLD analysis project Ga0207707, IMG submission 184336) | Corn rhizosphere microbial communities from Kellogg Biological Station, Michigan, USA - KBS C8-3B metaG (SPAdes) (version 2) | ecosystem: Host-associated > Plants > Roots > Rhizosphere ... | reverse complement strand
GTGGTTCTGATAGCGCGTTCCGTCGTGGTCCGTAATCTGAAAAAAGAATACCAACTTGCCATCGCCGCGGCGGGACTCCAGATCCCGGCCATCTAACCGGATTTCGACTCGGGCCACAAGCCGCTGATGAAACGAGAGTTCGGCGCGGGGGACGGTCGCCGTCCAACGAAAAGGCGACTGGTCGCTTTCGCCGAGCCAACGATCGAAAGGGATCTTTTCAAATGCGGGATAAAGCGCGCCCGGCTGGACATGCGGCTGGCCCGCTAAGGCGGCACTGAAGATTGCCAGCAGTCCTGACGATCGAAATACCAGAGAACTTCGACACTTCGGTGCACTATCGGTTCTGGAACGCATCTCCATGTCCAAGCCTCTCATTGCGCGCTGGCTCAAAATCTTCATCGGCGCCGGGGCGGCTCTCATCGCTTGCGAACTGATTCAAGCCGCCTTCCCTGGGACCGTACTACTTTTTCTTACCCCTAGATTAGCCCGAAGCCCGTATTGCACCGTTTGGCAGACGTCGGTCGATGCCAGTGTAAAAGTTAACCAGGGTGCAGACACGAAGAAAATTCGGCGGGCATCCAGCCTGATTCAAAAGGATGGTCCGCTGGAACTTTGGGACACTCCGTACGGCCGCTGGTGGCTGCCGGGTGGAAGCCCGGATATTCTCTCAATTCTGCTTGCACAGCAACATCGCAAGATTTATGGAGAGTCCGGCACGGGTGGCGTTCGCGCGGGCGATATCGTGCTTGATTGCGGGGCACACGTCGGTACGTACGTTCGGACTGCCCTCAATGCAGGGGCGAAGCTGGTCGTTGCCATCGAGCCTTCTCCCGAAGCAGTCGAAAGCCTGCGCCGTAATATGGCCCGGGAGATCGCGCAAAAACGAGTGATTGTTTATCCCAAGGGGGTCTGGGACAAAGAGGAGATCTTAACGTTTTACGAAAACGGCAACGGAGCCGCCGGCGATAGCTTCGTCACACAGGCCGCCGATGCCAAAAAGGTGCAGATTGCGGTGACTACGATCGACAAACTCACCGTCGAGCTGGGACTCGAGCGAATCGATTTCATCAAGGCTGACGTTAAGGGCGCAAGCGAGCGCGCGGTGCGCGGAGCGAGCGAAGTCCTACGCCGCTTCCATCCCCGCATGGCGTTCTCAACCGAAGAGGCGCCGGAAGATCCGCTGTCTCTCACCAAACTGATCCAAGGGATGGCGCCTACCTACCGCGAGCGCGCCGGACCCTGCTTATTCGATACCAGCGAAGTCCGGACCGACGTGATGTTCTATCAGTGAGTTGCGGACACGGCTACGATTGATGAGATTTACGCATCGCCACGCCAGCTACGCAAACTAGAACGAGCACCGCGAGCAGCATCACTTCGGGCGCATATCTAATCAGGCACGAAAAGACATTTGCATCTACTGGACAGCCTGAGATCAAAGATCCTGCTTCCTTTCCACAAATTTGCTTAACAGGACTCGGCCGGCAAATTGCCTACCGGCCGAGTACGCAAACTGAGTTTCGCGGCGAATTAGTACTCGACGTGAATGCGGTCGCTTCCGATAATAGGCGTGCCATCGAGCAGCGTTCCCTCCAGGATGCCCATCGTATCGTGCTTTTGGAAGCTCGCGTTCGGAATTTCGAATCGGCAGACGACATCTGGAATACGGTCGTGATTGACGTCCTGGCGGTGAGTCTCGCAGGATGCGAGGCTCTTTTCGGTGCCGGAGTGTCCAAACGTTAGGGAAGTCAAATCTACAAGAGATGGCGCGTTGAACTTAGAAGTTGACAAAATGGCAACGCGAACCTTGCCATGGCTCTTGGGATTGATCTCCGCAGCACGTTTGTCGTCGTCGTCGTCATCGCGCGACCGGATCTGAATCTCCACCGTAACGGGCCCGGAAGAAGGGGGCGGAATCACTGGAGGGGGCGGGGTAACCGGAGGGGGCGGGACAACGGGCGGAGGCGGGATCACGGGAGGCGGCGGATCGGGGCTCGGTAGCGGACCACTAACCGGACCAGCGGCGCACACCTTTCCTGGGAACGCCACGATCGAAAGTAAGCCGGTGGGCTGATTTGTACTGTAGGGAGAGCCCCCAGCTTGCATCAGGCTACCATCAGCCGCAATGTTGAAAACATAAATCGAGTTCGGATTGCCTGCAACATACAGCACTGTGCCGGCCTGATTCGTCGCCATCCCAGCAAGAAGGGAGGAACCACTCAAAAGTGCCGTATAGTTTGCAAATGCAAGGCCGCCCGTGGAATTCACGGTAAATATCGTAATTGAGCTACTGCCTTGGTTGCTGACGAAAAGAAACTGATCGTTTGGGCTCAATGTCGCCACGTTAGAATTCTTACCGATACCGGGAGTGAACGGCGATCCCTGAATTGAGGAGAGGGTCCCGTCGGCTCCGAGGCCGAACGCATCTACCGTCCCGTTGCCGCTAGTCATCTCGGCTCCAAACAGGTGGCTACCGGCGCAATCGATATCCACGCCGGCAAGATTCCCAGATCCCAAATCCGAAAAAGGCGTTCCATTGACCATGGTGAGGGCGCCATTTGCAATATTAAACATGGCGACCCCTCCGGTATTCAGAAAGCCAGGCAGGCCGACGGCAAGAAAATTGCCGCTCGGCGATACTTTCATCCCCACGGGAGTCGCCGGGACGGCGGCAGTGGCCACTTGGGACAGCGAGCCATCCAGGTTGATTGCGAATTTGACTATGGTGTTGCTGGCTGCAATGCCGGCAAAGAGAAATTGCCCGTCGGGCGAGGCCGCGAGGGAGATATCACCAGACGCGGCGGTTCCAGTTGAAAACGGAGAGTTCGGAACGGGGGTGAGGCTACCCGTATTCGGATCGACCACGAATCCACTCACATTCCCACTACCACTGTTCGAAGCATACAAGAATTTTCCACTGGCGACAGTGATGCGATTCACCGCGTACGCGGCGCCACCAATTCCACCTCCGCCGGTAGCAAACGGCGAATTCGGAATTTCGGTCAAGGCGCCATTCGTATCTGAGAAGGCGGAAACAGTGTTGGCGGTAAACACGTCATTGTTGGTGTAAACGAACTGGTGCTGCTGCGCTTGAAGACCAGCCGCAAAAACCTGCAGCCCAATCGTCGTCATTAATATGCCGCGCGGCGTTTTCATCCATTTCTCCTTTGGCTTACTTTCAACCGGCAGCACGGGTTTGCTCTTAACTTGATTTTTGCCCAGACCGCGGTTATGCGCTAGATCGCTCTTGGTTAGTAGCCGTGACTCACTGGTAGCATGGTACTTACCATAACCAGGCAGCAAAACAGCGGTCCCACCGGCACAGGCTAGTAGTTATTCTGCTGATACATTAGTTATTAGGGGAAATAGACAACGGTATAGACTCAGTAATGTGTAAGCTGAACTGAAATCGACAGCGTCGTACGCCGTGCAGGCACCACGGACGCGCCGGGGCTCCCCGTAATCACAGAGGACGAGATCGCTTACTGGGAGATTCTCAATATTTCCGATGCAATCTGGTTAAATGCGTCTTGCAACTGCGCGGCGGTAGGGGCATATACGTACTTGCCCGTTTGTTGCAGATTGTTGTAGACGGGGCTTCGCGGGTCGTTCGAGATCCGCTCCATGAAAGTAGCGGGGAGCGTGCCGCCAAGGCCTATAGCATAAATCACAGGCGTAAAAGTTGCATCCGCGCGGATCGCGGCGGCGGCGTTGTCCGTGATGTTTTTGCCTGCGAGGTGAAAAGTGTTTTGAGTGTCCACGCGAGGCTGCCCTTGGTAGGGGTGACCGCTGGGATAGGTGTCTAACGCCAAGTAACCTGTGATGTTATGTGCGGGAACGTGATTGCACGTGGGCGGCAAGTACGCAACGTCTTTGCGCATATAAAAGACGCTGTTTGCGCCATAGGCACCGCTATTACTGTACGAGCAATTAGGCGAAGAGACCATTACCTGGCTGCCGTTGTTCAGCGGAACCCCGTTATTACTCCAAATGCCCGAAGAATACCCGAGGGGTGTGGTTGCGCTGTATTCTCCAATGAAGCCACTTGGCAATGAAGCCGCCGTACAGGCACTCGCCGGAGTCGCGACCAGATTATTTGGATTAGCCACGTCATATCGAGTGTCTGCCAGGGACTTTTTGGTGAACGATGCAGCCGGATAGCCGTTGGGGGCGCCATCGGTGAAAAGCACAATCACGTTCAGTGCACCCGGCTCGTTGATCGCCTTTATCTGTTGATAAGCCATCCAAAGCGCCGGCTCAGTTCCAGTTTGCCCGCCGCATACCATCGTGCCGATCTTCTGTTCCAGCGTCGGACTCTGTGTTTTGAAGTTCAGGGTGGGCGCATAATCCAGATTCGGCGAGCCCATGAACGTGATGAGCCCCAGCCGGTCACGGCCTTCGGTGAACTTGTCGACAAAAGCAATGGCGTTGTTGGCCACAGTAGAGCACACGCCGGCTTGATTTATCGATTCGGACCGGTCCAACACAAAGATCAGGTTCACGTCGCGCCGTGAAACCGCTCCGCCAGCTGCCACTGTGGCATTAGTCAACCCCAAAACTCTGAGGAAGTAAAGTGGGCTTTGCAGTGAGGCCGTCACGGTTACGGTACGAGTCTTGAAAGCGGATTGCGCGATATTGACTGCGACGTTGGCGTTGGACGCGCCGAACCAGCCGTTTGGGAAGTTTGCGGCGAAATAGGATTGCACGGTGGCTGTGCAACTGGCGGTTTGGCTAGGGAGGTCCAACCCCACGCTTAGCGAACGTCCGCCGGCGAGCGCAGCTGCATCGACAGCGGTTTGAAGTTTGGCCTTGGTCATGAAGAGAATGCCGCCGTCGATTGCCAAGCCGACGAGCGGAATGAGCACCGCCGTCATCATGACGGTGAGGGTGATGATAGCGATGCCGCGCTGTCCGCCTTTCAGTGATTTAGAAAATGGCATAAGAATACTCCGCTGTTCCGGTCATGATTCCGGTCCAATCGAACTCCGGTGATATAAAGTAGGTTTCCGTAAGCGAACTCACGTCGCCAGGCGCCAGAGGTAGCAAAGCTACGAAGTTGCTGGCCCGGTCGTTCGTGTTCGTGCAGTAATCGGTGGCGGCAATGAAACCTCGGGTCCCGATAATGGCCGACGGTGGTGTGCCAAAATTGCTGCTGCGCAAGCTGGTCTTGCCCACGACCACACGCCGTGTGAATACCGCTTGGTTCAGGTTGGGACAAGCCGTGGTGTTGGCGGCAAGACCCGCGGCTAAACACTGTTGGTTTCCGATGTAAGTGACGTTCGAGAGCATAACGACGCCGTTGCCGGTGCCGTTGGTATTGAAGCTCAGCCCTTGCGCCAGTTGCGCCATCATGGTTTGTGCGGACGCTTGCGAAAAGTCCACGCCATAGGCCCACATGTGGCCGATGTCCCGGCAGAAGTGGACCACCTGGTTGGCCTTGATGACATTCGTCCCGATCACCAGCGTGCCCGTCAGTAATGGCACCCAAAAAAGCGAACTCAGCGCAAACTCGATTCCTGAACTGCCGCGCCGTTTCGTCTGAGACTTCGTTCGCATTTTTTCGTCCCCACGGCTGTTACCGAGCCGGACAGACTCCATTCGGACAGGATTCGGTGCGATCCGAGGCGGTGACCGACAGTGTCAGCGGCGTGTTGCCGTGTAGCAGCGGACCCATGGGGGCAAGACTATAGCCTGCCACCGACACCTGAACCACGTTGCCGGCGGCATTGCTATTGGTCGTGGCTAACGTAGTTCCGTCGTAGTATTGAATGGAAATCAACGCGGCGCCGCTCGAACCTTGTAACATTCCAATGGCATTATTTTGGACCACCGACTTGATTGACGCGTCCTGCCCCAGTCCCGTCAGTGTCTGATAAGTAATTGCGTAACGGACTCCCTCTTCCACAGCGTGTTGCAACACAGCCTTGTTGAATATCGCCCACGAGATATCGAGGATTAAAAGCATGAAGGCAAAAAACGGTACACAGACCAGTCCGAACTCGACTACTTCCGATCCTCGCTCGCCGTCGTGCTTTTTATTGGTAATTCTCATAAAGTAGGCCTTACATAAACGTCGATTCGGACCGGCGTTGACGGCCGGTATGACACGTACTTTAGAGTATTGGACGCAATCCGTGTCGCGTCAATAAGGCCGTTGGGTGTATATGAGTTGTTAACCATGTGTAATGCCGCCTTACAAAGCACTGCGGCGGAGCATTTAACACATGGTTGCTAACTAATGTAAGCGCCCGCGGTGTTAGTCACAGTTTATTAACTATCGGCAGTATCGCTTCAGGGACGGCGTAGAGCACGCTAAAGCCTACAGGCATGAATCAGGCTGCTGAAAAAGGGCTGCCGCGGACCGCTCCCTCACTGTTTGAATGCGTAGGTGAGGGCGTTCGTGGATTCCTCCACAATCGAGGGGAGGGCCAGAACGGCCCTCTACACTCGATTGTGGAGAAAACCTATGCAACCCTATTTTGTGGGATTGGATGTTCACAAGCAACTGATCGCTTTCTGCGTCAAGACAGCCGACGGTAAGATCGTGGCGGAAGGCACGATAGCAGCCACTCGGGCGGCGCTGACGGAATGGGTCAAGACGGTGCCGGGGCCATGGCATGGAGCCATGGAAGCTACCATGTTCAGTCATTGGATCTACCATCATCTGAAACCGCATGCGACTCGGCTGCAGATGGGCCATGCGGCACGGATGAAGGCGATCAGCGCGGGGAAAAAGAAAAACGACAAGATCGACGCGCGCACCATTGCAGATTTGCTGCGCTGCCATCTGTTTCCGGAGTGTTTCGTCATTTCACCGGAGCTGGGAGCATTACGGCAACAGATGCGGTTCCGGCGGCTGGTGATCGAGCAGGAAGTGATGTTCAAGAACAAAACGGCGGGACTGCTGATGGGAGCTGGCGTGGAGTACCAACGGCGCCGCTTACACGGGAAACGATATTTCGCTGAGCTGTTGCGCGAGAGCCAGTGGATCGCCGGCGAGATGCGGCCGCTATTGGAGTTTAACCGCGGCCAGATCGAAAGCTTGCAAGCCATGGACCGGCGGCTGATGCAGATGCTGGAACGGCATCCCCGGCTGGAGGCGCGGGTCCAGTTTCTACGGGGCATCGACGGGGTGGGGCCGGTGACGGCATTGACCTGGGCTCTGGAAGTGGCCACGCCGGAACGTTTCGGCTCGATCAAGCGGGCCATGAGCTACTGCGGGCTGACCAGTGCATTACGCGAGTCGGCCGGGCAACAGAAGCGCGGACCGATCTCCAAGCAGCGCAATCGCCACCTGCAATGTGTGTTAATCGAGGCGGCCAAGATCGGACCGTTGTACAACGAAAAACTGCGGGAGATCTACCAGAAGGCCTGCGCGAAGGGGGTGCACAGAAATCGGGCCACTTTGGCGGTGGCGCGGAAACTGGTGGCTTACTTGTTGGCCGCCGACCGCACGTTTTTCTCGACCCCGGTGCCAGCCGTTCCCGCTTGAGGATGCGTTTTTTCAGGCATGCAGATCTATCCAAGTGAGGATTTCGATTTTTTCTGCCGGTGAAGCGGAGGCGGGCTCTGGTGGCGACCAACCCGCCAAGGAATAGCCGGCCAGACTCATCCGAGTGAGGCGTTACGCTACTCTCGGTCACAACGGCCGCAGCTGTTGTGAACAGGTTCCCGCCAGACCCCGCGGAGCCGTGATTGGGCAAGCGGCCTGGCTGCTATGCCACAGAGCTCACTGTTTTGGGGCTGGCGGGTTAACTACAACTCAATCTTCTGTGACGTGCGCAGTGGAGCACGATCCAGCAAATGGATGTCTGGTGACCGACCTGTTTCGGATCGCCATTTGCCAGATTAAAAACCTGTTGGAAGCTGCGACCTCTGATGCTTTCCAAGCGCTTCTCGATAGAAGTGCCGGGGATCTCCTTTCCCCTATTGACAATTACCTACCATGGAGGTCACGGCTCAGTAAGCGGCGCGCCGGCGCGTACGTACTGGGTCCAGTTAGAGTACCGGGCCGATGCGCCACGGTACGAATTCCTTGTGGCCCAGGCGCTCGCTGCAGGTCTTTTCTCCCGACGCTACGCGCAGCACCATGTCGAAAATTTCGTGTCCCACGGCTTCAATACTCTTTTCGCCGTCGGCGATCACGCCCGCGTTGATATCCATGTTGTCGCGCATGCGGCGATACGTACTGCTGTTGGTAGCGATCTTGATTACGGGAATAGAAGGGAAGCCGATAGCGCTTCCTCGTCCGGTCGTGAATGCGATCAAATTGCACCCGCCTGAGGCGAGGCCGGTGAGCGAAACGGGGTCGTAGCCCGGTGTGTTCATAAACACGAATCCAGGTGACGTGACGCGTTCGGCGTAATCCACGACGTCCATCAAAGTTGAGTTGCCGGCTTTCGCCACTGCTCCGAGGGACTTTTCCAGGATATTGGTCAGGCCCCCTTCTTTATTGCCGGGCGACGGATTGTCATCGAAACTGCCGCCGAAGCGAATCAGGTATTGTTTGTAGGCTTTGACGAAGCCCAGGAGTTTTTCGGCGACCTGACGGTTCCGGGCACGCCGGACTAACAGGTGTTCGGCGCCGAATATCTCGGTGGTCTCGGCGAGGACTGCGGTAGCACCGATGGCAGCGAGCATGTCGCAAGAAATGCCAAGCGCGGGGTTGGCGGTGATGCCTGAAAATGAATCCGAGCCGCCGCAGTTCAATCCGAGCACGATCTTGGAAGCGGGAATATCGACGCGCTGCTCGGCGGAGGACTGGTCCATCAACGTATGGATCTCGCGGCGAGCAGCCTCGACAGCGCCGGTGGTGCCACCACTCGACTGGAGGGTCATGCCGACCAGACGTGAGCTGCGCGGAGCATTGGGCCCTAGATAATGATCGATCTGGTTCACTTCACAGCCAAGCCCCAGAATGATCGCGGCCGAGACATTGGGATGAGCCAGAACGCCGGCCAAAGTACGGCGGAGCTGTTCGGTATCGGGGCCGATGGTATGGCCGCACCCTTCGCCGTGCGGAAACGCCACGACGCCGTCGACGTTGCCGGGGAGCCGTTCGTCATCAAAGCTGGCGGCGATCAGCTCAGCGGTATGGGCGGCGCAGTTGCTTGCCGCTACCACGGCGATGTAGTTGCGAGTGCCGGCCCGGCCATCCTCGCGCAGGTATCCGCGAAATGCCGGAATGTTTTTGGGCATGGCGGCGCGCGGCGCCTCACCGGTGGGAAATTGATACTCGAACGTCAACTCCTCAAACGAAACGTTGTGCGTGTGGACGTGGCGCCCCGGTTCGATGAGTTGCTTGGCGCGGCCGATTACCTGGCCGTAGCGATGGACCACATCTCCCGGTTGCATCCGAGCCACCGCGATTTTGTGACCCGCGGGCACCGGGTCGAGCACCTCGATCGGCACGCCGTCTACGCGCAGCTTCATCCCGGCAGAAAGCGGGACGCGGGCTATGGCTACGTTATCGAGCGGATTCAGGTGAATGACCGAGTTTTCCGCGGTCGGAAGTTTCGCGATTTCGAGTAATTCCATGGTTACCTCATCAGAAAGAATTCAGTGACCTGCTCACCGGAATGCACGTGCAGCTTGTCGCCCACGGGATGGATCCAGAAACCGGCGCCATCTTTCGGAACAGGAATACCGGCCGGGCCATCGACTTCCTCGAAAGTGGGATTTTCCACGCCGTCGAGTAACTTGCCGATGTGGATGTGCGTGTGACACTGGGTGCGCCGCTCGTCGCCGTTCATAGCGAGGCCCCAGCCGCTGCCCCATAAGGATTTAGCCTTTTCGATGGTAGCGTTCCATAGTGTGACACGAGCTTCCGGCGTCATGTCCGCCAGCGCGTGAATATGGGCGCGCGGCAGCGCCAGCCAGCGGTTCGGCTTGCGCGGATTGATATCTTTCACAAAAAAGACGGCGACATCGGAGGGCTGATTTTCGGCCTCACGGCAAAGTCCACATTCCTTCGCTGCCAACGTCTCGGGCTTAGCCACGTCGCAGGCGCAGTCGCGTACGTCCGCCAGGGCTATCCCCGCAAGAGCTAAAACAGCGAACAGTTTCAGAAAGATCACTAAGATTTCATTATAGAAGGTGCGACAGGGATTGCTGCCGAAGGGCACGCCTAGCTTATGGACCGAGCGTGCTCGGCCCCTACAATTTCCGGGAAGTTCCCGAGCCGCAGCCCGGAGGACGCGCTCCGGAAAAAATACGGCCGTGCATTGACATACCTTGTCGCGAAGGCGTCGTTAGCACGGGCACAAGTTAACAAGATGTAGTGCCGGTGAATTCGTAACCACCCGACAGCTCTAACAAACCAGCAACGAACAACAAACGCGCGATGGCTTGCTCGCGGCGCGCGGGATAAGGGATCGCCCTGCCGGGCGTTCTCAGTAAGGGTGCAGGCGTGTGTTGAAATCCTCACCCGGGCTTCAGGTTTATGTTTCAGGGTCTAAGCCGGCTCGTCAGAAACCAGATTCATTTCAATTCGCAATGGAGGCTTCATGCCCTTCGCTAAGAAACGAACGTTCGTATTTTGCGTTCTGCTGGCAGCAGCTATGGCTCCGCGCGCGAACGCACAAGCTGTGTTTGGTTCGATCATCGGCACCGTCACCGACAACACAGGAGCGGTTGTGCCGGGCGCCAAAATAACAATTAGAGATGTGAACAGGGGAACCATTCTTTCGGTTACCACCAACGACTCGGGCAATTACACGCAAACACAGCTACAACCCGGCACTTACACGGTGAGTGTGGAGAAACCTGGCTTTCGCACGTTTACGCAGGAAAACGTACCTGTCACCGTCGGGTTGACAGCGAGGGCCGACTCGAGACTGGAATTGGGCGCCACCACTCAGGAGGTAACCGTGAATGGGGCGCCTCCGGGACTCGACACCGACCGCGCCGAGGTGAATTCCACTCTGGGCAGCCACCAGATCACCGACCTGCCTGTCTTCAACCGCAATTTCACGAACCTGACGCTGCTGGTGCCGGGCGCGACAATCAATACGTTTCAGCACGCCGCCGCGGAAAATCCTCAGCAATCGACGCTCGTGAATACTAACGGCCAGGAATTCTCGGGGACCAACTATCTGTTAGATCAGCCGCGCCCAACTATGCCGTGAGCAAGGTGGAGAACTACGATACGAACCAGTTCGATGTGCGCGGGGATTACTTTTCGAGCGAGAAACTACGGTTTTTCGGCCGTTACAGTTATCTGGGTGCTTCGCTCAATGCGCCGGGACCGTTCGGGCAATTCGGCGGGCAGTCATTTTCGGCATGGAACGTGTCAGGAACGTCAGATGCCCGCAATCAGAATCTTGCGCCATCGGCGAGCTACACGCTGAGTCCCAACTTCCTGACTGAGTTCCGCTACGGGTTTTCCCGATACCGGGTGATCACAGGCTCGCTCGACAGTAATACGACGCTGGCGGACACAATTGGCATACCGGGATTGAATATTCCGGACAGACCG
>Ga0207707_10005133_pt1 | contig 11481 bp, 5 predicted proteins | sample KBSC83BmetaG_FD_184336 | JGI IMG/M metagenome (GOLD analysis project Ga0207707, IMG submission 184336) | Corn rhizosphere microbial communities from Kellogg Biological Station, Michigan, USA - KBS C8-3B metaG (SPAdes) (version 2) | ecosystem: Host-associated > Plants > Roots > Rhizosphere ... | reverse complement strand
CATGTGCTTCGCCTGGTTGTACTCGTAGTCGGTGAACTTCCAGTGGAAGCGGAGCACGGGTATGCCGAACTTGTCCACCACATTCGGATCGAGCTCGCAATACGAGTTTTCATTGGGGATCATTTCCCCTCTTCCGTCGAACCCGATCGACGCGCCGTAGAACTTCCGATAATCGGCTTTGAGCTGTTTGCCGTAGCCGCCGCCCGCCGCGTTGCGGCGCTGAATCCCGCCGCCGAATCCGGAGCCCGGCATGCCCGCGCCGCCGTAAACCTCGATGTGATATCCCCGGGGGAAGTCGAGCTTCTTGTTGTCGAGCCACCACGGCATGTAGACGTGCATGCCTCCCACACCGTCGTGATTGTGCGGAATGGGATCCTCGAGCGCCGGAATATGGCCGGAGACGCCGGCGCCGGTCGTGTCGGTGAGGTACTTCCCGACGATCCCGCTCGAATTCGCCAGCCCATTCGGAAACTGCGACGACTTCGAGTTGAGCAGGAGACGCGCCGTCTCCATCGCGCTCGCCGCCAGCACCACGACCTTCGCGCGCACATGCTCGTCCTGGCCAGTGGGCTTATCGACGTACGAGACGCCGTTCGCGAGACCGTTGGATCCGACGGTGACTTCGCGCGCCATCGCGTTGGTGATGAGCGTGAGCTTGCCGGTCGCCAGCGCCGGCGCGATCAACACGTCACCGCTCGAAAAGTTCGCCTTCACCTGGCAGCCGCGATTGCACTGGCCGCAATAGTGACACGCCTGCCGGCCCGGCAGCGGCTTCGTGATGATCGACAGTCGGGCGGGGATGCAGGTGATGTTCAGCTTGTCCGACGCCTTCTTCACCAGCAGCTCGTGACAGCGCGGTTTGGGCGGCGGCATGAAGATGCCATCCGGCTCGTTGTGCAATCCCTCGGTGCTGCCATACAACCCGATCAGGCGATCGATGTTGTCGTAATACGGCTTCACGTCCTCGTACGAAATCGGCCAGTCGTCGCCGAGGCCGTCGAGGCTCTTGCGACGGAAGTCGTCGGGCCCGAAACGCAGCGAGATGCGTCCCCAGTGATTCGTTCGCCCGCCAAGCATGCGGGCGCGCCACCAGCTGAACTGCGTTCCCGGCGCGCGCGTGTACGGCTCGCCGTCGATCTCCCAGCCGCCGTCGCACGCATCGAACTCGCCAAACGGCCGACCGTGAATCGCCGCACCGCGATGCGGGGTCGCGTAGTTGGGCGTGAGCATCTTGCTGTCCTTCGACGCGAACCACCTGGGCCCGGCCTCGAGCATCACGACGCGAGCACCAGCCTTCGTCAGGACGTACGCGGCCATGCCGCCGCCCGCCCCCGACCCGACGATCGCGACGTCGTACACCGGTCGCTGTTTCATCAGAATTCCAGATTTGCGAGATACTTATGACTGTTCGTGGCAAACGCGATCGGATCCGCGGCCGAGTCCGACTCGACGAAGTAGTGCTCGATGCCCGTCGCGGTGGCGAAGATCCGCTTGAAGTCGATCGTCCCCTGGCCGACGTCGGTCTGCGTCTGATCGGTATACGGCGGGTTGCCGTCCTTCACGTGAAACATCCTGAAGCGGCCCGGATACCTCGCCAGCAACGCCAGCGGATCGGCGCCGCCACTGACCGCCCAGTACAGATCCATCTGATAATTCACCAGCGCCGGATCCGTCTCGGCCATGAGGATGTCGACGGGCAGCACGTCGCCCGTTTTCCTGACGATATCGTTGTGATTGTGAAAGGCGAAGCGGAAACCGTCGGCCTTCGCCGCCTTCGCAGCCGAGTTGAACTGCGCGGCCACCTTCTTCCATTCGTCCGCGGTAACGTGACTGCCGCGCGGCAACGACGGGACCGTGATCCACTGATGCCCCATCGTGTGGGCGTCCGCGAAGGTCTTCGCCGGATTCGTCTCGATGAGATCGATCGCGATGTGGCCCGACGGCGCGGTGAGGCCGTTCTGCTTCAGAATGTCTCGAAATTCCGCGGGCGTGTGATTGTAGTACCCCGCGAGCTCGACTTCCTGATAGCCCGCCCTGGCGATCTGCGCGACGGTGGCCGCGAGATCGGCGGCGGCGGGGCGCCGCACCGTGTACATCTGGATGCCGATCTTCGACAGCTTGCGCGCACGCGAAGTCGATTCCCATGTCTCAGCAAGCGCGGTGCGAGACGATGCGGCGAGGGCCGCGGCACCCAGCGTGGCGATGAAAGTCCTGCGATCCTGTGGCATCGTGTACGAGTTTGGACGCGGGAAACATGGCCCCAGGGCCGCACTGCTGCAATCGAATCATCCTGGCGAATTCCGCCGCACCATACAATGTGTTCGCTATCGACGAACGTCTCCTCCGTCATGCGAAGGTCGATGCCGGTGTGCTCGAAGGCGTCATGCCCTTCCTGTCGTGCGGCGGTTGCATTCATTGTTGGTTTGCCCGGACCCGCCGCCGGTCCGTTGCCAATCCCAGACCAGGAATCTTGCATGGCACCGCTTGCTTCGATGATCCGGATGAGTTCTCGCGTCGGCTCGGTCGTCGTGTTGCTCGCGAGCCTGCCTGGGTCCACCGCGCGTGCGCAGTCCGTCGAGCCCGCGATCGTGCCACGGCCACTGTCACTCGTGAAGGGTCGCGGCGAATTCCATCTCACGCCTCGCACGATTCTCGTGGCGGGCACGCGCGACTCGCTCGTCGCACGGCGCTTCGCGCGAGATATCGCGCCGGCCACGGGATTCACTCTCGCGGTTCGCTCGAGCGCGTCCCCGACGAACAATCGCATCGTCTTCCGTCGCGCTCCGGTGAAGGACACGACGCTCGGTCCCGAAGGTTATCGGCTCGAGGTGAAACCCGGCCTGGTCACGATCACGTCGTCCGCTCCGGCCGGTGCCTTCTACGCGACGCAGACGCTTCGCCAGGCGCTTCCGCCGGCCATCTACCGCGGTGCGCCGATCGCGGGCACCCGCTGGGTAATTCCCGCGATGAGTGTCGTCGATCGACCGCGCTTTCCGTGGCGCGGGATGCATCTCGACGTGTCGCGCCACTTCATGCCCAAGGAGTTCGTGAAGAAGTACATCGATCTCCTCGCGCTGCATAAGATGAACACGTTCCACTGGCATCTGACCGACGACCAGGGTTGGCGCATCGAGATCGAGCGCTATCCGCGCCTGACGGAGGTCGGCGCGTGGCGCACCGAGACCCTCATCGGCCACCCGCAGCGCGACTCGGCCGCGAACGCGTTCGATCGGGAGCGACACGGCGGCTTCTACACGCAGGACGACATTCGCGAAGTCGTCGCATATGCGGCCGAGCGATTCGTTCGCGTCGTTCCGGAGATCGAGATGCCCGGACACGCGCAGGCCGCCATCGCCGCCTATCCGTGGCTCGGCAACACGCACGATTCCATCGCCGTGTGGACGATGTGGGGCGTCACGCCTCACATCCTGAATCCATCGGACTCGACGATCGCGTTCATGCAGAATGTGCTCACCGAAGTCATGACACTCTTTCCGGGCGAGTTCATCCACCTCGGCGGTGACGAAGCGATCAAGCCCGAGTGGAAGGCGAGCGTTCTCGCGCAATCGCGCATGAAGGCACTCGGGCTCACCACCGAGGATCAACTTCAGAGTTGGTTCATGACGCAGATGGACCACTACCTCTCCGCGCATGGTCGACGGCTCGTCGGGTGGGATGAGATTCTCGACGGCGGGCTCACCCCCAGCGCCGTCGTGATGTCGTGGCGCGGAACCGCGGGTGGCATCGCGGCCGCGCGCGGGGGGCACGACGTCGTGATGGCTCCTGGCGACCACACGTACTTCGACAAGTATCAATCGCGCGATCAGAGCGCCGAGCCGCTGGCGATCGGCGGATTTCTTCCGCTCGATTCCGTCTATGCGTACGAACCGGTCCCACCAGACCTCGAGCCGCAGTTCCGATCTCACATCCTCGGCGCACAGGGCCAGGTGTGGACGGAATACATCGAGGGACCGAAGAACGTGGAGTACATGGCGTTTCCGCGGGAGTCCGCGCTGGCGGAGGTGCTGTGGACCGCGAAGGATCGGCGGGACTTCGCGGACTTCTCGGCGCGGCTGCCCGAGCATCTGCGACGGCTCGAGGCGATGGACGTCAATTATCGGCGGGATCCAGCACGGCGGGCGGCGTTGTCGCCCTGAAGGTCAGGTCGCTCGGCGCGCCGCACGGCCCAGTCTACCGTTGCGGCTGAAAACGGGGGGAATGCGAATCACGCGAATCGCGCTAAAACTCGCGAATCAAGAACCAGGAAAAACAATTCGCGTGCTTTCCGGCAGCTTTCGCGGCATTCGCGTACAAGAATGTTGAGCCTACGGCACCGTTCTCGCCCGCTGCTTCATCAATGCCTCGATCTCCGCGATCTCCCGCGGCGCAGTGCTCAATCGCTCGAGGCCCGTCGGCGTGATGAGGTAGTCGTCCTCGATGCGCACGCCCGTGTTCTCGTACTTCTTCACGATCGGACGCACCTTCGCGATGAACGCGCGATTCTTCGGCGTATCGGGCAACGCGTCGAGCATGCGGCTGCTGATGTAGATGCCTGGCTCGATCGTGAACACGTCGCCCGGCTTGTAGGTGCGATCCCCATACGAGAACTGTGATGGATCGTGTACGGCAAGGCCGAGCCCGTGGCTGATGCCGTGAATCATCCAGAACTGCGACTGGCGACACGAGGCCGGCGCGCGATCACAGTTCGCCGCCCACGGCGGATCGAACGTCGCGTTCACGCTGTCGATGAGCCCGAGCTTCGCGAGTCCGCGGGCGCGCACGAGGACGGATGAATCCTGCGCGGCCACTTCCGACATGCCCGGCTTGGAGTTCCGCTCCGCCGCGGCCTGTGCGTCGCGAACGAGTTGATAGATCTGCTTCTGTTCCGGCGTGTACGTCCCGCTCACCGGAATCGTGCGCGTGATGTCCGCCGCGTAGCCTTCGTACTCGCCAGCGGCGTCGATCACGACGACGTCGCCGGGTTTCGTTTCGCCGCGATCCTTCATGTAATGCAACTGGGTGCCGTTCACGCCTGATCCCACGATCGATCCGTACGCCGGACGGTCGGCGCCAAGCCGAGTGAAGGTGTACTCGAGGACGGCCTGCAGCTCGTACTCGTGTCGCGGCATCGGCGCCAGCATCGCCTGGCGATGTCCTTCCGAGCTGATCTCCGCCGCTTTGCGCAGCAACGCGATCTCGGCGGGGCTTTTCCGCGCCCGGAGCTGATCGACGATCGGATGCGCATTCTTGACTGAAAGCCCTGGGTGCCGCTTCTCCAGATCGCGAACGAATACCTTGCCGCGCGTCAGTGAATCGGGCCGCGCGAAGTCGGCGTCCTCGAAGTCGTCGAGGCTGTAGAACGGCAGCCCGCTCTTCGTGAGGCCGTCGACATACGCCGCGAGCCGAGTGAACGGATGCGCCACGATGTGGTGGTCGCGTGCGACGGCCGCGGAATCAGGACGCCACCCGTAGTAGAATGCGCGCCGCGGATCCGCTGGCGTGATGAACAGCGCCGTGCTCGACCGTCCGTTCCGGACCGTCATCACCATCGCGGCGTCGGGTTCGTCGAAGTTGGTGAGATAGTGGAACGCCGGCAGTTGGTGGAACGTGCCGAAGTCAGTGATTGGCGTTCGTCCTCCGAAGGCGATCACCACACCACTATCGAGACGTCTGGCCAGCGAATCGCGACGTGCGGCGAATTCACTCTCACTGATCTGCGCGCCGAGCGCGGACGTCGCGGCGGCGATCAGCACACAGGTCTTCCACAGCATCGGTTTCATCACGGAATGCGTGTCTCGTTGTTGTCGGCCATGAGGCTCGTACCGCCCTCGCAGGTTGTCCTCGTGGGGGTGGGAGACAATTCTGTGCGCGCCACTCGGAAAACGCAAAGCTTGTTCATCCGGCTCGTCTCGTGGAGCGCGGGCCACGGGCGCCCTGCGCGATACCCGCCCCCGCACCGCCGACGCTACGCTTCGGACCAGAGCTTCAAGGCGTCGTCTTCGTCTCCGGCAGCAACACGAAACGCGCGTAGTTCGCCGTGTCGAAGTACCGACGCGCGGCCTCCTGCAACTGCGCGCCCGTCAGGTTTTTCAGCATTTCATCATACGGCGCGAGCAGGCCGTTGAGATCCTCGCCGGCCTGTTCGCGCGCCATGATGTTCCCCAGCCAGTACGCGTTCTGTTTCGTCTCGACCTCGCGGGCGCGGATCAACTCCTCGCGCACCTTGGCGAGATCCGTAGCGTCGGGACCTTTCGTCTTGAGCGTATCGATGATCGCGAACACGCTCTTCGTCAGCTTCTCGACGTTCTCCGGCGACGAGTTGAACTGCACCTGGATGTCATACTCCTGACGCGGTACGCGCGAGCACACGCCTCCTACACTCGGGCTGTACGCACCGCCGAGCTGCTCGCGCAGGGTCTGGTCGAGCTTGATCTGCACGAGCTCCATCAGCGCACGGAAATCGAAGCGGGTCTGCGGCTTGTACTCGCAGGCGCCGGTGAACTCGATCACCGTGTTCGCTTTGTTCTCCACACCTTTGTGCACCACCTTTTCGATCACACCGCGGGGCGGCGCGCCACCGTTGTCCTTGAAGGTCTCGGTGCGGTGAATGGCCGGAAGGCTCGCGAGATACTTCTCGACCAGCGGCTTCAGCGACGTCGTGTCCACGTTGCCCACGAAGACGAAGGTGAAGGCGCTCGCATCGGCGAAGCGCTGCTTGTAGAACTCCAGCGCCTTCTGCGGATTCACTTCGGCGAACGTCGCCGCGGTGATCGGCCGTGCGCGATAGTTGTGGCTCGACATCGTCCACGAGACCGTATCGCCGAACACCTGATCGGGATCGGAGCCGCGGTTCGCGAGGAACGGCTCGAATTGATTCTTGTACGCCTTGAACGCCGCCGTATCCAGACGCGGCGCGGTGAAGTCGAGATAGACGAGCTGGAACATCGTCTCGAGGTCCTTCGGCGACGCGCGGCCGCTCACGCCTTCGCTCGTCTCGCCGATGGACGCGCCGGCCGACGCGACCTTCCCCGCGAGCTTCTTGTCGAGATCGATCCGGCTGAAGTTGCCCACGCCGCTGATCGACATGATCGCCGGAGCCAGCGCGGCCGACATGTACGTGCTGTCGGGAGCGAGCGACGTGCCCCCCGGGCTGGAGCCGCTAAACAAGACCTCGTCCGCCTTGAAGTCCGTCGGCTTCACCAGCACGCGCGCGCCGTTCGACAACTTCCACTCCGTGACGTTCACCCCCGGGATCTGGCGCGAGCTCACGATCGTTCCCGCGGGAGCGAGCTTCGGCACGAGCGCCTCCGTCGACACATTCTCGGTATAGGCGACGACTGGCGTTTTCGCTGCACGGTCGAACACCGCGAGCAGCTCTTCGCGCGTCGGCACCTTCACGCCGGGCTTCTCCGGCGAGTTCGCGATGATCACGCGATTCGTGTCCGTGATCCAACCGCTCGCCAGCTTGTTGACGTCCGAGAGCTTGATCGTGGGCACGAGCTGCCGCGCGAGCTTGTACTCGTACTCGATGCCCGGAATCGGCTCGCCCGTGAGATAGTTGTTGATGTACTCCTGCACGAAGCTGGACGACTGGCTCTTGTCGCGCTCGGCGTATGCACGCTCGTAACCGCGCAGCATGCTTTCCTTCTCGCGATCGAGCTCGGACTGCAGGAAGCCGAACTGGTCCACGCGCTTCGCTTCCACGAGCAGCGCCTCGAGTCCCTGCGGAATACCCCCGTCCTTCACGTTCGCGCCGAGCGTGAACGCGTCGGTCGTGCGGCCGATGAAGCTGCCCTTCGACGCACCCGCGCCGAGGAACGGTGCGTCCGGCTTCTGCGAGATCTCGTCGAGACGCTCATTCAACATTCCTAGGTAGAGCCGCTCCATCAGATCGCGACGATAGTCCGCGACCGTGCGGGTCTTCTCGACGGGGAGCTTGAAGATGAGCTCCACGTCGGAGCCGGTCGCTTCCTTGTCGGAGCCGATGCCGATCAACGGCGCCTTGTTCGACGGAACGCCGGGCGACACGCGCTTCGGTGCCGTCGCCGCGGGCTTCGGAATGCTCGAGAAGTGCTTCTTGATCTCGGCTTCGATCTGCGCGGGATCGAAATCGCCGACGGCGATGATGGCCTCGAGATCCGGCCGATACCAGGCGTTGTAGAACGAGCGGAGTCGCGACGGCGTCGCCGACATGATCGACGCCTCGTTGCCGATCGGCAATCGGTCGGCGTAGAGTGACCCTTTTAGGGCAGTCGGCAGCCACTGATGCAGCATGCGATCGCCGGCGCCCTTCCCAAGACGCCACTCTTCGCGCACCACCGGCCGCTCATCGACCACTTCGGACGAATCCAGAAGCTGGCCGTGCGCCCAGTCCTCGAGAATGGTGAACGCCTGGTCGACGATCTTCGCCGTGTCCGTCGGAATCGGAAGGATGTATACCGTCTCGTCGAAGCTCGTTTCAGCGTTGAGGTCCGCGCCGAACCGCACTCCGATGGACTGGAGGTACTTGACGAGATCGTTGTGCGAGAAGTGCGTCGTACCGTTGAACGCCATGTGCTCGATGAAGTGCGCGAGCCCGAGTTGATTGTCGTTCTCGAGCACCGACCCGGCGTTGACCACGAGACGCAGCTCAGCACGTTTCTCGGGCTTTGCGTTCTTACGGATGTAGTACCTGATGCCGTTCGGCAGCGTGCCGACCCGCACCTTGGGATCGACTGGCAGCGCGGCCGTGAGCGCCGGTGCCGTCGTGGCCGCTGGCGCTCTCGTCTGCGCGAGCGCTGGTGGAGAGATGCCAGCAGCGCCGGCCGTAGCGAGCGCAAGCGCGAGCCACGAATGTGTTCTGATCATCGTCGGAAGCGAGAATGAGACGGAAATCGCCCGGCAGAAGTATGGGGAGACGCCTGGGCGAGCGGCAACGCGAGATCCGCGATGTCGACCAAAGTCTTACCCGCGCGCTCGATCGCAGTTCGCGGCATTCGGCGGTTGTGCCCGCATCACCCTCGTCGCAACTTCACATTCGATTTTCACCAGATCGCCACCGAGGATGAGCATGCGATTTCGCTATTCCACGGCTGCGTGCGGCGCCCTGATCGCCGCGAGCGCTCCGCTCATTGCGCAGCAACGAACCGTCACGGCCGCGGACTACGCGCGCGCCGAACGGTACATGAATTACAACACGACACCGCTCGTGACCGGGGCGGCGGCCGTGCGCCCCGTCTGGCTCAAGGACGAGCGCTTCGTGTTCCGTCGCACGACGCCGTCCGGGTCGGACATGATGATCGTCGATCCGGCGCGCGGCAGCATCTCGCGACTCGTCGAAGATTCCCGTCTCGCCGCGGCCGCCGCGACGGCACTCAAGGTGACTCCCGACGTCGTTCGGCAGTCGAGCACGCAGGGTGACGTGAGCACCGATGGTCGGCTCGCGACGGTCACGGTCGCCGGCCACGCGACCACGTGCGACATGGAGACGCTCCGCTGCGGCGCCGCGGTCGATCAGCGCGAGATCGGAAGCGCCGGCGGCCGAGGCGGCCGTGGAGGACGCGGCGGCGGCGGGCGGGGAGCGCGCGGCGGTTCGACGCGTGCGCCGGAAACGATGTCGCCCGACGGGACCAAGGCCGCGTTCATCCGCGATTGGAATTTGTGGATGCGCGACGTTGCGACGAATCGCGAAGTCCAGCTCACGAAGGATGGCGTGAAGGACTTCGGCTACGCGACGGACAACGCCGGCTGGTCGAACAGTGATCGCGCGCTGCTCGTCTGGTCGCCCGACTCGAAGAAGATCGCCACGTTCCAGCAGGATCAGCGCAACGTCGGCGACATGTATCTCGTGTCGACGAAGGTCGGCCACCCCGAGTTGCGCGCGTGGAAGTATCCACTGCCGGGCGACAGCATCGTCACGATGATTCAGCGTGTCGTCATCGACGTCTCCACGCCGGACGCGCCGAAGGTCATTCGCTTCCAGATGCCGCCGGACCAGCACCGCTCCACGCTGTGCGACCACATCGCGTGTCGCGGCGGCGACTGGTCCGACGTCGAGTGGTATCCCGACGGCTCGCATGTCGCGTTCGTGTCCACGTCGCGCGACCACAAGCACGAGGTGCTTCGCGTCGCCGACGCGTCGACCGGCGCCATCCGTGACGTGCTCGAGGAGACGGTCGCGACCCAGTACGAGTCCGGCAACGGCCGCGTGAACTGGCACGTGCTTCCGGCCTCGAACGAGGTGATCTGGTTCTCCGAGCGCGACAATTGGGGCCAGCTCTATCTCTATGATTTGAATACTGGAAAGCTGAAGCATCAGATCACGACGGGCGACGGCAACGTCACGCAGCTCCTGCTCATCGATCAGCCGAAGCGCGAGCTGTACTTCCAGGCAGTCGGTAAGGAGAAGGGCCGCGACCCGTACTTCACGCACTTCTACAAGATCGGGATGGACGGCAAGGGCCTCGCGCTCCTCACGCCCGAGAATGCCAACCACGAGATTTCGCTGTCGCCGAGCGGGAAGTATTTCGTCGACACGTATTCCACACCCGACGTGCCGCAGACGTCCGTCGTTCGCGACAATACCGGCAAGGTGCTGGCGCAGCTCGAGAAGGCGGACATCTCCAAGCTCCTCGCGACCGGCTGGAAGCCGCCCCTGCCGATCACGGTGAAGGCGCGCGACGGCAAGACGGATCTCTACGGCTTGATGTACGTGCCCACGCATCTCGATTCGAACGCGCACTACCCGATCATCAATCACATCTATCCGGGTCCGCAGACGGGCTCCGTCGGCGGGCGCTCGTTCTCAGCGGCGCGCGGCGACGCACAGGCGCTCGCCGAGTTGGGCTTCGTCGTTGTCGAGGTCGATGGCATGGGCACGCCGTGGCGCTCGAAGTCGTTCCATGACGCGTATTACGGCAACATGGGCGACAACACGCTGCCCGATCAGATCGCGGCGATGAAGGAGCTCGCGCAGCGCTACAAGTGGATCGACATCAATCGCGCGGGCATCTACGGACACTCGGGCGGCGGCTTCGCCACGGCGGACGCGATGTTCCGCTATCCCGATTTCTTCAAGGTCGGCATCTCGGAATCGGGCAACCACGACAACCGCGAGTACGAGGACGACTGGGGCGAGCGCTATCAGGGGCTCGACACCGGCCACAACTACGACGATCAGGCCAACGAGAACATCGCGAAGAATCTCAAGGGCAAGCTGCTGCTCGCACACGGCACGATGGACAACAACGTGCCGCCGTACAACACGTTCCTCGTGGTCGACGCGCTGATCAAGGCGAACAAGGATTTCGACCTGCTCGTGCTGCCGAACCAGCCGCACGGCTACGGCGCGGAGTCGAACTACATGACGCGCCGTCGCTGGGACTACTTCGTCAAGAATCTCCTTGGCGCGGAGCCGCCGAAGGAGTACGAGCTCGGACCCAAGTCGAGTGGTCGCGTGACGCCGTGATTCGGTAGTCATCCTCTGCGAGCGAAGCGAGCGGA
>Ga0207707_10005128_pt1 | contig 11484 bp, 10 predicted proteins | sample KBSC83BmetaG_FD_184336 | JGI IMG/M metagenome (GOLD analysis project Ga0207707, IMG submission 184336) | Corn rhizosphere microbial communities from Kellogg Biological Station, Michigan, USA - KBS C8-3B metaG (SPAdes) (version 2) | ecosystem: Host-associated > Plants > Roots > Rhizosphere ... | reverse complement strand
CGGAATCGCGTACACCTCGTCCGCGACGCGGGCGAGGAGCGCGCGCACGATGGCAAGTGTGAGCGGCAGCCGGAGCGTCGCCGTCGTTCCCTGCCCCGGCGTCGACCGGATGTCCACGGCGCCGCCCAACGCCCGAACCCGCGTGTACACGGCGTCGATGCCGACGCCGCGCCCCGACAGATCCGTGACGCGCTCCGCGGTCGAGAATCCCGGCCGTCCGATGATGCGCAGCAGCTCGTCGTCGTTGAGCGACGTCTTGTTCCCGTCGACGAGTCCCGTCGCCTTCGCCTTCGCCAGCACGCGGTCGCGGTCGATCCCCTTGCCGTCGTCGCTCACGCGGATCACGACTGCCGAGCGGTCCCGCGCCGCGCTCAACCGGAGCTTCCCCGCCGCTGCTTTCCCCGCGGCGACCCGGTTTTCCGGCGACTCGATGCCATGATCGATCGCGTTCCGCAGCAGATGCACGATCGGGTCGCCGATCTCGTCGAGCATCGACCGATCGAGCTCGATGTCCTTCCCCTCGATCGTGAACTCGATCCGCTTGCCTAACGCGCGCGACGCGTCGCGGACGAGGCGCGGGAATCGGTCGAAGATCTGCCACACCGGGACCATGCGGCTCGTCATGATCTCGTCGCGGAGATCGCCAATGAGCCGTGAGGCCTGCGTCACGCTGTCCGCGAGCGCCGGATCATCGTGCCCCGTGGCGATCTGCAAAAGGCGGCCGCGCGTGATCACGAGCTCGCCGATGAGGTTCATCAGCGAGTCGAGGCGTCGAAGGTCGATCCGAACGTGCCGCGACTGGCGCACCCCCGTCGCTTCCGCGGCATCGACTGCGGCGTTAGGCGCGGTTGCCGATGGCGGTTCCTTTTGCGCCAGACGCGCCACGCCCAGCGCGAGGCTGTCCGCCGCCGTGGCCGGCGCGGGCGCGGGCTCGGCTCGACTTGGCCGTGGTTCGGGCGCGGGTCGTGCCACTCCGCCGGGCTCGCCGACTTGCACGGCGGCGACATCGCCCGCGCCGCGCGCAACGCGATCGATCTCGGCTTCGCCCGTCGTCGTCACGAGCCGCAGCGCGAAGTCGTGGCCGAACTGTTCCGCCTGGAGCGAGCTCACGGGCGGGCTCACGACGACGACGTCGCCGAGACGCCGCAGCGCCTGCACCACGAGAAACGCGCGCACGCCCTTGAGCGGCGTCTCTGGCTGAAGTCGCACCCGCACCAGCGTCCCCGATCCCACCGGCAGCGGCGCCGTCCACTCGTTAGGCTCGTCCGCGTCTTTCACTGCCGCGATTGCCACGCTCGCGCGCGCCTCGCCGAACGCGCGCAGGCGGCGCATCACGTCGTCCGTCGACACCGAGCCGCCCGTCACCGCGGCTTCGATCGCCGACTCGAGTACGTCGGCGGAGCGGAAGAGTAGATCCATCAGCTCCGCGTTCACCGCCAGCTCGCCACGCCGCACACGGTCGAGCAGCGTCTCCAGCTCGTGCGACAGCTCGGCGACGGCGTTGTAGCCCATCGTCGCGCTCATCCCCTTCACCGTGTGCACGGCGCGAAAAATCGCGCTCACCGGCTCGGCGCTTCCCGCGGCTCCTTCCCGCTCGAGCTGCAGGAGCCACTGGTTGATTGCCGAGACGTGCTCGCGACTCTCCGTGAGGAAGAGTTCGGCGTACTGGGAGGGATCCATGGGCGGAGGGCTGTGAGCAGAGAGCAGAGGGTGTCGGGCCGAGAGAGCACGTTGTTTTCACTCTCTGCCCTCGGCCCTCTGCGCTCTGCTTATCCCAGGACGCGTTGAACCGCTTCGAGCACCCGTGAGGGCTGGAACGGCTTCACGACGAAATCCTTCGCCCCAGCCTGGATCGCTTCGACGACGAGCGCCTGCTGCCCCATGGCGGAGCACATGAGGATCCTCGCCTGAGGATCGAGCTTGCAGATCTCGCGCACGGCATCGATGCCGCCCATGTCCGGCATCACGATGTCCATCGTCACGAGGTCGGGCTTGAGCTGCTTGTACTTCTCGACCGCCTGCACGCCCGTCTCTGCCTCGCCGACAACCTCGAATCCAGCCTGGCTGAGGATGTCGCCGACCATGGTCCGCATGAAGATCGCGTCGTCGCAAATTAGAACGGTATGACTCAAGGAACCTCCTAGGAGAGCAGGACCTGCCTGACGAGTGAGTGGATGTCGAGGAGGATGACCGTCCCGCCGTCCACGTACGCGAGCCCGCGAACGGCATCGTTGCCGGCGCTGTCGGCGATGACGTCGTCGCTCGAGTCGCCGACGATCCGCACGTCCATGACTTCCTGGACCGCCACCCCTACCAGCCGATTGTTCCCCGGCATGGCGACGAGCATGATCGACCCATCGCCCACCGGCGTATGCGACGCGTCGAGGCGGGCGCCCAGGTCGAGCACCGTTACGATCGTTCCGCGGAGATTGATCAGTCCCTGGACGTAGCTGGCCGCCCCCGGCAGACGCGTCGCCCGGCGGAAGGGAACGATCTCGCGGATGTCGTCGATGTCGCACCCGTACACCGTGCTGCCGACGCGAAACAACAGCGTGCGGCGCGCTCCGGTCGCCGGCGCGGCGTGAGGCTCAGAGATGGAGGCGGTAGAAGCCAAAGTACTCCAGCGGATCGAGGTCGCCAGCGAGTGCGTCGTCGGGAAGACTTCCCTGTGCAGTGGCGGCCAGCGCTCGGCGGAGTTCCTCCGGCAGCGGTGAGCGAATGTCGATCTCCTTCCCGCTCACCGGGTGACGAAACTGCAACCACGCGGCGTGCAAGAAGTGTCGACGCGGGGGTAACTGCATGAGCCGGCGCCCTCCTCCCCCGCCGTATGTATCGTCGCCAACGACCGGGTGTCCGATCGCCGCGAGATGCACGCGAATCTGATGCGTGCGCCCAGTGTAGAGGTGCGCCCGCAACAAATCGGCGGAGTCGAAGCGCGCCAGCCGGGTGAAGTCCGTCCGCGCCGGCCGTCCTGTACTGACGATCGCCATCCGCTTTCGGTCTCGCGGGTCACGCGCGATCGGCTTCTCGACCGTGAGGCGATCCTCGCTCACGTGACCCCAGGCCATCGCGGCGTACCGCCGCACGATCCGTCGGGCCTGGAGCTCGGCCCCGAGCACGCGATGCGCCCGGTCCGTCTTCGCGACGAGCAGCAGACCGGACGTCTCCTTGTCCAGTCGATGGACGATCCCCTCCCGACCCTCTTCACTCCCCTCGGCGAGCGGCGCGCCGCGCCCCTTGAGCGCATTCACCAGCGTTCCCGACCAGTTGCCCGGCGCGGGGTGCACGACCATCCCCGCCGGCTTGTCGACGACGAGCACATCCTCGTCCTCGTGGACGACATTTAGCGGGATGCTTTCGGCGATCACCGCACGCGACGGCGGCGTCGGTACGGTGACGGCGATCCGTTCGCCGGCGCGGGCGCGATAGCTGGCGCGCTCTCGCCGGCCTTCCACGACGACACGGCCGTTCGCGATCAGCGTCGCCGCCTGATTCCGCGAGATGTCGAGGTGTCCCGCGACGAGCACGTCGAGGCGCGGTGCATCGTTAGGCGCGACGAGCGCGTGCGTCGCCGGCGCGGCATCGCCGCCGGAACGAGCGGTCACGTGCCGATCTGCTCTTCGGCGCGATCGGGCTTGGCAGCGGCAGGCGCGGCGGCCGCGGTACGTCGGTCCTCATGCCAGAGCACCCAGGCGAGAAGCACCGCCCCGATCGTCACGGCCGAGTCGGCGACGTTGAACGTCCAGAAACGCACCGTGCCCACGCCGATGTCGATGAAGTCGACCACGCCCCGCGGCTCGCGGATCCGGTCGATGAGATTCCCCGCCGCGCCGCCCCACGCGAGCCCCAGCGCGAGCGCGCGGGCGTGGTCGCGCGCCGGCCCCTGCCGATAGAGCCGCCAGAGGATGACCAACGCGATGAGGGCGAACACGCCGAAGATCCATCGCGACTGCGGGCCGAGCGACATGCTGAACGCCGCCCCGCTGTTGTACACGAGGGTGAAGCGCACCACGTCGCCGATGATGTTACGCGGCTCGAGGTAGTTGAGTGTGTTCTGAACGATCAGCTTCGTCGCGACGTCGAGCGCGATGATGACGATCGCGGCCGTCCAGAAGATCCGTTTGTTCGACATTGCAGCTATGGACTATGGACTTACCGCAGATAGCTGCAGTTTCAGACTTCGCCCGACTCGCGCGCTACCGAGGCAGCTGACACCGGGCTGACGTCGCCAGACAGGTCGCGGTCCTCCTCCCAGAGGACCCAGGCGAGCAGGAACGCGCCGAAGCTCACGGCCATGTCAGCGACGTTGAAGGTAGGCCAGCGCGTGATCTCGCTGATGCCCACGTCGATGAAATCGATCACCCCATCGACCGACGTCACACGGTCGATGAGGTTGCCGATGGCACCGCCGCAAACGAGCGCGAGCGCCATCACTCGTGATGCGTCGCCCGGCCGCGTGCTCCGATACAGCCGCGCCAGGATCACCAGCGCGACGATCGTTAGGCCCATGAAGATGTACCGCGAATAGATGCCGACGTTCAGACCGAACGCCGCCCCGGGATTTCGCACCAGCGCGAGGCGAAACCAGTCGCCGAACACGGAATGCGGCATCGCCTTCAACACCAGCCACTTCACGGCGAGCGCCTTCGTGATGAAGTCGGTCGCCGTTACCAGAATCATTACCGGCCAGAACAGCGCCGCGTTGCTACTTCTTCGCATCTTCCTCGCGTTGCTTGCAGTCGATGCAGTACCGGGCGTGGGGGAGAGCGTCTAGCCGTTCGAATGCAATCTCCTGCCCACAGTTATGACACTTGCCGAAGGTGTCTGGTGATCTATACAGCCGCCGGAGCGCTTCGTCGATGTGCCAAAGGAACCTCCCCTCCTGACTCGCGAAGAGGAACGCCTTCTCGCGCTCCATGGCGTCGGTGCCCTGATCCGCCATATGGAAGGAATAGCTGCTCAGATCGCCATCCGCGGACTGCGGCGTGTTGCCGAATGCTTCGTCGGCCCGGCCGAGCTCCTTCAACACCCGACGACGTTCCTCCAACAGCCGCTTCTCGAAGTGCTGGAGGTTCTTCTTCGTCATCGCCTTGGGCTTCTTGGCGGCACTGTTCGTTGTGGGCATTGCTACTGTATCCTGGTGAAGGCCACACGAGCTACGGCCCCATCGAGGTCGAGCTCCTGCGTGGCGTCATACCGACCGGTGAGCTCCCCACCTGTGACGAGCTCGGTTGCCAATACTTCCGATGCGATCCATTCCCGGTGGGCATCGATCACAGCCCGGACCTCATCGGCTCCCACCACGGTCAATGCAATTCGATCGCTGACCGCTAGTCCCGCCTCCTTTCGCATACGTTGTACCCGGCTAATCAGCTCCCGTGCGAGCCCTTCGCGCTTCAACTCGAGAGTAACAGTAGGGTCAATTGCCGCGAAGAATCCGCCGTCCTCCTCCACCACCATAGCGCCTGACGCGCGCCGAATGATCGTCACGTCCTCTTGGTCCAATGCGTGAGTCTCTCCATCGACGGTGACGACGAGCGGCTCGCCACGAAGGAACAAACCCAACTGGTCGCTCGAAAATGCCTTGATCGCCTCCGCCGCCAGCGGCGTCTTTTTTCCGAACTTCTTACCCAAGGAACGGTATTCCGGTTTCGACTCGAGTGTGACGAGGGCATCCGCCGAAGTCGCGAAGTCGACTGCCTTCACATTCAACTCGGATTTCAAGAGCCCAACGAGCGGCTCCAACGCCGACTCCGGAACATTGGGCGCCACGCAAACGAGCCGCGTTAGAGGCTGACGAACTTTGATTCCCGCCTCTTCCCGCGCTGCTCGTCCCAGCCGCGCCAATGTTCGCACCGCCGACATGGCGGCTTGCAACCCGGCGTCGCTTGCGCTCGCCGCCGGCCGGTCGCCGACGAACGGCGCCAGATGCACCGAGCTCCCCACGAGCTGCCGGTGAATCCAGTCGCTCATGAACGGGGAGATCGGAGCAAGCAGCCGGCACACTGAGAGCAGCACGTCGAACAGCGTGGCGAACGCGGCGCGATTGTCCTCGCCGTCGACGTCGTAGAACCGCGCCCGGCTCAGCCGGACGTACCAGTTCGCGAGATCGTCGTCCACGAATTCGATGATCGCCCGCGCCGCGTCCGTCGCCTGATAGTGATGCAGCGAATCGTCGACCGTGCGCTCCACCGCCGCCAACCGACCCAGTACCCACCGATCGAGCGGTGGCCGCCGTTCGATCGGCGGATCGAGCTCGGACGGCGTCCAGCCGAAATTCGCGTACTGCGCGAAGATCCCGCTGTAGATGTTCTTGAAGGTGAGCAGAAAGCGCCCCGCCTGCTCCCGGATCGCGCGCTCGTCGAAGCGGCGTGGCACCCAGACGTTGCTCGTCGCCACGAAGAAGAGACGCACCGCGTCCACGCCGTATCGCTCGATCACCGTCCACGGATCGACGATGTTGCCGCGGCTCTTGGACATCTTGAGCCCTTCTGCGTCCAACACCTGATCGTTGACGACGACGGCGCGATACGGCGGCTGATCCGTCGTCCTGCCGCTCTTCCGCGCGTCCGGTCCGGACCGCGAGCTCACCTTCTCCAGCTCCAGCCCAGACGCGATCGCCAGCAGCGAGTAGAACCATCCGCGCGTCTGGTCGATTCCTTCTGCGATGAAATCCGCGGGATACTGGGCCGCGAACCGCTCCTTGTTCTCGAACGGGTAGTGCCACTGCGCAAACGGCATCGACCCGGAGTCGAACCAGGTATCGATGACTTCCGGCACGCGCCGCATCTGGCCGGCGCACCCAGGCGTCCGGCACTTCCAGTGGTACGCGTCGACGTTCGGCTTGTGGGGATCGAAATCGTTAGGCAGCGCACTCCCGACGCGCTCGCCGAGCTCCGCGTAGCTCCCCACGGCGTCGACGTGCGTGTCGTCGGCGTCGCAGAGCCAGATGGGCAGCGGCGTCCCCCAGTACCGGTCGCGCGAGATCGCCCAATCGATGTTGTTCTTGAGCCACTCGCCGAAACGCCCCTCGCCTGCCTCCGGCGGATGCCAGTCAACCGCGGCGTTGCGCACCAGCATCGAATCACGGTAGGCAGTCGTGCGCACGAACCATGACGTGCGCGCGTAGTAGAGCAGCGGCGTCCCGCAGCGCCAGCAGTGCGGATACGAGTGCATGATCCGCGCTTCCTTCCACAGCACGCCGCGCCGTTTGAGCTCCGCGATCAACAAGGCGTCGGCGTCCTTCACGAACAGCCCGCCGACCACCGGAAGGTCTCGCGGAAACTGGCCGCGCGCGTCCACCGGTTGCAGAAATGCCAGGTTGTGCCGGCGGCCTGCGGCGTAGTCGTCGGCGCCGAACGCAGGCGACATGTGCACGACGCCGCTGCCGTCCTCCGCCGAGACGAACGCCTCGCCGACGATCACCTCGTGCGCGCTGCCCTCGGGATACTCGAGCCAATCGAGTGGCCGCTGATACTGCCAGCCAACCATCTCCGCGCCGCGCAGCCGTCGGACGATCTCCCACCGCTTATCGTAGTCCTCTCCGAGAACCGCACGCACGCGGTCGGCGGCAAGGATGAGGGTGCGATGATCCTCTCCTTCCTTGCGCACGACCTCCAGATACTCGAAATCGGGATTGACCGCGAGCGCGGCGTTCGAGACGAGCGTCCACGGTGTCGTCGTCCAGACGAGGATCCGACGCACGGCGTGACGTCCCGCCGACGCCCGATCGTTCGCCGGCTGCGCGTCGTTAGGCGCGCCTCCTCCCTCCCGAATCTCGAGCGCGATGTAGACGCTCGGATCCTCGACCTCCTCGTATCCCTGCGCCACCTCGTGGCTCGATAGTGCCGTACCGCAGCGCGGGCAGTACGGGAGAATCTTGTGGCCACGGTAGAGCAGATCCTTATCATAGAGCGTCTTGAGCGCCCACCAGACACTCTCGACATAATCGTTCGTGTACGTGATGTACGGATGCGCGTAATCGAGCCAGAAGCCGATGCGCGCACTGAGCCGTTCCCAGTCCGCCCGATAGCGGAAGACGCTCTCGCGGCACAGTCGATTGAACTCGGCGACGCCGATCGCCTCGATCTGCTGCTTGCCGCTGATGCCTAACTGCTTCTCGACCTCGATCTCGACGGGAAGGCCGTGCGTGTCCCACCCTGCCTTTCGTTCCACGCGATAACCCTTCATCGCGCGGTAGCGGCAGAACAGATCCTTGATCGTTCTGGCGAAGACGTGATGGATGCCGGGCCGTCCGTTCGCGGTCGGCGGCCCCTCGAAGAACACGAATGAGGGCGATTCCGCGTTCGCCGCGATCTGCTGCTCGAAGAGTCGCTCCTGCTCCCACTGCGCCAGCAGCTCCTGCTCCATCGCGTCGGCAGGGCGGTCGGGCGGCAACGGTTCGAATCGCGCCGATTGCATGGCGTCGGTGTTGGTCGCGGTCATCGCTCTTACAACCGCTCGAGAACGCCCGACACCAGACGCGTGAGCTTCGGCTCCGCTCCATTCGCGACCGCGATGATCTTTTCCACCGTTGCCGGCTCGAGGGCATCGGGCAAGCACATGTCCGTGATGATCGAGAGACCGAGCACGCGCATCCCAGCGTGCACAGCCACGATCACCTCCGGCACCGTCGACATCCCGACGACGTCGGCGCCGATCGCGCGCAGGAACCGGTACTCCGCGCGCGTCTCCAGATTCGGACCGCTGACCGCCACGTACACGCCTTCCCGCAGCTCGATGCCGCGCGCCAGCGCGACCTCGCGGGCCAGCGCGCGGAGCCGGGTGTCGTAGGCGTCGGACATGTCCGGGAAGCGCGGTCCGAGCCGATCGTCGTTAGGTCCCGTGAGCGGGTTGTCACCGAGCAGGTTGATGTGGTCCGCGATCAGCATCAGATCGCCGGCGCGCCAGAACGGGTTCATCCCGCCGCACGCGTTCGACACCACCAGCGTTTGCGCGCCTAACGCGCGCAGCACCCGCACGGGAAACGTGACCTGCTGCAGCGAGTAGCCCTCGTAGCGATGAAAGCGACCCTGCATCGCGATCACGGTCTTTCCCGCCAATCGGCCACACAGCAACCGGCCCGCGTGCGACTCCACCGTCGACAGCGGAAAATGCGGGATGTCGGCGTAATCGATCGCGACGGCGGTCTCGATCTCGGCGCCCAATCGTCCCAGACCCGTTCCGAGGATCACGGCCACGTCGGGCGAGCGATCGAACCGCTCGTGCACCGCGGCGGCCGCTTCCTCGACCCATTCCAGCGTGTGCAGAGACGAGACGACGGCGCTCTCCGATTCCGCTGCCATCTGTGCGTGCGTCGTCATCCGCGGAAAAGCGCTCCGGAGCGCGGATTGGACGCGGGCGGCTCGGGCTCCGGCTCGCCGCCGATGATCGTCGTCGGATCGGGATCCGGTACGTCCTCCTCGACAGCGATTTCGGCGAGCTGGCGCTCCAACATCACACGGAACTGCTTGAGGTAACCCCGTCGCATGCGCGCGAGAAGGGTGATCTGATCGGAGAAGCGCATCGCGTCCATCTGGGCGCCCTGCACGATGCGATCGGCTTCGGCGCGCGCCTCACGCAGGATCAGCTGCGCCTCGCGTTCCGACTGGTCGCGGACCTCGCTCCGCAGCTGCTGCGCCGACACCAGGGCGTCGTTCAGCGCCTTGTCGCGGTCCCGGAAGCCGCGGAGCTGCTCGGTGAGCGAGCGCACGTTCGCCTCGAGATCCTGGTTGGCTCTCGTTAGGCGCTCGAGCTCGTCCGCGACCTGCTCGCGAAAGTCGTCGACGCGGGCGGCGTCGTAGCCGCGCATCGACTTCGGGAACTCCATCCGGCGCACATCGACCGGCGTCAGTCGAAAGATCTCGTCTTTCATGCGGTCCCTCCTCCTGCTTCCCTGGCGCCGAAGAGGATCGTGCCGAGGCGGACGAGCGTGGCGCCCTCCTCCACCGCGATCTCGAAATCGTTCGACATACCCATCGATAGCTCCGTTGCCGGGTGGCCGAGTGCCGCGAGCGTATCCCGTCCAGCGCGCGCCCCGGAGAAGACGCGCCGCAGCGTTCGTTCGTCCGCGTCGAGCGGCGCCATGGCCATCACGCCGCGGATGCGGAGTCCAGTCGATGCGCGCAACCGCTCGCCCTCCGCTCGCAGCGTCTCCAACGCGTACCCTCCCTTCGATTCCTCGCCCACGACGTTCACCTGCAACAGGACCTCGAGCGGCCGCTTCTGTTCGCTGCCAACCTCGTTTACCGCGTCCGCCAGCCGGGCACTGTCGATGGACTGCACCAGGTCGAACCGTGCCGCGTGCTTGGCCTTGTTCCGCTGCAGATGACCGATGAGGTGCCACCGGACTGCCGCGTGAACCGCGTCCATCTTCTTGAGCGCCTCCTGAACACGGTTCTCGCCGACGTCCCGGAGCCCTGCTTCGAACGCCGCCTCCACGGCATCGGGACCGTGGGTCTTGGTCACGCCAACGATCGTGACGCGCTGGCCATGCCCTCCCCGCTGAGCCGCGGCATCGATCCGTCCGCTGACCTCCCGCAAGCGCTCCGGCAGGTCAGAAAATCGCATAACGCACCAAGTTATCGGTGGTTACATAGCGAGGCAAGTGAATCGCTCTGCGCCGAAGTGGGTTGTGGAAGGAGCGATAAACGCGGGCATTCCAGGAGTCCGAGCGCATAGTCGTCCATCGAGTCGGTCGAGCCACGCACTCGCCGTCCGTTGAGCCATTTCGCGATGCGTCCGGCCCATTCCCGCGTCGCCGCGGTATCGGTCGTGACGCGATGCGCAGCCAGCGCGGAATCCGCCAAGACATCCTCGGCATACACGAGCCCGGAAAACCGCCAGGCTCGTCCGACACGGTTGCGCGTTTGCTCATCGAGCGACACCGATGCCACCACCGGCCGACCGAGCTCGCGCGCCCGATTCGCGATCACCGTGGGAAGCGGCACGCCGGCCGGCAGATCTCGTTCACGATCCGGCAGCAAGTGATGGCGTCGGGCGAGCTCGGCACCGTACCAGCCTGCGCCGAGGAGCGGAACTGTAACTACGGTAACGTCGCGCCGGAGGGAGTCGACTTGCTGCAGAAACCAGAGTGGATAGGTATCGTTGTCACCGTCGACGAAAAGGACGGCGTTCTGCGGCGACGACTCGAGCAGCGCCTGCCCGAGCCAGCGTGGCAGTGAAGCTTCCGGCTGGTGGCGTCGCGTCACCGCCGTCCAGTTCAGCGCGAGCGGCAGCGCCGCGATGAAAACCCCGAACACCGGTCTCACGCGCAGCCGTTGAGCCAGGATGACGGCGCCGTACCCTGCCCAGAGACCCCAGGCCCAGAAGCCGAGCACGAAGAAGTAATCGCGTTCGCGTGCCTCACGAGTGGCGTTCGGCGGCAGAATCCCCCAGCCGAAGGAGGGACTCGCCCGCATGTTGAGATAGAGTGCCACGCCAATGCTTCCGCACGCGAAGAGCAGGAGCAACGCACGCCACCGG
>Ga0207707_10005127_pt1 | contig 11486 bp, 13 predicted proteins | sample KBSC83BmetaG_FD_184336 | JGI IMG/M metagenome (GOLD analysis project Ga0207707, IMG submission 184336) | Corn rhizosphere microbial communities from Kellogg Biological Station, Michigan, USA - KBS C8-3B metaG (SPAdes) (version 2) | ecosystem: Host-associated > Plants > Roots > Rhizosphere ... | reverse complement strand
TCACAAGATCCAACACGGCCTGGATGGCGGCGCTTTTGCCGACAATCTGCCGCAGCATGTGCTTCGCTCTCGCGAGAGTCGGAAGCAGGTCATGCCGCTGCGTGAACAACGTGGCATCCTCGTGACTCTCCCGCTCCTCGAACGCCCGCCGCGTCACCTCTTCGAGATCCTTGCTCGTATAGGGCTTCAAGATGTAATCGAGCGCCCCCTGCCGCATGGAACAGACCGCGGTTTGTACCGTGGCAAACGCCGTCATCAATACCACCTTGATGGTGGGATCCATTCGTTTTGTCGCATTGAGTACATCGATGCCGCTCAGACCCGGCATGCGCAAATCCGTGAAGACCAGCGCCGGCCGTTCCTGTTGAATGACCGTCAACGCCCGAACGGGATCATTCTCCGTCAAACAATCATTGCCGAGCCGGCTCAAGATACGCCGGCAGTTCTCAAGCGCTTCCACTTCATCATCGACGATCAGTATTTTGCCTGTATGTTCCATCCGGCCTCCTGAGATGTATCATTCGCAGTGGTGAGCGCCGGGAGGATGACCGACGCAAAGGCTCCGACTTCTCCATTCGCGACCTCCAAACGGCCTCGATGATCCGCCACAATACTGTAGCTCAAAAATAATCCCAATCCCGTCCCCTGTCCGACGTCTTTCGTCGTAAAGAACGGGTCGAAGATGCGACCGAGGATCTCCTCTGGAATCCCCGGTCCGTTATCGAGCACCTTGACCATCGCCCATTCTTCTCCATCACGTCGCACCCGAGCCGACCGAACGGTCACGACCCCTTCATGACCGCATCCCCTCACCGCATCGATGGCATTGTTGATGAGGTTGAGGACGACCGTTTCCAATCGATCACGATCACCCATAATCGGCGGGACATCAGATGAAAGGACCGTTTCGATGCGGACGCATTGGGTGGCGGCCCGTTCCCTTGTGAGATCCACACAAGAACGGAGCACACAATTCCAATCAATCGGCTTCAACGTCGAGGCGGAACCATGCGAGAGGGCCAGCATGCTCTTGGTGATCCGGCTGATCCGGTCTGCCTGCGATCGGATCGCCAGCAGATCCCGCTGCATTTCTGCGGGCAAATGCAGCTCGGCCGCTTCCGCTTCAATGCACTCGATCCGGTTGAGCATGATGCCCAAGGGATTGTTAATCTCGTGAGCGATTCCGCTGGCGACGGTGCCCAACGTGGCCAGGCGTTCGGAGAGATGCAACTGCTTCATCTGACGCGTGACCTCGGTGGTCTTTTCCTCAATCCGCCTGGTCAAGTCGCTGTTGAGGGCCTCCATCTCGGCATGGGATGCGTTCAGTTTGTCCGCCATACGATGGACCGCCGTCGCTAAATCCTCGAACTCGTCCCCCGTCCGGATGTCCAGCGGTCCGCCATAGGTTCCCCGGCTGATCGCCTCCACCCCTGCTTTCAACGTCTGGATCGGGCGGGCGATTTTCGTCGCCACATAGCGTCCGATGGCCCACAAGAGTCCGACCATGACGAATCCGATGATGGCGAGATTCCGGAGCTGGTCTCGAATCGGCGCATAGCTTTCAGCCGGTTCCTGCCGGACAAAGACGTGCCAGGGATCGCCCGGAACGCCCAGACCCCGCACGGGCGCAAAGCCGACGACAGTATGCCTGGCTCCATGTCCATCGTCATCGGCGATCCCCCACCCCGGTTCATCGGACACGATCATGGTCATGAGGGGGGCCGGGATGCGATGGGCCTGACGGGGGAGGATCGGACAGACGAGCGGCTGACCATCGGCGCTGAAGAGCATGGCATGGCCCGTCTGACCGATTCTGACTTGATTGATCATTCCGAAGAGCGTATCGAACCGGTAGGAAACCTTGATCGCGCCGATGACGATGCGCTGGTGATCGTCCATGATGGGTACCGCCACATCAATCGTCTCCTCCGGAGTCCGGAAGGATCCACCACGACCGGCCGTGAGCCCGCTCAGATAAACCTGTTCACCATCACCATTCTGAACGGCTTTCCACCAAGGTTCATGGCTGAATAAGTAGTGATCCGGTTCCGACGTGGCTGCAACCAAGGCTCCGAAGCGATCGGTAATGAGAATCCCGACCATCTTGTCCCCATCGCGCACCTTCGTCTCCAGGAGAAATCGTGAGAGTTCGGTGTTCAAGAGACGCGCGGCCGCTTCCGAACCCTGCTCCCAGGCTTTGGCACGTGCTTGAAGCAGCGCGGAGACCCTGGCAGGATCACCGGGGTAAGAGTAGTTCGCAAGTTCGACCGGTTGCCGGACACGCAACGGCGCCGACGCCAGGAGCCGAACCCTCTGAATTTCTCCCTGCACCAACATCGTCACGCGATTGGCCACTTGAGCCGCGATCGTTTGAAAGTTCTCCCCGATCACGTCTCGCAGCGATCGCATCCCCGACACGTAGGCCAGGATGAGACAGGTCAGCAGCGGAATGCAGCCGACCAGGACGATGGCCATCACGATGCGGCCTCTGATCGTATGAACCGTCACCGGGCTCCTTTCGATAGAGAGACAGCATTTTACGCAACGGCCGGGGGAAATGGCTAGCCTCACCGAGCCGGCAGCAACAAGACGGGATTTATAGATTGAGAGGAGGGAGGAGGAGCGTCACACACATCGGAGGCGGTGTCCATTATGTGGTGTTCCGCGTCGGGTCGACGGAGGATTTCACCGACAGGCTCCGACTAGGGCTTTTCCCAGATAGACGCATGACGTTCGAAGCCGATAAAAATGGCCCATGAAGGAACGGCCAAACCCCATGGTTTCGCATCGCAATTGGTTCTCGCCCTCGCCCCACCCGCAACGTTCCGTGGACAAGGAAGGTGTGGCGGTCGCCCTCACGTTTCTCATCGTCGTGGCATTATTGGCTGGAGGGCCTGGCGAGAAGACGGCCGGAAACCATGAACGGCAAGAACCGCCTGATCGTTCGCTCCAAATCGAAATCCGACCGGTGTCCAAAGTGTCACTGGAATCCGGGACCGCAGCCCCGACTCAGCAGCTGACAGGCCTCAAGCAAGAATTGGAAGACCCGAGGCGAGGCAACTAGTCACCCCGAGTTCACCCCACATCCACAGATGGTCACTATGCGTTCCCATGACAGGGAGAAAGGCACCGTGCCGATCAAGAAAGAGGTACAAGAATTCATCATTGCATGCGAAGGGCTCTATAGACTGTTTTCCAAAGGCGAACCTCTCAATTGTCACGAAGCCGAAATTATGAACTGCTGCCTGGACGAGCTCGCCAAACGGCGGCAAGCCAATCAAGCCAGGCCACAAGGACATGCAAAGAAAGGGCAGCGGTAGAAGATGATCATGGTCGCAAGCGACGGCACCAGGGAATCAGCACAGCAGTCAGGACCGCCGCCGTGGCAGCAACAGCCGCCGTCGCCACGAGGCTCGCCGCCGGTCCCATGCGATCGGCCATCCAGCCACTCCCGGTCATCCCCAACATGGCGGCCACGAGCGTGCCGGTATTGAAGACGCTGAACACGCGCGCCAGCATGCGCTTGGGAGTCCGTTCCTGAATTGACGCGGAGACGAACGGATTGACCACGCCGGAACTGACCCCGATCACCGCGAGCAGGATCGCCAGGATGAAAAAGGACGTCGTCATCGTCAACCCGAACATCGCGAACGCGCCGACGACGGAAGCCCCTGCAATCAGCCAAAGACGCGAGCACAATTCCCGTTGAGACACGAATGTCATCAACAGGGTCGTGGCGAGTAGCCCCAGACTCAGCGATGCCCAGAGCCAACCGAGTTCCATGGAATCCGCATTGAGGTAATCCTTGACCAGCACCGGCAGGAGATAGATGAACGCGGTGGCTCCCAGCGTCGACAAGGACGCGACAGCCATCAGCAGCGGCAGGAGCCGGTGCTCGACGAACACGAATCGAATTCCTTCCCGGAGGTCACGCAGAGCACTCGTCACCGCGGCCGTGCGGCGGCCGGCTGGTCCCTGCTCCTTCACCGTCAGCGGAAGCTTGCAGAGCGCGGACACCAGAAATGTCCCGGCATTCACGTAGAGCACGTTCTGCGCACCGATGATCGCGATGAGCAGGCCGCTGATGGCGGGACCCAACAGTTGACCAATCGTCATCGTCCCTTGATCGAGCGCGTTGATCTGCGTCAGTTGCCCGGACGGGACCAACTGCGGCTCCATCGCCTTCAAGGCCGGTCCGAACGCCATGGAAAACATGGCGGTGACGAAAACGAGCCCGTACAGCCAAGGCAGATTCAAGAATCCCATCCAATAGAGAGTCGGAATGAGCGCAAGGAGTCCCGCCCTGACCGAGTCGATGACGATCATCGCCGACCGCTTCGGTACCCGATCGAGGAGCACGCCGGCGAACGGCCCGAAGACCAGCGGGGGGATCGTCTGGAGGATGCCGATCATCGTCATGTACAAGGCCGATCCGGTCAGGTCGTAGACGAACCACAACAACGCCACTTTCGAGAGCCCGTCTCCGATCTGGGAGATGGCCTGCCCGATCACCAGCCAGGCGACGTTTCGATTCTGGAAGAGCCGTTGCCAATCGGACGACCTGCCGAAGAATGACTGACGCGAGGCCATCATCACACCTCACCAGAAACGACCACCTGCCTCGAGGTATCACGAGACTGCTCGCACCGATCTAACGCGGCTGCGTTGATATCACCACCGGGCCATGCCGTTCGCCTACCATTATATATAGGGTTTGATGGGGAGAGGGCTGGGGAAACGCCCAGCAGGGAGGGAGGGATGGAGCCTGATGATCTTTCTGTGCTCGCGCAACGCGCGGCCTCAGAAGGCCCTCGTTGGACGCGTGCAAGGGAAGATCCATCAGCCCCCATCCCTAGGGAGAGACACAAGATAAGGGACGTTAAGCTCCGTTCGACGGCCGCAGTAGGAACAGCATGGGTGCCATTCTTTGAAGTGGCGTACAGGATAAACAGCAAATGGAGGATTAGGTCAGTGGAGAAATTCTCCGCGCTCAACGCACGGACTCGTCTGTCTGGTTGGTGAGACAGAGCGCGCGACGGGCGCGAAAAGCGGGACTAGCGAGACTGGGGGAGACAGAGTGAGAGGGGCGGGACTAGCGGGACTAGCCAGAAGGTTTGTTGAGTTTATCTAGTGGGTTTCGTTGATCGAACCAAAGAAACCAGAAAGACTAGCTCCCATTCCCACGTTTCTCGCCAGTCCCGCGCGTCCCGCTTTTCGCGCTCTCCCCGCCCCTCTCGCCCTTTGCCCCTCGCCTTCCCCGCCCGTCCCGCCTTCCCCGCCGACCAGATGAAACTCACGGGCGGAGGAGATCACGCTGGACCTGTTCCAGTTGTTTGCCCAGTCGTTCCAGTTCGGTGCGGGTCTTTTCCAGCATGTCTTCTGCCTCCGGTACAGGCGGATCACCCTCGTCGAGATGCTCGACCTGGTCGCGTAAACGACGGTTCTCGGTCGCCAGCATGTCCGTAACCTGCCGCTTGAATTGGTCACTCCGCTCCTGCTCCGCCGTACTCCACGACTCCTCCGTCGTTCGGAGGGCACTGACCGCGCGACCGAGATCCTGGGTGCGTTCCACGAGCTCCATTCTCAGCTGTTCAGTCAGGCGGGACAGGCGCAGCGCCAGAAGTTTGTAGGCCACGATCAAGGACCCAAGCGCCCAGAACATCACGGTGCCGAAGACCCGATTGGTCAGACCGACATGTTCCGGAACCAGGGGAGGGGAGAGGTCATAGCCGACCCACAAGAGCATCGTCGAACCGGCTGCCACGACGAGAGGAGCATAGACCTGAGAGGACCAGTAGGTGAGACCAAGCGGAATCGCGTACAACAGCCAGGGCGTAAACCCTAAGGCCATACGGACATCGAGGAGGAAAATCGCGCCGAGCAGTAGGCCGATCCCGAGTGAGAGCCACCTCTCCTTTGCGTTCATCTACGTCGTTTCAGAGGAAGGCCGCCTCTCGGTGATCTCTCGCAAGAGCGCTTGTTGAGTAATCGCCATACCGCAGGTCGAACAGGTCAAGAATCCTCCGTTGGATTCCAAGCCAGTCTCCTCGCACTGAGGGCAGGCCGGCGTTCCAAGTACACAGGATGGGCGAGTCGTCATCGGCACAAATGACATAAAGGGTCTGGCTGAAACAGCCCCTGGTTCAGTTGAGCGTGATGTGCTACTCGTCGGCCCGGAACCGGTGAAGAGAGCAGAATAAAAGAGGATGAGAACGAGTCAGAGTTAAAAAAGTTGGCTCATTGTACAGATTCCTGGGAAATTGTAAAGTGGGGTCGCGTTCATCCGGTCTGTCTGGTTGTTCTGGCTATATGGGCAGAGCGCGACGAGCGGGACCGGCGGGACTTGCGCGAATGGAAACGGGTCTATCTGGTCTCTTTCGTCTATCTGGTTTATGGGTCGGAGAGCGGGAAAGGCGCGAAAAGCGAGACGGGTCAGTCTGGTCTATCCGGTCTATTCGGTTTGTCTCGTCTGTCTGGTCGGCAGCCCCCGAAAACCAACCGGAAAAACCAGATAGACGAGAGAGACCAGAAAGACTAGCTCCCATTCACGCGTTTCGCGCCTTTCTCGCGCGTCCCGCTCGTCGCGCGCTCTCTCTCACCGACCAGACAGACCGAACAGACCAGACAGACGAGATCGACCAGCTCAGAGTCGCGCCTTTCCCGCCCGTCCCGCCTTTCCCGCCCGTCGCGCCCGTCTCGCTTTGTTTCCTCGCCAGTCCCGCCCCTCTCGCCCTTTGCCTCTCGCCTTTCCCGCCCGTCTCGCTCTATCTCCGATCCAGTCACCAGGCGTAGGCTTCGGGGGCCGGCCCGCCCGGGCCGGGAAAGATCTCGTCGAGTCGTTTGAGCATATCCTGGCTCAGCGTGAGACTCAGCACTCGCATCGTGCCGTTCAATTGCTCCATCGTGCGCGGTCCGATGATCGGCGCGGTGACGGCCCGTTGGTGCAGCAGCCAGGCGAGCGCGACATCGGCCTGACGCTCCCCGAGTTGCGTGCAGAGCGCCGCATAGGCTTCGAGCTTGGGGCGATGTTCCTCGATTGCCTTCTTCAGATCTTCGTCCGCGCGCCGGCCGACCTTCGCCGGTTCCAGGGCTCCGGCCAACAACCCCCGCGCGAGCGGGCTCCAGGGGATCAGGCCGATGCCATAGGCTTCGCAAGCCGGAATCACTTCCAGCTCGATCGTCCGTTCGGTCAGATTATAGAGACTCTGCTCCGACACGAGCCCGACGAAGTGGCGGCTGCGCGCCAGTTCCTGCGCCTGGGCCACATGCCAGCCGGCGAAATTGCTACTGCCGACATAGAGGACCTTGCCTTCCCGGACCAACTGCTCCATCGCCTGCCAGATTTCTTCCCACGGCGTCTCCCGATCGACGTGATGCATCTGATAGAGGTCGATGCAGTCCGTCTGCAGACGCCGCAAGCTATTTTCGCAGGCGCGCTTGATGTGCAGCGCCGACAGGCGGGACTGATTCGGCCCATCACCCATCCGACCGAACACCTTCGTCGCCAGGACCACTTTCTCCCGCCGTCCCCCGCCCTTGGCGAACCAGCGCCCCACGATCTGCTCCGTCACTCCTTCGCCCACCTTCCAGCCATACACATTCGCCGTATCGAAAAAGTTGAGGCCCAACTCCAGCGCCCGATCCATGATGGCGAAACTGTCCGATTCGTTCGTCTCCGGCCCGAAGTTCATCGTGCCGAGACAGAGCCGGCTGACTTTCACACCAGACCGACCGAGATGTACGTATTGCATAGGCGAGATCTCCTCATCACATGCGAAACTCACATATTGTACACACTCCGACCAGGTGTTTTCCTTGGACGAGGACTCGCCAGGGGTGAGACCGGGTCAACCCAGGGATTCCTCTAGTCCTGGCAGGTCCCTCCATCAGATAGAACGACATCAGACAAGAAAAGAAGGTCGGAGGCGACTCCAGACCGATGAGATGTCATTCGATGTCTTCTAAGGAGGTGGCAACCATGCAGAAGCAGATCCAGCGCCCGGTTCGTCGGACCGAAACGCAACGGAATGACGACAACGAGGAGTTGTTGTGGCCCCTGTCCGCGCGCGAATTCATGAAGTTGCCCGCATCGGGACTGTCAGCGGGCAGGCGCCCCACATTCAGTCGCCCCGGCGCGCGTCCGAACCAGGGCAACTAGGTGGCAGTGTGGTGCATGACAGGGGCGGGACATCGGTGGCGACGCCATCGGGTGATCGGGCGGTGGCAGATCACCGGCCATCACCGCGTCTCGCCTGTCCCGCATCAGAGAGCCGTCTCGCCACTCCTCTACCGATCAGGATCAACGATCCATCACGGCGTTGTGGCTCTCTTCGTTCATCGACTTCTCTTCATCGTGCTTGGCTGGTTTCACGGTAGACTGTTTCTTGGCCGTCTCCGGCTGTGCCGCGGACGGAGCGCCGGAGGTCGCGCAGCCGGTCACGGCAAGCAGGAACAGGGACAGAACCGCCGCAGTCACATTGGACATGGGACCTCCGTGATCTTGAGCATCTGTGATGAACCGCATTGTCGCACATCTCGTCCCATGGTTCGTCTCCCTGTTCGGCCCCGGTTCTCATTCCGCGCGCGGAAGCAGCCTGTTCGACGTTGCGCGCACGCTACTACCGTTCGTCATACTTCTTCGCATGGCCGTAGGATTTCTCGACCGGGTATTTGGCTTCGTTCTTGTTCACCTTCGAGAGGACCGCGGCATTGAGATCCACACCAAGGTCGTAGCACAGATACGACAGGAGGATGGTCACGTCGGCGATTTCATCCAGGACCCTCTCCCGGGATGGACTGTTCAGTAAACCTGCAACCTCTTCCTCTGTTTTCCAGAGAAAGACTTCCTGCAACTCACCCGCCTCAATCGCAAGGGCGGCGGCAAGTTCTTTGGGCTTGTGAAATTGTTCCCAGTTCCGCTTGCGGCGAAACTCCAACAGCGCTGTCATCACGCGATCGTTGACCATCGGAGACCTCTCCTCTCTCTGTTGTGTGTATCTGGTTCACGCAACCACATAAACTAGAGAGACCAGATGAAGCAACCATCGTTGGGCGCACGGACTCGTCTGTCGGTGTGGTTGATCTACTATGGGACAGAGCGAGACGGGCGGGACTCGCGAGAAAGGCGCGAATGGAAAAGGGTCTGTCTGGTCTGTCTGGTCTCTCTGGTCTCTCTGGTCTGTCTGATTTTTCCGGTTGGATTTCGGGGGCTGCAACCAGACAGACGAGACAAACCGAATAGACCGGATAGACCAGACAGACCCGTCCCGCCCGTCGCGCGCTCTGTCTCACCAACCAGACAGACCGAACAGACCAGATAGACGGGATCAACCAGCTCAGAGTCCCGCGCGTCCCGCCTTTCTCGCCCGTCGCGCCCTCAGTCTCACTGACCAGACAATGCCGCTTGTGTGTCTGTGCCGAAATAGCTATCCTTCTGAATAGAATCTGCGAGGTGAGCCCCATGCCGATGTCGAACAGACTGCTTGGAATTTCATTCTGTCTCCTGCTCAGTGCCTGCAGCGCCACTGAAGAGTCGACAGTACGCCAGGGTCCTGGAGACGTTGCGAACAATGGGGTACGACCCCCCGCAGCGACAACCGAGATGCATGCAGCCGCGAGTTGCACCTCGAAGCTGAAACAGGGCTACGCACTGAGAGAACGGATTGATAAGGAGTACTGGGAGAGCAGAAGGACTCGAACCTTTCAAGCTCAAAGAGATGCACTCATCGCGAGATGGGAAAAAGAAGCAGGACGATGGGCTGCAGATACTAAAGCCGTTCTCCTGACAATCGGCGGACCTCCAGCGAAGAACCGGTTCCAAAATGCCCATGCACCGATCGGCATGGTGAGCGGCGATGTGCAATGGAACAATATCAGAAATTATCTTCGGACGAGATTGGCCGCCCTCGACTCGATCTGCAAAATGCCCTAGCATCTCCTGCTTGGCCCTGCGCAGTCCGTGAGTCGACGAGGCCGTGTGGTCTGTCTGGTCTATGGGAAGAGCGCGACGAGCGGGGCTGGCGAGCCACGCGCGAATAGAAACGGGTCTTTCTGGTCTCTCTCGTCTATCTGGTTTTTCCGGTTGGTTTTCGGAGGCTGCCAACCAGACAGACGAGACAAACCGAATAGACCGGATAGACCAGACAGACCCGTCCCGCTCGTCCCGCCTGTCTCGCTATCTCACCAACCACACATGGAGGATCACAATGCGACAGAACGAGAAAAGAGCATGGGTAGGGCTGTTGGTGATGACCGCCATCGTCTGGTACTTCGGGTTGGTGCCTGCCAGAGGGGCTGATCCGACCGACATGCCGGCGACCGCCCCAGCCCCTCCAACGACGCAGGCCCCATCTTCACCCGGCACGTCAACGCCGCAAGGACAAATGACCCCCGAGCATCGCGAAAGAGCCCTGCACAAAATGAAGCAGGCTTGTGGAGCGGATATCAACAAGCTCTGTCACGACGTGAAGCCGGGCGGAGGGCGTATCATCCAGTGCCTCGAACAGCACCAGGCGGACGTCTCATCGGAGTGCAATCAACTGCTGACAAAGAAGGAATCTCGACAGGGGAAAGGGCGATGACACTGAATCGATCAGGCCACCCCTGTGACGAGAAGCACGAGCTAGCGTGGAAAGAAAGTTGAGAAGGCGGGGCGCCTCGGATGAGACGCCCCGCTCGTTGCGTCGCGAAGGGCTTAGAACCGGCTGCGATTGCCGGAATCGTTGCCGTTACGTCCGCCGCCGCCACCGCCGGTGCGGGGTTCTTGTGGCTTGGCTTCGTTCACAGTCAACGGGCGACCGTCCATCTGTGTGCCGTTCAAGGCGGTAATCGCCGCCTTCCCTTCTTCCTGCGTGGCCATTTCGACGAAGCCGAAGCCTCGCGACTGTCCCGTAAACTTGTCGGTGATCACACGCGCGGACTCGACAGTCCCGTGTGCGGCGAACAAGGTGGTGAGCTGCGATTCAGTTGCCGCATAGGGCAACCCGCCGACATAAAGTTTTGAACCCATGGGGGTCCTCCTTCTGAAAATTGATATTGTGGGGAACGCGAGAACAGTTTCACGAGGGGAAGGAGAGGGCCGAAGGCGCAAACAACGAGGCGACTCAGGTCAGACTTCCGATCAGATTCTCGGTAACAACAACATCCGAAATGGGCCGTACGATGTGATGTTTCACGCGAGGCCCGCCGCCATGAAACACCGATACTCTAGCATGTCTCAACTGGAATAGCCATATGGGCAGAGCGCGCAACGGGCGGGACGGGCGCGAAACGCGCGAATGGGAGCTGGTCTTTCTGGTCTATCTGGTTTATGGGCCGGAGAGCGGGACGAGCGGGAAAGGCGCGAAACGCGCGAAAGGGAGCTGGTCTATCTTGTCTATCCCGTCTCTCTGGTTGCTCGGATCGAAAATTCATCCAGAAGAACCAGACAGACCAGATAGACCAGACAGACCGGACAGACCGGACAGACCAGACAGACCAGACAAACC
>Ga0207707_10005124_pt1 | contig 11489 bp, 8 predicted proteins | sample KBSC83BmetaG_FD_184336 | JGI IMG/M metagenome (GOLD analysis project Ga0207707, IMG submission 184336) | Corn rhizosphere microbial communities from Kellogg Biological Station, Michigan, USA - KBS C8-3B metaG (SPAdes) (version 2) | ecosystem: Host-associated > Plants > Roots > Rhizosphere ... | reverse complement strand
CGGCATATCACGCGGCTGAATCGATGAGCCTCGCCGACGCTGTTCGGACGGTTCGTCGGCGCGGTGAGCTGATGTACGAGAGCGGCATCAAGCGCCCCGGCGCGATGGCGGCGATCCTCGGCGACACGCGCCGCCCGATCGAAGAGATCTGCGCCGACGCAACGCGCGACGCGGGCCTCGTCGTGCCGGCCAATTACAACGGTCCTGGACAGGTCGTGCTGAGCGGGGAAGAAGCAGGCGTCGAGCGCGCGATGGCACTGTCGAAGGATGCTGGAGCCAAACGAGCCGTGCGATTGAACGTGAGCGGAGCGTTTCATTCGCCCCTCATGGAGACCGCCGCAGATGGCTTGGCGAAAACTCTTGCAAAGACGTCGTTTGGAGACCCTCACTTCCCGGTCTACGCGAACGTGAACTGCGAGCCGGTGCGGAAGGCGTCCCGAGCGAAAGAGCTGCTCATGGAGCAGCTGTCGAAGCCGGTTCGGTGGGCGGACGAAATCCTCGCGATTGCTGCCCACCTTCCTGACGCGCTGTACGTCGAGATGGGCCCCGGCAACGTGCTCTGCGGGCTTGTGAAACGCATCGCGCCGTCGCTCAAAACGATGGCGTGTGGAACCGCGGCGGACGTCGCGGCCCTGCGAGCGCTCCCGGTATGAAGATCGATCTCTCGGGGCGCACAGCCCTCGTCACGGGCAGCACGCGCGGCATCGGTCGCGCGATCGCCGAAACGCTCAGTGAATGCGGCGCGCGTGTCGGCATCGTCGGTCGTGACGAAGCGCGCGCGAAGGAAACCGCGGCGGCAATCTCGACGGAAGCACGCGGCTTCGCCTGCGATGTCGGTGATGCTGCAGCGGTGGCCAAGCTGGTCGAACGCGCCGAAGCCGAGCTCGGTCAGGTGGACATCCTGGTCAACAACGCGGGTCTGACGCGCGACAACATCCTGCTCCGGCTCAAGGACGACGACTGGGACGCAGTGCTCGACGCGAATCTGCGAGGCGCATTCGTCGCCATTCGCTCCGTCACGCGCGGCATGATGAAACGACGATGGGGCCGCATCATCAACGTCGCGAGCGTCGTTGGCCTCGTCGGCAACAAGGGGCAGGCGAACTACGCGGCGAGCAAAGCGGGATTGATCGGTCTCACGAAGTCGGTCGCCAAGGAATTTGCCTCGCGAAACATTCTGGCGAACGCGATCGCTCCAGGATTCATCGAGACGGACATGACCGCCGCGATGACCGACGAGGCGAAAAAAACGCTGTTCACGCAGATCCCGCTCGAGCGCCTCGGCACCCCGCGCGATGTGGCGAGTCTCGTCGCGTTCCTGTCATCCGAATACGCCGCGTACATCACAGGGCAAGTTTTCGTGGTAGACGGTGGTATGGTGATGTGATGGTTCGAGTTACAAGCATTACAAGCCTCGGCACTGCCCGCTAGATTACTCACGCACTCTCACCTTTACATAGCACAGAGGAACGACCCCCATGGCCGACAACGCTCAGAAGGTCCGCGACATCATCGAGAAAGAGCTCGGGGTGGAGCGCGAGAAGCTTACCGACGAGGCCAGCTTCATCGAGGATCTTGGCGCGGACAGCCTGGATATCGTCGAGCTGGTGATGGAATTCGAGAAGGAATTCAACATCGACATTCCAGACGAAGATGCCGAGAAGCTTCGCACGGTTGGCGATGCGATCGGCTATTTGAACCAGAAGATGGGGAGCAACGCGTAATGAGCGCGGCGGGCAAAGCGAGGCACCATTGCTAAAGCGTCGGGTCGTCGTCACCGGCATGGGGGCGATCACGCCAGTCGGGAACGACGTGGCGACGACTTGGCGCGCGATTACCGCGGGCGTGTCCGGTGGCGCGAACATCACCAAGTTCGACCACAGCACGTTCCCCGTTCATTTCGCGTGCGAAGTCAAAGGCTTTGATCCGTTGATCTATCTCGAGCGGAAGGAAGCCAAACGCGCCGATCTCTTCGCGCAGTACGCCATCGCGGCCTCGGTGCAGGCGATGACGGACGCGGGGCTCGACGATGCGTCGAAGTACAACCCGGAACGCACGGGCGTCATCATCGGCAGCGGCATCGGCGGTCTCAAAACGTTCGAGGAACAGCACGACGTCTATCGCGAGCGCGGACAGAGCAAGATCAGCGCGTTCTTCATCCCGATGTTCATCTCCGACATCGCCGCGGGTCTCGTGTCGATGCGGTTCAACGCCAAGGGTCCGAACTACGCGACGATCTCGGCGTGCGCCACGAGTGCGCATGCGATCGGTGATGCGTATCGAACGATTCAGTACGGCGACGCCGACATCGTGATCACCGGTGGATCGGAAGCGACCGTCACGCCAATGGCGATCGGCGGCTTCGCGAACATGAAAGCGCTGTCGGAGCGCAACGAATCTCCCGAGACGGCCTCGCGGCCGTTCGATCTGACGCGCGACGGCTTCGTCATGGGCGAAGGCGGCGGCATCGTGATCCTCGAGGAGCTCGATCATGCGCGCGCGCGTGGCGCGACGATCTACGCGGAAGTCGCGGGCTATGGCGCGACGGGCGATGCCTATCACCTCACCGCGCCGGCCCCCGAAGGCGAAGGGGCGCAGCGCGCGATGCGTATCGCGATGAAAGACGCAGGCTTCTCGCCGGCAGACATCGACTACATCAACGCGCACGGCACATCCACGCCGGCGAACGACCTGAACGAGACGAAGGCCATCAAGGCCGTCTTCGGCGATTATGCCAAGAAGGTCCACGTCAGCTCGACGAAGTCGATGACCGGTCACATGCTGGGCGCCGGCGGCGCGGTGGAGTTCATCTTCGGCTCGCTCGCGGTGCGCGACTGCATCGTGCCGCCCACGATCAACTACGCGAATCCGGACCCCGAGCTGGACTTGAACTACACCCCGAACACGGCCGTCAATCATCGCATCGACGCTGTGCTCAGCAACAGTTTTGGTTTCGGCGGGCACAACGTCACGCTCGCCATCAAGCGATTCGAGGAGTAACCCCGTGCCTGCGACCGCGCAGATCGACCGGCGATTGATCAGTGACCACGCGTTGCTGCCGCTGGCCGACAAGGTCGAGCGGGGCGAGCGCCTGACGGCGAGCGAAGGCGTCGCGCTGTTCGCGAGCAACGATTTGCTCGGCATCGGCCACATGGCCGATGCGGCGAATCGCGCGAAGCACGGAACCACGGTGACGTTCGCGGCGAATCAGCACATCAATCCCACGAACATCTGCACGCTCCGAAAAACGTGCGTGTTCTGCTCGTATGCGCGTCTTCCAAAAGAGGAAGGCGCATATCGCTATACCATGGAGCAGGTGTACGCGGAAGCGCAAACCGCAAACTCCACGATGACGCGCGAGTTCCACATCGTGGGCGGGCTCGATATGAAGGCCGGTCTCGCGTACTACACAGAGATGTTTCGCGGCCTCAAGGAGCGCCACCCGGATGTGCACATCAAGGCGCTCACGGCGGTCGAGATCGCGCATGTCGCGCGCATCGAGAAGAAGAGCGTGCGTGACACGCTCATCGCATTGCGTGAAGCGGGCCTCGATACGATGCCCGGCGGCGGAGCGGAAGTCTTCAGCCCCGGCGTGCGCGCGACGATTGCCGACAAGAAGCTGTCCGGCGAGGAGTACATCAACGTCCACCGCGAAGCGCACCAGTTGGGCATCCGCAGCAACAGCACGATGCTCTATGGTCACGTCGAGACGTACGAAGATCGCATCGCGCATCTCGCGATGTTGCGCGATCTCCAGGACGAGACCGGCGGATTCCTCGCCTACATTCCGCTCGCGTATCACCCCGACAACAACGAGTTGGGCGAGACGCTTCACAGAACTGGCATCGCGACCACCGGCTTCGACGATCTGAAGAACCTGGCGGTCGGGCGCTTGTTCCTCGACAACTTCGATCACATCAAGTCGCACTGGATCATGGTGACGCCGTTCATCTCGCAGATGTCGCTGGCGTTCGGCGTCAACGATCTCGAGGGCACGGTGGTTCGCGAGAAGATCTATCACGAGGCGGGCGCGCATACCGCGCAAGCGATGACCCTCGATGCCATCCTGCGGCTCATTCGCGGCGCCAAGCGAGTGCCCGCCGAGCGCGACTCGTTCTACAAGATCCTTCGTCGGTTCGACGACGTCGCCGCGCCCGAGGCGGCCTGACATGGCGATGCGCGTCGGCAGGATTCCGTACATCAACTGCTATCCGGTGTATGGTGGCATCGACCGCGGCGTCGTCTCGATGGGCGGCAAGCTTGTCGACGGTGTGCCCACGGTGCTCAACCGCGCCATGGCGCAGGGTGAGCTCGACGTGAGCGTCATCAGCGCGGTGGAGTATGCGCGCGACGCCACCAAGTACCTTCTGCTGCCTGATCTCTCGATCTGCAGCGATGGTCCGGTGCGCAGCGTCGTGCTGTTCTCCAAGCGTCCGGCCGCGGAGCTTCAAGGACGACGCGTTCTCGTGAGCAAGAGCTCGATGACCAGCGTCGCCCTCCTCGAGTTGCTCTTCGAGAACGTGTGGGACGCGAAGCCCGCGTTCATTCCCGCGAATGCGGAACTGTCGGACGTAGAGCGCTTCGGCTCGGAAGACCATGATGCGCGTCTCGTCATCGGCGACGCGGCGCTTCACCTGTGGTCGCGACTGAGATCCCCCGAGCTGTATCCGGCGCACGACGGTCTCACGGACTACCGATACGCCTACGACCTGGGCGCCGAATGGAAGCAATGGACTGGTCTTCCGTTCGTATTCGCGGTCTGGGTCGCGCAGCGCACAGCGCCCGTCGCGGACGCGTTGGCCGTGCACGCTGGACTGATCGCGTCGCGAAACTGGGGACTGCAGCACCTCGACACGCTCGCCGCGCAGGCCGCGATCGCGACCGGCGTGCACAAGGCAGTATGCTTGGAGTATCTCTCGGGCTTGGACTACGGGCTGTCGTATCCTCATCTCGCGGGACTCACGGAGTTCTTCCGGCGGCTCGTCGCCGCAGGACGCGTCCCGAACGGTTCGTTGGCGTTCCTCGCCGCGTAGTCGTTACTCCGCGCGAAGCGCCGTGCACGGATCCGCGCGTCCGGCGCGCATCGCGGGAATCGCGCTCGCTACCATCGCCGCGAGCAACATCGCCGCCGCAACGATCGTGTAGGTGACCGGGTCGGTTGCCGATTGCCGAAACAGCAGCGGCTGAACCCAGCGAGCCGCGACAAGCGCCAGCGCGAGTCCGATCGCGACTGCGGAGACGACGACGCGAGCGCCCTGCCACACCACGAGGCTGACGACGTCGCGCGAACGCGCGCCAAGCGCGATGCGCACCCCCAACTCGTGCATGCGCTGGGTCACCTGATAGCTGACGACGCCGTAAAGGCCGACGAGCGCGACGACAAGCGCTAATCCGCCGAATGCTCCGAACAACGCCGCGCCCAGGCGCCACGATCGCATGTGATCGTCGACGACTTCCTGTAGCGGGCGCACGACGACCAAACCGTCGCCGGGCATCGCGCGCGTCAACGCCCGCCGGACTTCCTCGGCGCGCGATTCCACGGCCTCGGTCGTCAGGCGCAGGAGAATCGTCGACACGTCCCACGTTGCCACCTGGTCGTAGGGCAAGTAGTACATGAACCGCGGATCATCGCCCATGTTCTGCTGCGCCGAATTTTCGGCGACACCGATCACGGTCGTGCACGGCAGTGTGGCCATGTTGAAGCCACGGCCAAGGCCGACGCGCATGCACTGGCCGACAGGATCGCGCCCCGGCCAGAGCACGCGCGCCATGGCTTCGCTCACGACGGCGACCAGCGGCGTTCCTCGGCGATCGTCGGGCGTAAACGCGCGGCCACGCAGGATCCTGGTCTGCATCACGTTGAAGTAATCCGACGATGCGATTTGCACATTGAAGCGTCCCAACGCGGCCACCGAGTCGATCCCCGGCACCGCAAGCTCGGCGGTGTTGGTCGCGAAAACGTGGCTGTTGACTCGCGCGGCATACGCCACGCCGGGCAGCGACTGCGCAACCTCGAGCAACCGTCGATGCACTGCGACGCTTTGCGCGCTATCCATGATATAGCCGCGGAAGTCCATGACCACGTCGAGTACTGGCCGGGCATCATAGCCGAGCGGAACGGCCTGCACGTTCTCGACGCTGCGCACGAAGAGGCCCGCACCGACGAGCAGCACGACACTGAGCGCGCCCTGAACGATCAGCAGGGCGGCGCGCAAACGGGATCGCTGAAACGTGCCTTCGCGTGCCCCCGCCTTGAGCGACGCGGCGAGACTGGTGCGTGTCGCGAGGATCGCTGGACCCACCGCCGTCAGCAGCGCCGCCGCGCACGCGCATGCGAACGCGACGCTCAGCGTTCGCCAATCGGTCGCGAGATTGAAGGACGAGCCTTCGGGCAACAAGAGACCTCGAATAGCGGCGCCACCCCATTGCGCCACCACCAGGCCCGCCGCGCATCCGATCAGCGAGAGCACCATCGCCTCAGTGAGAAACTGTGCGGCGAGGCGGCCGCGCCCGACACCCAACGCCAAACGCACCGTGATCTCGCGTCGCCGGCGCAGCACTCGCACGAGCATGAGGTTGGCGACGTTCGCACAGGCAATGAGCAGCACGATCGCCGCCACACATAAGACGCACAGGAGCACTTGCGCCTCGAGTCCGGGATCCGGACCAGCTGCCGACTTCACAGGACCGATCAGCGCCCGCGGATGCGCAATCGAGTCGGGCTGCACACGCGGATTGATCGCCCGCGCCGCCGCGCGGCTCACCACATAGGCCGCGGTCAACTCGCTCGTGGCGGCGGCGGCCGTAGCGCCGGGCTTGAGACGAACGAGGACGCTCGCCCAGTCCCACTGGTAATCGGCGAGATAGCTCGCTTGACTCGACGCGCCCATGTTCGACGGAATGGTCGTGATGGGCACGATCACGTCAGGCTGTCCGCCTTCGACGGTTCCGCGAAACCCAGGCGGCGCGACACCGATGATGGTGTATTGAAGCGTGCCGACCTTGAGCGGTTGGCCGATCACGTCGCTCGAGTGGAACTCGCTCACCCACATCTCGTGGCTGATTACGGCGACGGGTGCCCCGACTGGCGGTGAGTCCTCCGCAGCGGAAAAGAACCGTCCACGAACCGGCGACGCATCAAAGAACGCGAAGAAGGAGGCGCTCACGCCCGCCACTTTGCGCACGCGCGATGCCTCTCGTTGTCCAACACCGAATCGCCATTCGGACTCGGCGGCGAACGCGGTGATCGTGCTGTTCGCGCGACTGAGATCGAGATAGCGACGATACGGGAACGTCGCCGATGTGCCGACCTGCCCTCGATACGTCGTTTGGATGTACACGCGGCGGACCGATGCCGGATCGCGCATGTACGGGAACGGGCGGAACATCAACCGGTCGACCACACCGAACATCGCCGCGTTGGCGCCGATGCCGAGCGCGAGAGTGATCACCACGGTGATCGTGAAGCCGGGTGCGCGCCGAAGCCCGCGCGCCGCGTAGCGCGCGTCTTGAACGACGGCTTCGATCGCGGGAAAACCCCATGCGTCGCGGCTCTCCTCTCTGAGCCGTGTGATGTTGCCCAGTTGGCGACGCGCCGCCACCCGCGCGTCGTCGATCGAGCGACCGTCGTGCGCGAGGTCTCGCGCCAACAGGTCGAGGTGCGACTGAACGTCCTCCGCCAGCTGCCGATCGAGCTCGTCGCGGCGAAGCCAGGCTTTGAGTCGGCCGATGATCTCGCGCGCAGTCATGACTTGCTGCCGTCGAGCACGAGCGTCGTCGCGGAGACGGACGCTCGGAACGCTTTCTCCTCGGCGGCGAGCTGCTTTCGACCGGCGGCTGTGATGCGGTAGTACCGCGCCTGGCGTCCGGTTGGCGACCGCTTCGTTTCGGAAACGACCCAGCCTTTGACCTGCATTCGCTGCAGTGCGGGGTAGAGCGACCCTTCCTCGACGCGCAGCGCATCGTTCGAGAGACGATGGATGTGCTGCGCGATCGCATAGCCGTGCAGCGTTCCGATCGACAGCGTTTTGAGAATCAGCAGGTCGAGCGTGCCGGCCAGCAGCGACGAAGGAGATGGGCTCATGACGGAGAATCTATATACTGTTCACGTCTATGTATAGATTGGACACCCTGACCCAGCGAACGGGTTCGATGCTCGCGGCGCGTGTCTCGCGCCGTCGTCCATTGTCCGTCCCCGTCGCCCGCCGACGTCCCAGTCGGACGCGAGCTTGGCTACATTTAGGCAGCCGGATCATGAGACCCCAATGCCCACCGACCTCCTCGACTTCTACACGAACGCTTCGCTCCTCGAGCTCGGAGCCGAAGCGGACCGCGTTCGTCGCGAGAAGCATGCGCACAACACGGTCACGTACATCGTCGACCGCAACATCAACTACACCAACGTCTGCGTCGCCGACTGCGGCTTCTGCGCGTTTTATCGCCGCCCGAAGCACGCTGAAGGTTGGACGCTCTCGTACGAGCAGATCGGCGCCAAGATCGACGAAGCCAAGGAGCTCGGCGCCATTCAGATCCTGATGCAGGGCGGGCACAACCCCTACATCCCGTTCGAGTGGTATCTGGATCTGCTGAAGTACATCAAGACCTATCACCCGATCCACATCCACGGCTTCAGCCCAAGTGAAGTCGACTTCTTCGCGAAAACGTTCCGGATGGACGCGCGCGATGTGATCCGCGAGCTGATGAAGGCCGGTCTCGACTCGATTCCGGGCGGCGGTGGTGAGATCCTGGTGCAGCGGGTGCGCGATCTCGTCGCGAAGAAGAAAGCCGGCGCCGACCGCTGGCTCGAGATCATGGAGATCGCGCATCAGGAGGGCATGAAGACCTCCGTGACGATGATGTACGGCATCGGCGAAACGCTCGCGGAGCGGATCGAGCATCTCGAGCGCGTGCGCGAGGTGCAGTCGCGGACGAACGGTTTCACGGCGTTCATCTGCTGGCCGCTGCAACCCGAGAACACGCCGACGATGTCGCACATGCAGAAGACCGACGCGGTGGAGTATCTCCGCACGGTGGCCATCGCGCGCATCGTGCTGGACAACGTCCCGAATCTTCAGGCGAGCTGGGTGACGATGGGCCTCAAGGTCGGCCAGACCGCGCTGCGCTTCGGCTGCAATGATTTTGGTTCGCTCATGATCGAGGAGAACGTCGTCTCCGCGGCGAACACGACGCATCGCACGACGACCGGCGAGATCGAGCGTCTCATCGTCGATGCCGGATTTAAGGTGGCAAGGAGAAGGCAGGACTATACGATTTTGGGAAGCGGGAAGGGGGAAGAGGCAAGAGGGGGGACGGGGGTAGAGGGAAGTGGGAACACCACTCTCTCCGCTCCGGGTGGTGTCGCGGCGTGACATCCCCCTCATCCCCCATACCTCATCCCCCCGCTTCCCACTTCCCGCTTCCCCCTTCCCGAGTAGGTGTCGGCTACGACTCCCACCGCTTCGCGCCGCCCGGGCCACTGATCCTGGGCGGCGTTCCCATTCCGAGCGACGTTCACCTCGAAGGCCATTCGGACGGTGACGCAGCCGCGCATGCGATCACCGATGCGATCCTCGGCGCGGCGGCAGCAGGCGACATTGGCGAGATGTTTTCCGATCGCGATCCGGCGAACAAAGGGAAGGATTCGATCGAGATGCTTCGCGTTGCCGTTGCTCGGATCGCGGCCATGGGCTGGCGCGTGCAACAAGTGGATGTCGCGATCGTCGCCGAACGGCCGCGCGTCTCCTCGCATCGGGAGCTCATGCGCGCGCGGCTCTCGCAGGCGCTCGGCATTCGGCCGGAAGACGTGAGCGTCAAGGGAAAGACGAACGAAGGCATGGGTTGGATCGGGCGAGGCGAGGGCATCGCATGCATCGCCGTCGCGACCATCGTGTCCGGAGGCGCGGAGTAATTCCGTAGGTCTTGTACCCGAAGACCTCGACTCCACCTCCGGAGGTCGCAGTGCGCTCCGCTCTTCTGCTCCTCACCGCCGCCGCGGCCGCCGGCGCTCAATTTCCCGATAGCGCGAACTACACGCGTGTCGACACGATGATCGCCATGCGCGACGGCGTTCATCTGCATGCGCTGGTTTACACGCCGAAGGCTGTGCCCGGCCCGCTGCCGATCATGTTTTGCCGAACGCCGTACGGCATCGAACGCTATCGGCCGGGGATCTCCGATTGGGGCGCGAAGGACGACTACATCTTCGTCTTTGAGGATCTGCGCGGACGCTCCCGGTCCGAGGGAGCCTTCGTGATGGATCGTCCGCCGCTGACCAGACAGCAGCGCCTGAACCCGAGGGCGATCGACGAGACCACCGACGCCTACGACACGATCGATTGGCTCGTGAAACATGTGCCGGACAACAACGGCCGCGTCGGGATGTGGGGCGTGTCGTACGACGGCGAGCTCGCGGCGATGGCGCTCATCGATCCGCACCCGGCGCTCCGCGCCATTTCGCCGCAGGCGCCGCCGGCCGACCTGTGGCTCAATGACGATACGTTCCACAACGGCGCACTCCGCCTCGCGATGGATTTCGAGTACGCGGCGATGATGGAGACCACGAAGGATGGCCTCTCGCACTTTCCGTTCGATACCTATGACATGTACGAGTGGTATCTCAAGCTCGGACCCTTGTCGAACATCAACGCCAAGTACGCGCATGGGCGCCTTCCGAGCTGGAACGAAGTCGTGGATCACCCGACGCACGAGTACTGGAAGCAGAAGACGTTCGTCACGTCCTTCGACAAGGTGACGGTCCCTACGCTCAACGTCGGCGGCTGGTGGGACATGGAGGATGGCGTTGGGCCGATTGCGATCTACGAAACGCTCGAGAAGTTCGACAACGGCAATAAGAATTTCCTCGTGGTTGGCCCGTGGTCGCATGGCCAGTGGATAGCCGCGGACGGACGAAAGCTCGGCAGCATCGACTTTGGGAGCGCGACGGCGAAGTACTTCCGCGATAGCATCCAGGTGCCGTTCTTCGACTTTTACCTGAAGGACAAGGGCAGCGGCACGCCGTCCGAAGCCCGCCTCTTCGAGGCCGGATCGAACGTCTGGAAAACCTTCGAGGCATGGCCGCCGAAGACCGGCGTTACATCGCAAACGCTCTATTTCGGCGACCACGGGTCGCTGTCGTTCACGCGGCCGTCGGTGACCTCGGCCTTCGACGCATACGTCTCCGATCCCGCGCATCCCGTGCCGTATCGCCACCGACCGATCGAGGCGAACTACGATCCTCGCGGATCAGGGTGGCGCACTTGGCTCGTAGAGGATCAGCGTTTCGTGACGGATCGCCCGGATGTTCTCGTGTGGCGAACCGACGCACTCACCGAAGACGTGACGATCGCCGGCGAGATCGAGGCAACGCTGTTCGCCAGTACGACCGGCACGGACGGCGATTTCGTCGTGAAGCTGATCGACGTGTATCCCGAAGACGTTCCCGCCGACGCAAAGATGGGCGGCTACGAGCTGATGGTCGCGAACGACGTATT
>Ga0207707_10005122_pt1 | contig 11491 bp, 9 predicted proteins | sample KBSC83BmetaG_FD_184336 | JGI IMG/M metagenome (GOLD analysis project Ga0207707, IMG submission 184336) | Corn rhizosphere microbial communities from Kellogg Biological Station, Michigan, USA - KBS C8-3B metaG (SPAdes) (version 2) | ecosystem: Host-associated > Plants > Roots > Rhizosphere ... | reverse complement strand
GCCTCTGGTCGGGAACGTTGTACTTGTTACTGTCAAAATTAACGATCAGTATGTTCAATGCATTAATAAGCTGTTCGGCCGTGAAAGGGTCTGGCAGATCTGCAAGCGCCTTGTAATAGCATTGCTCAGCCTTATCAAATTCACCGGGATGAAAGTTTACGCAGTCGTCGGTCGACTTGGCGACTATCGGCGTGCAGCCAGAAATCACCTTTTCCAGCTTATCGCCATCCTTTCCCTGAACGTGCACCGCGGGGCAGGTTATATTCGGGTGCACGATGGTGATCACGCGATCACCTGCCTGTAGGTTCCCGAGGAACGAAGAGCCGTCGGGCTTCGTCACGCCATGCGAGACATTGTCGATTTGAACGTCGCTTCCCGGCGGCGCTCCCTGCACGGTCACCTGAAACCCGATCGGCCTAAAAAAGACCAACCACACAAGCACGATCCCTATGATCATGATGAAAAACATCACAAACATGACCAAAAGCCCCCACAGCCAGCCCGGCACGCCCTTTTTCTTTTCTTCCTGAGCTTGCTGAGCCGCCTGTTCTGCCGGCGTCGGGGGTAGATTCTGATATTTCGCTCTTTCGGCTTCTGGCAGCGTGAAATACGGCGTCGTCTTTCCGTATCCTTCGTCATGGCCGGCAAAGTCATTCGGCTTACTGCCAAAATCGGCATTGGCCATATCAACGCGGGCTTCGGTCATACCCCATTCGGGCACCGCCGGTTTTTGCGAAGTTTGAGCTCCCGGATAAAACGTCTTATCAAAATCCTGTCCGCTGGTGTTTATCGGTTTGATGTTCGCGACGGTGCGGCCCCATTCCTCTGACGCCGGCTGTTTTGGATAGTTATAGTTTGTCTTATCCCAATCCGATACGGGCTCGGCCGTCTGCCCGGGCACATTTATGTTTGGCGTCGTTTTGGAAAAATCGTCAGGCGGCGGTGCAACCGGCCTTTTTTTATCGTCGCTCACGATTCAATGCAGCTCCTCTTGCTTAGGGGATTATGAGTGTAGCACAAATTAACGGTGACTGGGTTACTTTACGTTCGGAGGTTGAGCAAGCTTAGTCCTGACCGAGATCCCTTCGTCCGCTATGAGAAAAACCCTTCGAGCGTCAAAAGATGAGGTATCAAGCGGCGAATATGACAGTAAATATCTATTTCGACGAAGCTCATCGCAGATCGTTTTCGCCGCATCCTGAGCGTTCTCGAAATCAAAGATTGTGCCGCCGGTGCCCTCGGTAAGCTGCGTCAGAGCCTCGCCCGCCTTGGGGCCGTCTCGGCGATAGGCGCCGCCCGTTCGGTCCGGGAGTTTCAAGGCATAGACAGTAATATTGTCACCTTCAAGCTCATTCAAAAGTTTGTCGAACGGCGTCTTACTCCCTCGATCAAGGCCGTCGCCGATAACAACGATCGCCGTTTTGCGCGACGCAGGCATCAACGGAAGCAGCACATCATGCACGGTGGCGTTGATCGCGTCGAAGAGATAGGGATTCCCCTTTTTTCGGAATGTCGACAGTGAGGCTTCGATCTTTTTGGCGTCGTCCGTCCAGTCCTGAATGATCTCGGGCTTCTCGTCGTATGCGATGACGTATAGCTCATCGCCCTCAAAGATCTCATAGGCAAATTCCATCGTTGCCTTTTTCAATTTTTCGAGATCGGCCGGAAGCGTCTGCGAATTATCTACGAGCAGAACGATCCGCGAAGGCGATGGATCGTAGCTAAAGTTCTTTATCCTTTGCTCGATGCCGTTTTCGTAAAGATACAGGTTTTCAGGCTTGATCGGACCTGTCTTCTTGTCCGTCCGGACGGCCGTAACATTGATCACTTCGCTTTCAGTGTTCGCGGCCTGCGCATTATGCCGGGACTGAGCGGCCGCACCTCCGGCAATGACGATGGAAACGATCAACGCTGTAAGGTACCGCTGCATCGGCTTAATCAGATTTGCCGGCCGGCTCCGGCTTCTTGGAATCGCCTGCTTCTTTTGGCTTTGATGCAGAATCGGTCGATCCGGTTGAATCGTCCGACGAGGATTTTTCAGATTTTCCGCCGCTCTTGCCGGCGTAGTCGGTGACGTACCAACCGCCGCCCTTGAATTGGAATCCGGACAGCGACCACTGTTTCTCAAGGCGCCCGTGACATTTCTCACAGGTTGTTAGAGGCGGGTCAGAGACATTTTGGCGCTTTTCGACGTGGGCCCCGCACTGCTGACATTTGTATTCGTAGATCGGCATATCTTTAGCACGGGTGATGATCACCAGTTACTGGCTGTGTTTTCCTGTGCTTCGTGAAGTTGTTCGGCCAGGTATCTTTCCGCATCTATCGCAGCCATGCAGCCCGTCCCTGCAGCGGTTACGGCCTGTCTATAATATGAATCCTGTGCGTCGCCGCAGGCAAAGACGCCGGGAATATTGGTCTTCATTGTCCGGCCATCGGTTTTCAGGTACCCAACCGAGTCCATTTCCAACACGCCCTTGAAAAGCTCCGTATTCGGTTTGTGGCCGATGGCGACAAAAACACCCTTGGTCGGAAATTCGTACTCTTCGTTCTTAGCACTGTCAAAAAGCCGCACTGACTCGACCCCTGTCTCTTTTGAGCCAATGATCTCGCGGAGCTCGGTGTTCCAAAGCACGGCGATCTTCTCACTGGCAAGCACCCGCTCCTGCATGATCTTAGAAGCACGGAACTCGTCTCGCCTGTGGACGATGGTCACTTTCGAGGCAAATTTCGTTAGAAACAAGGCTTCTTCCATTGCCGTATCCCCGCCGCCGACGACAATGATCGGCTTCTCACGAAAGAAAAAGCCATCGCATGTAGCGCAGGCTGAAACCCCATTTCCGCCGAGCCCTTCGGGGACCGGAGCTTCGCCGGGCACGCCCAGCCATTTGGCGGACGCTCCGGTCGAGATGATCAGAGCGTCAGTCTTGATCAAGTGTGTGACGGCCTCGCTGTCGGCACTCTCTTTGCCGAATAGAACAAACGGACGGGCCGACAGATCAATCTTATCGACCCAAATATTGATGATCTCAGTGCCGAAACGCAGCGCCTGAGTCCGAAACTCGTCCATCAGGACCGGACCCATGATCCCGCTGGCGAAACCGGGATAATTTTCAACATCGGTTGTTATGGTAAGCTGGCCGCCAGGCTGCGGACCGTCGATCACGAGCGGTTCGAGCTGGGCCCGTCCGGCGTAAACGGCCGCGGTCAGACCGGCCGGCCCAGAACCAAGTATCACGACCTTCTTTTTGATCTCTTCAGGCATAAAGGGTTTATTTCAAACAGCTATCACTGTCGCAAAAGGGCACTGTTTCTTGAAATAACAGTATAGCCAGCAGGCGTCCTGTTAGTCTAATTTCCCGCCGCCGCCGATAACTGCAACCGATTTATTTTAATGCGTGTTCGTGTTAAACTCGTTTCGATTTTTCCGAGTTTGCAGCGTGCATTCGATTTCGATGCCGACCAACACCCAACCTCATTTTGAAGAAAAGCGCTTTGCTCTAAGAATGGCATTGCGCCTTCCCATCGTCGTCTCCGGCCGCTCGGAAGATGGTGCCGCGTGGAGCGAGCCGACCGAAACTGACGATATCTCGACACTCGGCGCCTTGTTTCAGCTCAACCAAAAGATCAGCGTCGGCGACGTGCTGTACATCCGCTCGCACCGGCCGGATGGCGTTCCGGTCGAGGCAAAGGCCCAGGTCATGCGAGTCTCGGCCGCAAACTACGGCACGCTGCGCGTCGGCGTGTCGATCACCGAATCAAAAGACAATTGGCTAAGGCTATTTGTCGCCTGGATCGCCGACGACAACGTCGTCGAAGGCGTTGACGAGTAGGCGTTTGGAGTTCAAGCTTTAGCTTGGTAAGTTTTGAGTTCAAGCTTTAGCTTGCCGCCTTATGTCAACATTTCAAACCATCACGCTCGAATATCGCGGCGCTGTTGCGGTTCTCACGATCGATCGACCGGATAAACTCAACGCCTTAAGCAGCGAGGTTCACAAGGAGGGCGTTGCGGCGCTCGATGAGCTTCGCAATGACGATTCGGTTCGCGTCGTCGTTATAACCGGCAGCGGTGAGAGATCTTTCATCGCCGGAGCCGACATCGCCGAATTTCAGGGCGAGACGCCGACGAGCCAACGGGATCGATTTCACGAGCGGACACTTTTCAATTCCATCGATACTTTTCCAAAGCCGGTCATAGCCATGATCAACGGCTTTTGTCTTGGCGGCGGCAATGAGCTGGCCTTGGCCTGCGATCTGCGGATCGCGAGCGAGAAGGCTCGATTTTCGCAGCCTGAGGTCAATCTCGGACTAATTCCCGGCGGCGGCGGCACACAGCGTCTGACGCGGCTGATCGGCGAAGGCCGTGCGATGGAAATAATGCTTACAGGCGAGATGATCGACGCCGACGCTGCGCTCAAGTATGGCCTCGTCAACCACGTACATGCCGCTGACGAGCTCGAGGCAAAGACGATGGAGTTGGCCAATAAGATCGCCGAAAAAGCACCGATCGCTTTACAGCTTGCTAAAGAAGCGGTCAAATTTGCTTCACGCTCAAACCTGGACGAGGGCCTCCGCCGGGAGATCGACCTCTTTGCACTCTGCTTCGCGACCGAGGATAAGACTGAGGGCGTTTCGGCTTTTCTCGAAAAGCGAAAGCCCGACTTTAAGGGCAAGTGAAACGACCGCAGTGGTACAGCCGAAGCGCTAACTTATTGAAACAATTGACTTTGCTCACTGTACCACAGTACCGGCGTGTACCAGACTGTACCAGTTCCAACCGTTCGTGACTGATACTTACATGATGACCAGTTCTTCGGTCGCTCTCTGAAAGTCCGTCAGCAGCATCGGGCCGTTTTTGGTGACCGCCACCATCTCACAATGTCTCAATCCGCCGTAATTGCGAATATAGATCGCGGGCTCGACGTTTAATACCATGCCGACTTCCAGCACGTCGGGTGACGCCGGATGAAGGCGCGGCGGGGCGTTGTGATCGATGGCGACAAAGCCGACCGCATGGCCGAGTCCGTGGACAAATTTGCTGCCAAATCCGCGCTCTTCCAGAACGCCTCTGGCAGCGCTGTCGACATTTTTTGCTTTTGCGCCCGGCCGGATCTCTTCCATCGCCGCTCGCGAGGCATCAAAAACAGCATCGTACATTTGTTGCCTTTTCCCATCGGGCTCGTCCATGCAATAGGTCCGCGTGATATCCGTCCAGAAACCATCCACGTAAGAGTTGCAATGTACCAAAACGAGGTCGCCCGATCGAAGTTTACGCTGCCTTGAACGTTGAAATGCGGCGGACGCCTCGAATGAATTCTTGCCGGACATGCAATATACAAAACCATCTGCCCGCGGAGCGCCTTCGACCTCCTGCCCCAGGACACTTAGTTTTGAGCGGAAACCTTGCGCAATTTTGGTTTCCGGGAGACCCGCGCATATTGTCGTCGCGCCATGCTGAAAAGCTTCGGAGCCGATCTCGCACGCGGTCTTTACCCGTTCGATCTCAGAACTGGTAAGCGTTGAGCGAAGTCGGGTCAAGACATCTCCGGCCGGCACGATTCCCGCTGCCGGCATCGCCGATCTGAGAAGACTGTTCATACTCGCGCCGTACAGATTCATGCCGACGTATGACACTGGTTCATTCACGGCGTGCTCCTCGAAGCCGATCTTACCTTTTCCGGATCCCAGCCTGGCGGCCAACTCCTTCAGAGGTTTTTCGATCGCCTCTTCGGTAGTTTTTAATTCGTCCAGACTCCCGACGGTAAATGTAACTATCTCGTCCGCCCGACCGGTTCGGGCAAGCTGTAATTCGTCCTCGGGCACTGCCAATCCCACAGAGCCGCTAGACGTGAAGACAGCAATCGAGACGCCGATGACCGGCCAATATCCCGATACCAGCAAAACGTTCATTGGCAGCGCACAGGCTATAGCGTCAAGACCGGCGTCCTTTAGTGCCTGAACATTTCGGTTGATCCTCTCTTCATCTAGCGCCATGTTGAAGCTTTCCGCAGCCACTTCGGCGACCCTTTCGAACCCTATGTCGTCGTCAGATCGATCAACGGAAGGTTTGTTTCCCCGTCCAAGCGGCGTTTGATCTCGGTCGATTCCGTCAGGAATATTTCGAGCGTCGGACGCACGACCGCCTCGATCAAATGACCGCCGTGTGCGGTAGAGTCGCGCTTTCCGATAACAATGTGGGCATGAACTTTCGGCTCGCCGTCATAAATGGCCACATTTCCGATGAGCGAGATCACCTCGACTTGCTCTTTGATCTCGGTCGGGATGTAATCTTTTCCTCCGAGGTCGAAAAATCCGATGGTAACCTCCCGACACGCGCCGACGCCAAAGAAACTTGCCCCTTGAAGCTGCGTGCGTTTAGCAAATTTGAGCAGCTCGCTTACGACCTCATCGCCGCTTTCAAAAACAAGCGCGCAAAGCTTCCCGCCGCTTTTATTTAACAATTTCGACTTCATCTGCTCTCACTGTCCGCACATCGTCAAGTGGATCACTTCCGCCAAATGGAGGGCCTTACGGCCGGTCGTTTGCAAGATCTGCTCGTGACAGCTAAAGCCGTCGGTAATGACCAACGCATCGGTCTCCAGAGCTCGAACGGCGGGAAGCAATACGCGCTCGCCGCATTTAATGGAAATATCGTAATGCTCGCGTTCAAATCCAAAGGCGCCCGCCATACCACAGCAGCCGGTCTCCGGCATTTGATAATCGACTCCCATCTTTTTGAGAATGGCTTCTTCACCGTCCATCTTAAATATCGATCTATGATGACAATGGCCGTGAACCAGCGCCTTTGTTGGCTTGCTCGGCAGCATGAGATCCGTTGCTTTTTCTTGTAAAAAATCGCCTAGAAGATAGACCTGGGCCGCCAGCCGCTTCGCATTTTCATCACGCGGAAAGAAATTGAGCAGCTCTTCCTTGAACACCGACGCGCAGCTTGGCTCAAGAACGACAACGGGCGTGCCCGCCTCGATGTCCTCTCTCAGCGTATCCAATATTTCAGTCAAAAGATCTCGCGCGTCATCAAGCAATCCCCAATCGTAGAGCGGCCGTCCGCAGCATAGATCTTGCTGCGGTACTTTTACTCCAAAGCCGGCGGTCTCGATAACTTCCGTCGCTGCCTGCGCAACGTGCGGATGAAAATAATTGTTAAAGGTATCCGGCCATAAGATCACAGTTTGCGTCTCGCCCTTTAACGGCGTTTCCGCGCGACCTGGGCTTTTGCCGTTGCTGCCGAAACGTGAACGATTTCTTTCCCTGTACCAACTCTTAAAGTTATATGGAGCGAATTTTGGAATAGTGCGGTTGGGATGCATGTCGGCGGCCCAACGGGCAATGCCGCGGAAAACGGGCGCATGAGAAAGAAAATTAGCGGCAGAGGGAGCTATCGAGGCAAGTCGCGCCCAGCGGTGGATTCGGCCCATCGTAATGGCCGAACGGGGGCGCCTCCTTTTTTCAAAGTAGTGCGAAAGGAATTCGGCTTTGTAGGTCGCCATATCGACCTGGACCGGGCATTCGCCTCGACAACCCTTGCAGGCGAGACACAGATCGAGAGCTTCCTTCACGGCTTCGCTTTGCCATCCATCATTGATCGTCTCGCCCCTAACCATTTCACCGAGAAGTCGCGCGCGTCCTCGAGTCGAGTGTTTTTCTTCCAGCGTGACCATATAGCTCGGGCACATCACGCCGCCGCCGTGCCGCCGACAAACGCCAGCCCCTACGCAGCGCTCGGTCGCCTGCGCAAAGTCATAGTTGTCGTCTTTAAACAAAAAGTGGGTTTCAGGTATCGGCGGGTGATAGTGCGTCCCGAGCCGCAGGTTTTCGTCGACCGCGTATGGGTCGATCAGTTTGCCGGGATTCATCTTCCAGTCCGGGTCCCATATTGATTTGAATTCGCGAAACGCCTCGATCATCTCGGCGTCAAACATCCTTGGCAGAAGCTCACCGCGCGCCTGTCCGTCGCCATGTTCGCCTGAGAGCGAGCCGCCGTAACCGACGACGAGATCGGAGGCCTCTCCAAGAAAAGATTTCCATTGCTTGATGCCGTCGGCCGTTTCGAGGTCGAAATTCAAGCGAGTGTGAACGCAGCCCTCGCCGAAATGACCATATAGAGCGCCGTAATAACCGTACTTGTCGAGCAGCTTTTGAAGGTCGCGCAGATATTTGCCGAGATTTTCCGGCGGAACGGACGAGTCTTCCCAGCCCTCGTGGTTATCCGGCTCACCCGGGATCTTTGCCGTCGCGCCGAGCCCTTCTTCCCGCAGATACCAGACAAGCTTTTCCTCCGCCGGATCGTCAAACAGCTTTGCAGGCGGACCGCCATTTTTTTTTAAGTGTTCGACCAGCTTCCCGGCATTCGCATCCGCCTCCTCTTTCGTATTGCCGCCAAATTCGACCAGCAGCCACGCCCGCCCTTCTGGCATCATCTCGAGATGCTGCGGATGCATGCCCTTCTTTTTCATGTCCTGAATAAACGTGTCATCCAACGCTTCAAGCGCGATCGGCTTGAACGGCCATGGGACCATCACGTTGTCCGCGGCGTGAAAAATATCGCTGTAACCGATCGCCAGCAGCGACCTGACCGGTGGGCTGGGAACAAGCTTAACGGTCGCTTCCAGCACCAGGACGCATGTACATTCCGAGCCGACCAGAGCACGGGCGATGTTGAAATTATTCTCGGGCAGAAGGGCCGGCAGATTGTAGCCAGAAACGCGTCGACGAATGTCGGGAAAATTTTTTCGAATGCCGTCCGCGTATTTGTCACGAAAGGCCCTTAGCCTCGAATACACTTCCGCACGTCGTCCGCCGGATGCGATCGTCATTTCGTATTCTTCATTAGAGGTTTCGCCGACGGTCATTCGCGTTCCGTCATAGAGCAAAATGTCCAGCACCTCGACATTTTCCGAGGTTTCGCCGGCCATTACCGAATGAACACCACAGGAGTTGTTGCCGATCATGCCGCCGAGCGTACATCGGCTGTGCGTGGCCGGATCGGGACCAAAGGTGAGGTTATTTTTTTCGGCCGCATTGCGAAGTGTGTCGAGTACGGTCCCGGGCTGCACGCGAGCTCTCTTATTGCTTGCATCCAGCACGACGACGCGGTTCATATATTTTGAGAAGTCGAAGAGAACGCCGTTGTTGACCGTCTGTCCCGGTATTCCGGTTCCGCCTCCGCGGGCATGAATCGGCGTACCAAACTTACTGCAGACCGCGACCGCCCTTTCAACGTCCTCCGCATCCTTCGGCAACACCACGCCGAGAGGGACCATTCGGTAATTTGACGCGTCCGACGCATACATTCCGCGATCGGCCGCCGAAAATCGCACTTCGCCCTTGACGCTTTCTTCGAGGTTCGCTAGTAGTTCGTCGACATCTATTGACAGCGACGCCGGAGTTCCGGTTTGCAAACGGTCGTTAAGGATGGTCGGCGGTGTTCTGGTTTGGATGTGGACGAGTCGACCTTCTGTTTTATCCATTCTTCCCTTGCTCACCGATCTGCGGAAACTTAAAACAAGTTTCCGTTTTGGTCATATTCCAGAGGCAGCACCTCTGTTTCGACGCCAAATTTTGCGTTTCCGTTTATTTCATCGAGAAGCGGTGCCGAGACCCACAGCTCGTCCAGATGCGACGTGTTCTTTATCCGGCACACCCGCGGATCTTCCGCAGATGCGAGCGAAGAATAGAGCGCGGCCTCAATCGCCTCTTTGTCCGACGGCAAAGCAAGCGGCAGTTGACCTTCACGTGAGTTCATCGCATCGGGCTCGGTTGCGGTGAACAAATTGACATAGGTCGTGTTCCAGTCAAATTCGTCGACAAAACGCGTTGTCGTAAAATCGGCGAGGCCGATGCCGAGGCCGTTTCCGAGACTCCCATGCGTCAGCGACAATACCACTATTCGCCTAAAATCCGGCTCGCGCGGTCCGCCGTTCATCCGCCAATTACCGATCACATTGAGGTCCATCCCCGTACCGGAGATATCCTTGCCAAGCTCGTCGACGATCAACAGATCGAGCTGGCGAAAAGGCAGGTCCGCGACATGCGGCTGAGCGACCTTTAACAGCCGCTCATCGGATCCTTTAAACTCTAGATATGTTGGCGGCACCACCTCGATCTCGACAGGTTGATGAAACGCGTTCTCAACTACGGCAACGCCGCAGAGGATCTTTGCCTTCGTCATCGTCAGCTCGGGAACCGCTCGTACGGAATCCCAGAGTCCGTGAGAGTGGGCTTCCTGAGCGCCGGCCTGTTTCCCGAGCCCGACCGTGATCATTTTGAGCAGACCGGACGCTATGCCCTCGCGATTTTCGGGATGCGTCTTGGTACGGCCGAGTACGATGATGCCGTCGGCCTCAGCGGCAATATCGTCGAGGTGCGCAATGGCGCCCGTACTGACCGTTCCTAGCGCGTGCGTTCTCATCGTCGCGCGGATCTCGGCGCCCAGCTCGGCCTCATTCACCCCAAGACGATGCAGGATCTCGATCTGGCCTCTCTCGACCGCGCCCCCGTGGCTGCCCATGGCCGGGATGATGAACGGCTCAGCATTCTTTTGTTTGACCGCATCAATAATGCCGCCAAGCAGCTCCGTGAAACCGCCCATACCGCGGCTGCCGGCCGTGATCGCGACTTTTGCTCCGGCATCGAGATCGTTCAAAAGGCCGGATGCGAGAGCTCTCCGGCAGACTTCGGTGCGAACATTTTCAATATGGTTAGATGAGAGGTTTTGTCGAACCCGCGCAAGCGGAGGCGCCGGCATTCCTGGAAACGGTATTGAGGATAAGTGCTGAGTCATGTCAGGTCCGGTCGATCTCACGTGCTCGAACCCACATAGCTTGAGACGGTGAGTTATGACCCTGGAAATTGCTAGATCAGCTCATTTATTTTGTCTCTAAAGATCGTAAGCGCGATCTTCCCTCCATGCGGCTGACCTTCGACCAGCGCCTCCGCAAAATTTTTCGCCTGCTTCAGCGTCACCTTCGGCGGCATCGGCGGCTCGAAAGGATCGACAAGAACTTCCACCACGCACGGCCGTCCTGACGCCATCGCTCTTTCGAGCGTGGGTCTGATCTCGTCAGGTCTTTCTACCGAAAACCCCAGACCACCGCATGCCTCGGCAAATTTTGCAAAATCTATCTCCTGCAGCTCACAGCCGTATTCGGGGTTGCCGAGAAAGACGATCTGCTCCCATTTGATCTGCCCGAGCGTATTATTTTTGATGATCACAACCAGTATCGGCAGGTTATATTTGACAGCCGTCGCAAACTCGCCCATTAGCATCGTAAACGCACCGTCCCCGACAAACGCGATGGACTTGCGCTCGGGAAAGGCCACTTGGGCGGCGATCGCGTACGGAAGTCCGGGAGCCATCGTTGCCAGCGTTCCCGAACAACTGAACTTTTGCTCGCCGCGGATCATAAAATGGCGCGCGATCCAGGATGTGTTAGTTCCCGAGTCACCGGAAATGATCGCATTGTCCGGCGCTATC
>Ga0207707_10005120_pt1 | contig 11492 bp, 10 predicted proteins | sample KBSC83BmetaG_FD_184336 | JGI IMG/M metagenome (GOLD analysis project Ga0207707, IMG submission 184336) | Corn rhizosphere microbial communities from Kellogg Biological Station, Michigan, USA - KBS C8-3B metaG (SPAdes) (version 2) | ecosystem: Host-associated > Plants > Roots > Rhizosphere ... | reverse complement strand
CGGCGTCGGGCTGAGGGTGGCGGAGACAGCCAGCAGTTCGTCGATGGTTGCCGGCTCGTACTGTTTTTCGGTGAACCCGTCACCCTGCGCGAGCGCCTTCACTTCGTACGCGCTGATGCGATCGACCAGCCGATCGAAATGCTCGCGAACGCGCGGTTCGGTCCGGCCGCCGTAGGGTGATTCCAGCAGGAGGTCGATCGCCTTGTCGAATTCGGTTTTCGCGGCCGTGACGTGGCCGAGGTCGAGTTCTTTCTGACCGGCCTCGAAATGACGTTCTGAATCGGCGATGAGCGTAAGAACGGGATCTTCGACCGGAGGAGGTGGCGAAACGATCGCCGGCGGCGCGGTCTCCGCGACCGGTACGGGTGCCGGCTCGGGCAGCGGCTTCTGTGCTGCGTGCTGAACTGCCGAACCGCACGCCAGGACGAGCGGCAGACAGGTCAGCGGGACGAATCGCGCCAAACGTCGCGACAGCATTATGGCCGAGGCATCCTACCATCCGAGGTACGGCAGGTCAACAGTAAGTCCAAGTGGCTCAGCAGGAAAGCAGGTAAAAACGTGCAGCGGGACGGGTCAAAACGTGCATCGGAAAGCAGGATTAACCGCGCCAGGGCGCGACGGTGAAGATGCGATGTTGTTCGCCGAGATCGCGAGCCGCGGGTGTCACGATCGCGCGTTCCGAGACGAGAAGCTGACGACCGGCTTTGAGGGCAAGACGCACGTCTTCTTCGCACACAAAATCGAGCGGCTGCGCCGGCGGAGCGTTCGCAGGGTTGCCGGGGGCCCGTTGACCGCCGTCGCTGGTTCCTGACTTGAACCCGCGTGCCCCAAGGAACTGGTCGATCTTCTGCATTAGCACGTCTGCGCGAACGCCAACCGGTTCGGCCGGGCGCGCCGGAACTGCCGGAAGGTTCGACGTGGATGTTCGTGCCCCGCGTTCGAATCGATTGGCGGCCGGGGAAATCTCGTAGGCGAGACGCTTGATATTCAGAAGGTGACGAGGAGAAATATTGTCTGACGTGATATTTCCGCCGTACCCGCCGCAGCCGAGCGTCATTGCCGGATCCAGCCCTGTGGTCAATCCGATGGACCCGTGCGTCGTTGGGGTGTTCACCACAATTCTGAATGCCGGCTTTTTCAAGCCGAACTCGAGAATCACCTGATCGTTCTGGGAGTGGATCGACATCGTATGACCCATTCCGCCGTAGCGCAGGATTTGCTTGCAACGCTCGCAGCCTTCACGCCAATCCTTCACGATATAAAACGACAGCACCGGACAGAGCTTCTCGATCGACAGCGGATAGTCGCGGCCGACGCCTTCGAGCGGCGCGAGCAGGACGCGTGTATCGGACGGCACAGTGATGCCACACTTTTCCGCGATGACCGTCGCTGCCTTTCCGACGAGCGCGGGGTTGGGCAGTCGCTGCGGTGAGACCAGGACACGAGCCACGGCGTCCATCTCGGCCTTCGACATGAAATATCCGCCCTGCGTCTGGAATTCGCGCTTGACGGCTTCAGCGATCGATTCGTCAACGACGACCGAGTTTTCTGACGAACAGAGGACGCCGTTATCGAACGTCTTGCCGGTGACCACATCACGGACGGCCTTCTTCACGTCAGCGGTGCGCTCGATGTAGGCGGGCGCGTTTCCGGGCCCCACCCCGTAGGCAGGCTTGCCGGCGCTGTACGCGGCGCGAACGAGCCCCATGCCGCCCGTAGCGAGAATCACGGCGACGTCACGATGCTTCATCAGCTCCTGAGTGCCTTCGAGCGTTACGGTGGTCATCCAGTTGATCGCACCTTGAGGTGCACCGGCGCGCCGGGCGGCTTCGTCCATCACCTCAGCCACCCGCGTGATGCACCTCACGGCGGCCGGATGGGGGCTCAGCACCACCGAACAGCGCGCCTTCAGCGAGATCAGGATTTTGTAGATCGCCGTGGACGTCGGATTCGTGGAGGGAACAATCGCCGCGACAACGCCAAAGGGTTCCGCGATTTCGATCACACGGCGATCGTCATGCCGCGCGATCACGCCGACCGTCTTCATCGGGCGGATGAAGTCATAAACCTTTTGCGCAGAGAAAAGGTTTTTCTGAACCTTGTCTTCGACAACGCCGTATCCTGTTTCTTCGACGGCGAGCCGCGCAAAGGCTTCCGCCTGAGGCACCGCGGCCGCAGCCATCGCGTCGACGATGGCATCGATCCGTTCCTGACTGAAGTCGGCAAGTTCGATCCACGCCTGCTTGGCACGGCGCGCGAGCGCACGTGCCTCGGCAATGGAGGCCAGATCGCGATCGGATTGTGAAGCGGCGGCTTCTGCCATTGATGGCCGAAATTACGTCGTGGTCGCTTTCGGAAGAATGCGCTCGACTTCGGTGTGTGGGCGAGGGATGACGTGCACGGAAACGAGCTCGCCCACCCGCCGCGCGGCGGCCGCACCTGCGTCAGTGGCCGCTTTGACGGCGCCGACATCACCTCGCACCATCACCGTGACGTACCCGGCGCCGATATACTCCTTACCCACCAGTAGCACGTTGGCGGCCTTCACCATCGCGTCGGCGGCTTCGACCGATCCGATCAATCCTTTTGTTTCCACCAACCCCAGCGCTTCCTGCGACACGCGGTCTCCTTTATTGCATACTGCTATTGCGCGTATTGCGCGAAACTGTAACACACCGATCGCCTCCGCACATTGCGGAGGCCTGGAAGATCCAGTACGATCCCAAGACCGCGTTCAATTCCGGACTTTGGTGGGGCGTTCTCGCTTCGCCGCAGGCCGCCTAGAGGAATACCGACGCATGAAAAGCCGCGATCCGCTCTGTTTGTCCGTTATCTGCCTAGCACTTGTGGCCGGCCTGGCCGTCGCGGGGTGCAGTAAGAAGAAGGACACGACGCCGCCGGTCGCGACACCGAGCCTGCAACTGAGCCACGATCGGGCGCCGGCGGGAAGTCCGCTGGAACTGACGTACAAATTTGTCGTCCCCAACGACGCACAGTTCGCCGAGGACTATCGCGTCTTCGTCCACGTCGTCGACACCGATGAAGAGCAGATGTGGACGGACGATCACAATCCTCCGGTGCCGACGTCGCAGTGGAAACCCGGCCAGACGATCGAGTACTCGCGCACGATTTTCGTCCCGGTCTTTCCCTATGTCGGTGATGCGACGATTCAGATGGGGTTGCACTCGACGAAGGACCAGAAGCGGTTGACGCTGGCCGGCGAGGATGTCGGTCAGCATGCGTATCGGGTTGCAAAGCTGCAGCTGCTGCCGCAGACCGACAACCTGTTTACGGTCTTCAAAGACGGCTGGAATCCAGCTGAAGCCGCGGCGCAGGATGCCTCGGTCGAATGGCAGTGGACCAAGAAACAGGCCACGCTGGCATTCAAGAACCCCAAGCGGGACGCGATTCTCTTCTTCGACGCCGACAGCCCGGAGCCGAAGCTGCACCCCGCACAGCACGTGCAGATCTCACTCGGCGGACAGGTTGTCGAGGACTACACACTCGAGCCAGACACGCGTGCGTTACGAAAGATCAAATTACCCGCCGCCTTGATGGGAAGTGCTGATTTGTCGGAATTGCAGATTACTGTTGACCCCACGTTTGTCCCGATGACCGTCACCAACGGCGCCAGCAAAGATCCCCGTGAATTGGGTATTCGCGTGTTCCACGCGTACGTGGATCCGCGATGACGGCACAAGGGTTCCTGGTTCTCACGGCGATGCTCGCACTGTCGGTCGTGCCGGCACGCGCCGAAATCGTCTTCTTCAATAACGGACGCAACATGTCGATCGAGTCGCATCGCGCGGACGGCGACACGGTCGTGATGCAGATGCGCGGTGGCGGCGAGATGACAATGGAGGCGTCGCTGATTGCGAGCATCGAGCCTGACGAGATTCCGCATCCGGCGCCGGCACCCGCCGCCGTGGAACCGGACGTTCCAGCACTGCCAGCCGTGCCGGCAGTCCGGATCGAACCGCCTCCCCGTCTCGACCGGATCATCGATAAGGTCGCCAGGGAGCAGGGGGTCGATGCCACTTTGGTAAAAGCCGTCATCCAGGTCGAATCCGGCTTCGAGCCGCGTGCCCGTTCATCGGCCGGCGCCGTCGGCTTGATGCAGGTCATGCCTCAAACTGCCAAGCAATACGGCGTGACGGGCCGGCGGTTGTACGATCCGCGGGCGAACATCGAAGCGGGCATCAAGCATCTCAAGTCGCTGATGGATCATTTGCCGCTCCACCTGGCACTCGCCGCGTACAACGCCGGGGAGGGAGCCGTTCAGCGGTTTCAGGGTGTGCCGCCCTACCCGGAAACGCAGAAGTACGTCTCGACCATCCTCGCACTGCTCGTCCAGTAATTTTCCGCTTCGACCGACAGACCGTTCGGTGGCGATCCGGGTCTAAGTGCTCAGGACCGTGGCAAGAGCTTGCTATAATTGAGGTTCACTAATGCCCACGCCTGCAATCTCTTGCGGCCGGACAGGAGCGGTCTGACCGGTGGAATTCCGCTGCCGCCTGGCTTCGGCGAGCGGGGAGGTCGTTGAGGGCGTTTACGTCGCCGAGACCGAAGCTCGGCTGCGCCATGAGCTGGAGGAGAAGGGGCTGTATGTTCTGTCGCTCCAGCAGAAGGGCGCACTCCGTGGGCTGTCGTTCCGACTCCCGTCCCGTTCCTCGATTTCGAGCCGGGAGTTCCTGATATTCAACCAGGAACTGGCGACGCTGTTGCGGGCGGGCATGCCGCTCGTGCAGTCGCTCGATCTGCTGAAGACGCGGATTCAGTCGCCGGTCTTTCGCAGCGTGCTGAATGACATCCATGAGCGCGTCCGGAGCGGCAGCGCGCTGTCGGACGCGTTCGCCGTGCACAGCGCTCTGTTTCCGAGCGTCTACACCGCCTCGCTGGTCGCGGGTGAGCGAAGCGGCAATCTCGATGCGGTGCTTCGGCGCTTCGTCGAGTATTCCAAGATCATCGCAACCGTCAGACGCAAGACGATGTCCGCGTTGATCTATCCGATCATTCTGGTTTCGCTGGCGACGGTTCTCGTCTCCGTGATCGTCCTGAAGGTCGTGCCGGCGTTTTCAGACTTTTACGAGTCGTTCAACGCACAACTGCCGCTGGTCACGCGCGTGATCGTCGGGATTTCCGACTTCGTCCTGACGTATTTCTGGTTGATGCTGATCGCGCTCGTGGCGGTCATCGCGACCGTGTATGCCTGGGCCAGACAGCCGGGCCAGAAAGTGCGGCTCGATCGCTGGCTCCTCGGCCTGCCGATGCTGGGCGAGGTCGCGCGCAAGTTTGCGACCTCGCAAATGGCGCGGACGTTATCGACGCTGCTCGGCGGCGGTCTGCCGCTCGTGAATGCGCTAGACATCGCGGCGCGGTCGGTGGGCAATCGCTTCATCGCCAGAGAGCTCGACGCGGTCAGCGCGCGCGTCCGCGAAGGATCGTCGTTTGCGGGTGCCCTCGAGGCGCGGCACGTTTTTCCCGATGTGGCCGTGAAGATGGCGGAAGTCGGGGAGTCGACCGGCGCGCTTCAGGACATGCTGAATACCGTCGCCGACTTTTACGACGAGGAAATCTCCACGAACATGGAACGGTTCGTCACGCTGATCGAGCCGATCCTGCTCGTCATCATGGGCATCGTGATCGCCGGGCTGTTGCTGGCGCTTTACATGCCGCTCTTTCAATTGGGCTCCGTGCTTCAGCAATAGGAACAAGGGGAATGGCCGACACCCATACACCTCCCGAGCTGCACGCCGAACCGCCGGAGCTTGGGGCGCAGGAGCGGATCGCCGAAATCGAGCAGGCCCGGCGCCTCGCCGAGCGATACCGCCTCGAATTCATCGATATGGACACGTTCCTGATCGATCAGGACCTGTTCCGATCGATTCCGGCGGAGCTCATGCTCCGCTACGGCTTCGTGCCGTACCGTCGAGACGGGAAAACGCTCTCCATCGTCGTGTCTGATCCGACCGAGCTGCCGATGATCGACGAGCTCGCGATTCTGCTCTCGACGCCGATCAAGGTGGCGGTCGGGTCGAAGTCGGCCATCGACTCGATTCTGAAGAAGAGCGAAAGCTCGCAGCGCGTGCTCGAGTCGGCGACTGAAAGCTTTCAGCTGCAGCTGCTCAAGGAAGACGAAGCCGGCGACGACAGCCTTACCGTCGAACGGTTGACCAGCGACATCAGTCCGGTCATCAAACTGGTCGATTCGACGATCTTTACCGCCATCCAGCGCCGCGCCAGCGACATCCACATTGAAACGGCCGATGATGCCGTGCACGTCAAGTACCGAATCGACGGCGTGCTGCAGGCGGCGATGCGTCCGATCGCGAAGCAGTTCCACAGCCCGATCATTTCGCGCATCAAGGTGATGGCCGAACTCGACATCGCCGAGAAGCGGGTGCCGCAGGACGGACGGTTCAAGTTGCGCATGTCCGGCAAGACCATCGACTTTCGTGTGTCGATCATGCCCAGCGTCCACGGCGAGGATGCCGTGATCCGAATTCTGGACAAGGAGTCGCTGAGCGAGCAGTTCACCGAACTGCGCCTCGACATCCTGGGGTTTCCGGAGCTGGAACTGAAGCGTTTTCGCAAATACATCGCCGAGCCCTACGGCATGGTGCTGGTCACGGGGCCCACCGGCAGCGGCAAGACGACGACGCTGTACGCGGCGTTGTCGGAAATCAAATCGTCGGAGGACAAGATCGTCACGATTGAGGATCCAGTCGAATACCAGCTGTACGGCATCACCCAGATTCCGATCAACGAGAAGAAAGGGCTCACGTTCGCGCGCGGGCTGCGATCGATCCTTCGCCACGATCCCGACAAAATCATGGTGGGGGAGATCCGCGACAACGAAACGGCGCAGATCGCCATCAATTCGGCCCTGACCGGGCACCTGGTATTCACGACCGTGCACGCGAATAACGTGCTGGACGTGCTCGGCCGATTCCTCAATATGGGGGTCGAGGCCTATCAGTTCGTGTCGGCGCTGAACTGCGTCCTCGCTCAGCGTCTCGTCCGCGTCATCTGCACTCACTGCAAGCGGCCGGCACGCGTCAGCCGCGCCCTGCTCGAGGAATCCGGGCTCGACCCGACGCTCGAACATTCGCACCGCTTTTATGAAGGGGTCGGCTGTATCGAATGCAATGGTACGGGCTATAAGGGGCGGCAGGCGATCTGCGAACTGCTCGATTTGACCGATCGCATCCGCGAGATGATTCTCGAAAAACGGCCGACCTCGGAAATCAAGAAAGTGGCGCGGGAAGAAGGCATGCGCTTTCTGCGTGAGTCCGCTGTGGAACGCGTGCTCGAAGGCGTAACCACCCTTCGCGAAATCAACAAGGTGACGTTCGTCGAATGAGCCGCTTTTCGAAATCTCTGCGGGACGCCACGCCGCCGGCGGTGGCAGTCGAATTGTCGGCGCACCACGTGGCGGCCGCAAGCGTCGAGCTGCGGAGCGGCAAGCGCGTGGTGCGCGCGCATGCCGTTGCGCCTCTCCCGGAAGGTGCGCTGGTCCCATCGTTGACGGCTGCCAACGTTCGTGAGCGGGACGCCGTGCTGGCGGCGCTCAAGCGAGTATTGGAACAGGTGGGCAATCCGCGCCGTATCGGTCTGGTGATCCCGGATCCGGTCGCGAAGGTCTCGCTCGTCAAGTTTCAGCAGGTGCCCTCCAAAGCCCAGGAACTCGACCAGCTGATTCGATGGCAGGTCCGAAAAGCGGCGCCGTTCGCCATCGAGGAAGCGCAGGTCAGCTTTGTCACAGGCGCCCAGGCATCCGACGGCCAGGAGTTCATCGTCTCGCTCGCCAAGCGAGACATCGTCGCCGAATATGAGGGCTTGTGCGCAGAGCACGGCGCGCACGCCGGCATCGTCGATCTCTCGACCTTCAACGTGATCAACGCGATCCTGGGCGGGTCCGGCGCTCCGTCAGGCGACTGGCTCCTGGTCAATGTGGCGCCCGATTGGGCGTCGATGGCGATCGTGCGTGCGCAGGAGCTGATGTTTTTCCGCAGCCGTGGTGCCGAGGGGGAAGGTACGCTTGCTGATCTCGTTCATCAAACCGCGATGTATTACGAGGACCGGCTGAGCGGCGCGGGATTCAGCCGTGTCATGCTCTGTGGCGCCTCTGCGGTAGGAGATGCTCAATCGCCGGACGGCGCGCTTCGGCGCAGCCTGGAAGAGCGCCTCGGGACGACGGTCAATCCTGTGGATCCTCGGAGCGCCGCCGCGCTCACCGATCGCATTGACGGATCGCCAGCGCTCATGGATGTCCTCGCGCCGCTCGTCGGAATGCTCGTCCGCGAAGGGGAAGCGGCATGATTCGCACGAACCTCGCCACCCGTCCGTTCTACAACGAGCGCCTCGTCAATCTCTGGTTGCTGCTGCTTGCTGTGATCGTAGGCGCGGCGACGGTCTTCAACATCACGCGGGTTCGGTCCGACTCCGGGAGCAACACGGAGCTCGCGTCTCAAGCGACTCAGAATATTGCCCGCACGAACGAGGCGCGTCGTACTGCCGCGGCGCTGCGGCAGAGCCTGGACGCCAAGCAGCTTGAAGCGATTTCCGCTGATGCCCGGGAAGCGAACAACCTCATCGATCGGCGAACGTTCTCCTGGACGGCGCTGTTCAACCGCTTCGAGGCGACGCTGCCCGACGACGTGCGCATCACCTCGGTGCAGCCGAAGGTCGATCGCGATCACAGGATCACGCTGGCGATTACTGTCGTTGCGAAGACCGTCGGCGACGTGGATCAGTTCATGAAGCGGCTCGATGAAACGGGCGCTTTCAAGGATCTGTACTCGACCGATGAACGGCCGAATGACGAAGGCCAGATCGAGTCGGCGCTGACGATGATCTATGTGCCGGAGGCACCGAAGTGACGCCGTTCTTCCGGCGAATCCTGCGCGAGAAGCGGGCCGTGCTGTTCCCGCTGACAATTGCGCTCGCGGCGAATGTGTTTGCCTATGTGTTGATAGTGCGCCCGCTGCAGCTGAAATCGGCCGGCGCGGCCGATCGGGCGAAGCAGACGGCGATCGCGCTCACCGCTGCGGAAAAGGATCTGGCTCAGGCCCGCTCCCTGGTCGGCGGAAAGTCGGAGGCCGATCAGGAGCTCGCCTCGTTCTATCAGAAAGTTCTCCCGGCCGATTTGACGACCGCGCGTCGGCTCACCTACGCGAGCCTGCCGGAGCTGGCCAAAAAGACCGGAATTCGCTACGAGGCCCGCACGGCATCCAATGAGGGGACTGAGAAGAACACCAAGCTTGGTCACATGAAGATCAGGATGGTGCTGCAGGGCGACTATCGCAACATCCGTCAGTTCATCTACGAGCTCGAAAGCGCGCCCGAATTCGTCATCATCGACGGCGTGACGATTACGGAACGCGCTGCCGGTGATCCGCAGACGCTCACCCTCAACATGTCGACGTACTTCGTGGACAAGGGCAACGACGATGCCCGCTGAGAAGTGGCGCCCGATCCTTCTGGCCGTTCTTGCTCTTGCGCTGGCCGTCGTGGTGTATGTCGAATGGCCGCAGCGCGCCGACGCGGTCAGAACCACGTCGACCGCTAAAGCAACCGGAGGGCGCACGCGGGCCGCCTCGGACGCGCTGACGGCGCCGGATGTGCACCTGAAGTCGCTGGAAGAAGAGCACACGAAGCCGGAGGATGTTCAGCGCGATTTATTCCGGTTCAAAACGAGGCCGGCGCCGCCGCCTCCCGCGCGGCCGTCCGTTGCAATTGCGCCGCCGCCGGTCGTGCCGAGCGGTCCGCCCCCGCCACCCGCACTCCCCCCAATCGCCTTGAAGTTCATCGGCGTGCTCGAAACTGCGAACACGCAGAAGATTGCAGTGCTGACTGACGGCCGCGGTGCTCCCTTGTACGGCAAGGAAGGCGACACCGTTCTCGGCCAATATAAGATTCTTCACATCGGCGTCGAGTCAATTGAAATGGCGTATCTGGACGGCCGCGGACGTCAGACGATCCGGCTGTCGGGATCATGAGACTGCACATGATGCATTTCAGAAAGCTCCCCCTGGCACTGCTGGCGCGCTCGAGGGCGATGTGAAGCGCCGTCTCTTCCACCTGGCCTTCATCGCCGCGGCGCTCGTGTTCGCCGGTGGCTGCGCAGCCAGTCAGGCGTTCCGCAACGGCAACGCGTCGATGAAGGCGGGCGACCTCGATCAAGCGGTCGCGTATTACAGAACCGCCTCGCTGGCGTCACCAGACAACGCGAATTACAAGATTGCTTTGCAGCGCGCGATGCTCGCAGCGTCGCGGGCCCACTTCGACAGGGCGCGCGACTTCGAAGAAAAAGGCCAGCTCGAGGCGGCGCGTGGTGAATATCAGCTCGCGTCGGAGTATGACCCGAGCAATCGCCAGGCCGCGGCCAGGGTCGCTGCCCTGGATCAGACCATTCGGGCGCGAATCGAAGCCCAGCGTCCGCGTCCGCCGATCGAGCAGTTACGCGAGCGGGCCCGCGCCGCGACCTCCGAACCGCTGCTGAGCCCTTCTTCGCGTGACCCGCTGCGGATGACGTTCAACAACATCAATATCCGCGACGTTCTGACCGCTCTCGGCGGTGCCGCTGGCATCACGATCATCTACGACCCACAGGTGCCCACGACGCCGGTGAGCGCGAACATCGACGGCTTGACGTTCGAACAGGCGATGCAGCAGATCATGACCGTCAACTCGCTCGCGTACAAGGTCCAGACCGAGCGGTCGATTCTGGTGTTCCCCGATACGGCGCAGAAGCATGCGCAGTATGACGAGCAGGTGCTGCAGACCTTTTATGTGTCGAACGCCGACGTGACCGAACTGACGCAGCTGCTCACCTCGCTGACGCGGCTGCCAACACTGCCGGTGCAGCCGACGATTCAGTTCAACAAGACGGCAAATACCATCACGGTCCGCGCGCCCGCTTCCATCGTCCAGATCATCGGCCGCATCATCGATCAGAACGACAAGGCGCGCGCCGAGATCATGTTCGACATCGAGATCCTCGAGGTCAATCGGACTCGTGCGAAGCAATTCGGCTTGAACCTTTCAGAGTACGCGATTGGCGGCATTCTGTCGCCGGAGGTTTCGCCCAACGGAACCCAGATCACGACTGGCGGAACGGGCAACGGGAACGGAACGACGACGAATACCGCCGGCAGATCGACACAGCCGAGCCAGGTCCTGCCGCCGCCGCCATTCAACGTGAACACGATCTCGCGCGGCTTCACGACGTCGGACTTCTATCTGGCCGTGCCGACGGCCATTGTGCGCTTTCTCGAGAGCGACACGCAGACCAAGCTGGTTGCCAAGCCGCAGATCCGAAGCGCGGAAGGGACCAAGACTTCCGTCGAACTCGGCGACGAAGTGCCGATCGTCACCACGAGCTACACGCCCATTGCCACCGGCGGCGCGGGTGTGAACCCGTTGAACTCGTTCCAGCTGAAGCCGGTCGGGATCAATATCGAGATCATGCCGGTCCGGGTAACGCTCTA
>Ga0207707_10005115_pt1 | contig 11497 bp, 6 predicted proteins | sample KBSC83BmetaG_FD_184336 | JGI IMG/M metagenome (GOLD analysis project Ga0207707, IMG submission 184336) | Corn rhizosphere microbial communities from Kellogg Biological Station, Michigan, USA - KBS C8-3B metaG (SPAdes) (version 2) | ecosystem: Host-associated > Plants > Roots > Rhizosphere ... | reverse complement strand
ATCCGTCAGCCCCACTACGTCGTGATCGATGCAGACCGTTTGGGGAAGTCCGGACCGCGCCGCGTAGATGCCCACGACTTCCCACCCACCGATGGTACCTTTCAAGAACTTATTGGAGCTTTTCTTAAAGAAAGGAAGCTCGTAGATATAGTTCAGTGTGAGCGCCTGGGGCTGGTCCTGATTCGCTAATGCCTTTTCCGCAGGCAGGTTGAACGCGTCCTGGGCGGGAGTGGCTTTGCCTTCGGTGTCGCGATTGATGGTGCTGGAAATGAGGCGGCTCCAGGTGTAGGCCACCTGAAACTCCAGGCCCGATGTGAATCGACGATTGGCGAAGAACTGGAACGAGTTGTAGCGCGTAGTGCCATCGCGGCCATTTACGTACAGCTGACTGTAGCCAAGGTAAGGTCGATAGAGATCGGGATTCAAGGTGCCTTCGTACGCACCAAGCAGATCCTGGTAGGGAATCTGGTTGATGTTCCGATTCCGGCCCTGATGAATCTGGTGGCTGCCCACGTAATTCATTTCGATGACGGTATCGCGAGCCGCCTGGTATTGCACACCAGCGCTGTATTGGTAACTGAGCGGATTGTTGTAAACCGGATCGAGCGATCCCAGCAGAGTCGGCGGCTGGGGCGTGTTGGCATTGAACGGCGCCAATTGGGAGAACGTCACGTTGTTCAACGTCGCGGTCCGGTCATTGGGGGGCAGTTGGCCGAGGGCGCTTGTCTGCGAGATTGCATCCCGCCCGTGGAACATCCCGGCGCCCATGCGGAACACAAATTTGCTAAGGGGCGACCAGGCGATTCCCCCGCGAGGCTCCCAATCATTCCAGTGGTTGCGTACCAGCGCGCGGCTGGGGATATTTGACGAATGCGGGGTCACGATACCGTTCAATGTGTCGCATTTTGCGGGATCCAGCAGGTCGCCCGGAAGAAAAGCGGCCTGCGAACATTTCGAGGGATCGTAGATGTTGGGGAAGAAATTGGCGATGTTATCGCGCGACGAATACACCTGGCCCAGGTACTGCCAGCGTATGCCGAGATCGAGCGTCAGATTGTGTTTGACCTTCCAGGTGTCCTGGACGTATAACGCGCCGTCGCTCCAGCGGTCATAAACCGGGTTTAGCGTCTGTTCCTCCTGATAGTTGGCCAAATTGCCCAGCAGCAGATCCTGGAAGCTACTGGCTGAAATAATGCCCGCTGTGTCATCCTCACCTCCGTTAGCCGGCTCGCGCTTGCGGCTGCGCCCGATAAAGGCGCCCATTTTCAGGTTATGCGACCCGAAGGTATAGGCAATGTCGTCTTTCCACTGAAGCAGGGCTTCGCGGTTAGTAAAAGGGGCGAAGTGTTGTACCGTGCCAAATCCATCTACGCCGTTGAAGCCGGGGAAAGAGCCGCTGGTCTGCGGGAAAAGCTCCGTGTACGTGAACCCGGCACGCGATGCTAGTGTTGCGTCGGATGATTTGCCGGTTTGGAAGTGAATGAAGTTGTTGGTATAGCCGAACTGGAAGTCGTTCACCATCCGCGGCGTGATCAGGTAAGTGAATTTGGCAACGGCATTCTTTGCAGTGAATCCCCAGTCGCTATTGACCGAGGGAAAGTTGTCATCACCCCATAACTGGGAATTAATGCCGCCCAAGCCCTGGTCCTCGCTCATTACCCGGACCATCAGCATGGCCTTCTCGCTGAAGTTGTGGTCCCAGCGGTACAACTGTACGTTGTCAATCGTTCCCGTGTTCTCGCTGGCGATGAAATTGAAACCCGCGGCGGCATAACTCGCGTTCGGCAGCGGATAACGATCCAGAATGGCCTTGGCGTTGGGGTCGATCTGCGACAGATTCACGTTAGCTTCGCCCTGGAGCGTCTGCTCCTGAGGATCAGCGGGCTGTACCGTGCAGGGCGCTGGCGTCGTGCTGCAGCCCGGATCGAGGATTCCGTTTCGCTGGCGAGAGGTTGGCACGTTGTCGGTGACTACGTTCCCGCGAACCGTCCGGCGGCCCTCATAAGACGCGAGGAAGAAATCCTTGGATTTATCTTTGTTGTATAGACCCGGAATCCAAAAGGGTCCGCCCAAGACATATCCGAAATTATTGAATCGCAATTCACTTTTGGGGCTGCCGGAGGAGTTCAAGAAGAAGTCGTTGGCGTCCAACTTATCGTTACGGAAGAATTCGTAGACGCTGCCGTGGAAATTCCGGGTGCCGGACTTGGTGACCACGTTAATCACACCGCCCGTGACCTGACCGAACTCCGCACTGAAATTGTTTCGCAGGACCTTGAATTCTTCGAGGGCGTCAAGCGGCGGCGTCACGACATTGCCCGCATTGGACCCAATATCCATATTGTTTTGGCCATCGATGAGCCACAAGTTAGAGTTGCTCTGGCTGCCGTTGATGGCCACGTTGGTGTCGCTACCCAAGCCCGTCTCACCGCTGACCCGCCCGTTCTCCGAGACAACCCCGGGTACCAGTTCCACGAGCTGGCTGAACACGCGCCCGTTCAGAGGCATGGCTTGAGTTTGTGCCGCGCCGATCAGGTTCGATACTTCGCCGGATTCGGTCTGTAGTTGGACAGCCTCGGCGGAGACTTCGACGGCCTCGGTGAGCGCGCCGATCTCCATACGAATCGCGAAATTCAGCTTATCGTTGACATCCAGCCGGATGCCGGTGGTTTCATACTTCTTGAAACCGGCGGCTTCAGCCCTTAACGTGTAATTGCCCACAGGCATGCCGTTCATGAAGAACACGCCCGTTGCCGTGGTTTGCGTGGTGCGCGTCGCGCCCGTGCCAGTGTTGACGGCTGTAATCGTCACGTTGGGAATGACGGAGCCGCTGGGATCTGAAACGGTGCCGGAAATGTTCCCGGTGGTCTCCTGAGCGAGCAGCGAGATTGCCGTCACGACTGTCAAAAAGCAAAATGAAACAAGGCGCATGGTTAGCTCTCCGTAAACTTTTGTGCCATCAGCGGGGCCGCGTTGTAACACGTGTTACTGACATGCCGGCAAAAGTCAAAACGTTTTCCTAAGCATGCGCAGTGCCATGCAGTTACTGCCGCTCTCGTACGTTCAAGCTGCTGAAACGGATAGTCGCTGCCATTGTGCTGGGAGGGCTTTCAACTGTTTTTCAGAGATGATATACCATTTCGCGTAGCGATAAGCTGGAAGCTTCGCTTACTCCGGTTCTGATAATCTGAAACGCTAATGAGCTGCATCGCTTTCGATCGTCGATTGTTTCTATTGTTTCTGATGACCGCCAGTACGCTGTTTCCGCAGTTTACCGGCCGCAATTACGGCCGGTCGATGGTTATCGCGCAACAGGGAATTGTGGCTACGAGCCACACTCTTGCATCGCAGGCAGGGGCGCAGATCCTGGCGCGAGGTGGATCCGCTGTTGACGCCGCGATTGCCGCGAATGCGGTTCTCGGGGTCATGGAACCCATGATGGATGGCATCGGCGGTGACCTGTTTGCGCTTTATTGGGAAGCGAAGACCGGAAAGCTGACGGGCATCAACGCTTCCGGGCCGGCGCCGCGCGGCCTCACGCCGGAATTCTTGGACAAGCAGGCAATTAAGAAAATGCCTCGCACGGGAATTCATAGTGTCACCGTGCCTGGCGCCGTCGACGGCTGGGCGAAGATGCATCAGCGCTTCGGGAAACTTCCGTGGAAAGATCTGTTCCAGCCGGCCATCCGATATTGCGAGCAGGGTTTTCCGGTGACAGAGATGCTACGAGAGGCTTGGGCAGTTCCGGAATGGATGAAAGTTTTGCAGGAGCAGCCGGAATCCGCGCACCTCTTCCTGCCAGGGGGTAACGCGCCTGCGATAGGCGATGTGTTTCGCAATCCGGATATGGCGCGCGCGCTGCGCGTCCTGGCTGAAAAGGGTGCGGACGCGTTCTACAAGGGTGAGATTGCGGCCGCAATGCTGAAAACGTCTCAGCGGCTTGGAGGCACGATGGCCGCTCGAGACCTGGCTTCGTTTTCGGCGGAGTGGGTGGCGCCCATTTCGATTGACTACCGCGGCTGGCGCGTGTATGAGCTTCCACCGAACAGCCAGGGCATTACCGCTCTCGAGATGCTGAACATCATGGAGACGCAGCCGGCGGCTCCCGAGGGTCCGTTTAGCGCACCGGAAATGCACCAGCGTATTGAAGCAATGAAACTGGCGTACTCGGATTTACCTGCATACGTTGCCGACCCGCGCTCCATCGATGTTCCCGTTGCCGAGTTACTCTCCGTTGAATACGCGCGAAAGCGTGCGGCGCTGATTGATCCGTCAAAGGCGAACTGCTCTGTTAAAGCAGGCCAGCCGATTGCCGGTCACACAACCTATCTGAGTGTCGTCGACCGGCATGGCAACATCACCAGTTGGATACAGAGCATCGCGGGAGTTTTCGGCTCCGGCGTTACCGTCGATGGCATGGGCTTTCTGCTCCACAATCGTGGCGCCGGGTTTTCGCTCGACCCCCACAGTCCCAACGCGCTCGCGGGAGGCAAGCGGCCGCGGCACACGATCATTCCGGCATTTATGGAGCGCGGCGATACGCACATCGGCTTCGGAATTCAGGGCGGCCCCAACCAACCGCTGGCGCACGCTCAGTTTGCGTCCAACGTGGTCGATTACGGCATGAATATTCAGCAGGCACTGGAATCACCGCGTTTTACGGCAAGCGGGGCTCCTGGCTGCGAGGTCAAGATCGAGTTTCGCATCCCGGCTCCGATACTGCAGCAGCTTTCCGAGCGGGGCCACCAAATCCAGATCCAGCGGGAGTACACACAAGCCATGGGCCGCGGCCAGGCGGTTCTGCACAATTCGAAGACCGGCGTGAACTACGCGGCATCGGATCCGCGGGCAGATGGGGAAGCTATTCCTGAACCGATCATTTGACGCGTACGGTCAATCGATGAATTTCACTTAGAATACAGACATCTATGGCATTACTCGAGCGGGTGCAAGCAGACATGGTGGCCGCCATGAAGGCCAAGGACGAGCCGCGGCTGAATGCGATTCGGATGATCAAGGCGGCGCTGCAGAAACAGCAAATCGATTCGATGAAGCCGCTCGACGACGCTGCGGAGCAGCTGATTCTGAAACAACTGGTCAAACAGCGCACCGACGCAGCGGAGATGTTTCGCAAAGGCGGGCGTCCCGAACAGGCGGAAAAGGAAGAAGCCGAACGCGTCCTGATCCAAAGCTATATGCCGGCCGAAGCGAGTGATGATGACGTCGCGCAGGCGATCGATGCCGCGCTGGCCGAAACCGGCACGACCTCGCTCAAACAAATGGGAGTGGTAATGAAGTCAGCGCAGGCCAAGCTCGCGGGCAAGCGCGTGGATGGCAAAGCGCTTAGCGACAAAGTGAGGGCGAGATTACAATGACGCCTCCCGATACGACTCCTCTACAGCGGCACCGTCCCTTCGTTCCCGAAAACATAGAGATGAAGGAGTTCACGCTCCGGGCTCTGCTTATCGGGCTGATCATGACCGTCATCCTGGGCGCAGCGAATGCGTACCTGGGTCTTCGTGCGGGTCAGACAATTGCCGCCACTTATCCTGCTGCCGTGATCGGTATGGCGGTGCTGCGCGCATTTCGCGGCTCCATCCTCGAAGAAAACATCGCCCGCACGGCGGGATCGATCGGCGAATCGGTCGCGGCGGGCGCGATCTTTACACTGCCGGCGTTTGTGCTCGCGCGCGTCTGGCCGTCGTTCGATCCAGCGACAGCGTATTGGAAATCTACCGTGCTCATGGTGACGGGCGGCGTGCTGGGCGTGCTGTTTGTGTCGCTGGTGCGGCGCGTGATGGTCGAGGACCCCTCACTGCCGTTTCCGGAATCGGTGGCGGCGAGCGAGATCCACAAAGCGGGCCAGCGGGGGGCGCAGGGCGCAAAATATTTGTTCTGGAACATGGGTTTCGGCGGGCTTGTCTACATGCTCAGCGCCTTGGGAATCTTCGCCACCGACCAGAATTTCTTTGTGCGCGTCGGCGCGCTCGGGCTAAGCAAGCTGCGGCTGGGGACTGCCGCGACGAGCCAGGCTGTGGGCGTGGGTGGCATCACGACGTATGCCGGACCGACGATTGCCCCGTCGTTCGTCGGTGTGGGATACATCATCGGACCGGAGCTGGCATCGCTGAATTTTTCAGGAAGCGTGCTGGCCTGGGGCTTATTGATCCCGCTGCTGATTTACTTCATGGGTCCCCAGTTGCAGGCGTTTCTGCCGGCGGGGGCCGAACAGGAACTGGCCTGGGGCGGGCTGGCGGCCGCAGTTTGGAGATTCATCGTGCGGCCCATTGCAGTAGGTGGGATGCTCTTCGGCTCCGTCTACACGCTGTTCCGTATGCGCGGCGCGCTGATCGGCGGTCTGGCGCGCGCGTTCAAAGATCGGGCCGGCGCTAATTTCGAAGGCGTCGCAAGGACCGAACGCTACATGAGTTCGAAGGTAGTGCTTTTGCTTATCGGCGTGGTGTTCCTGGGCATGATCGCGCTATACACATATTTTTCAGGCATGGTGGTTGCCGGAATCGTCGCGGCGGTGGTGATGCTGATCGTCGGCTTCTTTTTTGCAACCGTTTCGGGCTACCTGGTAGGAGTGATCGGCTCATCCAACAATCCGATTTCGGGTCTGACGCTTTCCACCATCATAGTGGCCGCGCTGCTGATGGTGGCGCTGGGAGTATCGGGCAGCGGCGGAGTAGTGGCGGTGCTCGGTGTAGCGGCGGTGGTGTGCGTGTCGTCGGCCGTAGCGGGCGAGCTGCTACAGGATTTTAAAGTCGGTTATATTTTGGGCGGCACGCCACGCTCGATTCAGATTGTTGAGTTGATCGCGGTAATCTGCGCCAGCCTGGTGATGTACTTTCCGCTCATGGTGCTCGACAAGGGGCTGGGCGGGTTTGGTAGCGCTAAATTGCCGGCGCCGCAAGCGGGCCTCATGGCATATCTTGCGCAAGGAATTGTGGGCGGTGAAATGGCCTGGCCGCTGGTCATCGTCGGTATCCTGATGGGATTCGCGCTGGTGCTCGTGCGGGTGAAGAGCCCGATGCTCGTCGCAATCGGGATGTATCTGCCACTGGGCACGACGTTCGCTATCTTCATCGGAGGCCTGATCCGGTGGCTGACCGATTCAATCAGCCGGCGGCGCGGCCATAATGCAGCGCAACGGGCGCGCGTGGAGAATGTCGGCATCCTGGCGGCGTCGGGGCTAATTGCGGGTGAAGCGCTGCTGGGCCTGGTGACTGCGACGTTTAATTTCTTCGATAAGCCGCTGCCCCAACTTTTCGCGAATCCTTCTTACTGGGTCGGCCTGGGGGTGATGGCGCTCATCGCATTTGTACTGGTGAGGTATCCGCTGGGAAGTGCGGGAAGTCCTGACGAACCGGCGCCGCCGCAAGCCATGATGTGATTGTCGAAATGGCTACCGAAGGTAGCTCGCGTAATGCCACTCGCGGTGGCCTTTCGGCGAGAGGATGCCGATATGGGTACTGCGGTCTCCCAATCCGAGCGAGAGTTGGAGCCATTGCTCGGTGCGCGCCAGACTGTGCAGCCACTGCTCGGCGCGCCGCCGGCTTTGCGAGGATAAATAGTCCAGGTCAATACTAAATGCGCCCAGATGGTCGCCTCGTTCGGCGCCGCCGACCTTAGGATCGCGGTTGTAAGCCGGAGGCCGCCACCAGTTTCGGATGGAAACAGGCTCTCCGACTTGGCGCTCGATGCCTTGCGCGAGCAGGGCCAGCGCCACGCCGCGCGGCCACCAGGATTGCGGTGGAAGAAACGACGTGAATCCGAATTTAGCCGCAACTTCAGGGTGATTCGGGTGTGTGAGTTCTGCAGCGTTGAAAGCTCGAACACCTGAAGCAGCGAGATACCGTTCGAAGCCGTCAAGATTATTCGTGAATTGAGCCGGATCTACAATGTGCCCCCCGAAGTGCTGGATGGCGCGGCTGAAAAGCCCGGGTTCCGGGTTACCAAGCTGACTGCCGGGAGTGGATGAAAACGCACTCACAGCCGTAAGCACAAATAAACACAGGATGGCCTTCAAGGAGGTCATGTTTAAGGAATATTCAGTAAGGTCTTCATTATAACAGATGCCCGCGCAAGCCCTGGGGTTGCAGCCTTTTTAGAAGGCGAGATCAGCCGCGCGCGCCATTGGCGCGGGAATCGAGCGATTGCCGCACCTTTAACAGCAGCGCGTCCGGAGTGAACGGTTTATGCAGAAAGGCGCGCACCTCTTGGCCGGGCGGGCCCGCCGGGTTATCCGGATAACCGGACATGTAGAGAATTCCCATGCGCGCGTCCTTCCCGGCCAGGCGTTCCGCGAGCTCAAAGCCGTTCATGTGAGGCATCACTACGTCGGTCAGGAGAAGATCCACGCCGCCGGCATGCTTCTCGTACGCGGTCAGGCCGGCGGCTCCATCCGACGCCTCAATCACGGTATAACCGTTCGACTGCAGGACCGCTGAGCAGAGTTTCCGGACGCCATCCTCGTCGTCCACAAGCAGAATCGTCTCCGAGCCCTGGCCTGCGCGAGGCGGCCTGCCGCGATGCACGCCCTCGACAGATTCCCTGGTTCTCGGCAGATAAACTTCGAAGATCGTGCCGCAGTTTAGCTCACTGTAAACGGTGATGTGACCCTTGTTCTGTTTGACGATGCCGTACACGATCGACAAGCCCAGTCCGGTAGCCTTTCCCTGGCTCTTGGTCGTGAAGAACGGCTCGAAGAGGCGTGACCTGGTTTCCGCGTCCATACCGGAGCCGGTGTCGCTCACAGCCATCATGACGTACGAGCCCGGATCGACTCCCACGCGCCGGCTGTTATCGCCTTCCTCAACATCGATGTTGGCCGTCTCTACGACGAACTTGCCTCCCTTCGGCATGGCATCGCGCGAATTCATCCCGAGGTTGACGATGATCTGCTCGATCTGTCCCGGATCACATTTGATGCGACCGAGTCCTGGTCCGGGAAGGAAAACGACTTCGATGCTCGATCCAAGCAGGCGGCGAATCATCGTATCCATGTTCGCGATTACGGAATTCACGTCGAGGAGCTTCGGTTGCACTACCTGGCCGCGGCTGAACGACAGCAGTTGCCGTGTAACGCCTGCAGCGCGCTCGGCAGCTACTTGGATTTCGTCGGCAAAACGCCGCATCGGGTTGCCGGGAAGGAGTTCGCTCCGCAGCAGTTCGCTATATCCGGTAATGATGGTCAACAGGTTGTTGAAGTCTCCCGCAACCCCGCCCGCGAGCCGGCCGATTGCCTCCATTTTCTGCGAATGGCTGGCCTGGTCCATCATTTGGCGGGTGCGCGATATGTCGCGAAACAGCATCACCGCGCCGCGCAGCCTGCCATCCGGATCGCGAATGGGCGATGCGCTTTCTTCAATTGGCAAGTCCGATCCTTCGCGCGGAGTGATCATCACATCATTGCGAAGCGCGATGACTTTGCCCTCCATCATGCACTTTTTGAGTGGATCGTCCACCGGCTCGCGTGTCTTTTCATGAAACAGCCGGAGAATGTCCCCGGATGGCTTGCCGATTGCCGCTGCAGCGCTCCAGCCCGTTATTTCCTCTGCTGCCGCATTCATGAAGCAAATGATTCCGTGGTGATCGGTCGCGACGATCGCCCCGCCTACACCAGATAACAGCGCTGTCACGAAGCGTGACTCGGATCGCTTGCGGTCCACCAGATAAACGATCGCCCCCGAAACAATGGCAAACACAATCAGGCGCCCGGCCTCGGTCGCTGGGCCGACAACCAGCGAGGATACTGGCGCGGAGAGGAGAAAATGGGCCATGAGGAGTGAAATCGCGGTTGCCAGTAATCCCGGACCCAGGCCGTAAAGCCAGGCGATTACGAAGACGGCAACTGTGAACGTCAGCAGGAAACTCGGACCGATGGCTCCCCGCAACAGCAATGACAGAACCAGGGCGAGAGCCGGAAGGGCGATAGCGGAAATATAACGGAACACAGGGGATTGCGAGCGGATCATTCAGATCCCGATGTCAAAATATTACTATACAGCCTGGCGCGAAAAGCTCCGAACTCGTGCGGATTCGTACAACGGAACCTCTCCCGGCGGGCGCGTCTTCCAGCGGCGATGCATCCAGAGCCACTGGTCGGGATGCTCGCGGATCACTCGCTCGAGCACAGCATGGAGTCGAGCGGTATCTGCATCCGCGTCACCCGTAATATCAACTGGCGGATAAAAGTGCAGTACGAATTTCTTCTCCTGTTCCGACCAAAGCGCAAAGCCGGGAATCACCGCCGCACCGGAGTGGGCCGCAATTTTGGCGAAGCTCGTTCCGGTACACGCGGGAATGCCAAAAAAATCTACGAACACGCCGGCATCGAGAGATGAATTTTGATCGATCAGAATCCCTACGGCTTCATTGGCTGCGAGCGCTCGCAGAATTCCACGGGCGAAGTCCTTCTTTTCAATCAGCCGATTTCCCGACAGGCTGCGCAATTCGGTGACCAGCGCGTCAATATAGCGGTTATCGAGCGGCCGTACAACAACGTGCATGGGAGCGGCTAGCAGAGCATGCGCGAAAGCGCTCAACTCCCAGTTCCCAAGGTGCGCGGTGGCGAAAAGCACGCCCTTGCCACGCAGCCGCGCATTTTCAAAATGCTCGAAGCCCTCATAACGGATCCAGCGTCCGATGCTGCTCCGGTTCATGCGTGGAAACCGGGAAAAGCTCACGAGCAGGCGCGCAATCGCGCGGAATCCGCCGTCTGTAATCCGGACGTGCTCGTCTTTGTGAACATTGGGCAAGGCCATGGCCAGATTTCGCATGGCGACACGCCGCAGCCGCGGAAGCGCCAGGTCGAGAAAGCGCACGTATCCCCGCGCCAGCCGGTGTGAAAATGACAGCGGAGTATACGCAAGCGACTTCAGAATTAGAAGGGCGAGCCCGTACTCGAGACCGTCGCGCAGTCGTGAACGATGGCGCATGACTCCGTCATTCTATCCATCCGCCGCCCAGAACCAAATCGCCGTCATAAAAAACCGCGCCTTGGCCCGGAGTGACGGCGCGCTGCGGCTCGTCAAATTGAACGTCCACGCGGTTCGCCTCGGCGGTGGGGTAAAGGGTGGCAGACGCGGCTTCATGCCTGTTGCGGATCTTCACTTGTGCGCGTGCCGGCGCCGCCAGCTCGGGCCATGAAATCCAGTTGACATTCTTCGCCGTTAGTTTGGCGCGAAATAACTGCGTGCCCGTGCCGACGGTGACGCGCTGCGTCGCGACATCGGTTGCAATCACATAGAGCGGCTCGCCTGTCGCGATTCCAAGGCCTCGTCTCTGCCCGACGGTGAAGTGGTGGACGCCGGCGTGCTCACCGAGGGTGCGGCCTTCAGCGGTGACGATCTCACCGCGCTGCTCCTCTAACTCACGTCCTTTCGAGTGCAAATAAGCATCCATGAAAGCGGCGTAATCGCCGTTCGGTACGAAGCAGATTTCGTAGCTTTCGTCCTTTTCGGCGACAGCGAGCTGCATGTCGCGCGCGAGA
>Ga0207707_10005111_pt1 | contig 11501 bp, 7 predicted proteins | sample KBSC83BmetaG_FD_184336 | JGI IMG/M metagenome (GOLD analysis project Ga0207707, IMG submission 184336) | Corn rhizosphere microbial communities from Kellogg Biological Station, Michigan, USA - KBS C8-3B metaG (SPAdes) (version 2) | ecosystem: Host-associated > Plants > Roots > Rhizosphere ... | reverse complement strand
CGCAGGAGGAGGCTCGGACCGAACGACTCGCCGGCGGTGAAACCCTTCGACGGCAGCACGAGGATGGCGGTGAACGCCGACACCATGCCGGCCAGCGCCCACGCCAGCGACGACATGCGCCCGGCGAAGATGCCCGCCATGCGCGCCGCCTCCGGGTTGGCCGACGCGGCGCGGATGCCGAGGCCGAAGCGGCTGCGGCGGAGGAACACGGCGAGCGCGATCACCACTAGCGGCCCGAACACGAGCATGCCCATGTACGCCTGGGTGAGCCGGAGGGCGCCCAGGTTGAACTCGGGCAGGCCGGGCGGGCTCGGGTACTTGAAGCCGGCGGACGCCGTGGGGTTGAACGCGAGGGAGAAGAAGACGAGGAACTGACCCACGCCGAGCGTCGCGACGATCGACATGATGCGCGGCGCGTTGCGCAGGCGGCGCACGACCGCCACCTCGGCGATGGCGGCGATGCCACCGGCGGCGCCGAAGGCGATCGGGAGTGCCAGGTAGTAGGGAACGTGCCACTTGATGACGGCCGTGCCGAACACGGCCGCCCCGAATGCGCCGACTTCGCCGTGGGCGAAGTTGATGATGCGGTTGGTGCGGTAGACGAGCACCAGGCCGACGGCGAGCAGGCCGTAGGTCATCCCGACGATGGCGCCCAGCACGATGACCGGCAGCGGCAGCGAGAACCCGAAGGGCTGAATGGCGAAGATCGGCGTCACTTCTTGCGCCCGCCTGCCTTCTTGGGGCCTGACGTGGAGGCACCGGCACCCTCGAGGAACACGGCTCGGAGGAGGTCGTCGCGACTCAGCAGCTCCTGGGCCGGACCGTCGAAGCGGATCTCGCCCTTCTCCATGAAGTAGGCGTGATCCACCAGGTTGAGCGCGATGTTGACCGACTGCTCGACCAGCACGACAGCCGTGCCGTCGGCGTTGATCTGGCGCACCATCTCGAGCAGTTGGGCCACGATCACCGGTGCCAGGCCGAGCGACAGCTCGTCGATCAGCAGCAGCTGCGGGCGCAGGATCAGGCCCTTGCTCAGCCCCAGCATCTGCTGCTCACCGCCCGACAGGGTGCTGGCGTTCTGGTTGCGCCGCTCGGCCAGGCGGGGGAACGCTTCGAGGCAGCGGTCGATGGCGCTGTCGACGGCCTTGGTGTCGCGGCCGAGTGTGTAGCCGAAGCTGCGCAGGTTCTCGACGACCGTCATGGGGCCGAAGACGGCGCGCCCGCCCGGGATCTGGGTGACGCCGAGGCGCAGCCGCCGCTCGGCGTCGAGGTACGTGATGTCGGTGCCGCGGAAGCGGACGCTGCCGCGCGACGGCAGGCCGATGCCGGAGATCACCTTCAGCAGCGTCGACTTGCCGGCGCCGTTCACGCCGAGCAGGGCGACCATCTCGCCGTCGTCGACGGTGAAGTTGCAGTCGAACAGCACCTGCAGCTGCCCGTAGGAGAAGTCGATGTTGCGGCACGCCAGCATCGGCAGCCGGCCGCCTTCGCTGGTGACGCGGCGGATCTCCTCGTCCTCGATCACCTCGTCGATCATGCGATCGAGGTCCTTGGACACGAGCGAACCGGTCGTGCTGAGGATGATCGCGGCCACGACGCCCGGGATCATGAGCGACACCATCGTTCCGCCGATTCCGAACCGGCGGTCGATGCCCGACAGGAAGAGGGCGCCGATGATGCCGCCCACGCCGCCGAGAAAGATGCCGCCGAGGGCGGCGGTGTGGGGGCGCATGTGCGACGGCACCACCGACAGCTGCGCTGACTGCAGCGCCGGGTTGACGATGGCGATGAAGGCCTGCGAGCCCGCGAACGCCACGACCATCCCCCAGAACCACGGTGACAGGCCGCCGAGGCCGATCAGCACGACCGCGCCGATGAGCATCAGACCCGCCGTCCGCAACACCCGGCCCGGGTTCTGGCGGAAGGCCGCTTCACCGGATCGCCCGAACAGCAGCAGGGCGGCAATCTGCACCGTCGCCGTGCCGGCGAGGAAGATCCCGCGCGAGCCCGGGCCCAGGCCCCACCGCTCGTCGAGGAAGAAGAAGAGGAACGTCTGGTAGGGGATGAGGAGGATCCCGAACACGGCGTAGACGAGCATGAGCCGGCGGATGGTCGGGATCATGAACACGCGGCGCACGATCTCGAAGAACCGCAGCTCCACGTCGGCGTGGGTGATCGCCTCGCCGCCCATGCCCTCGCCGTGGTGCTCGCGCACGGCCGCCCGGATCTGGTCGGTGTCCCACTTGCCGAACCCGGGATCTCGTAGCCGCAGGGCGAACAGGGCGGCGAGCATCGAGACGCTCCCCATCGTCACGAACACGCCGCGCCATGTCAGCGCGACGACGGCGGCGAGGAATGCGACGAGCAGAGGCGACACGACCTGCCCGAAGGCGGCGAAGCCGTAGTAGCCGCTCAGCACGCGGACGCGGGCTTCGGACGGATACGAGTCGAGCAGGAACGGCGCGTGGAGCGCCTGGACGCTGCCCGTACTCAGCCCGTCGGCGACCAGTACCAGCACCAACCCCCACACGGTGAGGACGAAGCCGGTGCCGAGCGCGAACAGGCTCCACACGATGCCGGTGACGACGCACAACATCGCCCGGCGGGCCCGGCTCTGGGCCAGTGCCGCCATCGGCAGCGGCGCCACCGCGACCGACAGCGTCTTGAGGGCGATGACCCCGCCGATGATGCCTTTGCCCACGCCGAGCGCCCGGCTGATCTCGGGGGTGAGCACGGCGAAGGCGTAGGTCTGGAAGAGGTCGACGACGCCCAGCAGGCCGATGGCGCCGAGGGGGTAGAGACCGAGCCCGTACTTGGCGAGCGTCTGGCGAAGCGGCGGCGGCCTGTCGGTGTCGCCCGTCACCCCGAGGGCGCGGCGAGCCTGCTCGCGCACCTCGTCGCGCGACTGCTCGACCTCGTCGACCAACGCCTCTTCGGCGCGCACCTGGGCCAGGTGGTCGAGCTCCTCGGTCTTGCCCTTGCCGCGGGTGCGCGTCGCCATTACTTCTTCTCGCCCTTCACCTTGAACAGCACCGACCACGCCCCTTCACCGACGCGCTTCCCGTCGGGGCCGAGCAGGACGACGGTGACCTCGTGCTGGCGCGTCGAGCTGCCGATGAGCCGGTTCACCTGCTCGACGCGGAACGACCTCTCGGTCGTCTGGTACACGCTGTGCTGGGCCAGGAAGTCGGGTTGGGTGCAGAGGGCCGCGCCGGTTCCCTTGCAGCTGCGGTCGCCGCGGAACGGCCACGCCAGCGGACGGCCCGACGGCTGCGGGGCGCGGTCGACGAACACGCCGAACGAGCCCTCGCCGTCGCCGACGGCGAAGTCCTTGACCGTCCACTCGATCGTGAGCGGAAGGGTGATCGTCTTGCGGTCGTCGGGATGCACGATGTCGAGCCGCTTGTCCTGCGCGAACGACAGCCCGCTCACCCCGCAGCCGGTCAGCGTCAGCAGGGTGGCGGCCACGAGCGCGAGGGGAGTGAAGCGTCCGCGGGGCACCAGACCGCTAAGTATGGCCATGGCTACGGCACGGGGGCGGCCGGCCCCGAGTAGCGGAAGCACGAACAGGACGAGACCCAGGCCCACGGCCGGTACTCGGCGGGGGCGTCCCGCCGGGAGGCGGAGAAGCCGGTGCGGCCGTTCAGTGTCGACACACTCCCGTACCCGGTGCCGAGGGCCGAGATGGCGCCCACGACGGCGGGACCACTGGCGTTGCCGTGGGTGGCGGTGAGCGCCGCCTCGTAGAGGAACACGGCATCGCACGACGTGTAGATGCTGACGAAGTCGTTGTACTGCGAGGGCACGATGCCTGCCGGCTTGAGCAGCGACAGGCACCGCTGCTGGCCCGGCGTCAACGGGGGCTGGTTGGCGGCGTCGACGTCGACGGGCGGGAACCAGCCGAAGCCGTACATGTTGGCGGCCTGGTCAGCCGGGATGTTGGCCTCGAGCGCGGCGCCGCCCGAGGCCGACGTGAGCAGGTAGCGGGGGTGCCAGCCCTGGCTTTCTGCGCTGGCGGAGAAGACGACGACCGGCACGCCTTCGGCGACGACGGTGTCGACTCCTTTGGACCGGAACGCGAGCACCGCGCCCTGGATCTGGTTGGCGACGGGGCCGATGTCGGTGGCGCCCGCCGTGCAACTCATGGTGGCGGTGGCGACGACGTTGATGCCGGCACTGCGGATATAGGGCTGCGTCGAGCGCTTGTCGGCGCGCACCTCGGGTGCGCAGTCGTCGAGCAGAAGCCCGACCTTGTTGGCCTTGGTCAGTAGGCCGTGGTCGACGGCTCCCTTGAGCTGCAGCACGTAGCGGCGGTCGTCGGTGAGGTGCGACGTGCCCACGAGCAGCGGGTACTGCTCGAACGTGGCGACGTCGCCGACGGCGTAGCCGCCGTCGAGGTGGGGCACCCCGGCCTTGGCCAGGCACCCCTCGAGGGACTCGAACAGGCCGAACGCGTAGCCGAGCACCGCCGCCACGTGGTGGTCCTGGGTGAAGTTCTGGCACGCGGCGGCGAAGTCGGTGTCCCAGCTGGCGCTCGCCGTGTCGGTGTCGGAGATCACCGGCACCAGCTGGTGCCCGGCGATGCCGCCCTTGGCGTTCATGGCCTTGATGAGCGCCTCGAAGATCTGCCGCGGCGGGTACGACTCGCCCGTGTTGAGACCGAACGCACTGGCGTTGCCGGTCTTGGTGTTGAGGAAGCCGACCTCGAGGGGACCGGTCTTGGTGGCCGCGGTCGCGCCTTTGCTGCCGGCGGCCGAACTCGACGCCGAGCTCCGGGTCGCGCCGGACGCGCCCGTCCCGCCTTTGACAGCCGCGCCGGACGTACCCGGGAGCGCGTTCGAGTCCGCGCTCGTCGCGCCGCTCAGCTCGTCGCCGCCGGCCGTCGACAGCGCGTCGCCGGTGCGCCCGTTTGCCAAGGCGACGCCATTGCGTTGCTGCACGGTGCTGCCGCACGCCGCGAGCAGGGCGCAGGCGACTACCAGGGCGAGGACGGTGCGGGCCGACATCACGCGCCCGCCCGCTGGCTGGCGGCGCGGGCCCGGGCCTCGGCCAGGCCGGCCACCACCTCGGCTTCGTAGTCGCGGCACGAGGGCGCCAGGTTGGTGAGCGACATCGTGGCGTGCAGGTGACCTTCCCAGACCGTGAAGCGCGCGGGCACGCCCGCTGCTTCCAGCGCGTCGGCGTAACGGCGGCCCTGGTCGCGCAGCGGGTCGCAGCCGGCAACCGTGACGATCGCCGGCGGCAACCCCGACAGGTCGGCCGCCCGCAGCGGTGACACGTACGCGTCACTGGCGTCGGTATCGCCGATGTAGAGGGGGACCGTGTGCTGCACCTCGTCGAGGTTGAGCCCGAACCCGCGGCCGAATGTCGCCACCGCCTCGTCGTCGGGAAGGGTGAGGTCGAGCGCGGGCACGTCGAGCCACTGGGCTACGAGGGCAGGCCCGCCCCGGTCGCGGCACATGAGGGCGACGGCCGCGGCCAGGTTGCCGCCGGCCGACTGACCACCGAGGGCCACGTCGGCCGCGTCGACGTCGAGGGTGTCGGCGTTGTCGACCACCCACGCCAGCGCCGCGTAACAGTCCTCGACCGGTCCGGGCGCCGGGTGCTCGGGCGCCAGCCGGTAGTCGACCGACGCCACCACCGAACCGGTCACGTCGGCCAAGCGGCGGCACACCACGTCGGTCTGCCAGGCGCTGCCGAGGATCCACCCGCCGCCGTGGAGGTACACGAGGGCGGGGAACGGGCCGTCACCGGCGGGCCGATGCACGCGGAGATCGATGGTGCCGCCTTCTACGGGAACGGCCTGCACCGTGGTGGTCACCGACGGCGCCTCCGGCACGTACATCGACGTGAACATCACGACCTGCTCGTCCGACTGCTTCCGCAGACCGGGGACGTCTGAGAAGTCCATCGGCGGGGCCGCGGCCGAGATCTGCAGCACTGGCTGCAACTCGGGCAGGACCATAGAGATGGGGTCAGTGGGCATCGGGCCTCCTTGGCGACTTACACGTGCAAGTTAGCTTGCACGTGTAAGTTGTCAAGGGTGAGACCGAGGGCGACTGCCGCCGACGTGGCTGCACGGGCCGGTGTGTCCCGGGCGACCGTGAGCTACGTGCTGAACGGCACGGCCAACCAGACGATCTCACCGGGCACCGCCGCGGCGGTGCGGAAGGCGGCCAAGGACCTCGGCTACCGCCCCAATCCGTTCGCCCAGTCGTTGAAGCGGGGCCGGGGAGGCACCGTGCTGCTCCCGCTTCCCGAGGCCCCGAACGTGATCGTGCTGGCGGCGGGCATCGACGCGTGTGCGGCTGCCCTGGCCGAGCACGGCCTGACCCTGGTGACCGACGTGACGAAGTACGACTCGGCTGCCAGCCGCACCGACGCGTGGATGCGCCTGCACCCGGCGGCGGTCATCGACATGTTCCTGCCCGCGGGCGACCCTGCGGTGAAGCCGCTCCGCGATGCCGGCATCGCGGTGCTCACGTCGACCGCCGCACCGGTTGACGGCGCGAGCGCCGCTGACACGATCGCCCACCAAGCCCGGCAGACCCAGCTCGAGTACCTGCTCGCGCAGGGTCACCGTCACGTCGTCGTGGCCGGGCCGGCGGCCCCCAATGCGGCCCACGAGCGGCTCCGGCGCAGCTGGGCGGCAGCCGCGGGCAAAGCGGTGGGCGCCACGGTGACAGCACAGCGCGCCCAGCTGACGCGTCGGGGCGTCGACGCGGTGGCCGACGGCTGGTGCAAGGCGTCGGAGCGTGCCGCGGCCATCGCCGCGTTCAACGACGACTTCGCCATCGCGCTGCTGAGTGCGTTCGCAGCGCGCGGTGTCCGCGTCCCCCACGACGTCGCGGTGATCGGCGTCGACGACATCCCTCTCGCCGCCGCGTGCACGCCTTCCCTCACGACGGTGTCGTGCGACATGAGCTCGTGGGGCGACGCCGTCGCCGGGCTTGTGCAGGGCGCGCTGGCGGGGAGCTCCGACGTGGTGCCGCTCCCGCCGCTCGACACCCGCGTCGTCGTGCGCGAGTCGGCTTAGCGCCCCAGCCACAGCCCTCGTTCCGGGGCCGCCCAGTCGCGGGCCGGCCCGCTGATCAGATCGAACTGCATGGCGGTGCGGCTGGTGGCGTCGTAGGCCGGCCAGCCGGGGTCGCCGGTGGTGGCGAAGTCGATCCAGGCCCGGTGCATGCGGTCGGCGAGCTCCTGCGGTGCGTTGTCGCCGAGCGGGTTCTCGTGCTCGGGGTGGCTCTTCACGAACGTGTCGAGCCCGTCGAACACGAACGGCAGCTCGAGGGCGTGGGCCGAGCCCATGAACGGCAGCGACGGGCTGGGCCAGGTGAACTCGTAGCCGTAGGTGCGAGCCGGGCCCGACGCGTGGGCATCGAGCATCTCGATCGCCGGCATGCGGAACGCCCAGTCGGTCCATGCCGCCATGAGGAGCTCGGGCGCGTCGGCACCAGGCCGGGTGGAGTGGCGGTAGACGTCGAGGTCGTCGAGCGAGACGCCGAACGTGTCGAGCGCGGTCGCCAGCCACGTGGGCTCGAGGTTGTCGAGGAGGCCGAACGGCTGCATGGCGAACGTCGCCTCGTCGCGCGTGCACCCCGCCATGAGATCGACGTCGGCGTTCATGCCGCTCGCCAGCGCCGTGATCGCGTCGGTGGGAAGCGTCTCGTGCATCACGGGCCGGAACGGGCTGATGAGGAACGCCTCCCGGCCCCAGAACACGGGAGCGATGTACTCGAACGCCATGTTGACGACACACGCCAGCAGTCGCTCGGTGTCGAGGTCGCGCATGGCGTCGGGCGTCGGCGCCACGTCGAGGATCTCACCCACGCGTGCGGCGATGCGCGTGGCGAGGTCGACGGGGGCAAGCACGCGTGTGGACCCGCTCTGGGCGATGGCTCGGCGGAACAACCCCACCGCCGGCGGCATGGCGAGGAGGTGCATCACGCTGACGCCACCGGCCGACTGGCCGAAGATGGTGACGTTGCCGGGATCGCCGCCGAAGTTGGCGATGTTGTCGCGCACCCACTCGAGGGCGGCCACCTGGTCGAGCAGGCCGAGGTTGGCGGTGTCGCCGCCGAGGTACAGGAACCCGTCGATGTGCATGCGGTAGTTGATCGAGACGTACACGACGCCGTCGCGGGCGAAGGTCGTGCCGTCATGGGCGACCGCACTGCCGGCGCCCGTCATGTAGCCCCCGCCGTGGATCCACACCATCACGGGCAACCCGGAGGTCGACGGGTCGGGCGTCCACACGTTGAGGTTGAGGCAGTCCTCACCGATCACGGCCGGGTTGAAGTAGCCGTTGCGCTGGGGGTCGGGGTCGAGCGACCGCTGCGGGTAGGCGGCGCCGAACTGTGACGCGTCCCGCACGCCGTCCCACGCCGCCGGCGGCCGCGGCGGGAGGAAGCGCTTGGCGCCGAACGGGGGCGCCGCGAACGGGATGCCCTTGAACACGGCCACGCCGTCGGACACGACGCCGCGCACCGTGCCCGCGCCAGTGTGGACCTCGGGACGGTCAGTTGACGCCACGGTTGCCGTCCTCCCAGTACGGGGCGCGCAGCTCGCGCTTGAGCACCTTGCCGGCGCCGGACACGGGCAGGGCGTCGACGAACTCGGCCGTGCGGGGCGCCTTGTAGCCGGCGATCAGCGTCTTGGCGTGCTCGCGCAGCTCCTCCGGGGTGACGGTCGCTCCCGGCTTGAGCACGACGACCGCGTGGACGCGCTCGCCCCACTCGTCGTCGGGGACGCCGATGACGGCGCAGGCGGCCACGGCTGGGTGCTGGGCCACCGCGTTCTCGACCTCGGCCGAGTAGATGTTCTCGCCGCCGGAGATGATCATGTCCTTGATGCGGTCGACGATGAAGATGTAGCCCTCGTCGTCCATGTAGGCGCCGTCGCCGGTGTGCATCCACCCGCCGCGCAACGCCTCGTCGGTCTCGGCCTGCTTGTTCCAGTAGCCGCGCATCACGTGCCCGCCCCGCACTGTGACTTCGCCGACGGTGCCGCGCGGCACCTCGTTGTCGTCGGCGTCGACGACGCGAACCTCGGAGTGCGCGGCCGCCCGGCCCGCCGAGCGCAGGCGCAGCCCGGTGCGGTGGTCCTCGCCCGTGAGGAGTGTCGCCACCGGCGCCAGCTCGGTCATGCCGTAGGCCTGCACGAAGTCGGCTTGGGGGAACGTCTTCATCGCCCGTTCCAGCAGCGACTCGGTGATCGGCGACGCCCCGTAGAGGATCGCCCGCATGCTGGTGAGGTCGTGGTCGGGCGTGTCGGGGTGGTCGACGAGCATCTGGATCATCGTGGGGACGAGCAGGGCGTTGGTGACCTTGTGCGTCTCGATCGCGGTCAACACCGCCTTGGGCTCGAACATCGGCACGATCACGTGGGTGCCGCCGACCATCGACTGCGCCGTCCACGCGGCCAGGTCGGCGAGGTGGAACATCGGTGCGGCATGGAGCAGCTGCCCGCCCGGGATCACGATGGGCGTGGTGGCCTGGCTGCCGAGGGCCGACGTGAGCATGGCGGCGTGGGTCAGCATCACGCCCTTGGGAAAGCCGGTCGTGCCGCCGGTGTAGAAGAGGCCGGCGATCTCGTCGCCGCCGCGGCGGGCGTCGTCGACCGGCGTGGCCTCCTCGACCAGCGTCTCGTAGGCGAGCATGCCGTCAGGTGTGGGCTCGTCGCCCATGTGCACGACGGTCGTCAGGCCCGCGTGCCCGTCGCGGATGGCGGGCACCGCTGCTGCGAAGGCGTCGTCGACGAACAGGATCGATGTCTCGGACTCGACGAGCGAGTACACGATCTCGGGCGGGCTCCACCGGATGTTGACGGGATTCAGGATGCCGTTGGCCCACGGCACCGCGAACAGCAGCTCGGCGTAGCGGTCGGAGTTGAGCGAGAGGATGGCGACGCGTTCGCCGTCGCGCACGCCGAGGTCGCGCAGCGCGCCCGCCAGCCGTGTGACCCGGTCGGCTTGCTCGGCGTAGGTGCGGACCCGGTCGCCGAAGATCGTCGCCACCCGGTCGGGCGACTGCTGGACCGAGCGGTGGAGCGCTTGCGTCAGGTGCATGGCGTGTCCTTTCGCGATCAGGCGATCGGGAACGTGTACGAGCGGTACGTGAAGCACGAGCAGCCGGTGTCCCATGCGAAGAAGCGGGCCAGCGACGGGGCGTCGTGCTGGGAGTGGCTGAACGTGTCCTTGCCCTCGAGGTTGAGAGCGCTGAGGTAGCTGGTGCCGAGCGCCTCGACCGCAGCCACCACCGCCGGGCCGCTGGTGTTGCCGTGCGTCGCCTTGAGGGCGAGGTCGTAGATGAAGAACGAGTCGCAGAGGTTGAACGCGTACAGGTAGTCGGTCGCCGCCTTGAGGGTGATGCCCTTCGACTTGAGGAGGTTGATGCAGCGCTGCTGGGTGGCGTTGGTGCTCGGCCACTGCGGCGGGTTGACGTCCTCGGCCGGCATCCAGCCGTAGCCCTTGATGTTGGCCGCCTGGTCGGGCGGGATCTGGCCGCCGAGCACCGCCGCGTTGGCGAGCGACGAGACGACGTACCACGGGTGCCAGTTCTGGGCCTCGGCCGCGCTGGCGAGCACCAGGACGCCGGGCCCTTCGGACACCGCGTCGGCCATCACCCGGTCGACGCCGGCGGTGCGGAACTGGAGCACCAGGTTCCCCGCCTGGCCGGCGATCGCCGCCGCGTCGCCGGCGCCGTGGGCGCAGCCGACGGCGAACACCGACGCGATCGTGAGGCCCTTGCTCTGGATGTAGGGCTTGGTCACGTCGTTCCACGCCCGCTCCGTGCCCGGGCACTGGTCGAGGACGACGCCGATCTTGCTCGCCTTGGTCAGCACACCGGTTGCCAGGCCGCCGTCGACCTTCTCCCGTGAGCGGCGCTCGATCCGCGGTGTCGACAGGGCCATGAGCAGCGGGTAGTTCTTCAGCTCCCCGGCATCGGGAATGTTGAAGCCCGTGTTCAGGTGGGGGACCGACCGCTTGGCCAGGCACCCCTCGAAGGCGGGGTCGTGGTTGAACACGTAGCCGAGCACCGACGCGACCTTGTGGTCCTGGGTGAACTTGGCGCACGCCGCTTCGAAGTCGGCGTCCCACGAGCTGCTGCCGGTGTCCGTGTCGGCGTAGACGGGCACGATCTTGTGGCCACCGAGACCGCCCTGGTCGTTGACCGCCGCCACCAGGGCATCGTCGACGTCGCTCTCGCTGACGCTGTTGCCGAGCGACGCGCCGAACGCGGCTGCGTTGGATGTGCCCGTCCGCACGATGCCGACCTCGATCGGGCCGGTGGCCGACGCGGTCGCTCCACTGCCGGCACCGGTGCCGGCTCGGTTGGCCGAGGTGGTGACCGTGCGGCCGCCGCTCGAGCCCGAACCATTGCCGGGACCGACGGCACCGCCGCCTGACACGGCCGCTTCGCCCGATCCGGAGCTGTCCAGCGACTGACTGTCGGTCGGCCCACCGAGCCCACTACCGGATCCGCGGGCCGCGGCGGCGCGCC
>Ga0207707_10005110_pt1 | contig 11503 bp, 13 predicted proteins | sample KBSC83BmetaG_FD_184336 | JGI IMG/M metagenome (GOLD analysis project Ga0207707, IMG submission 184336) | Corn rhizosphere microbial communities from Kellogg Biological Station, Michigan, USA - KBS C8-3B metaG (SPAdes) (version 2) | ecosystem: Host-associated > Plants > Roots > Rhizosphere ... | reverse complement strand
TGATGTCGGAGTCGATTGTGATTTTGAGGCGCACAGGGAAACCGTCGAAGATGTACTCCACCAGTGTGGTGAACACGCGAGGACAGCTCACGGGATGGCTGAGGTACCCGAGGAGAAGGTGAAAGCGGCTATTCGCGATGAAGGCGCGGCGACCACTTCGGTTTGACAAAATTTGGACATTGAGGTCGGGGAGCTGTTAATAATTTCTCCGGCCCTCAGCGTTTCGCAGTTACGAGCCTGTTGCACTTCGGAAGCTTGTGGAATGTGGGAGCCTTCCCTTCACGCGTTGCTCACCATCGCCTTCCCGTCCTAAAATAAATGATCCAGCCAGAGGAACCAGCCAAGACCAGTAAAAGCCGAAATGGTCAGAAGAAGTGTGCCGCGTGGGATGTCTTCAAAGAGGAATTCATCGAGTGCCAATAGAAGGGTAAGCTTCAACGGCAGCCTGGCTTTATCGGTATTGCTGGACCAACAAAAGACTCAACGGGCACCTCGTGTATGACGCGCAATTGAATGCCTTCCCTTCGGGCTGTTCTCGCGTTCTTTTTTGTTTCCGTCTAATATTGAGTCACCAAATCGCTTCCCGTCAACGATGCAGAACGATAACAGCCGTTCCATCAGCAGGTTACGAAGGTGTTAGGCGCTCATACGCTTCTTTTGCACTGTCCTTAGCTCTGGTAAAGACCCCAGTTTACGTGCGATTATTAACTGCTCATAATGTCCGTATTATGGACAGGTTGACATTATGGACAGGTTGACGAAGGAACGTGTCCAACTGGCACTTCGGGTTCTGTCCTCGCGCTACGACCGCACGATCGCGATCACAGAAGCCGAGGTTGAAACCTTGAAGTCGTATTTCCCTGGTGAGTTGGACGGTATGCCCATTGACGACATTGCCACCGCCGTGATCCATAGGGAATTGGATGGAAAACGAATGCTGTCTCTGGCTAAGACGGCCTGACACTCAGTCCGGGCAGGACGGGCGGGCGGCAAGTGAGGCGTTCGGAATGTTTTGGGATAAAGTTAAATACCCCGCGCCGGGAATGATTGTGTGCTAATCACAAAGTTCAGAGTTTGGCTTCAAGACGCCCGCTCCCGTCCCGACTTTAGTAGTGTCAAGCTCGCAGATTCCCCGAATTACGATCAGAGGAGCTGGGTTGACCTTGCCGTTGTTGGTAACGGACGCGATCTGCGGACGCTGATTATGAAGCAGCAGGATATTTTTGCCGCGTACCTTCAATCCAAGCCAGAGGAGCGGTGGGATCAGCCTCCAAAACGCTAGCGACGTGATGGGGCGTTGCTATCGCTCGGCTTGGAGAGGAAGAGGAATCATCACCCTTTTGCGAAGTATCTTCTGGGCCATTCTGGGGAGCCTTCACGATTCTTGATATACTTTGCACGTCCCCTGTGGGTAGTCAAAACCAGATCTGAGCCGCAGAAGGACGGCCGGCGAAACGAAGAGCCACCGACTTCTACCGTCAGTTGGCGAACACCGGGCCCACAGGCTCGCGAATTGATCGACCACAGCCGGCGGAAACATTGCAGAGTTTCCGCGGACTCTGGATCTTCGCGACCGGGGTCTCTCCGGAAAAAATCAGTAGTCGGGCGAGCACTACTTCGAGCACTTGTGCCGACGATGTCAGATAAGAGGGCGACTTGAACGTCCTATGCCGCCTGTTGCCAAGAGTAACGGTGATGCAGGCTCCCACCCGCGGACTTGAGATCACCGTCGCCTCCGGACACGGCTGCATTTGGACTGGCCGGCGATTGGGTGTGTCCTTGCCGAGGCTGTCGTGAATACGATCTTCGTGGAAGTAGGAAACGTAATCACGGACGAGGCCGCAAGTGCTGCTCGTTTAGTGGGATCACGTGGTCCAGCATCTCGCGCCGACAACCACCGACCCATCTTTCGGCGATCCCATTCTGCCAAGGTGCTCGGATACTCGTCCGTTTGGGCTTCAGACCGGTCGCTCTCAGGAACGCGATGACATCTGCGTCGAACTTCGCGTCCCGATCCAGAATCACGTAACGGTATGGGCCAGCGTCGGGAAAGGTCTCACGCAGCTGTTGGACGACCCACTCCGCAGTCGGATGATGGGTCACGTTGAAATGAAGGATCTTCCTTCGTCAAGTCCACGACCAGACGCGTATCTAATTGCGTATCTAATTAATGATACAGGCCAGGCAGACCCGGCCGTTCCAAACGGTGTCGCACATTGATTGCAAATGACTTGTGCGCGGGTCTGAAATTATGGCTGGACCCCTGCAGAGCACCACGTGTGCGGCGTCCCTCAGTACTGCACGTTAACTATCGGGGGCTTTCTAAAATTATTTGGGGACCCAAGGAAATCTGCCCACCGTGTAGTTAACATGCGTCAAAAACACCAGTTTCGACAACGACCGCACCAAGGGTACTGGACCAGAAGAGTGACTAGCCCATTTAGGAGGCTTGGACGACTGGAACCGATTGCGGCATGTTTCTTTAGCTCGGCCACGCCCGCTGGGTACTGCCATACAGGTTGCGCGGCTTGGTGGCATGTTCTTCCTGGACTTGACTTTCCTACGGCAATGGCCTTATAAATCCAAAGTTCGTTGATGTCGTAAAATTTATGAATTTTCGCAACCGCTATCTGGTGATCGTTATCCGAATATTGCTTGGCCTCATCATGCTCGCAAGCGGCATAAGCGGGCTGCTGATGGGCAACTCAACGCAAGGCGTGCCGCCGCAGATGATCGCCTTCACGCAAGTGTTCTGGGCTTCAGGCATTTTCCAGATGGTCAAGGTTACGGAAATCGTCGCAGGGTTCATGCTGCTGTTCGGCATTTTACCGGCTTTAGCGACATTGTTCCTTGCACCCGATGTTGTAGGAATTCTTATAGTCAACGCGCGCTTAATGCCCCTCGTTCCTGTGGCTTGGTGCAATTGTATTTGTGCTGACCGTTTATTTGGGGTACGCCTACTGGGACAAGTACAAATCAATCTTCACCGCGAACTAATACGGACAATGCGGACAGCTATCCCCCAAGCGGGATCTGACTGCCGCCAAGCTGTTCCTTCGCTTGGAATTGTCCGGTACCGGCCGCGAGTGATCAATGTGGATGGACACCCGGCATATGCTCGCGCCATCGCCGAGTTGAAGCGATCCGGGGATCTCGGCCGGCGCTGCCGCTGTCGGCCATCACAAACAAACTCATTGAGCGGTTAAATCAGCAGCCTGCTGTTAATCGGATATCGCTGGACGTCACTGCTGAGAGCCGCGGGCTGCTAATACTCAGCGAGCTCTACTTTTCCGCTTCGACGACGTCCTACACGGCTTATCCAGGCTGGCGTGCGACGGTGAACGGCAGACCCACCGAGATTTTACAAAGTTGACGGCGCCCTGCGTGAGATCCTGGTTCCTCGCGGCGAGAGCCGAACTGCAGTTGAATATGTTCCCCTTCAGTTTCTAAGCGCCGCATATCGAGGCGGCTCTGGCTCTTCCGCCGGGATGCCGCCGGAAGACAAGATCGGCGATTTTACCCTTACTGTTCCCGATGATTGGGACGCCAAACGGCTAATAAGGATACCGACGCGCCCTTGATTGTCACGTTCACCCATGAAAATACGTTGCACGGCGGAGGCCAAACTCATCGGTGTTACTGGCCCGGAGCTTGAGGCGGTGTGAACCAGTCACTCACCTGATTCCACCAACGGGCAATCTTATTCTCCGCGTCCGTATGGTCTTGTTCGACGGTATCCGCCAACGCACCGACGGACTGCCGCAGGTTGCCCGCATCCGCCGCATGCGGTAGTTTCGTGCCGGAATAATCGCCAAGGGCCGAAACCGCTTCACGCAAAGGCGCCACCGCCTCCTTATATTGCTGCTGCCGCACGAGTCCCATGGCTAACGCCAGGTTCTTACGTGCCTTTAATAGCGGCAGGTCTGCTGCGACGCTTGCGGCCTTCACATCCTTCTGGATGGCAGCGAGCGCGCCATCGGCGGCGGCCAGATCTTCCTTGGCCAAAGCATTTTTCGCGGTCTCGAGGTGTCCTTTTGCGGCCGTCACATCCAGGGAAACGGTTGTGGACTCGCCAGTTGCGTCGTGAACTACCTGGGCCCGATTTGCCGAGCCCGTGGAAGGTGTTGACGCTTTTTTCTTGTCGCTCGGGGCCTGCTCCGTCACCGAGATCTGGATGTTTTCGGTATATAACGGCACCACCAGCGGTTGTTTAGCGTGCGGTTTCTCGGCCTCAATGGCCAATACGTCCGTCAGCGCACCGTTAACATTCTGAAGTGCTTTCTGAGTTTCCTTCCGGGCGACCGCTCCACGCGCCTTCTCGGCGCTTTCCAGCATGCGGCTCCCTATCTGGGATAACTTCTCCCGGTCGGTCAAATTTGCTTCCGTTTTGGCTTGCGGAAACGCGGCGATTGCAGCGAAAAGAACGATTCCATATCGCAACATGGCTATTCTCCGCGAAGATACCGTGCACGTGAATTGCACATCTGTCTACGTTCGAGATTCGCGGCCGTGTGATGTTTCATAGGTGAACCCGCGGAAGCGTATGACATCGCACTTGTCCTCACGATCGATTCATGTTGTCGATCCTCGCCACAGTCGTCAGGCCCTATTTGCAACAGATCCGCAGAACGGGCTCGGCATCGCCCAAAAACGGTGGAATTCCGTGGCACCAGGACCATGAAGTTTTTTGGTGTCCATAATGCCGTTCTGTTGATGCGAAAAGATCGCGTGGTGCCGGGCAGGCCAGCCTCTGGATTCTCGATCTGCATTGCGCCCCCGCCAGCTAATTAGCTGATGCAGCGCGAACGGAATTTCGTCGGGATGCGCCGCGCACCAGGCAATAATGCGCTCGAACTTGAGGGTAGATCATGGAAGATCTGGTGGCTCGCGGGGTGGATCCGGATCAAAAGCGATTGTTTGTTATCGACGACTCGCTTCCATCGTGCATACCTCCCCGGATATTACGACTCTAAAAGAAAGTAATGAAGCAGTGCTTTCCGTCAGTCCAAGCCGACGAGTTAAACCTACGCTGAAAGGGGCGCCCCCTCATAATGCGTGAATGCGGGCGCACGGCGGTTTCGCCGGCAGCAAAGTTTGCAGCCCGACGGGGGCAGCAATCTTGTCATGTTCGAAGTGAAGGTCAGAAGAAAATATCGCGAGGTGGACTTTCCCCCTGACGTGAGACACAGAGATAAGACAGGGTTGGCCGTTCGCTGATATTGGATTGTCGAACGGAGGTCCTGTATAGCACAATGCTCCAGCTGACAAAGCGCAAGCGAGTTCTGCTGGAGAGCAACTCGCCCAGGAATAGTCAGTTGGAGACTCATCAAGACGAGGAGCGGGATCTTAGCCCCGGATTTCACGCTGACGGTGCATATCACAGCCGGTGCTCCCACACCAATAGACTTACGGCTAACCCCAGCGAGAAACGGCAGAAATAACGACGGTATCGACCAATCCGTCTTCGTGGCATGGAGGAGTTTTGGCGTGTAGTGCAGGATCTGGCCGTCGAGCTTGTTTCGGGCCAGAACTTTCAATTACGCACCGCGATCCAGCACAACAATCTACTGCCACTGCGGCGGCCTCGACCTGACCTCGGAAGCCACTAAATAGACGAAGCGCCCCCACGGAACAGCGCCGGCCGATTTTGTATCACGGCACTACCCTACCAGATCGGTCCAGTGCGTTTGCAACATATCCGACTCAACGGCTGAACAGTAAACGGGCAATATTCTCACGGCGATGTCAAGAAGTTTTGAGTAAATCCTCACTGTTCATGCCCTTGGATCTCTCTCGGTTCTGTTCCAGTTCTGAGAAACTAAATGGGGTCGTTGGCCAGGTGTAATTATTTGCGCCCAGATACGTTTCGAGTCATGCCCGACGAAAGGCCGTTGAGGAGATTGCATGCGTTTTTTTAACAAAGTCTGCCTGGTTACGGGAGCTGGATCCGGTATTGGGAAAGCCGTCGCAAAACAGTTCGCCGTCGAAGGCGGCAAGGTAGGGGTTGTCGACTTAAACGAGGAACACGGCAATCAGACCGTCCAGGAGATCAAATCGGCCAAAGGAGAGGCGATTTTTGTTAAGTGCGACGTCGGCAATTCGGCCGATGTCCAGGCGACTGTAAAAGCCGCTCTTCAGAGGTGGCAAGAGATCAATGTCGTAGTCAACAATGCTGCCATGATGACTTTTCAACCCGTGCTGGAGTTGCCCGACGATGAGTGGGACAAAGTTTTGAATGTCAATCTCCGTTCCGTGTTCTTTTTTTGCAAATATTCCGTGCCACACATGCCGCCGGGGAGCGCAATCGTGAATATCAGTTCAGTTCATGCGCATGAAACCACCAAGAACGTCGTACCCTACGCCAGTTCCAAAGGCGGCGTGGAGGCGTTCACGCGCGGCTTCAGCGAAGAACTCGCATCGAAAAAGATACGGATCAACTGTGTCGCTCCGGGTGCGGTTGATACCCCCATGCTTTGGAATAATCCCAATATCAAAAGCGGTGTGGAGAAGATCACAGGAGCCATAGGCAAGCCGAACGACATCGCTGCTGCGGTCTGTTTCCTGGCCGCACCTGAAGCTCGCTTCATTCACGGAACCACGTTGATCGTCGACGGCGGCCGGCTCGATATCCTTCCCTAACAGGCATCGTATGTCGCGGTTCATGTTTGCCACGGGTATTGAGAGCAGCTACCCCACCATAGAATGGCAAGGGAAAACGGTCCGCCAGGATGAGCTTGCGAAGACGATGCACTATGAACGCTGGCGGGACGACTTTCAAATCCTAAAGGAACTCGGCATCGCATACCTTCGCTATGGACCGCCCTACTTTTCATCGCACATCAGTCCCGGCAAATACGATTGGAACTTTACCGACGAAACCTTCCGTGCACTCCATGACCAGAAGGTAACGCCGATCGTCGATTTGTGCCACTTCGGCGTGCCCGACTGGATCGGCAATTTTCAGAATGACGACTGGCCAAAGTTGTTCGCAGAATATGCACAAGCCTTTGCTCACCGTTTTCCGTGGGTTCGTTTCTATACTCCCGTCAACGAGATCTTCATCGCCGCCACCTTTTCGGCTCAATTTGGATGGTGGAACGAACGCCTGCAGACCGATCGGGCATTCGTGAATGCCATCAAACACCTATGCCAGGCGAACATGCTGGCCATGCATGCCATCCTAAAAGAACGGTCAGACGCGATTTTCATCCAGAGTGAATCGACGCAATACTTCCACTCTGACGGACCGGAGTGCGAAGGTCATGCTCGCAGATTCAACGAGAAGCGCTTCCTTTCGTTCGACCTGACGTACGGCCACCACTTAAACGCCACGGTGTATGAGTACCTGCTCGATAACGGCATGACCCGCGAAGAGTATCACTGGTTTCTTCAGAATCATGTCCGGTCCCGCTGCGTGATGGGGAACGATTACTATTCAACCAATGAGAACCTCGTCCATGCGGACGGCAGTATCTCTTTGTCGGGCGAAATCTTGGGGTATTACCCGATCACTCATGAATACTACGCGCGATACGGGCTGCCTGTTATGCACACCGAAACGAATGGCTTAGGGGGTGAACAGGCCGTGCAGTGGCTCCGCAAGGAATGGGCGAATGTCCATCGTCTCAAGCAGGACGGCGTGCCGTTGATCGGTTTCACTTGGTACAGTCTGCAGGACCAGGTCGACTGGGACACTAGCTTGAGGGAAAACAACGGTAACAAAAACCGGCTTGGGCTTTGCGATTTGGATCGCAACATCAATCCGGTCGGCTACGCGTATAAGAAGTTGATTGAAGCGTGGAGCAAGACTCTACCCACCGAGAGCAGCGTTCTAGGAATATGCGAGTAAGCGAGGTCGACATTTTGAACTATAGAGGACGAACGCAACCGGTGATTCTCGCCCGCGCGGACGGACGGATCGGCTTCGAAATAGCCGCTCCACATTCCCACGCGTGGCTGCCGGACTTATACGGATAATCGAGCTGCCATTTCCAGGCTATGTTTCGGGAGTGGGTACACTTGGCGATGTCTGCTGTGTTAAGCCTGACCCGCTGCGAGGGTGCGGGATTAGGTTGGTTCGGAATGGCACAACCTTAAATCTTAATATGCGTTCTGAATAACAATACGCGGAACCCGGTGTGCCGTTTACCACAAGTACAGAGCACATCTGCCATCCTCGACTTAATCTCAGCGCGACACTAATGTCAGGAGAACTGAATTAACAAGGAGGTTTGACTGGGAGCCCGGAGTTTAACTGTTGGAGAGGGAACGTCACTGGTTGCAGCCACTCCCGCAAAGCAGGCGTACCAGATTCTGCACCTTGCGTTTGTGCTCGCGCCTATTAGTGCCGGTCTCGATAAATTCACACATTTACTTGTGAACTGGGATCAGTACCTTGCACCCTGGATTGCTAATCTGTCGCCGATCCCCGCTCATCAGCTGATGCTGCTTGTCGGCATCATTGAGATCGTTGCTGGCTTGGTCGTCGCCGTAAAGCCGAAATATGGGTCGTGGCTTGTCTTCGCCTGGCTTTGGCTGATTATTATCGACTTGCTCACGTATCCCGGATATTACGATATCGCGCTGCGAGATTTCGGTCTGTCGCTAGGCGCTCTAGCTCTCGCTAGGTTGAGTCTTGAGTACGGAAAGTAGTCACATAAATGTCTACAAGTGATACTTCGTGGGGTAGCACCTGAGACGCAAGTATGCTGAGGAACCTTCCAGACGAATTCCTATGAGGTGGATGAGACGAAGACGCGTCGGCTTACAAATGAATTGGCAAGCCCGCACCAAGCAAAGCCTGAGATTCCGCAGCGATGATATAAGTCGCCGACGAAACGAAATACTCGATGCCTTATAGCTCACGCGGGTCTTCGCTGTTGATGGAAACGATCTTCGATACATATACCAGAGATCGTAACGTAGCGTAAAACGAGATTGTGCATGCCAATAGCGAACGATTCCAAAATAAGGAGTAAGGATTATGGCCTGCCAAGATGTAATAACAGGAATCCGAAGTACTGTTTTCCTGCAGACACGGCAGCAGCCGCAGGAGGCTGATGGAAAGCGAAGGCATCCGTTCACTGGTCTTTGGTCGACGTTCGATTGGACTAGCGGGCCAAGGCAGAAATGAGCATACGAATGGAATCTTCTACTTTGATTGAGATAGCCTCCAAGGCTTTTCCTGGACAAATAACGGAAGCGCGGCAAAGGATTACTAGACAGACAATCGATCGAATGGGGCTCTCAAACGATCTTCGGGCCCAGATCCAGGGCGAAGTCCGTTTCGGGGGCGGCGATCGTGGCCTTTATGCATCCGACGCGGGCAATTATCGCATGATCCCGATAGGGGTTGTAGTACCTCAAACCGCGGATGATGTCGTACGTACTGTAGCGATCTGCCGCTCGCATGGTGCGCCCATTGTGGCGCGAGGCGGCGGCACCGGGATACCGGGTCAAAGCGTAAATGTCGCTGTGATGCTCGATTTCTCGAAGTACTTGAACGCGATCGTGGAACTCAACCCAGAGCAGAAATACGCGCGCGTGCAGCCGGGCCTCGTCCTGGATGAACTTCGCAACGCGGCTGAGAAATATTCCTTGACGTTTGGCCCGGATCCGGCGACTCACACCCGGTGCACTCTAGGCGGCATGATAGGCAATAATTCCTGCGGCGTGCACTCAGTGATGGCCGGGAAGACGGCCGATAATATCGAAGAACTGGAAATCCTCACTTATGACGGCACGCGCATGTGGGTGGGCGAAACCAGCGAGGAAGAATTGGGGCGCATTATCCAGGACGGAGGCCGGCGGGGCGAGATTTACGCAAAGCTTAAAGCGTTCTGCGAGAGGTATGCCGATGCGATCCGCCGGAACTTTCCGGAGATTCCGAGGCGTGTCTCCGGGTATAACCTTCCGGCACTACTTCCCGAGAACGGGTTTCATGTTGCGCGCGTACTGGTCGGCTCGGAAGCGACGTGCGTCCTGATACTCGAAGCGAAAACCCGGCTTGTCTATAGCCCGCCTGTGAAATCGTTGCTCGTCCTCGGATACTCCGATATTTTCACTGCCGCAGACCACGTGGTCGAGCCCATGCGCTTCCACCCCATCGCGCTGGAGGCGCTCGACAACACGTTCATCGAGGACATGAAGAAAAAGGGTCTTCATCCGCCTCACCTGGAGCTGATGCCGAAAGGGAATGCATGGCTTCTCATCGAATTTGGAGGAAATACCAAGCAAGAGGCCGACGCGAACGCACGCAAGCTAATGGACGACCTGAAGAGTAAGCCCAATCCGCCGCATATGAAGCTCTTCGACAATGCGAATGAGGAGAAGCTCGTCTGGGACCTGCGGGAAGGCGGACTCGGCGCAACCGCCAAAGTGCCTGGCGAGCCGGAAAACCACGAAGGATGGGAAGATTCCGCGGTTCCCCCAAAGAAGCTCGGGCCGTATCTGCGTGATTTGAAGAGCCTAATGGACAAGTATGAATACGAAGGTCCGCTCTACGGACACTTCGGCCAGGGGTGCGTCCATACACGCTTGACTTTTGATCTCGAAACTGCTGATGGCATCGCCAAGTGGCGGCACTTCTTGGGTGAGGCCGCGGACCTCGTCGTCGGCTACGGAGGATCGCTTTCGGGTGAACACGGTGACGGACAGGCGCGAGGCGAACTACTGCCGCGAATGTTTGATGGTGAAATGATCCAAGCGTTCCGCGAGTTTAAAGCGATCTGGGACCCGGACTGGAAGATGAATCCCGGAAAGCTGGTTGACCCCTATCGCGTGGATGAAAATCTTCGCCTCGGCACCGGCTATAATCCGCCCGAGCCGCGGACGCACTTCGAGTTTCCTGACGACAAAAGCAGTTTCGCGTATGCGACCGAACGATGTGTCGGAGCGGGCGTCTGCCGGCAACATGGCGGTGGGACCATGTGCCCTAGCTACATGGTGACACGCGAAGAGAAACACTCGACGCGTGGCCGGGCTCGCCTATTGAACGAAATGTTGCGCGGTGAAGTAGTCGATGGCGGCTGGAAAAGTAAAGCTGTATTCGAAGCGTTGGACCTGTGCCTCTCCTGCAAAGGATGCAAGGGCGAGTGTCCCGTTCAGGTGGACATGGCCACTTATAAAGCGGAGTTCCTGTCGCACTACTACGAACGCAAGCTACGACCGCGGACGGCATACACGATGGGCCAGATCCATTTGTGGGCTCGATTGGCGGCGCTCGCGCCACAACTCGCAAATTTCTCTACGGGCGCTCCCGGCCTGAGCCAAATCGCCAGATTCGTTGCCGATGTGCATCCGGATCGCACGATTCCGAAGTTCGCACCTTACACATTCAAGGAATGGTTCCGCCGGCGCAGTCGAAATGGGCAGCTCTTCATTGGCAATGGAATGGGCTCGAAGCCCGCAGTCATTTTGTGGGCTGACACCTTCAACAATCACTTCCATCCGCGTACGGCGGAAGCTGCCGTCGAAGTGCTGGAGGCCGCGGGATTCGAAGTTA
>Ga0207707_10005106_pt1 | contig 11516 bp, 13 predicted proteins | sample KBSC83BmetaG_FD_184336 | JGI IMG/M metagenome (GOLD analysis project Ga0207707, IMG submission 184336) | Corn rhizosphere microbial communities from Kellogg Biological Station, Michigan, USA - KBS C8-3B metaG (SPAdes) (version 2) | ecosystem: Host-associated > Plants > Roots > Rhizosphere ... | reverse complement strand
CGGCCGCGGGATCTCGCTGGCCGACGGCACGCGGCCGCTGACTGTCGCCAATTTGGTCACCGACGACAAAATACCGCTGTCTGATCATGACCCGATCGGCGTACAATTTAAGATAGACCGCTGAGCGGTGCGGGGGTCCCATGATCGATCCGGTTTTCATCCTGGTGCTGTTTGTTATTGGCGGCGTTTTGTCCGTGGCTCTTGGCCTGCCGCTCCAATATGAAAAGGTGCCTCCCAATTGGTTTTACGGCTTTCGGACGCGAAAGACGGTCTCAAACCCCGACATCTGGTATCCGGTGAACCGCGTCCTGGGCATCGACATGGTCCGACTGGGAATTGTCGTCGCTGTGTCCGCGCTGATCATGCTGGCCCTCAGACACTCAGTCGCGCCTGAACCAGCCGTCATCATCGTCGGCGCCATCGGCGGCGTGATGGCATTGTGGATGGTCATTCACGGCTTTTCGGTCCTCCGCCGCATGTGAGCCCACTGTCGCGCGGCTTTGGTATCGCTTCCCGAAATGCTAGATTAAAAGGCTTATGGAAGTTTCCTTTTGCCAGACCATCAGTTTCAACGCGGACACGTTCGACTACGAGTCCGTCGCCCAGGAAAACGGCAATGCCACGGTCATCCGTTTCCCGATCGATGAAAAGCAATACAGCCCGGGTGATGTAGTCGTCGTCGTCGGGGGCGAGGACATCAATTTTCACGGCATCATCGGCAAGATCGAGGATGGGTTTGCCTATGCGTCAGATCCGCGGGGCTCGCTGCTGCCGGCCGGGGTCCAATAAGTTTCGGGTTTCAAGTTTAAGGTTTAAGGTTGAAAAAATGGCCCTTAAACCGTAATATTTCAGTTCGGGTTTCACTCTGAAACGTGAAACCTGCAACTTGAAACCAAAGACGGGGATGTAGCTCAGCTGGGAGAGTACGTGAATGGCATTCACGGGGTCAGGGGTTCGATCCCCCTCATCTCCACCACCTTTTTCGAGGTCGTCCAATTCGGGCGGCCTCGTTTCATTTTAGGCGGGCTGCCGTCAATGATGATGCTGCATCGCTCGCATCTCCGGCGTGATATCTGCCTGCAAAACGTCCCGGACGTAGGTCACGATCGCGGCGATCTCACCATTTGAGAGCTTGTCCTTAAAGGCGGGCATCTTGCCGCGCTGACCGTTTTCGATCTGAGCGATGTAATCATCGGCCGAGTGGGCGATGGCGTGGCCGGATGTCATCGGAATTCCTTTCGGTGTGCCTTCGCCGTGCTCACCGTGACAGCGGGCACAGTTTGCAAGGTAGGCCGCCTGACCCGCGACCGGAGTCGGGGATGCCGCGGCGGGCTCGATAACGGCGGGTTTGCTTTCGACAACCGGCGTCTCGACGGACGCGGCCCCCGAACAAGCCATCAAGAACGCACAAATAGTAGTTCCAGCCAGAGATCGAATTAACATCATCGCGAATAGGGACGTTTTAACACTATCATAATTACTTGATCGGTCGTCACTGCCGTCGATCTCCGCCCGATCGCAACCGCCGCGCATCCCAAGTTTTCCACAGGCTCGGAAACCGTGTGTTCACCAAAAATCTCCCAAGAGTGTCTCACTAGTGTCTCGGGGGTGTCTCGGTATGCGCGTCAAACACGCAAACCGATGATATTATTGAGCTTACGGCCACAAAATCTCCGATTTTCCGCATTTTTTCGAAAAACTTTTCAATTTTGCGCCACATTGTGCTACAAAAACCGGTAAGCCACAGAGGACACAAAGTTTAATGACATCTGTGATCCGATCTAAACCGCTCAAAAGCCCTTGTCTTCCGTGGGACACTTTTTCGCGGCTCGGCCCCTATGTTCACCAAGTTTTCCACAGGTTTGTAAGTTGTCAAAGAACCGGGCAGTTCGTATAACAAATATACCGTTACCCGGTATGATTATATCATACATGTCAAGCGGCCGACGCGAGCAAACGGTGATGAGGGGACTGCCGGGTCAAGGCATGGAAGCTTGAACGACGACTCAAATAGGCGTATAACGAAGCGGTCCGGGTTTGCTAGATATGAAACATATTCTTCTCCTTACGGCCTGCGCCTTCGTGTTTTGCGCGGGCGTTTTTGCGCAAAAAGATGATAAGAAGTGGGAGCAGTGGCCGGTCGCGGTCAGGCTTAATCTAATGATCACCGACGCAAATGGAAACCCGGTCAACAACATCGCCGCCACCGATATAAAGCTGTACGAAAACGACGTGGAGCAAAAGGTGACCAACTTTGTCAAAAAGCCGGTTTCGAACATTGCGTTTGTAATGGACAATTCGGGATCGCTCAGAGAGCAGATAGGAGTCATCGAGCAAATAGGCGACACGATCGTGGACAATTTCAATAAGACGGAAAGCGCGGCAGTCATTCGATTTGTCGGTAGGGACAAAATAACAACCGAACAGCCGGTGACAACTAACAAGGCGCTCCTAAAGAAAGCCTTTTCGCGGATGTTTACCGAGGGCGGCGAAACCGCTCTCCGCGATGCGGTTTATTTGACAGCTCAGGCCTTATTGGAGGGCTCAAAAGACCATCCCGGCGAAAGGTCCGCGATAGTATTGTTAACGGACGGGGAAGATCGCGATAGTTACTACAAAGATTCAGATATCTTTTCGTTGATCGGCAGTTCGGACATACAGATCTTTGTTGTCGGGCTTACTACTGGCCTGAATGCCGAACCCGGATTTATCCGCGTAACAGCCAAGGATAGATCCATAGAATTGATCGACACTCTCGCTCTTCGGACCGGTGGAGCGGCCTACATTCTTGACTCACCGAGATACAAAAGCGGAGAAATCGACCGAATTGTTTCGTCGATAATAGACGAACTTCACTCGCCTTATGTCGTCGGTTACACTTCGACAGATCAAAACCATGACGGCGAGTGGCGAAAGATACGCGTCGAGATCGCAGACGGACCAAATGGCGAGAAACGGACGGCCGTGGTCCGGAACAGCTTCGTCGTTCCGAAGAATTAACAAATGAGATGTGTGAAAAATTTGCTGCTATTTGCCCTGTGCTCGCTGACGACGCCGGTATTTCTTCTTGCGCAGTCGAATCCTCCGACATTAGGGACATCCGCTCCGGTCAAATGGGAGCGCTATCGCGCCAAGGATCATAACATTTCAATATTGTTTCCAAAGATGCCGACCGCCTGGTCCTCGCCTATCGGCTGCTCTGAGGTCTACAGTGAGTCCTATCGCGCATTTGCCGAGGGTGTCGTTTATTCGTTGACCATATATTCGCGAAAGCAAAATGAGTATCCGTGTACACGGATCATGCAATTCGACCGCAAGCTTTTGCTTGACCATCTCGCAAAGATCCACGGGACAAAGGCCGACGACCCAAACGTGGTCGCCGCCGCCCAGGATGGGCAAAAAACAAACTTCAAAGATGACGTGGTCAGTATCTGGGTCCTTCCCCAGATGTCGAAAGACCGATGGATCGAGCTTACGATCGATCACAGAAAGGATGCGAAAACAAATGAGAAGGAATTCGTCGAGTCTCTCGATCTGAAAAGCAATCAGGGCAGATCGATCGGAGATGGCGCCGAGGCGACCATTGGCGACCCGGATACCGGCGCCGCCGACGCTTCCGCAGCCGATTCCACAAGCAAGCCGCCTGGTGACCCATTGATCGTTCTCTCAAGACCCCGTGCAAAGTATACCGATTCGGCGCGCAGCAGCGGTATTCAAGGTGTGGTGCGGCTTCGTATCGAATTGCTCCGCAACGGCTCGCTTGGAAACATCGAGGTTGTGAAAGGCCTGAAGTATGGTTTAACGGAACAGGCCGTCGCCGCCGCTAATAAGATCGTCTTTCTTCCACGCCGAGTAAACGGCGTGAGGGTAAATTCAACGGTGACGTTTGAGTATAGGTTCTCTATCTACTGACTGCCTCCAGGTCGTTGCTGAACTGATATGAAGAACCTTCTACTTCTTTGTTTTTCTCTCGCGCTGGCTGCGACAGTCTTTGGGCAAGCGCCGTCGCCCAAGCCGGGGACCCCTAGCTCGACGCCTAAAGCCGTAATAAAAGGCCCGCCGCCGGTGGATAAGACTACGCTTGAGCCAAAGTGGCCGGCGCCGGATGAAGCGCCAGCGGTCGTAACTCCTGACCCGACGCAAAAGGCCGCGAAGGACCTGTATGATCAGGCGCGGGCGGCGCTTTTGCAGCGAAAGTTCGACGCCGCTCTGCCGCTGCTGCTGCAGGCCGAAAAGCTAGCGCCCGGACAGGTCGCCATCGAGAATCTCTTAGGCATTACATACGCGTTGCTGCGTCGGTTTGATGACGCTGTCACCACGTTTCAAAAAGCTGTCAAACTAGATCCAAAATTGGCGCCGGTACACGCGAATCTATGTAATGCATTGGCGGCGACAGGTCGACGGAGCGATGCGATCGAAGAGTGTCGCGAAGCAGTGAGACTCGATCCGGAACGGGCGCGATTTCGAACTGCGCTGGCTAACCTCTATCTTCTGGATAATCGTTCGGGAGACGCCCTGGATCTGTTGAATCCGATCTATGACAAGGCGCAAAATGACCTGGTCTATCTCGCCGTCCTGGCTGATACATATTTTTATGAGGGCGATTATTCGGAGGCGGCCGACATTTACGAACGGATCACGCGAGATTGGCCAAAGGTAAGCATTGTATGCGTCCGCCTGTCGGGTGTTTATGACTATCTTGGCCGCTATGCCGACTCGATCGCGGCGGCAAGAAAGTTTGCCGAGATGGAACCGAATCTTGCCTTCGCACACCTGAATCTGGGTCAGAAGCTCAGCGATTTCGGATTTTTCGACGAGTCGATCGAGTCGCTGGAAAAGGCGTCGGCGATGGAGCCAAAATCGAGCGTCGCTTTCTCTGATTTGGCAAACGTTTACGAAATTCTCGGCGACAAGGAAAATGCTCTCAAAAATATGAGACGCGCGTATCAGCTTGGTGACAAGTCACTCTCACTATCACTTCGCCTCGGGCGAGCATTAGGCGAATACGGCCTCAGCAGCGAGGCCATCGAGCCGCTGGAACATGCCAACACTCTCGTGCCAAATCAGCCCGAGATAATGCGCTCGCTGGGCCTGGAATATATTTACGCGGCGAGATTTGACGAAGGCGTCGACCTGATCGAACGAGCGCAACAGATCTCTCCGCTGCCGCCGAATATAACGATCGATGTGTCCGGAATAAAGAAGGGAAAAGAGATGCTGGCTCACTTCGATGAGATCGCCGAGTATGTCAAGAAGAATCCGAATGACGCGAAGGCCCACTATGTCCTCGCGCAAGCGTACACATTCAAGCATCAATTGGCTGACGTGGAACGGGAATATCTCGAGATGGTTCGTGTTGAGCCGACTTTTGACCGATATAACGAGCTGGCTATTTTTTATGAGGACCACGGACAGTTCGAGAAGGCCATTGGCGCGTTTAACAAGGCCATCGAACTAAATCCGAACCATGTGACATACATCTCACTGTCCTATGCTCTCATGAAGTTTGGCCATCTTGATGAGGCATTAGAGGCGGCGAAGAGATCGGTCGAAATAAAGTCCACGTTGCTCGAATCCAGGCTCTGGCTCGGCGATCTATATCTAAAGAAAGGCCTGCGCGATGAAGCGCTTCGTGAATACCAAGCGGGTTTTGATCTGGCGTCGGGTGACGTTCGGCCCAACTTTAAACTCGCCTGGCTCTATGTTCGGACGGGAAACAAGCAGGGCGCTCTGCGGCATTATGAGATATTGAGGGGCATTACGTCGGCGGCAGAATTGAAAAATCTAGAGCTGTGCATTCGCGCGCATTTTGGGCCGTTGCCTTGAGGGTCGTTGTTAGGTCTAAGGCCCGTTTTCCGCAGAACAGGCTTCGTGCGGCGAGGCGCGGTGACAGCTTAGGCACATCGTCCAGATCCATTGGTGCGAGCAGCCCGGACAGAGGCCGCGAGTTTCGAATGTATTCCATCTCATGCCGCGGCCGCTAGGGAAAATTTGGCGGTGGGTGGTTTGGAATAGCTATCAGCTATCAGTTATTAGCTTTCGGCTATTCCGGAAAAACCGAGCGGAGGTCATCTCAGGTGGTACGGGACGTTTGTGACGATGACGTTTTCGCGGAAGAGTAGGGCTGCTTTTAGTAATAGCGAGCTTTGGTTGTGAAGTAAATGCTGCCACCATCGATTTGGCACAAATTCCGGAATGACCACTGTGATAACGTCGTCGTCGCGGAGCCGGTCGACGCGGTAGATAAATTTTAATATCGGGCGCGTCAATTCGCGATACGGCGAAGGAAGCACGACGAGCTTGACGCCGATCCCGAGTTTCTCCCAGCGGTCTTTGAGCATGGCGGTCGCCTCATTGTCAAGATCGACGTAGACGGCCGTTACCGAATCCGGCGCGATCGACCTGGCATATCGCAGAGCGTTGATCACGCCGCGGTGGATGCCGGAAACCGGGACGATGACCGTGTTGCGGGTCGGTTCGAGCGTCTCGTGAATTTTCTCGAGAGACAGTTGTTTGGCGACCGAAACATAGTGACGATGGACCGCGTGAAACAGCAGAACTAGGAGCGGCACCATCACGACGACCAGCCACGCGCCGTGGACGAACTTTGTCGCGATGAAAACGACCAGTACGACGGCCGTCGCGGCAGCACCAAGCAGGTTTATCGCGAGAGAGCGTCGCCAGCTTGTCCTCCCGGTCACATCGTCGGTTACGAAACGCGGGGCGCGGCTTTGCTCGATGGCGAGAAGCGCGTCAGGCAGTACCTTTTCAGATTCGACCTCACTGCGGTGGATCGCTGGATCGAACGTTTCACCACGGCGGACCTTTAGCCAATGTCGGACCATTCCCGATTGTGAAAGCGTAAAAGAAAGAAAGACGCCGACCGCGTACAGCGGAATAAGGCGGCTCGTGTCGCCGGCAAATACGACGATCAGAATAGAAGAGAGCAGCGCGAGAATCACGATGCCGTTCGAAAAAACCAGTTTGTCGCCGCGATTGGCAAATTGGCGGGGCAGAAAACGGTCCCGAGCCAACAGACTCGACAACCGCGGAAAATCGGCAAACGCTGTGTTCGCAGCCAGCACGAGGATCGCGGCTGTCGCGAACTGAACAATGTAGTAAAACCAGCCAAACGAACCGGTAAAGATCATCCGGGCAAATTGCGAGATGACGGTCTCGCTTTCTCGCGGATGGATGCCGTAAAGATATGCAAGCGTGCTCGTGCCGAGAAACATCACGCAGAGAAGCGCGGCCATCGCGATCAGCGTTTTGGCGGCGTTTCGAGACTCAGGCTGTTTGAACGCCATCACCCCGTTTGAGATCGCCTCGATACCGGTCAGGGCCGCGCAGCCATTCGAAAACGCTCCAAGCAGCAGGAATATCGACAGCGACTGCGGAACGTAGCCGTCGGCGATCTTCAGGTCCGTACTGCTCTCGGCAATTGCCCCGGCGTCGGCACCCGAAGCGAAGTATCGAACGACGCCGAAGCCGATCATGAACAGGAATGAAACGAGAAAGATGTATGTCGGTGTCGCAAACAGCGAGCCTGACTCGCGCACACCTCGAAGGTTCGCGAGGCAAATGAAGATGACAAAAGCGACGCCCATCGACACTCGGTAATCGATCAACCATGCGAGCGACGTGCCCTGCGCCGCCGACGTCAATGCAGCGACGCCCGCCGCGACGGATACCGAAACCGTCAGGACATAGTCAACCAGGAGCGACGCGGCCGCTATCAGGCCGGGCGTAGTGCCGAGGTTTTCCTTAGCCACAATATATGCACCGCCGCCGGACGGATACGCATGTATCGTCTGCCGATAGCTGATCGAAACGATAACGAGCAGCAGCGCGATCGCGACCGAGATCGGAATGACATATCCGAACGCGTGCGCGGCACCAAAGGCAGACGCGGCGGCGAGAACCAGCAGGATCTCCTCCGTCGCGTAGGCCGTCGAGCTGAGGGCGTCCGACGAAAAGACGGCAAGCGCAACCTTTTTCGTCAGCCGTTCGTGAACGGCCTGCTCGCTTCGCAGCGCGCGGCCAACGAGCAGGCGCTTGAGTGAGCCTAAAAACGATAACGATCTGGTTTCCTTGTATTTTGAAAGTTGTGTAGTCGAATCCATGACGATGTTATTTGCTAAGCATCTTGCGCAGCTTTTGACGGTAGATCTCTTCGCGCACCTGCCGGTCAAACTCTGCGATGCGGTCCAGGCAGTGGCTTACGACGGCGAGCATTGCAAAAGAAAGGACGAGAAGAATGGTCCCCACGATAGAGAGCGTCCCGTCTCTCGCAACGAGGCGAAGAAGCGAGAAAGCCGATAGGCTAAGACCGAAGACCCCGCAAACAGCGGCGCCGATGCAACTAAAAAGCAGGCAGTGCAGCCAACGACGCCTTTCGCGTTTGTGTACGGACGCCGATCTCGCGGCCGACGGGACGCTGAATGCCATCGCTCGCGCAGGCTTTGCTTTCATACGATCGCCTCCAAAAATAGCCTACGTGTCGACGCATTAGACCGGGATAAAAGGTTCATAAAAATTTCATAAAAGTATCGATCGCCGGCCGAGATTCGCCTCTGCGTCCGGCTTCTGGCGACCGTAAGTGGGATATACTTCACATCTGGCGATGGCCCTGTCCGCAAAAAAGCATTCCCGAATAGTCGGCATTTTGATCGCGGTGATCTCGATCGCATTTGTGACCGCTTTCCTGGTCGTTTTGCGGCCGGTCACAAATGCGACGACTGTGGCGATGTTCGAACTGCTGGTCGTGGTTTTGGTTGCGACCTTTTTTCAGCGTTCGGCGGCATTGGCCGCGTCGATACTGGCCGCGCTCTCATTCAACTATTTCTTTCTGCCGCCGTTTTACACGCTGACGGTCTCGGACCCCGAAAACTGGCTGGCGTTGTTGGTGTTTCTCGCCGTCGCGCTAACGGTCGGACATCTCTCAGCCGTCTCAAATCGCCGTCGGATCGAAGCCGAACATCTCTATAGGGAGCTCGAAGCGGCATTTGAATCTGCCAGCCAGACAGAGGCATTAAAACGAAGCGAGAAATTGAAATCGTCACTGCTGGATGCCGTTACGCACGATTTCCGCACACCGCTTACATCGATCAAAGCTTCGGTAACGATGCTGATCGAGAACGAACAGCTTCCGCGAGAGGAAAGGTCTCTTGACCAACGTGGCAGAGCGGAGTTGCTCGAGGTCATCAATGAAGAGTCCGACCGCCTAAATTCCTTCGTCGACTCGATGGTCGAGTTAGCGCGATTTCAGTCGGGTGAAAGCAAGTTGAGCCGTGCAAGCGTCACGCCTGAAGAGGTCGTCGTCAAAGCCGCGCGACGCGCCAAGCCCCTGCGCCGTGAACATTCATTGCGCTCGAAGGTCGAGCCCGGTCTGCCGATGATCTCTATAGATTCTCGCGCCGTCGTCGAGGCACTTTTCAACCTGATCGAAAACGCAGCAAACTGTTCGCCGCCGGGAACCGAGATAGAGATCGCCGCCATAAGATCTAACGGCATGGTCCGGTTTTCGGTCGAGGACCAGGGGCCCGGCGTGCCCGCGGACGAAAGAGAGAAAGTCTTTGAGCGTTACTTCCGCGGTCAAAACGGCGATGGCCGCGGGATGGGAATGGGTCTTTCGATCGTCCGCGGCATTATCGAGGCGCACGGCGGACAGATCTGGGTCGAGGAAGGCAAGAAAGGCGCCAGATTTGTTTTCGAACTGCCGGCACGCAGCGATGGATGAGAGAAAGCGCATATTACTCGTCGATGACGAGCCGCAGATACTCCGCGTGCTCCGGCACATTGTCGGAGCGCACGGATTTGCGGCCCGCACAGCTGAAGATGGCGAGGCAGCGCTCGAAGTTTTCGCCGAGTGGCGGCCGGACCTCGTTCTGACGGACCTGCAAATGCCCAACATGGACGGTCTCGAACTTTGCCGAAAGATCAGAAAATTGTCCGATGTTCCGATAATCATCCTTTCGGTGAGAAACGATGAGCCGACCGTTGTAGAGGCACTAGACATCGGCGCCGACGACTATGTGACAAAGCCCTTCGGGACGAACGAGCTGCTGGCACGTCTGAGATCGCTGCTGCGCCGAGCACCGGAAAAGCCGGAAACCCAGATCGCGATCGGGGATTTTGCAATAGATGCAGCGGGGCACCAGGCAACATTGAAAAATCAGCAACTTAGACTAACACCGAAGGAATTTGATCTGCTTAGCTGTCTCCTCCGAAATCCGGAACGCGCATTGACACACAATTTTTTACTTAAGCAGGTATGGGGCGACTACTATATCGAACAGACGGAAGCCCTGCGTGTGCTGATCGCGGCGCTCAGAAAGAAGATCGAATCGGATCCGTCAAACCCACGTTACCTACAAACGGAACCGTGGGTCGGTTATCGGTTTCGTCCCACCGGGTGATCAAGGCCCGCACCGCTAGAAGATAATATTATTACGGCTCCGCAAAAAAGATGCTGATGGCAATTTACGGATTGCTCGGGCAGAGGGAAGGAAGGCGGTAAGCTATTTGTCGGGGGCTAGAGATTCGCCAGGCATGAGGACGCCGAGTTCTCGGGCGATCGACTCGAGGTCGATCGCGCCAGGTCTATCGGCGATCGAGTTGAGATGTTCGTAAAAGTGACCTAACGACGGCGACTCCGTCATGCGAGATTCTTTAAGGTCCCCGCTTTCGCCGGTCAATCTTTTATTTATACGTGCGATCAGTGCGGATTCGCTGACCTCGAGGCTGCCGCTCGTGTTTTCCTTCATAAACTTTTCAGTTCGCCTTTGGCAGCAACTCGTATTTATAATCCGATTCCTGCGTCTGGCGGTATGGCACTCCCAGCCGGTAGAGAACTTTCTGAAGCTGTAAGGCTTCGCTCGGATTATCGAAATTTACCCCTCTCGGCCGCTTGTTAAAGATGGCGGCAAACGCGTCATATTTAGCGCCCTCGCTGATGCTCAAAACTTCCAGCTCTTTTCCGACCATGACGGGATCGAGACGGTCGTTTTCGACGACGTAGGGAATATTTACGTAAACCATATCGGGCCGCTCCGTGGTCAGCGTGTGCTTTTACTATACGCTTAATTTGATGCTCGCGGCGGACGGCAGTCGACATTTAATTTCCAGCCGCCTCGTTGACTTCGGCCGCGAATGGGTCCACGATTGAAGGTGAATCGAGCCTGGCTACCTCTTTTTTCAGCCTACCCGAATTTATCGGATCATCCTGATCACCACAGCTATCGACGCGGCCCCTTTCTGCCGGCCGTAATAGGAGCCTGTCAGATATGACCGATAAACCAACGCTTATCGAGGCGATCGCAAAGACCGATATGTTCTCAATTTTCTCACGCCTGATGGGAACATCGGGTGCAAATGAGATATTCGCCACGGGAAAGGATTTCACCGTTTTCGCCCCCACCAACGACGCCTTTGGAAAGATACCCGAAAAGCAGATGGAAAAGCTGATCAACGAAAAAAACCAGGCCGGCCTGCGGAAGCTGCTCTCGTATCACATC
>Ga0207707_10005104_pt1 | contig 11516 bp, 9 predicted proteins | sample KBSC83BmetaG_FD_184336 | JGI IMG/M metagenome (GOLD analysis project Ga0207707, IMG submission 184336) | Corn rhizosphere microbial communities from Kellogg Biological Station, Michigan, USA - KBS C8-3B metaG (SPAdes) (version 2) | ecosystem: Host-associated > Plants > Roots > Rhizosphere ... | reverse complement strand
GGCCTATCGCACGGCACCCGCTGCGAAATCTATCCATCATGGCTGGATCGGCGGCTTGATCGAGCACGTGCTTTCCGTATGCCAGCTCGCGAAAGTCACCGCAGCGCATTATCCGGATATCGATTTCGACCTGCTGCTCACCGGCGTGATCCTGCATGACATCGGCAAGATCCATGAGCTGACCTACGCGCGCAGCCTGGGCTACAGCACGGAAGGCCAGTTGATCGGTCACATCTCGATTGGGGTCCGCATGGTCGAAGACGCGCTGCGCAAACTCCCGGGGTTCCCTCCGTTGCTGCGCGACTTGGTCGAGCACATGATCTTGAGCCACCACGGCTCGCTTGAATTCGGTTCGCCCAAGGTGCCCATGTTCCTGGAGGCGATGCTGCTGCACCAAATCGACAACCTGGATTCGAAGATGGAAGCCATGCGCGCGCACATCGCGAAGGACCGGCAGGCTACCGGCGTGTGGACCGGATACAACCCTGCGCTTGAGCGCATGGTCCTTAAGAAACAGCAGTATCTGGTGGAGCCCGAGGAGCAGGCCGCGCCCCCGGCTCCGCTCCCCACTGCCGCCGCGCTGCTCGCGAAAGCCCAGCCTTCATCGGCCTTCGCCGCCAAACTGCAGGGCGCGCTCAAGAACGAATCCTAAAATATGAGTACATTTGTGTTGGTCCACGGCGCTTGGCACGGTAGTTGGTGCTGGAAGCGTGTACGCAAGGCGCTGCAAGATCAAGGGCACCAGGTTTTCACCCCGACCTTGACGGGACTCGCCGAACGCTCGCATCTGCTGTCGCCCTCCGTGAACCTCGATACGCACATCGACGATGTGGTGAATCTCATCCGCTGGGAAGAGTTATCGGATGTGGTGTTGTGCGGGCACTCCTACGCCGGGGCGGTGATCAGCGGAGTGGCCGACCGCATTTCCGATCGCATCCGGTCTCTGGTGTATCTGGATGCTTTTCTTCTGGAAGACGGACAATCGCTGCACGATCTCCTCCCGGAAGGACAGCGCCAACAGCAACTCGACGGCGTAAAAAGCGCCGGCGACGGTTGGAAGGTCCCGCCGATACCCGGCGAGTTTTTTCGTGTGAATTCCCAGGACCTCGCCTGGATGAACGGCCAATGTACCTGGCAGCCTCTCGCGACCTTTCAGCAAAAGATTAGAGTGACCGGCGCGGGCAGCAAGGTTCGCAACGTGACCTTCATTCTCGCCACCGGTTACGAGCATTCCCCATTTCCGCCGTCTTATGAAAAAGCCAAAGCCAGAGGATGGAAAACGCTCAGTTTGCCTTGCGGTCACGATGTGATGCTGGACATGCCCGCGGAACTGACGCAAGCGCTGATCGACGCCGCTTAGCCCTGACGCGCGAGCGCTTCCGCGATCTCTTCACCAATAGCGAGTGACGCCGTCGCACCTGGACTGGGTGCGTTCACAACGTGTAGTTCGCCGGGCCCTTCGACGAAATGAAAATCCTCGACGAAAGCACCGTCAGCGGTCATGGCCTGCGCGCGCACTCCGGCGCCGCCTGCGACTAGATCCGACGGCTGGATCTCGGGGACGAGCCGCTGCAGCGTCGCGCAGAATAGTTCTTTGCTGAAGGAGCGGCGCAGCTCCATCCAACACATGCTCGAATACTTGGCCAGAAACTTCCATAGCCCCGCAAACGCCAGGGCGTCGGCCAGATCGCTCACGCGCAGGTCGGATTTCCGGTAGCCTTCACGCGAAAACGCCAGCACCGCGTTGGGTCCTGCTTCGATACCGCCATGAATCATGCGAGTGTAGTGCACGCCCAGGAAGGGGAAATTCGGATCGGGCACCGGATAAATCAGATTGCGCACCAGATACTGGCGCTCCGGACGGATGCCGTAATATTCGCCGCGAAAAGGAACGATGCGAACGGCGCGGGCCTGGCCCGTTAGCGCCGCCACGCGATCCGCTTGCAGCCCGGCGCAAGTGACGATACGTTCCGCCTGGTAGCCGCCGGCACTGCTGTGAACCCGCCACAGCGCACCTTCGCGCGCGATGGCGCTCACCTCGGCGCCCGTGATGACTTCGCCGCCGCGTGCTTGAATCTCTTCCGACAATGCCCGGCACACAGCCGGATAATCGGCGATGCCTTCCTGCGGAACGTGCACCGCCGCGACGCCCGCGGCATGCGGCTCGATCTCACGCAGTTGTTCCGGCGTCAGCCAGCGCAGACCTTCCAAGCCGTTGGCTGTGCCACGCTCCAGCAGCGCCTGCAGCCGCGGCACTTCGTCTGGTGTCACAGCGACAACCACTTTTCCGCAGACGTCATGCGCGATCGAGTGGCTCTGGCAAAACTCCACCATCTGGCGAATCCCGCGCACTGCCAGCCGCGCCTTGCGAGATCCCGGCTTGTAGTACAGCCCCGCGTGGAGCACCCCACTGTTATGGCTGCTCTGATGTTGTCCGACGGCGGATTCTTTTTCAAGCACTGTCACGTGCGTATCGGGGAACCGCGCGGTGAGACGCCAGGCCGTAGCGAGGCCCACGATGCCGCCGCCCACCACGACTATGCGCTGATTCATCGAAGTACGCGTGCGACCCAAGTCCCGCACCACACGGCCAGATATCCCAGCACGACGCTTAGCAGGATGTTCGCCAAGCCAATCCAGAGCTGTTCTTTCTCGATGGCCTCAAAGCTCTCCCAGGCGAAGCTGGAAAAGGTGGTGTAGCCGCCGAGAACCCCCGTCACCAGCAACAAGCGCAGGTTGGGATTAGGATCGGCGCGCGCTACAAACAGCGTCATGAGTATGCCGATCAAAAAGCAACCCGTGACATTCACCACGACGGTACCTACAGGAAACACATTCTCCGGGAAGCGCGCGTTGAAGCGTTGCAGCACGACGGTTCCCACCAGGTAGCGGGACAGTCCGCCCAGCGCAGCGCCGAGCATCACCAGGAGGTAGCGATTCATATGCGGTGGAAACTCTTAAGGATATCGCGAGTGGAGTAGCGCAGCGCAATGGGGCGCCCGTGCGGGCAGCTCATGGGCGAGGAGGTGGCCGCGAGCGCGCGCAGCAGCCAGTCCATTTTCGCGGGCTCCAGCTTCATGTTGATTTTGATCGCCGCGCGGCAGGCGATCGACGCAGCCATGCCGCGCCGCACATCGTCGATCGACGCTTTGCGCAGCTCGCGCTCGGAGATTTCGAGAATTTCGAAGATGACCCTTTCGACATCGCTCGCGCCGATGCCCGCAGGTGCGGATTTCACCGCGACGGTGCGGTTCCCGAAAGGCTCCGTGTCGAAGCCCAACGCGTTGAGTTCTTCGGCGATGCGGGCGTATTCGAGTTGCTGCGCCGGAGTGAGTTGAATCACCAGCGGCATGAGCAGGCCCTGGGTCTCGACGGCGTTTTTACCGCGCGCCGCCAAAACTTGCTCGAACAGAATGCGTTCATGGGCCACGTGCTGATCGATGATCCAGAGCCCGTCACGTCCGGCGGCGATGATGAAGCTGTCGTGGATCTGTCCGAGAGGCCGCAGGTCCTTCAGGGCGTCGAGACTTTCGTGTTCGGGCAGAATACCACCCGGGAACAGCGGGCCGTGAGTATCGGGAACGGCAACACGCGGCGCGCCTTCCGCCGGTGCATCCGCGAAATCAAAGCGCGGCGGCGGCGATGGCGGGCGGTGAAGTGTGAATTCGGGCAGGGCTGAAGGGTTGTCTGTCTCCGCCACTACCGGGAAAGTCATGTTTTCCACGCGCTGGGTGAACTCCGAATACGGGAGCACCGCTGCGGGTTGCGCGGGGGACGGAATCCGTGACGCCGGACGCTGGGCCATGAGCGCGTCGCGAATGGTGTCACGCAGGAAGTCGTGCGCCAGCGATCCGTGGCGGAAGCGTACTTCGGTTTTCGATGGATGCACGTTGACGTCGACTTCTTCGAGATCACAATCCAGAAACAGCAGCGCAAAGGGATAGCACGCCGGTGGCATCAAGTTGTGATAAGCGGAGGAGAGTGCATGCAACAGGAGGCGGTCGCGGATCAGGCGGCGGTTGACGAACAGATAGATCGAATTGCGGTTGAGGCGCTGCACCTGCGGGCCGCTGACGAAGCCGCGCAGGCGGAAGCGGCGGGGACCACCTTGTTCGTCATCGGCCGCCAGCGGGAAGGCGCGCGATTGATCGCCGAGATCGATCAGATCTTCCAGTATCTGGCTGCCGAAGACCTGATACACGCGCTCGCGTAGTGTTGCTACTGGCGTGACGTCCAGCAGTTCCGAATTGTTGTGACGCAGCAGAAAACTCTTGTCGGGATGCGCCAGACTGTAATGCGTAATCAACGAGGCCACGTGCGCGATTTCCGTTTGTTCGGTGCGCAGAAATTTCTTGCGCGCCGGGACGTTGTAAAACAAGTCGCGCACCGCGATGATGGTACCGTCGGCCAGCGCGGCGTCTTCGCAGCGCAGGATTTTGCCGCCCGCGAGTTCGACCGTAGTGCCGACGGCTTCTTCGCGCGCGCGCGTTTCAAGCAATAGCCGTGAAACGGATGCGATCGATGGCAGTGCTTCGCCGCGGAACCCGAGGGTGGCGATGGAAAGCAGATCTTTGACGTCGGAGAGTTTGCTGGTGGCGTGGCGCTCGAAAGCCAGCAGAGCGTCGTCGCGCATCATGCCCATGCCGTTGTCGGCCAGGCGAATCAGACGGCGGCCGCCGGCTTCTACATCCAGGCGAAATTCTGTGGCTCCCGCGTCAAGCGAGTTTTCGAGCAGTTCTTTGACGACGCTGGCTGGTCGTTCAACCACTTCTCCGGCAGCGATTTTGTTGGCGACGTTGTCGGAGAGAACGCGGATGCGGCCCATTCGAAGGGGAGTCGCTGTGCCTTAGCCGCTCATCGCAGCGAGAAATTCGCCGTTGCTGCGAGTCTTCGAGAGCTTGTCGATCAGCAGTTCCATGCTCTCGGTCGGCGAGAGCGGATTGAGAACCCGGCGCAGGATAAACACGCGGTTGAGTTCTTCCTTCGGCAGCAAGAGCTCTTCTTTGCGGGTGCCGGATTTCGAGATGTCGATGGCTGGGAACACGCGCTTATCCATCAATTTGCGGTCCAGATGGATTTCCATGTTGCCGGTACCCTTGAATTCTTCAAAGATGACGTCGTCCATGCGGCTGCCGGTATCGACTAGGGCAGAGGCCACGATGGTGAGCGACCCGCCTTCTTCAATATTGCGCGCGGCGCCGAAGAAGCGTTTCGGGCGCTGCAAGGCGTTTGAATCCACGCCGCCCGAGAGCACTTTGCCCGACGGCGGGACTACCGTGTTGTAAGCGCGCGCCAGACGCGTGATGGAATCGAGCAGGATCACGACGTCTTTCTTGTGCTCGACCAAACGCTTGGCTTTTTCGATCACCATTTCGGCTACTTGTACGTGGCGGGCGGCGGGTTCATCGAAGGTCGAACTGATGACTTCGCCCTTGACCGAGCGCTGCATGTCGGTGACTTCTTCGGGGCGCTCATCAATCAGCAGGACGATCAGCGAGACTTCCGGATGATTCGCCGTAATGGAGTTGGCGATCGACTGCAACAGCATGGTCTTGCCGGTACGCGGCGCGGCTACGATCAACCCGCGCTGGCCTTTGCCGATGGGCGTCAGCAGATCCATCACGCGGCCCGAGAAGTTGTCCTTGACGGTTTCCATCTTCAAGCGCGCTTGCGGATAGAGCGGCGTCAGGTTGTCGAAGAAAATCTTATTGCGGGCTTCCTCGGGCGGTTCAAAGTTGATGGCGTCGACTTTGATCAGGGCAAAGTAGCGTTCGCCTTCCTTGGGCGGGCGGATCTGGCCGCTGACGGTGTCGCCGGTGCGTAGATCGAAGCGGCGGATCTGCGAGGGCGAGACGTAGACGTCGTCGGGACCCGGCAAGTAGTTGTATTCGGGTGCGCGCAGGAAGCCGAAGCCGTCGGGCAGGCACTCGAGCACGCCCTCCGAGAAAATCAGGCCGCTCTTTTCCGCCTGCACCTGGAGAATCTTGAAGATCAGCTCCTGCTTGCGGAGTCCGGCAAAACCCTGGACGCCCAGATCTTTGGCGATCTGGTTGAGCTTCTGGATGCTCATGTCCTTTAGTTCCACCAGATCGAGAGCGTTGCCGCGATTCGGTTGGCCGGCGGCGGTGGCACGGCGGCGCGGATCGAACAGGCGGCCCGTCATTTCGGGCTTGGCGGCGGCTTCCGCTGGGTTCGTTTGGTCGCTGGAAGTTTGCCCTTCCGCCGTCTCGCTTGGGTTCGTTTGGTTATTTTCGGGTTCCGGCTCGGCAGGAGGCTTAGTCTCTGCAGGCGGTGCGGACGCTTTCTCGCCCCGCGGAGCCCGCGCTCTGGTTTCCTTAGCGCCTTCCGGCTTTGCCGGTGGCTGCGCCTGATTACCGGTATCTAATGACTGGTCTTGATTTTCGAGATCGCTTGCCAAATTTCCCTCACTCCCCGGCCGGTGGTGGCCGAGCATTCGAGCACTTCCCCCGCGTGTCCATTGCGGAGAGCCTGTTGGCTCAAGTGCCGTTCTTGCTGCGTTTTCAACTTATCTGCTTTCGTCGCGACCACCAAATAGGGCCGCCCATGCGCTTCGAGCCAATCTTTTAGCTCGCAATCGCGCTCCATCCAACCCCGCCGCGCGTCCAAAACCAGGATCGCCAGGCGCAAAGCCCCGCGCCCCAGCAGGTAGCTTTCGATGAGCTCTTTCCATTCCTTCGTGATATGTTTGGGAACTTTTGCGAAACCATATCCCGGAAGATCGACAAAGCGGAAACCTTCATCGAGCTCGAAGAAATTGACCGACTGCGTACAGCCCGGCCGGGAACTTGTGTAGGCCAGCCCGTCGGCTCCGACCAGCGCATTAATAAGACTGGATTTGCCGACGTTACTACGTCCCAGAAACGCGACTTCCGCTTGAGCTTCCGGCGGAAACTGCTCCGGCTTGGCTGCACTTATTATAAACCTTGCTGACATCTGAGGGGGACCCCCGGGCGGCGAGCCCAGCCCCTAGTGCGTTAACTTTTCGTCGCGCGACTGGGCCACGATCTCCGCGGCGGTTTGCATGGCGGAAATGGGCGCCATCTCCAGTTCGCTTTCGAGCGCCAGCCGCAGCACCTGATCCATCGAGGTGACAAAATGCAGCTTCATGTCGTTGCGGATGTTCTCCGGAATATCCGGCAGATCCCGCTCGTTATCCTGCGGTAAAATCGCTTCGCGGATTCCTTGGCGATGCGCCGCCAGCAGCTTTTCTTTCAATCCGCCGATCGGGAGCACGCGCCCGCGCACCGTGATTTCGCCAGTCATGGCTATATCGGCGCGGACGGGAATACTGGTCAGCGCGCTCATGATACTGGTCGCAATGGTAATGCCCGCCGAAGGCCCGTCCTTGGGAATAGCGCCCTCGGGAACGTGTAAGTGAATGTCGAGATGGCGATAGAAATCGCGCGGTAATCCTAACGCTCCCGCGCGGCTGCGCACATAACTCATCGCCGCCTGCGCCGATTCCTGCATGACGTCACCCAATTTTCCGGTGAGCGTCAGCTTGCCGCGGCCTTCCATGATCGCGGCTTCGGTGGTTAGAATCGAGCCACCGACTTCGGTCCACGCCAGGCCCACGGTAGCACCCACTTCATTCTTCTTATCGGACTGCGTTTCGCGAAACTTCTGCGGCCCTAGGAGTTGGTTGACCTTCTCCGGCGAAACTGTCACCTTGACGAAGGGCGTTTCCTTCTTCTTGGTGGCTTTGTCGGCTTGCGCGTTGACGACCGTACGCGCGATCTTGCGGCACACATTGCCAACTTCGCGTTCCAGATTACGAACGCCCGCCTCGCGGGTGTAGTACTGAATCAATTCCTGAACGCCGGCGTCTTCAAATTGAATCTGTTGATCGGTCAGGCCGGTATCTTTCATCTGCTTGGGAACCAGGAAGCGTTTCGCGATTTCCATCTTCTCGAGTTCGGTGTAGCCAGAGAGACGAATCACTTCCATGCGATCCTGCAAGGCTGGCGGGATGGTGTGCAGGACGTTAGCAGTAGCGATGAAGAAGACTTGGCTTAAATCGTATTCGACGTCGAGGTAATGATCCTGGAACATGTAGTTCTGTTCGGGATCGAGAACTTCGAGGAGCGCCGCCGACGGATCGCCGCGGAAGTCGGTGGACATCTTGTCGATCTCATCCAGCATGAACACCGGGTTGCGCACGCCGGCTTTTTTCATCATCTGTATGATCTGGCCGGGTAGGGCACCGATGTAAGTGCGGCGATGGCCGCGGACTTCGGCTTCATCGCGCACGCCGCCGAGTGACAGCCGTACGAACTTGCGTCCGGTGGCCTTGGCGATGGACATGCCGAGTGAAGTTTTACCAACGCCCGGGGCGCCCACAAAGCATAGTATGGAACCTTTGGGGTCCTTGACCAAGCGGCGCACGGCCAGGAATTCGAGGATGCGCTCTTTGATTTTTTCGAGGCCGTAGTGATCGCTCTCGAGCACCTGCTGCGCGAACGCGAGATCGCGGATTTCCTTGGATTTTTTCTTCCATGGCACCGCTAGTAGCCAGTCGAGGTAGTTGCGTGAGACCGTCGATTCGGCCGACATCGGAGGCATCTGCTCCAGGCGCTTCAACTCCGCCATCGCCTTCTCGTGCGCGTCTTTGGTCATTCCGGCGGTTTCGATTTTCTTTTTGAGCTCGTCGAACTCGCTCTTCTCGCCGCGGCCTAGCTCTTTCTGGATGGCCTTGATCTTCTCGTTGAGGTAATACTCTTTTTGCGCCTTCTCCATCTGGCGCTTCACGCGGCCTTGGATGGTGCGGTCGACGCTCAACTTCTCGATCTCGATGTCGAGCATCTCCGCCACGCGGGTCAGGCGGTCGATGGGATCGAAGATTTCGAGCAGCTCCTGCTTCTCTTCGATGGCGAGCTGCAGGTTGGCGCCCACCGTGTCGGCCAGCTTGCCGGGGTCGTCGCCGCGGATGGCCGCTACGATGGTGTCGTAGTTTACGTTCTGGCTGATCTTCGCGTATTGCTCGAACAGGTTGGTGACGCGTGACGTCAACGCATCCAGTTGCGAACCCTGTTCGACTTTGAACTGGAAAGTCTTGACCGTGGCCTTGAAGTAACCGTCATCCTCGGACACCGAGAGCACCTTGCCGCGTTCAACGCCTTCGACGAGCACCTTGATATTGCCGTCGGACTGCTTCAGGTGCTGCACGATATTCGCGATGGTGCCCACGGAAAAAATTTCATCCGGGCGGGGTTCATCCACGCTCGCGTCATGCTGCGTCGCGAGAAAAATCTTCTTATCGCCAGCCAGCGCCTCGTCAAGCGCGCGCACGCTCGATTCGCGGCCAACCACGAACGGCGTCATCATGTGCGGGAAGATCACGACGTCCCGGATGGGCATCATCGGTAAGCGGCGGGTGTCGGATTTTTCTTTGGAGGTGATCATGGTATGAAGGGGCGGTCAGAATCGGGGGGCAAAGCCAATACCTCGTAAACGAGATATCGGCTTAACCCGCTTTTTCGAGCAGTGTCACGTTAATTTTCTGCGTCAACACCATTTCTTTGGTGACGGCGAACTCACGGACCTTCTTATACGTGGGCAGATAGTACATCAGATCCAGCATTAAGTCCTCTAGGATCATGCGCAGGCCGCGGGCCCCCACTTTGCGCTCCATGGCGAGCTGGGCAATGGCTTCGAGCGCGTCGTCGCTAAATTTCAGCTTAACATTTTCGAATTCGAAGAGCTTCTGGTACTGGCGGATGATGGCGTTTTTCGGCTTGGTGAGGATCTGCACGAGGGCTTCCTTGCTGAGGTCCTCGAGCACGGCCACTACCGGCAGGCGCCCTATGAATTCGGGGATGAAGCCGCTCTTAATCAGGTCCATGGGTTGGACTTGTTCCAGCATGGTCAGGTCGCGGCGGCCGGAGCTGCCGGGACGGGGACGCTGATTTTCGCGGCCGGGCTCTTCCTGTTTCGAGAAACCGATGGTGCGGGTTCCGACGCGGCGCTGGATGGTTTTTTCGAGTCCGATGAACGCTCCGCCGCAGATAAACAGGATGTTGGTGGTGTCGACCGGGGTGAATTCCTGATGGGGGTGCTTGCGGCCACCTTGCGGGGGAACGTTGGCTACCGTGCCTTCGAGGATCTTGAGCAGGGCCTGCTGGACGCCTTCGCCCGAGACATCGCGGGTGATGGAGGGGTTTTCGTCTTTGCGGCCGATCTTGTCGATCTCGTCGATATAGATGATACCTTGCTGGGCGCGCTGGACATCCCAATCGGCGTTCTGCAGCAGCCGCAGGATAATATTTTCAACGTCTTCACCGACATAGCCGGCTTCAGTCAGGGTGGTGGCATCCACGATGGCGAACGGCACGTCCAGGATGCGGGCCAGGGTCTGAGCTAGGAGGGTCTTGCCGGTACCGGTGGGCCCGATCAATAGAATGTTGGATTTCGAAAGCTCCACTTCGCCCGAGCGCTGCTTGTTCATCTGAATGCGCTTGTAGTGGTTATACACCGCTACGGCGAGCTTTTTCTTTGTAGCGTCCTGACCAATTACGTACTGATCCAAATACTCCTTCAATTCCAAAGGCTTAGGGAGCTTATTGGGCGACGCGTAATGCTGATCGTGACGGTCGTCTTCCAGAATAGAATTACAGACGGCAATGCATTCGTCACAAATGTAAGCCTTGGGGTAGTCGGAGGGGGAGGAGATCAACTTTCCGACAACATCTTGGCTTTTGTGGCAGAAGGAACAACGCAGAGCATCATCCGAGCCAGTGCGCTTCACTGGGACCTCCTGACGGATCACCAAAGTCTAAATGCGGACATCCTCATTATAGCGAAGTTGGGACGAAAGCATAAGCGTTTCTCGACCGGATGGGTGGCCTAAGGGGGATTCTGGCCTTCGGAAACTGCCCTAAATGGAAAGATTACTCACCTGACGCATGAACTTCACCGCGGACCCACGCCCTGCGATCCGGTCGCGGAGTCAAAAACACTAACATAAAGCATGGAGATAGTGATCGATAGGATGTACTCTGAGGAGTGTGTCCGCAGGGTCCGCAGGGCGCTGGAACGAGTGGCCGGCCTGCAAATCCGGGAGGTCAGTGTAGGCTCTGCAGTAGTTGATGGCGACGCGAAGCAGCGGGCGGCGGCGCTGGAGGCGATTGAGAAGGCTGGGTTTCAGCCACACATTTCGGCCTGAGCGATTTCAGAAGAGTTTCAAGAGGGCGTAGACCGCGGGAACGCTGAATAGGCTGGAGTCGATACGGTCGAGCCAGCCGCCGTGGCCGGGCAGGAGTGTTCCACTGTCTTTCACTCCGGCGCCGCGTTTTAGGGCGGATTCACACAAGTCGCCTACTTGGCCGGCGATGTTTCCGGCGGCGGCTAGCGCCAGGGCTTGGACGAGCGGGGCCTGGGGGATCAGATAGTGGGCGTAGATTCCGCCTACCAGCATGCCTCCGGCGACGGAGCCGGCGGCGCCTTCCCAGGACTTCGCGGGGCTCACACGTGGCGCCATTTTGTGTTTCCCGAAGGGG
>Ga0207707_10005101_pt1 | contig 11520 bp, 8 predicted proteins | sample KBSC83BmetaG_FD_184336 | JGI IMG/M metagenome (GOLD analysis project Ga0207707, IMG submission 184336) | Corn rhizosphere microbial communities from Kellogg Biological Station, Michigan, USA - KBS C8-3B metaG (SPAdes) (version 2) | ecosystem: Host-associated > Plants > Roots > Rhizosphere ... | reverse complement strand
AGCTCTCGATGGGACGCGCCGGCAGCACCGAGCGTCCCACGTTGCCGAGCTTCTGATTGAGCGCGTTCACGGCGAGCGCGAGCTCGGCGCCGCCACCCGCCAGCACGAGGCTCGGTGCGCCGCCGGTAAGCGCGCTCGCGAGCGCCTGCAGCGTGTCGGCCGGGACGTCCGCGGCCTGTGCGGCCTGCGCGATGGAGCCGTTGCCCGCGAGCGCGTTCGCGATGGCGGTCTCGGAGCCCGGCTTGCACGCGATCCACTGGTCCGCGTTCAGGCCGGTGAGCGAGCGGCGCGGCGCGATGTACACGAAGCGCGGCGACTCCGCTCCCTTCGCGCGCGCATCGGCGAACGACAGCTGCTGCGGAACGCTGGCGCCCCACGTCTCGAGGAAGTCGGCGCCGAAGGAGACGATCAGCTTCGCCGCGGTGAAGTCGAGCGAGGGCCACGCCACGCCGAAGCTCTGCTTGTTCGCCGCGATCACCGCGCCGTCGGCGCGCGCGGCCCAGCTCAGATGCGCCGGCATCCCGTAGCCCGCGAGCCACGCGTCGAGATAGCCCGGAAAGCTTCCGGTCTCGTGCTGATTGATGAACACCGCGTTCGCCGCGTGGCCCGCGCCCTGGATCGTCGCGAGCTGCTGCGAGAGCATCTGGATCGCCTGCGTCCACGAGATGGGCGACAGCTTGCCGTTGCGCCGGAGCAGCGGCGAGCGAATGCGGTCCGGATTGTAGAGCCCCTGCACCGCCGCCTGGCCGCGCGAGCAGAGCGCGCCCTTGTTCAGCGGATGATCGGGATTCCCTTCGACCTTGAACGTGCGTCCATCGCGCACCTCGAGCAGCACACCGCAGCCCGCGGCGCACTCGCGGCACGTCGACGCGTAGAAGTTCGACACACCGGGCACGGTCTCGTCGGGGTGGACGAGATAGGGAATGAGCTGCTCCACGTGGTCCGAGCTGCACCCGACAGCCGCCGTCGTCGCGCCGGCTGCGCCGAGGACCTTGAGAAAGCTCCGGCGGCTGGTTCCCTGCTTCGGCGTATCGGTTGGCGTCGAACTCTCACTCATTCTCGATTCCTAGTAATGACAGGTGCTGCAGTCGTAGCGCGCTTTCCACGCGGGATTCACGTTGCCGATGTGACAGTTCACGCACCATCCCATGTTGAGCGGCGCGTACTGGTAGACCTTCGCCATCTGCTGCACCTGGCCGTGGCAGGTCTGGCAGGTGACGCCGGCATTCACGTGTCGCATGTGCGGGAACTGGACGTAGTCGGGCACCTTGTGCACGCGCACCCACGGAATGGGCTGCTTCTTGTTCCAGTATTCCGTGAGCTTGGTGATCCCCGCGCTCGTGCGCGCGGGGAGCCCGTCCACCGCCGGACGGTTCGCGGTGACCACCGTGTGGCATCCCATGCACGTGCTCACGGACGGGAGCCCGGGATCCATCGCCTTGTTGGCGGAGAAGTGGCAGTACAGACAGTTCATGCCGAGCGTCTGCACGTGCCGCGGGTGGGGAAATGCGATCGGCTGGTCGGGGGCGCGTCCCTGCGGGGTGGACCCACCCCAATAGCCCCACTCACCGCGATTGGTGATTACCGTGTCGGGGGCCTTGTTCGTCGCGCGAGCCGACGGTGTCGTGCCTGGTCCCTCGGGGGTCGTCGGCTGCTGTTGAGCGCCGGTATATGCGGACGCGATTGCCGCTATGGCCGTGAGGACCACGAACACCGGCACGACCGCCCACTTCCTCCGAATCGTCATCGCCCCATGGAAACGGTGCACACCGAAGGCGCAGCATTTGTGAAATCCTTCACAAACAGCGCAAGTGAAGCGGGAATCTGCACATGCACCCAACATCGCGCAAGTGTTAGCGGGCGCAAGCGATTAGCCGAGATCGCCCGTCGCCGCGCGCGCGCACTCACAGCGCCTCGGCGAGACGCAGCCGGCGAAGCTCCGCGGGCAACAGCTCGAGGTTCGCGATCGGCGACTGCACGAGACGCAGCGGCCATCCACTGCCGAACAGAAATCTGTCCGCGCCGATCGTGCGAAAGAGGTGCGCGAGGTGGTCCTCGGGCGGCCCCCAGATCCACGAGATGTCCCAACGCAGCCGCGCGCGCTCGTCGGGCGTGAGTCCCCAGTGCGTCTCCTCCACGAGCGCGCGGCCCGCGGCGGTCACGATCACGTCCACTCGCGCATCGCTGCGCACGACCGCGCGCACGTGCGCGCCGCTCAGCTCCGGCGAGACGTCGATCGCGCTCCGCTGCCGCACATCCTCGAACTTCGTCGTGAGCACGAGCGGCACGCCGAGCTCACCGCACGCGCCCGCGAGTCGCGCCATCGCGGCGTCGTGCGGGCCCATCCCCCACTGCGCCGGATACGCCCGCACCGCGCGTGCGCCGAGCGCGTGCGCGGATGCGAGCGCGCGCTCCCAGTGCGGCCAGTCGGGGCGAATCGCGGGCACGGGGTCGAGCACGGCGCGGTGCGGCTCGAGCGCGGCGAAGAGCGCGTCGTTCCCCGCGGTGACGTCGCGATGGAAGGCGGTGGGCAGATGGCCCACCCACGCGCGCTCGATCCCCTCGCGCTCGAGCACGCGCACGAGAACCGCCGGCTCCGGGTGCGGCAGCTCGCGAAACGGGTACGCGCCGATGAAGCAGTTGACGTCGATCATCGCGGCACGCGCATCGAGGCCGTGTGCCGCGCCGCGACGCCGCTGGTCGGGATCCCCGGGAGCGTGTTGTGCGGAAAGATCCGAGCGGCGTTGCGCCACCGCACGTCCGCCAGCTCGTCGTCCTCGAGTCCCACGCTCTCGAGCGCGCGCAGCTTCGCGAGTCCCGTCTCCATCGTGATGTCGCACCCCCAGACCATGCGCGAGGCGCCCACCGCGTCGTATACCATGTCGAGCATCCCGCGATCCACGCCGCTCCCCGACAGGTCGACGTAGATGTTCTCGATGTCCGCCACCGCCGCGCAGCTGTGTGCCCAGTCGCCGCCCCCGCCGATGTGCGCGAGGATGAACGACGCCCGCGGGTGACGCGCGGCGAGACGTCCGAGGTCCGCGCCGTCGGAGATTTCCTGGCCGGGCCATTCGCGGGTGCGGTGCTGCCAGATGTGATGCAGCACCGGCAGCCCGCGCCGCGCCGCCTCGTCGGCGATCGGATCCACGAGCGCATCGTCGGCGCGCCGGCTCGCCGCGAGCTTGATCCCCACCGCGCCGCGATCCACGCACCGCGCGATCTCGTCGCGCGCGTGCGAGGCATCGTTCGGGTTCACGCTCACGTAGCACCGCACGCGATCCGGATGCGCGGCGGCGATTGCGAGCATCGCGTCGTTGCCCGCGGTGAGATCGGCCGGCGACGGGAAGTACGTTGGCGACGTGTGGCCCCAGCTGCCGAGGATCGAGGCGATGTGCACGCCGATGCCGATCTGCTCGCCGGCACGGAGGCGGGCGGCGTTCACCCGCTCCCAGTCGCCGCGTCCCGAGGCGGGGTGGTAGAAGTGCGCGTGGACGTCCACGAGGGGCGTCGGCCCCGCGAGCGGCGCGTGCGGCGCGTCACGCATCGGCGAGCTCCTCGCGCAGCGCGACGAACGCCTCGCTCGCGGCGCGCTCGATCTCCGCGACCTCCGCCTCCTCGTGCGCGAGCGACGCGAAGTTGTACGCGCCGCGCTTGAACAGCACGCCCTGCTCCACCGCGAGCTCGCCGAACCGCGTGCGCTGGTCCTCGTCCTCGAAGTCGAGCAGCCACATGGGCGCGATGCCGCGCACGGACACGCCGCCGATCCCCGACGCATCGATGGCGCGCGACACGGCCTGCATGATCTCCTCCCCCGCCGCCCACACGCCCTCGCACACCTCCGCCTGCGCGTGCCACTCGAGCACCGCGCCCGCGGCGGCGAGCGACACCGCCTCGCTCGCGAGCGTCGACGAGATCCAGCACTTGCTCGCGTCGCGCATCACCGCGTCGCGCCCAACGATCGCGCTCAGCGGGTAGCCGTTGGCGAGTGCCTTCCCGAACACCGCGATATCCGGCGTGATGCCGGAATACTCCTGGTAGCCGCCGGTGCGCAGCCGGAAGCCCGTCTTCATCTCGTCGAAGATCAGCACCGCGCCCCGCTCGTCGCAGATCGCGCGCGCGGACTCCACCCACGCGGTGCTCGGAAGCCGCTCGATCACCGGCTCGATCGCGATCGCCGCGAGCGCGTCGCCCGCCTCCGCGGCCGCGGCCTCGAGCGCCGTGATGTCGTCGAACGGAATCGCGGTGAAGTCCGCGTGCGCGCCCGGCGTGACGCCCGGACCGTCCGACCACCAGTCGAGCCATCCGAAGTAGCCGCAGCCGAGCACGCGCGTGCGCCCCGTGTGCGCGCGCGCGATGCGCACCGCGGCGGCCATCCCCTCCGCGCCGCTCTTGAGAAAGCGCACGCGCTCCGCGCACGGAATCACGTCGGACAGCCGCTCGGCGATCTCGACCTCGAGCACGCTCGAGAGCCCGGACACGTTTCCGGCCCGCGCCGCCTCGGACACGGCCATCGCGACGGCGGCGTCGGCGTAGCCGATGGCCACGGAGCCCAGCGCCATCGTGCAGTCGACGAGCTCCTGCCCGTCGGTGGTCCACAGGCGGCATCCCGACGCGCGCACGAAGTGCGTGGGCATCTCGTCGTGCGCGTCGCCAAAGAGCGCCGCGAATCGCTTGCTGCCGGTGGACGCGCCGCCGGGAATCACCGCCTCGGCCCGCGCGCGCCAGGGCGTCTCGATGATCTCCTCGGGCGTCTCCTCGTCGTCGGTCATCCCCGAAAGAGGCCGTGTCGCGGCCGGAGCGTCAAGTGCGGTGCTCGCGCGCGCGCTCGATGGCGCGCACGGCCTCGATCGCCATCGCGCGCATCAGGTCGATCTCACGCGCGTCCGGCGACGCGCGCTGCGTGAGCGAGCGCAGCGAGCGCATCACGAGCTCCTCGTTGCGCGTGCGGAAGAAGTCGACGACGGCGAGCGCCCGGTCGGCGTCCGCGAAGAATCGCTCGAGCTGGGCCGAGCTGGCGGGCGGCGCGTTCTTGCGCGGCGGCGCGAGCGTGCGCGAGGCATCCGCGGCGAGGTGCAGCTCGTAGAGCGCGATCAGCACCGCCTGGGCGAGGTTGAGCGACGCGTGGTTGGTGGTCGGAATCGTGACCACGGTGCGCGCACGGTCGAGCGCCTCGTTCGACAGGCCGTGGTCCTCGCGGCCGAAGATGAGCGCCACCGGCCCATCGGCGGTTGCGGCGAGCAGCGGCGGCGCGATCTCGCGTGGGGTGGACATGCTCCACTTGGCCGCGCGGCGCCGCGCGGTGAAGCCCGCGGTGTGGACGCAGTCCGCGATCGCATCGTCGAGCGAGGCGAACGGGCGAATCCGCGCGACGATGTCCCGCGTGTCGTGGGCGACGCGCTCCACGCGCGAGGGGTCGTACTCCACCGGGTTCACGAGGCGCAGCTGCTCGACCCCCATGTTCTTCATCGCGCGCACGACACCGGCGATGTTCACCGGATCCTGTGGCTCGACGAGAACGACGCACACGGCGTCGAGCGCACTCATTCGGGGAGCGAGAAGCGAAGGAAGCGATCCAGTGGCTGGCGGTCGCCGCGCAGATAGACGCGCTCGCCGTCGGCTCCGCTCAGCACGAGCTGTCCGCGCCGCCGCTGGCGATCGGCTGACATGTCGTTCACGAGGACATCGATCGCGACGTGGCGCGCGAGCGCTGCGCGCGGGATGGCGAAGGTCATCTCGTATCCGTTCGCGGTGTCGCGCCACGACGCGTCGAGCGCCGGCGCGATGCCGGCGCCGGAGGCGAGCCGCACGCGCGGCCGCGCCCTGCCGGGCTCCGGCACCGCGAGCCACGCGACGGGCTCGGGCCACCCCTCGCGCCACAGGTGGAGCTGCACCCCATCGCTGTTGATGTCGGGGTGCTCGTTGTCCAGCCCGGAATCGGGCGCGTGTGCCGGCCGAAAATAGAGCGGCGATTTGCGCACGCTCACCTTCAGCTCGACGTCTCGAGCGTTCGCGCGTATCTCGACGTTTGCGCGCGGTGCACCGGCGTCCACCCACGCGAGCTCGGAGGCGCGATAGTCCGCTTCGCCCAGGTCACGCGCGAACGGGAGCGACAGCACCGGCGCCGGCGGCGCGGGCGGCGTCGCGCGTTCCCCATCGCGCGCTGGACGTCGCGCGTCGCCGAGCACCGTGCCGGGCGGGGTGACGCGCGCGCCATCCTCCGTCAATTCGCAGCGCGTCACCGCGCCGTCGATGCTGGTCATCGAGACGCCATCGTCCCCGAACTCGACGTCGCGCAGCTGGCCGGACCAGCTCCAGACGCTGCTCACGCTGCCGCTGGGCGCGAACTGCCGAACGAGCGCGAACGATTCCTCGCCGGCGCCGGGCGCACCCGGCGCCGTCACGATCCACCATTCGGCGCGAGACGCCGCGCTCACCCACGCGACCGGTGAGCCGCTCTCGCGGTCGACGAAACGCACGATCTCGTTCGCGGGGACCATGGCGCGGCGCGAATCGCCGACGAACGAAAAGCCATCCTCGAGCCCGCTCCCGCCATCGAGCGGAGCGTCGCGCCATTCGAGCTCGTTCGCGATGCGGACGCGCGCGTGGAACGGGAGCTCGAAGCGAACCGGCTCGTCCGCGTGCCAGCGAACGACATCGAGCGCGGCGTGTCGGAGCGCCACGAGCGTGCGCTCCGCGCGCACGGCCGGCGACTCCGAGATCGTCGCGGCCGCGCGCGCCCACCCGTCCCCCGCTTCTTCGCTCCAGGCGAGCAGCGCACCCGAGGCGCGCGGCTGCGAGCGGCCGTTCACGAGCGGCGCGTTGTGCGCCAGCGTGCTGCGATACCAGTGCAGCGACGGGTCGACGTACGAGCCGGTGCGCATGTCGTCGAGCATCCGGTTCGCGCCGCGCGCGAGCAGGATGTTGAGCCGGTCCGGATGCCCGTGGCCGCCGCCGTGATGCCCGTAGTCGAGCGCAGCGTACGCCTCGCCGCCCTCGCGGCGAAAGACCGCGATCCCCTGCCCCTCGAGCAGCGCCGACGGCGTGGCCGCGCGCACGAGCGGCGGCAGCGCGTCGCGAGCGAACAGGAGCGAGCGCCAGCCCAGGTCGGAGCGGGAGAGCGCGGACACGGGCTCGTTGCGCTCGGCCTCGGCCGCGGAGCGCCAGCGGCCCGTGTCGCGGCGCGGAACGTCATCGGCGTACAGCGCCGCGAGCGCGCTCGCGAGATGCGCGTCGTCGCGCCGCGCGAGCCCGAGCTCGCACGACTCGGCGGTTCGCCACTGGCGCAGCGACACGCCGAACTGCGAGTCGCGGCGCGCGGGAAAGGTGAGATCGGGGAAGGCGGTGAGGAACGGCGTGTAGAACCCGGCGTGAAACCGGTCGGCGAGCGACGGCGGCAGCGGATGGCCGGCCACCTCGGCCATCGTCACGCCGTACCAGAGCCCGCGATGCGAGAACAGGTGGTAGTTCTCCCCCTCGTACCAGCTGCCGTCCGAGAGCAGTCCGTTCTCGAGCTGCGCGATGAGTCCGGACGACCCATGAATCGCGTGCTCCTCGAGCTCGCGGTCGTCGAGCGTGCGCGCGGCCGCGAGCATCGCGGCGTCGTTCCACAGCTGGCGATTCGATCCGCCCTCGTCGTACGAGCGAATGAGCGCGGCGCTGGGCGCGGCGACGCGGTCGCGGAACCGTCCGGTCGCATCGCCGCCGGCGCTCGCGGCGTCGAGCAGATCGGCCGCTACACAGAGCTGCAGCAGCCAGATCGACTCGAGGTACGTGCTGAAGAACGGGCGCGATGGGCCGAGGACGTTGTCGGCGTTGGGGTAGCGGGCGTAGCGATCGGCGTACTCCTCGAGGGTGGCACGGGCGAACGCGGCGAGCGGCGGAGCGCCGCGCAGCGCGTGGAGCGCGGCGGCGTGCACCGCGCGCTCGGCGCGCCAGAGCTGGGCGAACATCAGCCACCAGCGGTCGTGGCGCTCCCCGATATGCATCGTGTTGCACATCGGGCACCTGTGCGCGTGCGGGGAGTACGGATCGAAGTCGAGCGGCGCGCCGCAGGCGGGACAGCGGCCGCCGTCGCGCGACAGCATGGCCTTCTGCCCCGAGATCGCGGGCGCCTCGCGCAACACGCGATCGAGATCGTGCGCGAGCGAGTCCGCGAGCGGCGCGAGCGCTCCCGCCGCGACGCGCCGGCGCGCGGCGAGATCGGCGGGCGAGATCAGCACCGTCACCGGGCGCCGGCGCTCCAGTGCGAGACGGTCACGAGCTCGCCCCGGAGGTCCATCGTCACCCCCTGCATCCGCCGCGACATCCCCTGCACGCCGCGTGCGTGATACACCCACACCACGGGCATCGCCTCCTCGAGCGCGCGCTCGACGGCGCTCCATCGCGCCCGGGCCAGCGAGTCGGGCGCGGTGCGCGCAGCGGCGAGGAGCGTGTCGAGCGCGGGGCGATGAAAGCCCCCGTAGTCGAGCGCGCCGCCGGCGAATCGGGAATCGAACATCGACGAGAGATAGGCGAGTGAGAGGTCCCCGGGAATCCCGGTGTAGAGCGCATCGAAGCGGCGCGGCGTCGCACGCGCCTCGGCGAGAAAGGATGCGAGCTCCCGCTGGCGGATGGCCACGCGCACGCCCACGCGCGCGAGATCCGACTGGATGAGCTGTTCGGCCGCGTTGTCCGAGCTGCCGACGGTGAGCAGCTCGAAGGCGAGCGGCCGGCCGTCGCGCGCGCGCATGCCGTTGGCGCCACGCGTCCAGCCGGCGGCGTCGAGCAGCGAGTCGGCGCGCGCGCGATCGAGCGTGGGCGCCGCGGCCGTGGCGAATGGGTGTGTGGAGGGGATCGCGCCGCCCGCCGGCTCGCCGTAGCCGTGCACCGCCACCGCGACGATGCGCGCGCGGTCGACGGCCATCGAGATCGCCCGCCGCACGCGCACGTCGTCGAACGGCGGGCGCGCGCTGTTGAAGACGATCGCGTACGACTGGAGCACGGGATACTGCACCACGCGAAGCTGGGGATCGCGGGCCACGAGCGACGCCATGGCGGGCGAGATCCCCGCGAGATCGAGCTCGCCGCTCGTGAGCCCGGCGAACTTCGTCGCCGCCTCGTCGATGACCACGACGATCAGCCGGCGAATCGCCGGCGGCCCGCCCATCGCCGCCGGAAAGCCGTCGTTGCGCGCGAGCTCCCACCGCTGGCCGGCGACGCGCCGCACGAAGGTGAAGGGACCGTTTCCGATGGGATGCACCCCGAAGGTGTCGGCGCGCATCGAGGCCAGCGGCGTCGCGGCGAGACGATGCGCGGGCACGATCGGAAGCTCGCAGAGGATGGGCGGAAATCGCGGCTGCGCGGTCGCGAAGCGAATCGCGACCGTCGTATCGTTCACGGCAACCACCGACGCGATGCCGGTCAGGTCAGCGGCGCGCGGAAAGCCGGTGGCCGGATCGCGCGCCGCGTCGAGCGTGAAGGCGACGTCGCGTGCCGTGGTGCGCTGGCCATCGCTCCAGTCGAGCGAGGACACCAGCGAGAGCGTGAGCGTGCGGCGATCCGCGGAGAATCGCCACGCGCGCGCGAAGTACGGCTGCGGCTCGAGGTGCGCGTCGTAGCGCGCGAGCGTCACGAACAGGGCGTAGCGCTGCAGCTGGCGCGCGAGCGGATGGATGGTGACGAGCGGATTCGCGCTCTCGAGGTCGGCCCCCGATGCGATCACCACGGTGTCCGATGCGCGCGGCGTGCCGGTGCACGCGATCGCGAGCACGGCGGCCGCGATCGCACACAAACATCCGCGGGAGATGCGGGTTGACGGACGGCGCGTGCGAGCCATCATCCCGGCATGCGTTCCATCGTGCGACAGCTCGCCGGCGCACTCGGGCTCTTCTGGCTCGTCCTCAGTCTCACGTTCGTCCTCGTTCGTGCCGCGCCCGGCGACCCCGTGTCGTTTCTGGCGCCTCCCGCCGCGAGCGCATCGGAGCTCGCACGGCTGCGGTCGTCGCTGGATCTCGACGCGCCGCTCGTGGTCCAATATGGGCGTTGGGCCCGGGATCTCTTCAAGGGCGACCTGGGAACGAGCTTCGTCGCGCACCGTCCGGTGACCGCCGTGCTGGCGGACGCGATCCCCGTCTCGCTCGCGCTCGGTGGGCTGTCGCTGTTCCTCACCTTCGTGATCGGCGTGGCCGTTGGGAGCGTGCAGGGCGCGCGCCGCGGCACGCGCCTCGACGGCGCGATCACCGTGCTCACCACCACCGTGTACGCGGCGCCGAGCTTCTGGCTGGCGCTCTCGCTCATCGCGCTCTTCACGTACGGCGCGGCGCGTCTCGGCTTTCCCGCGGCGCTCCGTCTCCCCGCCTTCGGCATCCGCGATCCGGCCGGTGACGGCGGATTCGCGGACCTCGCGCGCCACGCGATTCTCCCCGTGCTCACGCTCACGCTGGTGGGCGCGGCGGGGATCGCGCGCTACACGCGGAGCGCGGTGGCCGAGCTCCTGCGCATGCAGTGGGTGCGCACCGCGGTGGCGAAGGGCGCGCCGTCGCACCGGGTGCAGCTGCGCCACGTGCTCTCCAACGCACTGCCGACGCTGCTCATCCTCTTCGCGCTGTCGCTGCCCGGCGTGCTCGCCGGCTCGGTATTCGTGGAGACCGTGTTCGGCTGGCCGGGACTCGGCCGGCTGATGGTGAGCTCGATCTTCGCCCGGGACTATCCGGTAGTGGTGGGTGCCACGGTGATGTACGCGGCGCTCGTGATCTTCGCGAACCTCGCCGCGGAGCTCGCGATACCGCTCGTCGATCCGCGACAGCGCCGGTGATCGCGTTCTGGCGCACCACGAACGGCCGCACGCGCGCCGCGATGCTCACGCTGCTCGCGCTCGCCGCGGGCGCGCTGCTCGTCCCCGCCCTGGCGCGCACGGACCCGCTGCGCATCGGCGACGCGCTGGCGCTGCGCCTGCTGCCGCCGCTCTCGATCGACGCGCTCGGCCACTTTCACCTGCTTGGAACCGACGCTTTCGGACGCGATCTGTTCGTGCGCGCGATGCTCGCCGGCCGCCTTTCGCTCACCGTCGGTGTGGCGGGGTCGGTGCTGGCCGGTGGCGCGGGAATCGCCGTTGGCGCGCTCGCGGGGTGGCACGGGGGCGTGCTCGATCGCGTCGCCATGGCCACCGGCGACGTGCTGCTCGCGATTCCGCGGCTCATCGTGCTGCTCGTGTGCGCGGCGCTCTGGCCGCCCGGGGCGGCGATGGTCGTCGCGATTCTGGTGCTCACTGGATGGATGGGCGTGGCCCGGCTCGTGCGAGGCGAGGTGCGCGGGCTGCGCGCGCGGCCGTTCGTCGAGAGCGCGTACGCGATGGGAGCATCGCCTGCGCGTACGCTCTGGCGGCACGTGCTCCCCAACGCGCTCGCGCCCGCCATCGTCGCCATCGCGTTGGGCGTGGGAAGCGCGGTGCTGCTCGAAAGCGGGCTCTCCTTTCTCGGACTCGGAATTCAGCCGCCGGACCCGAGCTGGGGAAACATGATCGCTGACGGCCGCGAGCTCATC
>Ga0207707_10005099_pt1 | contig 11522 bp, 4 predicted proteins | sample KBSC83BmetaG_FD_184336 | JGI IMG/M metagenome (GOLD analysis project Ga0207707, IMG submission 184336) | Corn rhizosphere microbial communities from Kellogg Biological Station, Michigan, USA - KBS C8-3B metaG (SPAdes) (version 2) | ecosystem: Host-associated > Plants > Roots > Rhizosphere ... | reverse complement strand
CTGCGGTGCCGCCGGATCGGCTGCTGACGTTCACTGTCAGCGAGGGCTGGAAGCCGCTCTGCGATTTCATCGGCGTACCGGTGCCGGAAGCGCCCTTTCCCCGGGTCAACGATCGCGCGCAATTCAAGCAAATCATCAAGGGATTGACGCGAGGGGCGTACATCATTCTGGGGCTCGCGGCGGCAGTGGTGGCCGCGGCGATATACGGAGCCATCTGGTCCTTCCGATAAGACAAGCCCACTCCGCTGCTGGTGCTAACGGAAGTTCGCGTGCGGAGACTTCTTCATTGTTGCGTTGAGCTCGCGCCATACCCTTGCGATGAAGAACGGGGACCCATCGGTTGTTGTCAGACTCCCAAACGTCGACGGCCTACAGGGCGAGCCGCAGAATGCGGCAAGTAATCCATTTTTGCTGTACCGAACGTCCCCGCTGTTTATGCAGCGCCCTGAAGGCGCCGGACCTTCGGCTGCTTCCCCAATCTCGCTTGGACTCTCCGCAGGACTAAACTCGCGCGGTGAACGCGCTGCAGCCCTTTGCAGCAGCGAACCGGAGGGCCCCATGAAACGAATCGCGATCGCCCTTTGCCTGGCCCTGGTGCCGGCCGTTGCACTAGCGGCCTCCGGCGGCGGCTGGAAAGTCGTGCAACGCGTACCGCTCGGCGGCTCGGGCTTCTGGGATTACCTCTATATCGACCAGGCCGCGCAACACCTGTATGTCAGCCATTCCGATCGCGTGATCGTGCTGGACGTGCGCGACAACAAGCGCGTGGGCGAGATCGACGGCCTTGCCGGCGTGCACGGCGCCATCGTGGCCGACGACCTGCATCGCGGCTTCATCAGCAACGGGCACGCGAACACCGTGACGGTTTTCGATCCCACCACCCTGAAGGTCGAACAAACCGTCGCAGTCGGTGGCCAAGACCCGGACAGCATGCTCTACGACGCGTATTCGAAACGCGTGTTCACCTTCAATGGCGACAGCAATGACGCCAGCGTGATCGATGCAGCCAGCGGCAAGCTGGTTGGGCGCGTCGCGTTGCCGGGTCGGCCGGAGTTTGCGGTCAATGACGGCCGGGGACACGTGTTCGACAACATCACCGACAAGGACAAGCTTGCCGTTATCGATCCGGTGAAGATGAAAGTCACCGCCACCTGGCCGCTGAAGGATTGCCGCGATCCAACGGGCCTCGCGATCGACGTCGCGCACCATCGCCTGTTCTCGGTGTGCCAGAACAACGTCATGGCCGTCACCGATTCCGAAAACGGCAAGCCCATCGCCAGCGTGCCGATCGGCGACGGCCCCGATGGCGTGCGTTACGACGCGCAACGCGGCCTGGTGTTCAGCTCCAACGGCCGCAGCGGGACGCTGACCGTGGTGCGCCAGGAAACGCCCGACCACTACCAGGTGATCGCGAACGTTCCCACCCAGAAGAGCGCACGAACCCTGGCGCTCGACGACGCCACCGGTCGCGTGTACCTGTCCGCGGCGGAACTGGGTCCGCGACCCGCGCCGACCAGCGCCGAACCGCATCCGCGGCCGACGATGAAGCCCGGGAGTTTCGGGATTCTTGTGGTTGCGGCTGCCCCGCAACATGACCCCCCCGGCGCGTATCCGGCTTCGCGATAACTTGAGCTGCAGCTGTGCAGGGTTAAGCTTGAACGATGCCGAACCCGATGACACGGAAGCCCAGGATCGATGGCGGCGATGCGCCATCCTCGTACGACTGCGCCGTCATTGGTGCAGGCCCTGCCGGATTGACCGGCGCGCTTTACCTCGCGCGTTTCCGCCGCTCGGTGGTCGTGTTCGATGGCGGTCCGAGCCGGGCGCACTGGATACCCGAGAGCCACAACTGCCCCGGCTTTCCGGGCGGGATTTCCGGAGACCGGTTGCTGGCCCGGCTGCGGGACCAGTTGTCGGGCTACGGTGCACGCATGCGCGCGGCCCGGGTTGAAAGCCTGGCCAGGCACGAAGATGGATTCCGCCTTGTCGATGCCGACGGACATGCGATCGCCGCGCGCAAGGTGCTCCTTGCAACCGGCATTCTCGATGTGCTCCCCGACGTTGATTGGGTAGAGGCCGCGATCGGGGTGGGTGCGCTGCGGCTGTGCCCCGTGTGCGACGGCTATGAGGCCAGCGATCAACGAATCGCCGTGTACGGGTCCGGCGAGTCGGCATTGAACCACGCGGAGTTCCTGCGTACGTATTCGGCGGACGTGGCGCTCGTCTGGTCGGACGGCCAGCCACGCGATGATGCAATGTTCCGCCGGGCGTCAACACTGGGCGTGCGCATCATCACGCACGCTGGGGACCTCCGCTTCGACGGGCAGCGCTGTTCGTTCGAAATGGCAGACGGAACGCTCGAAGCGTTCGACAGTGTGTACGTGTTCCTGGGGAGCGCCGCCCAGTCGACCTTGGCCGAGGCCATCGGCGCGGAGTCGGATGAAAACGGCGCACTCCGCGTGGACCGCGACCAGATGACCACGGTCGATGGGCTCTACGCCGCCGGCGACGTCGTCAGCGCGCTGCACCAGATATCCGTTGCCGTCGGCCACAGCGGCGTCGCCGCGACCGCCATCCACAACGCGCTGGAAAGCAACCTCCGGCGCAGCCCTGACCGGCAGCACGATTGATAAGTTGCTCGGCTGAGCCGCGGGCCGTCGGGAGCGTGGCGAGATGCTTGCCATTGCGCACAGCCCGCTGCCTGCCGACCGCGCCAACTTCGACGTCCCGCAATATCAATATCTCGCAACCCAGCGCCAGTCGGCCAAGCGCAAAGGCTGCCCGCCGCTTCGAATACGAGCGACTGCATCGCTCGTCACCAATCGATCTCAATCGCTCCCGGTCGGCAGCGCCAAGCGCGTCGCGCAATCAAGCCGGAACATACGTCAACCTGATCACGTCCTCGACGATCAAATCGCTGGCCACAAGGCGGAGCCGCGGTCGCGGCCCCGCGAAGAACGGCTTGCCGTGACCAGGCACGATGGGATGGATATAGAGCCGATACTCATCGATGAGACCAAGGTCGGTCAGGCTTTGCGCCAGCCCGGGTCCTGCAACTTCGATTTCTCCGACGAGCTTTGTCTTCAGTCCCCGTACCGTCGCCTCGAAGTCATCGCCGACAAGAGTAGCGTTCGGACCGACCGACTTCAGCGAGCGCGACACAACCCACTTCGGCCGGCTCCGCCAAACCGCCGCGTACTCGCGTTCATCCGCGTCCCACTCAGGACGGTCTTCGTCCCAATAACGCATGACCTCGTACATGCCGCGGCCGTACAGCATGCCCGCCAGGCCGCGCACCCGCTCCGTGAAATGACGAAACAGCGCCGGATCAGGAGGCCCGAATGCCTGGTGGTCGACGTAGCCGTCCAGGGACTGGTTCAATTCGAACACAAGCTTCGCCATGGAACCCTCGCCTCCAGGGTTTGCGGGATGGTTTGGGCCGCCGCTGTGTAGAATCAACGCAAAAACAAAATCTGCGGCTGCCTGTAGAGGAGACAGACAACCAGACGTCCATTTTCGACCCGAAGCGGACATCGGGGACGTCCACGAAGTGCTACCCATTTTTATCCACTTGGCAGACTGGCGGTACCCATCGGCAGCAATTTGGAACGTGCCACGAGTTGCTGCGGACAACTGCGGATGTTCACTGCATGTATCAGGCGGTCGGTTCAACGCCTAACGCGACGGTGCTACTGTGCAACCATTCGAGGGTGAGGAATAGAGGAACAGGGGATCAGATGGCAGCTGTTGGCAATTCAGTGGTTCGCCCGTCAAGCGACGCGCCGTCATGGCTGCAAGAACCACCGACTGGCCCCGAACCCAAACCGCCCGTCGAGACGCGTGAGCAGTCCCTCCCCCTTGGCGAACTGTCGTGGCAAGACTTCGAGCGCCTTATCCTTCGGTTGGTTCGAAGGGAGGAAAAGATCATTGAATGCTCTGTCTATGGCACGCCAGGTCAATCGCAGGACGGCATAGATATCGTCGCAGTGCGTTCTGGACAATCTGAACTAAGGGTCTGTTACCAGTGCAAAAAGGTTTCCGGGTTCGATGCCGCAGATGTGGTTTCAGCCGTGAACAAGTTCCTTTCGGGTAAGTGGGCCGAGAACACTGGCGAGTTTGTCTTGTGTGTTTCGAAGTCGCTCGAGAGCATCAAGCTGCAGGATGCACTGGAGCGCCAACGCGACAGATTGGCAGAACGGAATATTGCACTTTCGGTCTGGGATGGATCAGCGGCAGGAAGTATCTGCGAACGGCTAAAGGTCCATCGGGACATCGTCGACGATTTCTTTGGTCGCCCTTGGGTATCCAGTTTCAATGGCCAGGCCGCTGCGGCCAGCCTTGGGGATCGATTGAACGGCTATGAACTCGGAGTTCTTCGGGCCAAGCTTGCAAATCTGTACTCCGTTCTTTTCATGCAGCACGATCCAGGCTTGCGCACAGATCGGAACTCGCTCTTGGACTATCGCGATCGGTACGTCATGGCCGATGTCGTTGAGCTGGCTCAAGTCGATGTGGCTTCCGCGGACAAGTCGACAACGAAAGCGTCTACCCGGGACCCAGACTCGGCTGGAGGTGCCACGGGTCAAGGAGCCCCAGGACCTTCGAAAGCGAATCCGACAACGTATGAAATCAGGAGATCCGTGCTCGATTGGTTGCGGGACCGAAAGAAGTGCGTCGTTCTTGGCGAGCCTGGTTATGGAAAGAGCACGCTTCTTCGGTACTTGGCCCTGTCGATCCTTAAGCCGGAGAGGTTGGATTTCGATGCGCTGGATGCTGGCTACTTTGCCCGACTACCGATATGGATTTCGTTCTCCCGGTTTTCGGTAGCCATCAGCCGAGAGTCTAGCATCAGCATCGATGACTTTTTCCGGGAATGGCTTCACCAGCACAGTTTTGGGAATGTTTACCCGCTGTTTCAGCGAGCGGTGCGGGGCGGGCAAGTCCTGCTTCTTGTCGATGGTCTGGACGAGGCAGCGGAGGAGCATTCTGGGCGCGAGGCGCTCGATCGCATCGTGACATTTCTCGAGGCCTGTGATGGGTCGGTTATCTGTACTGGCCGCCCCCAAAGCTACAGAACCCTCGGCATACCCCCGTCATGGGCAACTGCGACGCTTGCTCCTTTCAGTGACCAGAAGATTGAGGAGCTTGCTACACGCTGGTTCAACTTCCTGGAAGTAGTTCCTGATGGCGTACCCGAGACCATGCATGAAGAGGGCGAACCGGCCCGTCGCCGGGCGCAAGCGTTCCTGCGCGAGGCAAGCGGCAGTCCAAAAACCCTTGAGTTGGCCCGCAACCCGTTGCTATGCCAGTCATTGATCCAACTCTTCAGGTTCTCCCATCAGCTTCCCGAGGCTCGGGTCGAAGCCTACAGACAAATCGTGGAACTATTGCTGTCGAAGCATCCTGCCGCCCGCGCGCAAGCAAGCGGCACTTCGGCACCGATAAGTTCGTTGGGACTGAGGTCTGCAGACCTCAGAGAGATTCTTATTCGGCTAGCCAGGAAGATGCAATCGGAGCCGGCTCGTTCACTCGCGAAAGAGCGGTGCGAGCAGGCCTGTACCGAGTTCCTGATGGATGATACTTACGGCCTTGGCGAGTCGGCCGCAAAAGCGCGGAGAATCGCAGGGGAAGCTGTCGACCAATTGACTAGCCAGTATGGGGTTTTAGTCGAGCGTTCGCCGGGAGAGCTTGGCCTCTTGCACTTGAGCATCCAGGAGTACTTGGCCGCTGAGTCGGTCGCGCGTGAACTACATGATGATCAGCTTGCATGGATGACCGGTATCTGGACGAACCCGGCATGGCGTGAAAGTTTGATTGCCTGGTTCGGAATTCTGGGAGATCGTGGCGAAAGGGTGCTCGCCGGCCAGGCATCGCGGCGCCTGGAGGAATTGGGTGCTGCCGACGAATGGCTTCGGACGCAGTCGATTGAGCTTCGCACGGAGATTGCAACATCGGATCTAGGACTTCCAGTCAGCGAGGCACGTCGAATCGTCGGGCAGACCATCAGGGAGGTGGAGACTTCCCCTTTCGTCGAGTTGCGAACGGCACTGGCGAGGAGCATCGCGGTTGGCGCGCTGGGAACGTCCGTACGAGGCGAGTGTCGGGCTGTGCTCCAACGGTGGCTTCCCGGCCAATCGAGTTACAAGCGGAAGACTCTCTTGACAGCATTCAAGGCATGGGCGCCGTCTCCAGCTTTGTGGTCTACACTCATTCGTGCTTTCCAAGACGAAGATGTCATGTGCCGCCGTGCAGCTGCCGAAACCTTTGCCCAGGTTTTCGCCGATGCTGACGATGCCCTGACGACCTTGAAAAGATTCGCAATCCGCCATGTTCAACCTGAAGTCCGGGCTGTTGCGTTGCACGGATTGATGAGCAGGCCGGAGTGGTCGAAGGTCGCTACCGAGTGTGCCGATGCGAATGGGAATACGGCCAACGCCGAATTGTTCTTGGCGACATCGCGTATTCGAATCGAGCATGGGCTGCAGACCGATGCAGACCTCAATCGACTCTGGATGCTGTGGGTTACGAACACCTTGGGCTTCTGGACGAACCACGAGCCGATTGACCTGCTGTGCAAGGGTTGGCCAAGGCACCAGAGATTACGCGAGTTCTTGGTAGGAACGTTGAGTAAAGTGCAGGGGACCGCAAACATCGAGCTACCCCTGATTTACCTCGTTCGCTGTTATCCGGGCGACATCGAAGTCGCGGAGATTACAGCCTCGTTGATCCAGAGATTCGGACGGTCGTTGTCGTTCAACCAGCCCGAGATCTGGAAGGATCTCTCCACGGGATTCCGCGGGGATGCGCGACTTGCGGCCTCAATCCGGAGCGTTTTGAACAAAGACCGGGAGAGGTACAAGCACGTTCTCTGGGATCCGCGGATGGCTTATGCGATGGTCACAGTCGGTGACGAAGCGGCGAAGGATGAGCTCCTGGCCTCATATGAGGTGTCGTCGAACCATCGTGATCGGTACTGGATCGCCACGGCCCTGCATCGCGGATGGGGAGAGGATGATGCGGTGCGAGACAAGCTAAAGGAGTGGGCGAGCGGCAGTATCGATATGGCAGCGCCCCTTGGTGGCTTTGGGACGATTCTGTTCCCGGATTCCGATCAGCGTGTCGAGTGGCTCCGCAAAATCGCCCAAGAAACTGTCGCGACCCGGGAGGTCGGCGCCGTCATGGCACTCCTTGATGAGTACCCTGATGAACAGACCAAGCGTTTAGTGAGGACACTACTCGATAATCCCAAGGTCTGGTACTACCACCGAACAGAGCTTCAGGGCCGGTTCGCGAGCGCCTTTCCAGACGATCCCAAGAGCATAGAGATACTCGAGGATGCATTGGCCAACATCGATGGGCCAAACCCCGGGGACTTTGCGACAGCCTTTCAGGATGTGGTCGACGTCTCCCCGCGCCTTCTCGCTGCGGCAGTTCCGGCGCCGTCCGACGTGCGGATGGCAGTGGCTTCTGTCTTGCATGAGCGGGCCATCGATTTAGATGCGGTCGTCGAGATGACGCCATTGCCCTTGGCGGAAGAGGACAGTGCGGTCAGGACAAGCTGTCTGATGGCACGCGCCCGCGCGGCCAAGGGCAATCCTGTATTGACCGAACGGTTGGAGCTGCTTCTGCTGCCCGAACTCGAATCCACTGGTTCGTACATGGACATGCGACGTCGGGCAGCCTTCGCCGCCCTGCTGGAGCTTGGGGTCTATCCACGAATCGCCACAGCTTTGGCCAACCAAGGCACGTCAGACTGGACTCATGGGCTCGTCGCATGGGAAGGGAGGGATCCGGTGTCGGTCGGAGCTGTGATAGAGCATTGGAAAACGCTAAGGCCGATGCTGCTTGAGCGCAACGTCAAGCAGCTTGAACTTCCTGTGGCAGAACTGGTGCGATCTGGCTATGACGCATTATTCGAGCGAAGCCCGTTCCTGGAGCAGGTCCTTGGGAGCTATTTCGAGACGCAGACGCCCGATTTGATCGGATCCGCGTACTTTGATGCCTTTGCACGGCGTCGGCCCAAGAGCAAGTCGTTGCGATCGCTGCTCATGAAGGTCATAGGGAGAGGCCAGCATGGAGATGTAGCCTGCGCAGCTGCCCGTGTCCTTGCAGCCCAGTTTTCTTCCCAAGAAGACATCTGGCCGGAACTTTTACCGTTGCTTGGATCTCCACAGAAAGCGTCACGCCACTTGTCAGACGGTGTACTCGGGCATGTGGCGCTAGGCTGGCCGAGAGGAGAAGTTGCTGCTTGGGGGCGCTCCTTGCTTCCCGACGAATGTGCCGAGCTTGGCGTACGGGATCGGCTGCTTATTGCTATATTGACGAACAATGCGCCAGATGCAGAGAACGTAGCAGCTGAATTTCTCGCCGAGCCAATGGTGACTTGGCAATATCGAGCCGAGGACATCAATGTACTGCGCCTCTGGGCCGCGTGGGATAGAGCCAAATCTTCGCTTGGGCGCTGGATCGTCTCGGACAATCCTTCCTTTTCGCTGACAGCCATTTCGCTGATGGCCGGCACGCGGCGGGATATTGAAGAGCATGTCGATGCATTGATAGATCGCTTCAATTCACAGTTTGTAGCGTCTGAAGCTCCTCCAGAAGATGGGCTTAATGCCGCGATCGGGCAGGAAACTTCTTGGGCAACATCAGTTTATTCGACTCTTAAGGAATGGCCAGGTGTATCAAGAGGAGTGACAGTACCCGGGCTCTCTGCATCGCCTCTGTAGGTGTGGATGGTGCGGTATATGCCAATACCAAGAGCGGAGTTGGACACGACATACCTAAGTTTGGTTGAGTGGTAGTAGGCGATCTCGGGCGCTCCGTGGGATGACGGAATTTGAATCGACCAGATTTTTACCCGGAGTACCGTACCGATCGTCCGCTTATGGCCGTTTCCTGCCCCTTACTTCGAGCCGATTGGCGTACTCAGTTAGACCGCCCTAGGTGCAAGCAAACACCGGCGGACATCGGCATTGGCTGATGCCCACGCAGGTCTGGCAGGAAGCCACTTCAGGATTTCGCCTTCTTCGACTCCAAGGTGATCGGCTTTTTGCCCGCCACTTTAAGCTTTGCATTCAACGCCGGAAGTTCGTTCGTCTTGAGCGCATCCCATTTCTGCAGTGACGCATCCAGCATGCCGCTCAACTTGGTGTAGCCGTCGCGGGCGTCGGGTGACGGCGCGGCGTCGGCGCCGCCGTCGACGGCCTGCATCAGCGAACGGAACGCGCCGCCGAGGTAGCGGAAGTTCTGGACGTTGTTGGGCGGGAAGGCCCAGGCGTTGTAGGGGTTGGGCGCTTCCGCGATGTCGGCCGCGGCCATCACTTTCGCGTCCAGCGCGTCGATGGATTGCTTGAGGTCGCCAGTCGTGCCCTCGCCCGCTTTCTGCAAAGCGGCGTGCAACTTGTTGGCTTCGCCCATGGCTGTCGCGAGTTGCGCCCCTTCGGCTTCGACCTTGCGTGCCAGTTTGAACTGCTGCTGGTAGGCCGATTCCGGAATCGTGACGCGCGGGTCGTGCGCGACGGTCAGCGGTTCTTGATAGGTCTTGCCATCGACGATGAGTTTCACCGTGTATTGTCCGGGCGGCGCCCACACGCCATCGGCGTAGGTGTCGCCCTTCGCCAACGCCGCAGGCGGCGCGTATTGCAGCGGCCACACGAAGCGGTGCAGGCCCGGTGTGGTTTCCAGCACCACCGGCTGGCGGAACCAGTCGGGCGTCATGTTGATCTTCGCGAGGTCGGGCTTGGGCGCCTTGTGGGCGCTGGAATAGCTCCGCACCAGTTTGCCGTTGGCGTCGTAGATCGAAAGTTCGATCGGCTTCGTGGGCGCCGCGGCCAGTGAGTAATCGATGTACGCGCCCCACGGCGGGTTCTCGACGAGGGGCTCGTCCTTGGGCAGCGGCGTGCCGGTGAATTGCGGCGTGCGCACGCGGTACGCGGTCGCGGGTTTGTACAGGCGCATGGCCCAGCTTGCCGGATAGGCCGCTAGCTGCCGCAGCACCGAGACGTCATCCATGATCCAGAAGCCGCGGCCGTGCGTCGCGATCACCAGATCATCGTTCTTGACGTCGATATCGCGCACCGAGACCGCCGGCAGGTTCTGCTGCAGCGAGTGCCAATGATCGCCATTGTCGAACGACACGAAGACGCCGAAATCGGTGCCGGCGTAGAGCAGCCCGCGCTTCACCGGATCTTCGCGTACCACGTCGACGAAATCGCCGTCGGGAATGCCATCGACGATTGCAGTCCAGGTCTTGCCGCCGTCGCTGGTGCGGTAGATGTAGGGCTTGCGATCATCCAGGCGGTGGCGATCGACCGAAACGAACGCGGCGTCCTGATCGAAATGCGACGGCGAAATGCTGCCGACCTTGGACCACGCGCCGAGCTGCTTCGGCGTGACATTGCTCCAGTGCGCGCCGGCATCCTCGGTGCGCCAGACCAGGCCGTCATCGGTGCCGGTCCACAGCAATTTCGCGTTCAACGGCGACGAACCGATCGAATACACCACGCCGCGGCGCGGGCCCTGATGCAGGTTGTTGGCGACGGTCGGCGCATCGAGATTGGAAGGCACCGCCGGATCGGGACGCGACAGGTCAGGACTGATCGCAGTCCAGTGTTCGCCGCCGTCGCTGGTCTGCCACAGCCTCTGGTTGCCGAAATACAACGTGTCCTTGTCGACCGCGTTGAACGCCAGCGGCAGCGTCCAGGTGTGGCGGTAGATGTCGGGGTCGGCCAGCGTGGGATCGACGCTGCGGGTCTGCTTGGTCTTGAGGTCCAGCTTATCGACCGTGCCGCCGTACACGATGTCGGGGTCGTCCGGGTCGGGCGCGATCATGCCGCTCTCTCCGCCCGCGGTGACCTCGTGGAACTGCATCATGTTGATGGTCGCTTCATAGGTCGAGCGACTGGGCACCCCTGCCGCGCCGGAATCCTGCTGCGCGCCGTACACGCGATACGGAAAACGGTTGTCGGTGCTGACGTGGTACATCTGCGCGGTCGGCTGGTTGTACCAGCTCGACCAGGTCTTGCCACCGTTCACGGTGATGATCGCGCCCTGGTCGACGCCCATGATCTGACGATCCGGGTCGTTCGGGTCGATCCACAACTCGTGGTAATCGTCGCCGGTCGGGTCGCCCTTTACCGGCAGGAAGGTCTTGCCACCGTCATCGGATCGCAGCTCGATGGTGTTCATCGCGTAGATGCGGTCGGGGTTCTTCGGGTCGGCGGTGATCTGCCCGAAGTACCAGCCGCGCTGCCAGATGCGCGGATCGCCACTCGTTTTCTTCCAGGTCTTGCCGGCGTCGTCGGAGCGGTACAGGCCGCCCTCCTCCGCATCGACGATCGCGTAGATGCGATCGGGCGCCGCGGTGGAAATCGCGATGCCGATGCGTCCCAGGTTTTTCGACGGAAAGCCGTTGCCTTCGATGTGCGTCCAGGTGTTGCCGCCATCGGTGGATTTGTAGAGGCCCGAACCGGGCCCGTTCGACGGCGGATAGATGTTCCACGGCGGGCGCCGCGTCTGCC
>Ga0207707_10005098_pt1 | contig 11522 bp, 8 predicted proteins | sample KBSC83BmetaG_FD_184336 | JGI IMG/M metagenome (GOLD analysis project Ga0207707, IMG submission 184336) | Corn rhizosphere microbial communities from Kellogg Biological Station, Michigan, USA - KBS C8-3B metaG (SPAdes) (version 2) | ecosystem: Host-associated > Plants > Roots > Rhizosphere ... | reverse complement strand
CGAGCGCGTAGGCCATTTTCGCGTGACTCACCGCATCGCCCACCTCACCCATTCCCAACAACAGCTCCGCGTGCCAGAGATGGACGGTGGGGTTGGACGGATCGAGCGACACGCTGCGGTCGAGCTCCCGCTCCGCGTCCGCCCATCGCCATTGATGCACCCGCACGTCGCCGAGCGCGAGGTGCGCATCCGCGAGCGCCGAGTCGAGCGACAGCGCCTTCTCCGCGTGCATCTCCGCGAGCGGAATCACGGAGTCGGCGCGCGCACCGCCGTAATAGGGGAGCAGATCGTAGGACATCGCGAGCGCCGCGTGCGCGCGCGCGAAGGTCGAGTCGGCAGCTACGGCCTGCTGGAAAAACCCTATCCCCTTCCAGATCGCGGGCGCACCGCCCTTTCCGAAGAAATAGCGGCCCTGCAAGAAGAGATCGTACGCGGAGAGATCGGTCGTCCCGCGCAGCGCGTGCGCGGCCGCGAGCCGAGCCGCGCTCGCGCTGTCGCTCATGCTCCCCGATAGCGCGGGATACAGCGCCGCGGCGATCGCGTGAGTGAGCTCGTCCTGCACCTGGAAGACGTCCTTCATCTCGCGCTCGTACGAGTCGCTCCATACCGCCAGGCCGCTCGCGGTATTCACGAGTTGCGCCGTGACGCGCAGTCGTCCGCCCTCGCGACGCACACTGCCTTCGAGCACATCTCCAACGTGCAGCGCCTTCCCCACCTGCTGCGCGCCCACCGACTGCCCGCGGAACGTGAATGCCGAACTGCGCGCCGCCACCTTGAGCCCCGGCACGCGCGCTAGCGCCGTCGTGAGCTCGTCCGCCATGCCATCGGCGAAATACTCCGCCGCCGTATCGCTACCGATGTTCGCGAACGGAAGCACGGCCACGGAGTGCGCCGCAACTTCACCGTCCGACGACATCCCGGCGAGCGCGCGCATCCCCGCGCCGCGGTGCGCAGCGAATGTGATCGCGCCGATCACGATGACGGCCGCCGCGGCCGCGATCGCCCAGGCGGGCACGCGCCGCTTCGCAGCCACGGGCGCGACCGGCACCATCGAGCCGCTCGAAGTCATCATGCCATCGAGCAGCGCGAGTACCGCTTCCGCACTCTGCGGCCGGTCCGCCGGCCGCTTCTCCAGAAGCTTCATCACCAGCGCGGCAATCGCGGGCGGCGTAGCAGGGCGGCGATCGCCCACGGGGACGACGGCCTCCGTCGCGTGCGCGACGAGCGTCGATTGCGCCGTTCGGCCGGCAAAGGGCGGCGTGCCCGTGAGCATTTCGTACGCGGTGGCGCCCAGCGCGTAGAGGTCCGCTCGTCCGTCAGTGGTCGGGTCGGCGGCGGCTTGCTCCGGTGCCATGTACGCGGGCGTGCCGAGCGCGACACCGAGCGAAGTGTTCAGACTGCCCATCGACGTCGACGATGCCGTGAGCGCCTTCGCGACTCCAAAATCCGCGACGAGCGCGTGGTTGCGCGAGAGCAGCACGTTCTCCGGCTTGATGTCGCGATGCACGACCCCGTGCTCGTGCGCATATGCGAGCGCGCCCACGACATCGCGCAACACGCGCACCACGTCCTCGAGCGGCAGCTCCCCTACGCGCGCGAGCCGCGCGCGCAGCGATTCGCCGTCGATGAACGGCATCGTGTAGTACGGCAGCCCGTCGGTTTCTCCGGCGGTGAGAAGCGGCACGATGTGCGGATGCTGGAGCTTCGCCGCCATCGCGATCTCGCGGCGAAAGCGCTCCACCGACACGGCGTGCGCGAGCTCGGGCGGAAGCACCTTTACGACAACGGTGCGGCCGAGCGTCGTCTCGGTGGCGACGAAGACGCGCGACATGCCGCCACCACCGAGCTCCCGCTCTATCGTGTAGTTGGCACCGAGCGATGCCTGGAGTTGGTTCTTCAGCAGCTCGGATTCCACCGTCGGACTCCCAAGTGAGGCTCGCTCGGGAAGATACGGGTCGGGGACCACTGCAGCCAGACACGTGTATCATCCGTCAACTAGCTGCTTCGCTCCGGCAGGGCCAAAGGGAGCTCGCTCACCTTTCACGGGTAATTCGTCAACCAGGCGGGACTCGTATGACAAAGCTCTTTGGGGTAATGGCAGCGGCGCTGATGATTCCGAGCGTTGCGTTCGCGCAGGGGAACGGCCGTCATCAGGATCGCGGCGGCAATCGCGACCGCTCGTTCCAGCAGCATTCAGAGGCAAGACAGAGCAATCGCACGCGCGTCGAGTACCGCGACCGTTCGAACAATCGGCCGGAACCGCGTGCCGACACGCGATACGATGCGAGACGCTCGCGCGGCTTCGAGCGCGCGCAGCCGTCGTATCGCAATGATCGCCACTTCCGCGATCGTGATGACCGTCGCGCCGACTACGGATACCGGCCGGCGCCCGACTATCGCGTACGGCCGGGCTACCGGGTCGGGTACGGATGGCACGGCGGATTCTCACGCGACTACATCGGAGCGCGTCACGTGTGGCGGCTCGAAGGCGGCGGGCTCGATCGGTTCTTCTTCAACGGTTTCTACTTCCGGGTGTCTGCATACGACTACCCGAATGCACGCGGCTGGTACTGGGATCGCGACAACATCATCATTTACGATGACCCGGACAACGCGGGCTGCTACCTCGCCTTCAACGTCCGGCTCGGCACGTACGTGCACGTGCTGTTTCTGGGAAGCTGACCGAGTCAGTCACGCGGCGCGGCGCGCCCGACGATGATCGTGATGTTGTCGGAGCCGCCGCCGTCGAGCGCATCCTGCAGGAGACGCTCGCACACCTGACGCGCGGACGTCATGGTCGCGAGGCGCTCGGCGATCTGCTCGTCCGGCACATGCTTCGTGAGACCGTCGGTACACAGAAGATGGACGTTGTTCCAATCGGCGCGAAGCCGAGTGACCACGGGAGCCGATGACTCGCCTCCAATCGCACTCGAGAGCACGTTCTTGAATTGCGACCGCTCGGCGATCGCGCGGGTGAAAATCCCCTGGTCAACCAGCTCCTGCGCGATCGTCTGATCGCGCGTCACCTGCGTGAGCTGGCCTTCGCGGTACAGGTAGTAACGAGAGTCGCCGACCTGCAACAGGTAGTACCATGGCCACACACCCATCCAGAGAGTGAGCGTGGTGGCCATCCGGCTTCCGTCTCCCTCTTCACTCGCGCGATCGAGCACCGCCTGATGACAGTGCAGCGCTGCGCTCTGGAGCGCGCCGGTCATCGCGCCATCCATCGCGTCGGTGCGATCGTAACAGTCCATGCTGCTCGCGACGTATTGCGTCGCGATCTCGAGCGCGATCGCGCTCGCGCGATCTCCGCCCGATGAACCGCCTACACCATCGGCGACCATTGCCATGAACGCGAGACGCTGATCGTCGAGCGGCAGCCGCTCGACCTCGGAGAGATTCGTTCCGATGACGTTGACGCGACGGTGGATGGAAGCGAGGAGAAAGTGATCCTCGTTTCGTGCGCGCACCTTTCCGCAATCCGAGAGACCGTAGACGTCGATCTCGTCGTCGCGCGGCTTGCGGTTCGTCATTGAGTCTCCGTCGGCGCATCCGAGCGGCATTTCGAGCGATCCCATCTGGTGCCCGCTTCCTGAGAAGATATATTGACGCCGACCGGCCCCTGCCGATGGCTCTCAGCATACGGCGGGCCGAGCGCTCGCGCAACGAAGACACACGGCGGACACGGCCGTGGGCGATCTCACCCGAGGCCAGACATGTCTCTCGCTCTCCGCACGGCCGCCCTCATGATGGGCTGCTCCGCGATTTCGTTCGGCGCAACCGCCTGTAATCGCGGTGACACGAAGTCCTCCGCGGGCGCCCCCAAAGTGCAATCGGCATCCGTTCCGGAGGTCCAGCTCAGTCACGCACCCTGCGACTGGATCACTCGCGCGGACGCCGAGAAGGCGCTCGGCGAGCCGCTGGTGGCCGATCCGGTCCGCGTGCGCAACGCAGACAACACCGTGCCGCAAGCTGACGGTGATGGCTGCCTCTACGAGATGAAGAGCACCTCGGAGCTCACGAAACGAATCGTCGCGATCGAGCTCGACCTCGATGACACCGGCGTCATTCAAGCTGGGTTCTCGGGGGTGCCGGACATTCAGGCCGTGTTCAAGGACAAGCAGTCGCACGGGGACTCACTGGTGAACGGCCGCTGGGATTACGTAAGCGGGGTTCCTGGCGCTCTCATGATGGCGCGCGAGGGGCGCATCACCGCACAAATTTCAGCGTTCGGCGAGATGGAGAAGGGGATGGCGCTCGCGAGCGCAATCATGGATCACATCGCGGATCTGCCATTCGCGAACAATTCAGCCGACCCGGCGGCGGCACCCAGCGGTTCGGATCCGTGCGCCCTCATCTCCCGCCAGGAAGCGGAGGCCGTGCTCGGGCCGCTCACCATGGCACCGTACCGGTCGCGCGAATCGAGTGCGCTCGCATACGGGGATGGGCCCAGCTGTTCGTACTTCACCGGGAAACATCGCGTGCTCGTCGTCACGCCGACGTACGACGGTGGCGCGATCCAGTACAAGATGATGGCGGGCGTCAGCGGCATGGTGTCGGGCGTGCTGGGCGGCGGGAAGGCTCCGGATACGTCGAAGGGACCATGGGATCAAATGGCGAAAGGGGCCACCGGGGCGCTGGACTTTCTCAAGGGCGACACGATGGTCGAGATGCAATACAAGTCATCGCCCACCGACTACAACGGTGCGGTCAAGCTCGCCCGCGTGGCAGCAGCGAGACTGTAGCGCCGAAAGTGACACAGCCCCGACTCGCATTCGTACTCGCCGCGGCGTCCGTGCTCGCGGCAACGGTCCCCGCGCGCGCGCAGGCGCCCGACAGCTCCCTCACCGGCTTCCCCGCCCTGGCCAGTGAGTTCGTCTACACATCGCTCGCCTTCTCGCCGGCCAGCGCGACGCAGTCGGGGCTGCACGACGGGACAGACCCGTATACCGGCCGCCGCGTGCACTTCGATTCGCTGCTCGACAGCTTCTCGCCGGCCGCGATCGCGAAACAGCGCGCGTACTTCGAGAAGGTGCAGGCCCGTCTCGCGGCGATGAATCGCTCGCGACTCGATGCGCAGACGCAGGCAGACTACGATGTGGTGGCCAACGCCGCGGGCTTCGCGCTCTTCAATCTCACGCGCGAACGATTCCACGAGCGAAAGCCACAGCTCTACGCCGAGGACCTTGGCAACACGCTATTCTCGAACATCGCGCTGGAGTACGCGGAGAAGAACGCGCGCGCCTCCGATCTCGCGGCGCGCGTTGCCGCGGTCCCCGGCTTTCTCGCGGTGGCGCGGAAGAACCTGCAGGCGACGAACGAGATCTACTCGCGGGTCGCCATCGAGGAGACCGATGGCGTCATCGGCCTCGTGAAGGGGCTCGGCACGGATTTCACGCGCGGCACGCCGGCGGAGGTGAGGTATGCTCGCGTCTCACCGGCAGCCATCGCTGCGCTCGAGGGCTACGAACGATTCATCCGTGATTCGCTGCCCAGGCGCGGCACGTTCGACTGGCGCATGGGCTCCGCGCTGTTCGACGAGAAGTGGAAATACTCTCTCCAGGTGTCGCTCACGCCGAGCGAAGTGCTCCGCATCGCCGAGGACAGCATGCGGACGACGCGGAATGCGATGCTCGTACTCGCGCGCCCGCTGCACGACAAGTGGTTTCCGGATCACAGGCACACCGGCGATTCGACTGCCGTGCTCAACGCCATCGTGAGTGAGACGCTGGCGCGCATCGGGAGCGAGCACGCAAATCGCGACTCCCTGCTGCAGGAGGCGAAGGGCGATGTGTCGACGCTGGAGCGAGTGGTGCGCGACAAGCGCATCATCTCGATCGATACGTTCCCGAATCTCCGCGTGATCCCGACGCCGGAGTTCATGCGCGGAGTGTATGGTGTGGCGGGCGCGGTGTTCGCGCCTCCGCTGAATCCGGGACTCGCGACGTTTTATTGGGTGACGCCCATTCCCGCCGCGTGGACCACCGAACGCGCCGACTCGAAGCTGCGCGAGTACAACACGTACAAGATGCTCGACATCACGATGCACGAGGGTGTGCCGGGTCACGTCGCGCAGGGCGCGTATGCCAATCTGCTCACCCCGGAATGGCGCCGGCTTCTGCGATCCGTGTACTCGAACACGCCGTACGTGGAGGGATGGGCGGTGTACGCCGAGCACGTGATGATGTACGACGCGCACGTCGACGGTGGCGATCCGGTGAAGATGCGGCTTACGGATCTCAAGGGAATGCTGCGCATCTACGCCAACGCGATCCTCGACGTCAGGCTGCAAACACGGAACATGCCGGGCGATTCTGCGGTGGCGTTCATGATGCGCGACGCCTTTCAGGAGCGACCGGAGGCGGAGGCGAAGCTGCAGCGCGCGCAGCTGGACTACGTACAGCTCAACGCGTACTTCGCCGGCGTGGAGGATTGGACGCGACTGCGGCAGGAAGTGCAGAAGCGCGATGGTGCGAGCTTCAACCTCTGCCGCTACCACGATACTGTGCTGCTCTACGGCGCGCTGCCCGTGCCGATCATCCGGCGGCTGTACATGGCTGGGGTGAAGCCAACCGCGAATGCGCCGGCGTCACGGTGCGGCGGGGCGAGCGCGGCGAACTGACCGCCGGGGTGCGATGCCCACCGATGCACTCTGGACAGTCTACGAGAACACGATCCTGCGATTCGCTGACGCGACGGGATTCGCGATCGATCTTGCACGCCCGCTCTCGGCATCCGATCGGGCAGCGTTGGCCGCACTCGGGATCGGGACGCCATTCGCGATCATCACCGCTTACAATCCCGGTGGCCGAAAGCTGGCTGCGACGCGCAATCGCTGGAGGCACCTCCGTCTGCGCATTGGGCTCACGATGCGCCACACGCGGTTCGTCGGCGTGAGCGGTGAGTCGCCCGACGGGTTGCACCGCGAGCGCGGCTTCGCCGTCGCTATGAGCCGCGCCGAGGCCGGCACAATCGCGCGACGCTTCGGCCAACTCGCGATCTACTGGTTCGACGGGGAGAGCTTCTGGCTCGACGCGGTACTGGCCATGCGGGCGTCCGAGCGCTTACCCGCGTAACGAGCCGACGGCGTCAGGCGAAGGTAGCGAGCACTCGCGTATCGAGCGCATCACGCACGGCGTTGGCCAACGACGCGGCCGTGAATGGCTTCTGCAGAAACGACGCACTCGCGTGGAGCAGCCCGCGGCGCACGATCACGTCGTCCGTGTAGCCGGACATGAACATCACCTGGAGCTCCGGATGCGCCTCGGCGAGCCGCGCCGCGAGCTCGCCGCCGCTCATCTCCGGCATCACGACGTCGGTGATCACCAGCGCGAATTCCTCGCTCTGCTCGGCCACTCGCTCGAGGGCCTCGACGCCATTGCTCGCGACGATCAGCCGATAGCCCTGTCGCTCGAGCATGCGGCGCGTGAGCGATTGCACGGCTGGATCATCCTCGACGACGAGTATCGTCTCCGTACCACGCGGCATCACCGGCGGCGCGTCGACTTCCGCGGCGGGCTCCTCGACGCGCGGCAGCAGGATCTCGAATGACGTGCCTTCGCCGGGCGTGCTGCGAACCCAGATGTGCCCGCCGGACTGCTTCACGATCCCGTACACCGTCGCGAGCCCGAGCCCGGTGCCCTTGCCCTGTTCCTTCGTGGTGAAGAAGGGCTCGAAGATGCGCGCGAGCACCGCCGCATCCATCCCCGTGCCGGTGTCCGTGGTCGTGAGGGAGATGTATTCGCCGGGAGGGAGATCGGCGCTCGCTGCCCGCCCCTCGTCGAGATGCATGTTGCCGGTGCCGACGGTAAACGTGCCGCCGTGCGACATCGCATCGCGCGCATTCACCGCGAGATTCAGAATCACCTGCTCGAGCTGCCCCGGGTCGGCCATCACGCAGCCGGCGGCGGGGTCGAGTACGATCGTGATGGTGATGTCCTCGCCAATCAGGCGCCGCACCATCGGCGCCATTCCCTCGATCACCGCGTTCGCATTCACGACTTTCGGCTTGAGCAGCTGTTTGCGACTGAACGCCAGAAGCTGGCGCGTGAGCATCGTAGCGCGATCGGCGGCGAGCTGCATCTCGAGGACATCGGCCCGGTGCGGGTCGCCCTCCGTCATGTCCTCGAGCACGAACTCGCCGTGCAGCTTCATCGCCGTCAGCAGGTTGTTGAAGTCGTGCGCGATGCCGCCGGCCAGCTGCCCAACAGCCTGCAGTTTCTGCGAGTGGCGCAGCTCCGCCTCGAGGCGCTTTCTATCCGTGACGTCGATGACGAAGCCGTGAATCTCCGTGAGCTCTCCCTGCGCATCGAAGTGGCCGATGACGTTCTCCAGAATCAGCAGCGCCGAGCCATCGCAGCGCACCAGCTCCTCTTCGTAAAGCTCGAGCCGCTTCTCTTCGCGCACCTTGGCGAGAAACGCCAGGCGCTTCCCCGGGTCCGCATAGTGTGCCGACGTGGGGTGCGCGCACGCTTCTGCCGGCTCGTCGTAGCCCATCATGCGGGCGAACATCGGATTGCACGTCAGCAACCGACCGTCCACGGTGGATACGTAGTTGCCGGCCAGACTCTCCGCGAAGAGCGTGCGATACCGCTCCTCGCTTTCCCGCAACGCACGCACGGACGAGCGCTCGGTCGTGACATCTCGCGCCAGCACGAGCCGCGCCGCGCGGCCATTCATCACGATCGAGTCGGCGACGATCTCGGCCTCGAGGCGGCGGCCATCCCGTGTCAGGTGCACGAATGAGCCGTGGCTGACACAACTTGCGAAGTCCGAGGCGATCAGCCCCGTCACTCGCTCGCGCTCCTCGACAGGGCGAATGTCCATGATCGTCATCGCCAGGAACTGCTCGCGCTCGTAACCGTAGTGCGCTACCGCGGCGTCGTTCACAGCCAGAAAGCGCAGAGTCTCTTCGTCGAACACCCACATCGGCAGTGGATTGCGATCGAACAGCAGCTGATAGTGCCGCGCACTCTCCCGAACGCGCTCGGCCGCCTCGCGTCGCACGGTGATGTCACGCGTAATGCCCACGATGCCCGCGAGCTCGCCACCCGCATCGCGGTACGGCGAGGTCGTGGTCTCGATCCACATCGGGGCGCCCGAGGCGCCGCGGACCTCGCGCTCCACCACCGTGCGCTCGCCACGAGCTATGGCGGTCCGATCGTCGTCGACGTGACGCTGCGCCTGCTCGGCCTCGAAGAAATCGAAGTCCGACTTTCCTATCATCGCCTCGGAAGTGACGCCGAGTATCCGGGCAAGCGGCTCGTTGACGGCCGTGAACCGGAGATCGCAGTCCTTCAGGAACACGAGGTCCGGCAGATTGTCGAGCAGTGCGGATTGCTGCGCGCGTGCAAGACCGAACGCCCGCGCCGCGGCCTTCTGTTCGGTGAGATCCTGCGTCGTTCCGAGGAGGCGGATCGCGACGCCGTTACGCACCGTGGCCTGGCCGCGGTTCTGTACGTGGCGAATGGAGCCATCCGATCGGACGATGCGGTACTCGACCTCAAAAGGCGCGCCGCTCAGCGATGGTTCGAGCACTTCGGTAATGCGTTCCCGGTCGTCCGGATGCACGTGGCTCATGAAGAGCTCGAACGTCGCCGGTCGCGATTGCGGCTCGTATCCGAAAATGCGATAGGTCTCGTCCGACCAGGCGATGCGGTTCTGAACGAGATTCAGCTCCCAGCTGCCGATATGTGCGATCTGCTGCGCGTCCACGAACTGTGCGCGGCTCTGAATCAACTCGTGGTGCCACGACCCCAGCGCCGAGCGCCTGCCGATGAGGAAAATGGCGGTGGCGCCGGCGAGCGCCGAGGCGAGGAGGATGAGGTCGTGGGGCGTCACTACCAATAGTATCGTGAGGCGACGGACAAACTGAACGCGCCCGCAGCGCGGTTCCGGCCCCTCAGGGTCACAGAATCAGGCCGGCCATCCGCCCAGCCGAGCCACGGGCGTGGGCGAAGAAAAGTACGGGCTCGATGAGCTCGAGCTCCATGAGCACCAGCCGGCCGTCGCGATCGACCCCGTCCACGCGGGCGTAAAGTATGTCCGCCACGCGCACTCCGGTGGCATTCGCCGCCGCACCGAGCGCCGCCCGCGCGTCGGCCACGAGCGCCGCATCCGGCTCCCTCACCTCAATCGTGCCGCCGAAATCGTGCTGTACACGAAAATCGCCGGCCGCCGGACGCTTCACGACCGCGTGGCTGTATTCACCGCCCAGAAAGATCTGCGACCACTCGCCACCGAGGATTTCGGGGACGAACGGCTGCACCATGACGCCGCTCGGCGAGCTCGCGACGAGCCTCCTGAATCGCTCCTCGTGGGCAGCGGCTTCGCCGGGCTCGATGCGCCACGTCTCGTGAGCTGTGGCGGAGATCGCGGGCTTCACCACTGCGCCCGCATCCGCATCGTGCGACTCGATGACGGCGGCGAGGGAGGGCGCGGCGCCGGACGCATGCGCGGATACCCACGTCGTAGGAACGATGCTGACGCCACGCGAGGCAAGGTCCTCGAGATAGCGCTTGTCCACGCTCCACCGCGCGACTTCGGGCGCGTTGCGGAGCCGGCCCGGAAACCGATCGCCGATGTCGCTCACCCACCGCAGGAACTCCTGCGGCCGATGATGGAAATTCCAGCACGAGCGCAACACGATGCTGTCGTACGACGCCCAGTCCGCGTCGAGATCCCACGGGCGCGCCTCAACCTCCGCGCCGCGCGACACGAGCGCATCGCGCAGCTCGCCATCGTCAGCGGTGAGCGCCGGCCGGCCGGAGAAGGTGACGAGCGCGACGCGCGGCGCGCTGATAGAAGGGGATGGCATCAGAAGCGCTCGCCGCTGGCTTCGCGCGCGCGACTCCCCACCGATCGAATGCGCGTCCACATCGTGTAGAAAAAGAGCAGGATGCCAACAATCTGCGCGAATCCGGCGGCAACCACCGCGACGCGCAGCCACGCGGCAGACGAAGTCGCGCGCGCGAGCTCTCCGCCAACGCGCATCGCGGTGCCAACGGTCAGCACCCAGTACGCCCACTCGACCACGCGCGGCCGATAGCGCTCGTCGCCCTTTTCCGGACGCGGAAAGAGCCAGAGCGCGACGCCCTCGATCATCATCACCACGAAGCCGACGAAGAGCGCGTGTGTGTGCGCGCTCGTCAGGTAGCGACCGGGGAATTCCCCGTACAGCTCCCGCCGCGCGATCATCCATCCACCGATGATCAAGCCCACGGCGAGAAAGAATATCGCGGTCTTGATGAAGCGGCGAACGAGAGTGTACATGAGCAACGGTTTGGGTAGGGGTCGTTAGTGCTGTCGCGGTACACCATGAAGCTACGTCATCGCGGTCGCGCGTGAACCCCGGCTCCAAGTTGCTCCCGATTATCTTCACTCCATGCTATTCGTCGACAATCGCGACGTCACCGACGCGCGGCTCAATCTCGCCCTCGAGGAGCACGTGCTCCGCAACGCGATGGCGGACGATGACCTGCTACTCTTCTACGTCAACTCGCCGGCGATCATCATCGGCCGCA
>Ga0207707_10005097_pt1 | contig 11522 bp, 7 predicted proteins | sample KBSC83BmetaG_FD_184336 | JGI IMG/M metagenome (GOLD analysis project Ga0207707, IMG submission 184336) | Corn rhizosphere microbial communities from Kellogg Biological Station, Michigan, USA - KBS C8-3B metaG (SPAdes) (version 2) | ecosystem: Host-associated > Plants > Roots > Rhizosphere ... | reverse complement strand
CCGGTAGGTAGAACTACTACGGGGTGTTGGTCAGCGGAGGTCGTGGTCGAGGGCGAAGCGAATGGCGCCGCCGCGAGAGCTAACGCCCAGCTTGCTGTAGATTGTGGTGAGATGCGCATTGATGGTTCGCGGGCTCAGGCTCAGATGATCAGCGATCTCGGCGTTGGTGAGACCTCGAGTCAGGAGCCGCAGAACCTCGCCTTCCCGAGGAGTAAGTCCGGCGGGGAGCGCCGTGGACCGGCCAGCTCGCAAGGCGTCAAGGCGGGTCGCGAGCCTATCCGCGCGGTCCAACGTCAGCGCGGCGCCCATGGGAGTGCAAAGGGAGCGGACGGCATCGAGGTGAGATCGGACCGTCGGGACATCGCCGCGTGCGTTGCACAGCTCGGCGAACGCGAGCCGTGTCAGAGCCTGCTCATGGCGCGCGCCGCAGGCATCGGCAAGGGAAAGCGCCGCCCCCAACTGCTCCTCGGCAGCGGTCAGTCGCCCGGCCGCGATGTCTAACTCGCCGAGCAGGCGGTGTGCCGCCAGCAGTGCCAACGGTTGGCGCGGCGTGCCGGCCGCAACGAGTGCCTGCATCGCTCGAGCCTGGGCGCGCGTGTTGTCGCCCAGTTCTCGATAGTACTCCGCCCAACCGAGATGCACGTCCGCCTGGCCGAGCACGCCGCCGCTCCAGCTGAGCCAGCGATCAAAAGCGATCAGCCACTGTCGGGCTCCGTCACGGTCGCCCGCGTCGAGCGCCAGCATCGGGGCCAGCGCACGCAGGGGAACGATGTAGCCTGCGGAATTTTCCGGCGCGGTCTCCGGACCGTCGGGAAGTCCCCCACGTACCAGCCTCCAGGCCAGTTCGGCATTCCCTTGATAGCGCGCGATCGGCGCGAGCAAATTCGCGTCGAGGAAGCGGAGGAAGCTGAAGCTCCGCTGCTCGAACACCGCGAACGCGCCCGACCATGCCCCTGTCAGCACGCGCGAAACGGCTGTGGCGACCTCGGATGAGTTCGGATCGAACATGCCCTCAAGCGTAGTAAAGGCTTCGCCAAGCTCCGCTTCCACCTGCTCCCGCTCGCCCGGCTGGTCAATTTGATAGGGGAGAACCACCAGCACCAATTCATCGAACAGTGTCGCGAGCACCTGGGTACGATGGTCGACGCTGCGGAAGCCCGCGCGGGCTTCCGCGAACGCGCGGCGGGCGAACGTAGGTTGCCCCAGCGCAGCATACGTATAACCGAGGCCATAGTACGCATCGCCCCGTGAGCCAAAGGTCTCCGATGGTGGGAGATGGACGATTCGCTCGCCAATCGACTGTGCTTCCGCATAACGTCCCGCTTCGCCCAGCATGAGCGTTAGTTCTCCGCGCCCGTTCTGCGGGTCGAGAGGATCGCTGGTGGTGTTGAGGGCGGCCAGTCTCGCGTGATCCACCGATGACAGCGCGTCGAGCAATGCCACACCTTCCTCCGAGATGACGTTTCCCTGCTCGAAGTCGCCGGTCATTCGTCGGAGCATTCCCAGAAAGAAATGCGCGTACGCGACGAGCGCCGCGTCAGCCGTCATCCGGCCCAGGCGCTCAGCCTCCACCATATGAGCGGCCCCAGCGGCAGGGTCCACAAAGCGGCGAAGCATCGCAAGGCGGAAACGGAGCCAGCCGCACTCGTTCCCCCCAGTGTCATCCTCCTCGAGCAAGGCGAGCGCAGCTTCGAAGCGCAGCGTCGCGGTTGGCCAGGCGAAGGCTCGTTGCGCCCGTTCACCCGCGCGTGTCAACCACTCCGCGGCGCGTCGGTCAGCCGCCTGGCTGAGATGGAACGCGACCGCATCAGGATCCGGCTTCGGCTGCTCCGCCAGGATCTCTCCGATTTTGCGATGCCATGAACGTCGCCGGGGCGACAAGATACTCTCATAGACTGCCTCACGAACGAGCGCGTGGACGAAGCGTACCGATAATCCATCCGCCGAGGCGCTCAGGATATGTGCCTCGACCGCTCGCTCGATGAACGGGAGCAACGCGACCTCGGTTGTCTCGGCCAGATCGGCCCAGAGCGCAAGTGGTACCACCTGGCCAATGACCGCGGCGATCGAGAGGAGGGCGTCCACCTCGGAACCGAGGCCAGCAAGCCGGGCATCGATCACCTGCCGAAGCAGCATGGGAACCCCAACCCGTTCGAGCGGGCCGAGCATCCAGCCCCCGACCGCCGTTCGCAGGAGGGCTGTTCCCTCCAGTGAGCGCAACAGTTCGCCGAGGAAGAACGGATTACCCTCAGCGCGAACTTGAAGATATCCCGCCAGGCGACCGGCATCTGCCGCCGGAAGCTGGTACGCGTGTACGATGAGCGTTCGGACATCGTCGTCCGTCAACGGTGGCAAATCGATGCGCACGGCCAGCGCCTCACGAATGAGCAGCGGCAGCTGACGGTAGAGTGGGTGTCGCCGCGTCACCTCGTCCGTGCGATAGGTTACGAGCAGCAACATCGAGACCGACCCGATCTGCCGCGCGATGAAGCGCAGCAGATCGAGGCTTGCATTATCAGCCCACTGCAAATCATCGAGAAGAATCACCAGCGGTGTCGCACGCGCGATATCGACGAAGAATCCACGCAGCGCCCGGAAGAGTGCGGCCCGACTGGTTCCCTCCGTGAGGCTCAGTTCCACGGCGGACAGGGGCTCCGAAGAGCGCTCGGTGAGCGTGCCGGCACGCTCTAGCAGCTCAACCCACGGCCCATACGGCGGCGTCTCGCTGCGGTCGTAGCAATGACCGGTGAGGACGAGCGCACCTGCGGCGGCCGCTTCTCGACAGACGTCCTCGGCCAGCGTCGTCTTGCCGATGCCGGCCTCACCGCTCAGGATAACGAGGCTGCCACGGCCGGCAAGCGCGGCCCCGAGCTGCGTCTGCGTGAGGCTTCGCTCGCGCGCGCGTCCGACGAGGAGTGGGCGTGGCGACAACTCCTCGGGGCTGGTGGGGCGAAACACATGAGTGCTCCCTGCGGATTGCGGCTACCGAACTTTATGCGTTCACGCAATGGCGCACGAAGTATATATCCGTCTCGCGCGTAATACCCCGATGCTGAACGTTCCGACAGCCGGCCGATCATGGCTATTCACTCTACCGGACGGAGGCCGGGCCATTGCTGCCTGGCATGGAGACCAGGAGGATCGTCTATTGCCAGATTTTGCGCTGATGCGGCAAGAGAGTCGGTGGGGACTTGCGGCTGAAGTCGTGCGCAATCCCCTCTCCCGCGGTGCGGGAGAGGGGTTGTGGTAAGGGCGGCTACCCGCGCATGACGCCGAGCATGCGGCTGGAGAGCGCGCTGCCGGCCAGCAGGATGGCGGCGCCCAGACCGAGGATCGCGATCAGAATCAGGGTCAACCCGTGAACTCCGATTAGCGCCAGGATGCCGAGCACCACGCCGCCGATACCAGCGAGCATCTGCAGCGCCGTGCTGCCCACGACCGCTTCGCTCATCAGGTGCGCCTGATTGCTCTCGTACGGCTGGTTATACGAATCGATGGCATTGAGTCGAGTCATCGTCCCGGCCGAGAGGATCAGCGTCACGCCATAGGCGATGACCCCGATGCTGAGTAGTGTCATCGTCGCGATCGTCAGCAATGCGAGCACGCCGAGGATCAACACCGAGAGCCCGCCGATGAACTCCAGTGTCACGCCGCCCGTCAGTTCAGGACCGCCGCTCTCATGGCGCGTCAAGCGGCTGTAACGCGAGAGTATCGCAGTTCCTTCGAAGAGCATCGCCGCGCCGAGAACAATGACGCCGATCGACGCCAGCGTCTCCGCAGCGAGTCCGAGAAGCCCGAGTATTGCGAGAATGATGGCGGCGATACCCCCAACCGCCTCGACAAGTGAGCCGGCTGCAACCGCCTCGGCGGCCTGTCGTTCAGCGTTCATCTCATTGGCGCGATCAGCTTCGCGTCGAACTTCGCGTTCCATCTTTCGACCTTTCTTTACGAACACCTGATCGAACGCTTCTATCGCGCCAGGGCGCCGGATAGTGTCGTGTTGCGCATGACCGTATTCACCGGATGAACGGCTGGAAGACGTCGATGTCAGTGGCGAGCGAGTCGTGAGGATTGCTCGTGGGCTGGCTGAGTAGGCGTCTTGTGGTCGCGCCCCGCGGCGTTTTGCGAAACCTCCTTTCTTCCGCTCCTTCCCCAAAGACCGGTGTCCCAGCTACAACATTCGGCGCATAAATGATTCCAGCGTTATGACAAGAGCACAGAGCGGCAGCTGACTCATCGTGAAGCGGGCAAGCATCACGCCTCCCAGCACCGCGTTCAGGCCCCGACCTGTGACTCTGCTGGCACAGGTGATGCGACGCCGAGACGTGACCGTCGAATGTAGTGTGGAGGGTTGCCATCCGGGCACAATCTGTCATACTATGTAAACACGATTCGGCCAGCTGTCTGCCAGTCCGGCACTTGTGATAGGAGGACGCATGTCCCGCCTGATCATCGCCAACCGCCGGGGTCACCAGGTGCTCGAATGGGACCCCTCTGTCGATACCGAGGAGACCCGCGAGGCCATTGCCGAAGCCGAACGGATCATCAACGACGCCCGCCTGCGCGGTTGCGCCGTCTCGCGCAAAGTCGAGGGACAACACGTCCTCGATACCGGCAGGTTCGACCCGGCTGCCGAGGAGTATCAGATCATCGCTCCGATCGCCGGCGGCTAGGATACGAGCGATAGGCGGCAGAGTGGTTCTCTGCCGCCTTCTTCGTTACATCGATCGCCCAACGTACCAAAGGAAGACGCCGATGGCCCGTTTCTTTGACTGGCTCCTTCGCCGTCACGTCGAACTGCCGATCGCCGCGCAGCAGCGCGCGATTGAACTCCCGTGGACCCAGCGCTGGTATCACATCCCCAAGCGGAGCGCCGGCTGGGATTTCCGCGCCGAGGATTACCAGGCGGCCCGCATGAATGCCCGGATGGTCGCCAAAGAAACGCTCGGCCCCGACGCCTGGAACCAGGTGCGACGAGCCGGCTATATCGACGTCCCTTCGCGCCGCTTTCCCGGCCTCACCTACCGGCTGCGTATCGGCCGGCGGATCGAGGTCCGTTGCCGGCCGGGCGTCGATTCGCCCTGGCCCTTCCCCTATCTCTGTATCAATCCGGTCTACCCACTGCCCGAGGAAGAGTTCTTCGCCCATCTCTACCTCTACGCGCGCGACAACGAGGACGAGATCATCCGCGTCGGCGCCCCCCAGCCGTGGGATCAACGGCTCGGCCGCACCTTCTGATTGCGAGTCGCCCGCGCTATTTACGACATTCTTCGGATGCATGGCGCCAGAACGCGCGCTAGGATGAGCATACGGATCGTTCCGCTCACATCGGTTGGTGCCATACCAGTTGAAAGGGGGTCCTGCCATGGCTGTGGCGGTTGATCGGCTCATTCGCGTGGGAAAGATCGAAGAGATCGACAAGCCCCGCATTGTCTCCGGCGGCCGCCATGGCATCGCCGTCTTCGCCGACGGAGAGAATGTCTACGCCGTCGATAATCGCTGCCCGCATATGGGCTTCCCGCTCCATCGCGGCAGCATCTGCGATGGCATCCTCACCTGCCACTGGCATCACGCGCGTTTCGATCTCGCCAGCGGCGGCACCTTCGACCCCTGGGCCGATGACGTACGCACCTACGACACGGTCATTGAAGGCGGGGTCGTCTACGTCGATCCGCAGCCGAAAGCGATTGACCAGGAGCAACGCTGGAAAGCACGGCTGCACGACGGCCTGGAACAGAACCTCTCGCTCGTCATGGTCAAATCGGTGCTCGGCTTGCAGGAGGCGAACGTCCCGGCGGCCGACGTCGTCGAAATCGGCGCGCGCTTTGGCTCAACCTTCCGTCGCGCCGGCTGGGGACCAGGCCTGACAATCCTGACGGCGATGGCGAACAGCCTGCCGGCGCTCAGTCGCGAAGATCAGGCGCTGGCGCTCTACCACGGTATGGTGCATGTCGCATCCGATGTCAGTGGCGCACCGCCCCGCTTCCAGCTCGATCCGCTACCACAAACCGGCGTACCGGTGGAGCGCCAAAAGCTCTGGTTCCGTCAGTTCATTGAAGTGCGCGATGCCGAGGGCGCCGAGCGTGCCCTGCTCAGCGCGATCGACGCCGGCGCGACGCCGGAACAGCTCTCCGATATGCTGCTCGCCGCTGCTACCGACCACGTCTTCCTCGACGGTGGCCATACGGCTGATTTCATCAACAAAGCATGCGAGATGCTCGATCTCGTCGGCTGGGAGCAGGCGATCGATGTGCTGCCGAGCGTCGTGCGCGGTCTGGCAATGGCGCGCCGCAGCGAGGAGCTGAACATCTGGCGCCATCCGGTCGATCTGGTCGTGTTGCTCGATTCGGTCTACGAGCGCCTACCGATGCTCGTCAATTCAGCGACCGGCACAGATTGGAGCGGTTTCGACGAACTGGTCGCGCTGCTGCTGGCGGAAGACCCCGAGGCGACCTTCAAGGCGATCGTGGATGCGCTCAAAGCGGGCGCTGCGCTCACACAGGTGAGCCAGGCGCTCAGCTACGCCGCCGCCCTGCGCGTCGCTCGCTTCCACACCAGCAACGAGTTCGCCGACTGGATCACCGTGCTGCACACCTTCACCTACTGCAACGCGCTGCACCAATCGCTCAAGCGCTCGCCCTCGGCCGAGCTGGCACGCGGTATCTTCCACGGCGCAGCACGGCTCTACCTCGATCGCTTCCTGAACATGCCGGCCGCGCGCCTGCCCGAGGAACGGCCAGGGAAGGACGAGCCGGCCAGCGCCGAGCAGCTGCGCGCCGAACTGCTCGATCTGCTCGACAGCGAGCAGCGCGTCAACGAAGCAGCCCGGCTCGTCCATCGCTACCTGAGTCGGGGCTACGACCGCGCACCACTCATCGCCGCGCTCGGCCACACGCTCCTGCGCGAGGACGCCGAGTTTCACAGCTATCAGATGTACGAAGCAGGATTAGCGCTCGAACGCGAACTGCGTGAAACACGCCCGGCAGCGGCAAATCACGTCCTGATCGCCGTCGCGCGCTACCTGGCGGCCCACGCCCCGACCTCGCGCGCCATGCTCCAGACCGCCCGCACCGCCATCCGCCTGCAACGCGGTGAATCAGTCTACGAAGATCCCGAAGACGAGCAGGCAGCGGAGGGATAACCGCCCTCACCCCCGGCCCCTCTCCCGCACCGCGCGGGAGAGGGGTGTCGTCGTGTGAACGAGTGGGTGTTCCAATCGCCATGTGCATGAGTGAACGCTGTGAGGGCGGCTGCCGCTCGCTGGAAACAATTCCCAACCACGCCCCGTTGTACGATGATAAGCAGACGGTTTCACGCCAGCGCGAGAATCGCTGCACCAACTGCAACGATCAACTGCAGCATCGAACGAGAGGGGCGTCTATGAAGGTCGGGGTTGTTTTTCCGCAGATCGAGATCGGGCCGGATCCGGCGGTGGTGCGTGATTACGCGCAGACGGCCGAGGGGCTCGGCTACACGCATCTCCTCGCCTACGATCACGTCATCGGTGCCGATCTGACGAACCGGCCCGGCTGGCGCGGCGCGTATTCGCTCCAGTCGCAGTTCCACGAGCCGTTCGTCCTCTTTGGGTATCTGGCCGGCATCACCAATCTTGAACTCGTCACCGGCGTCATCATCTTGCCGCAACGCCAGACGGTGCTTGTCGCCAAGCAGGCGGCCGCCGTCGATATTTTGACCGGCGGCAAGTTCCGACTCGGTATCGGCGTCGGCTGGAACGAAGTCGAATACGAAGCGCTCAACGAATCATTCCACAACCGCGGTCGGCGCGAAGAGGAGCAGATCGAAGTCATGCGGCTCCTCTGGACCGAGGAATCAGTCAGCTTCAAGGGACGCTGGCATAGCATCCCGGAAGCGGGAATTAATCCATTGCCGGTTCAGCGGCCGATCCCGATCTACGTCGGCGGCTCGACCGACCCAGCGTTCCGGCGCATCGGCAAGATGGCCGACGGTTGGATGCCGCAGTTCCGGCCTGATGCAGAGGGTGAGCGTAAGGTCAAAGCGGTCAAGCAGTACACGCGTGACGCCGGTCGCGATCCGGCAACGCTCGGAATGGAAGCGCGCCTGACACTGGCCAACACGCCGCGCAACGAGTGGCGCAAGGATCTCGAACGCTGGCAACAGCTCGGCGCGACACATCTCTCGATCAATACAATGAGCTTCGGTCTGAAGTCACCTCAGGAGCACATCGACCTGATCAAGCAGGTCTACAACGAACTCGGTCTCGCTGATTTCAACGATTGATAACCCAACGCAACGAAAGAGATCATCCGGCATCGCTGTTTACTGCAGCGCGATGCCGGATGATCTTTTCGGCGCTATTGACATCATGCCGGTAAATCATTACCATTCCAGCAGCGCGAAAGCTGTTCCTTTCAAAAATTTAGCATGAGCCTTTCCCCGTTCGTTGCGGTTCGGCTGCCCGAATACGACGCGTCGCTCCACCGGCAGCTTACTGTTGTGTGTCACGTCGGCGATTCAGGAGGGATTTGGGCGGTGGAAGAACGGCGCTTCGACGAATTGACGCGAGCACTCGGTCGGGGAACATCGCGACGTCGGGTGGTCAAGGGGCTGCTCGCGGGTGCCGTGGCCGCCGTCGTGCGGAAGACGGGCGTACCTGCGCCGGCAGTCGCCGCCGGTGGCACGTGCTCGACCCAGACCTACACGAAGTGCATGTCGGACATCAAGCTCCAGTACGACAGCCTGACGGCTCATTGCGGCACGACCGACGGGCCGGCCTGGGGTGGCAGCGCCTGCGCCATGCTGGCAACTCTTTGGTACTCCCGCGCGATCGTTCAATGTCAACGAGCACAGTGTCCCGTGGGCATGTCGTGCGTCAACGACCATTGCTGCCAGGGCGAGAACTGCTGCGAGGCGGACCAGATCCACTGCCCCGGTCCGGGCATCGGCATGACGGGTGGGACCTGCTGCCCGGCCGGTAGCACCTGCTGTGAGGGCGGCTGTTGCCCTTCGGAGAATACCTGTTGCCTCAACTACACGCTGACATTCATCAACCCGTCAGCGGCAGAGGTCTGTACCAACCTCCAAACGGACCCGAACAACTGCGGCGCCTGCCGGCACAAATGCGATGGGCTGCCGTGCATCGACGGTACCTGCCAGTGTCCCGCCGGAAACTCGATTTGTAAGGGACCGCTCAATCAGACATGCTGCGCGCCGAACGAATACTGTCAGAGCAGCGCCTTCGGTGGCGTCGAATGCGTGCCGCGCTGCTCGCCGTGCGAAATCTACGATCCAACCAATAGCGTACAGCCCTGCCAGCCGCTTGAATGCGATGCCTGTCAGGAATGCGATCCCCAAAGCGGGCAGTGTATGCCATCGGAAAATGGAACCGAGTGCGGCAGCAACTTGTTCTGTTGCGGTGGTCAGTGTGTCAGCGAGACCTGTCCCGGAGCGCAGTCGTTCAACACGAATACCTGCCAGTGTGAATGTCCCCAGGTTTCGTGTCCGGGCGGTGGCTTACCCGACCCAACGACTTGCCAGTGCGGCTGTTCTCCGACACCGCCGTCCTCTTGCATTGGGTCGAATAAGATCTGGCACCCCGAGACGTGCTTCTGCGAAATCGACTGCGGGCCTTACGGATGTGGTGGATGATCTGCGAGATTCTCACCGCAGCAAGCGCCGAATAGGCGGGCTCGAGCCGTCGTTGGATGCGAACCAGATCTCGTCCGGTTGCAGCCAGAGCGGATCGGCGGCTGGTCTGCTGTCGAGCGCTGGAAATTCGATCGTGCGACCATCGCGGGCCAGCACCGCAATCTGATCACGCAGGCCAGCCGCCAGTTCCGTTCCATCCGGCGACCAGCTGAGGCCGTCGCCGGATGAATCCCGCGCGATCTCGAACGCCTGCGATACGTCGCGCACCGCCGCGACGACGATCGAGTCGCTTCGATCATGCTTGACATCGGTGCCGGTGAAACGTCGCAGCCGGACGGCAATCTGGCTGTGATCGCCGGAAACGTCGAACTCCTGTCCCAGAATCCCCAACTCGTTGCCACGCGTCGACCAGCGAAGCAGCGATTCTATCGTTCCGCTGCCCGCCGACCAGCGTCGCAATTCACTGCGACGCGGCAGTCCATTACTCCAGTCGTCCGACGTCAGGAAGATGAGGGCGTCGTTTCCGACCCAGCCGGCGACGAGCGGCGGATCGACTTTCGCATCGCCTGGTATAGCCCAACTCGCAACCTGCTGCGCGGCCTGATCGCGGCCCCCGACCCAGAGCTTCACTGTATCGCCACTCACAAGAAAGAAGCTGTACCTGAGTCCGTTCGGCGAGATTAACGGTATTCGGTAGACGGCATCCGCCGCACCGAGGGCGACCGGGTCGATGCGCGGCGCGCCAGACGGGTCACCGGTGAGTGTGAGCCGGCTCGGACCAGCGCCTGCCATAACGCCGATGATGCCGCCACCATCCGGCAACCACGAGGGGTCGTTCATGAAGCCGAGCATCTCGGGCGCATCGCCATCGAGTGGCTGGGCGACGTAGTTCAGGCGCGCCCGATCACGCAGCAGGACGCGGCTGCCGTCCGGACTCACGCGACTAAACGCGTCGATCGTCAGGCCGGCGCCGGCAATCACGTTCGACGTGCCAGCCTGACCCGTGGTCGCGCTCAGGATCGGCAGCGAGGCGGGCACAGCACTGTCCGGCAGCCAGCCGAGCACCGTGCTCGCGCGCAGACCGTCGAGCACGGCGCCGAGTGCGTCCCCCTGCCGGTTGAAGGCGAGCGTGACATATGAGATCGGCTGAGCCGGCGGATCGCTGGCGGCGAGGTAGTATGGCTCGGCACTCACCAGCACGAAGGTATCGCCCTGCGGCGACCAGGCAGCCTGCGCCGCGGTCAGTTGACCCGGTTTGCCATCGGCCAGCTTGCGCACGCGCCCGGTGTCGGTATCGACCTGCCAGAACGCCCACGGGCGATTCCCGGCGCTATCACTGGCATCGGTATAAACGAGCGAGCGACCGTCCGGCGCGATGCCGAGCAGATTAACGAGATCACGCTCCCCGAACGCGACGAGCGTCCGTGCCCGGCCGGATCGATTGATCGCGTCGAGCGCGAAACGGCCATCCGCATCGCGCACGACCGCGACGAGCTGCTGGCTATCCGGCGACCACCAGAAGCCGGCCGGCTGGTCGTCGAACGAGGCAATGGCCGGTCCGAGCGTCTGCCCGTCGAAAGCATGGATTTCCAGCCGGCCGGTCGCGTCGTCTCCATAGCGCTCAATCGCCAGCAGCGTCCCATCGGACGACGATCGCGCCAGGTGCACGCCTTCCGTGGCAATCGAATGCTCGGCACCCGTATCGACGTTCAGTACGACGAGCGAACTACTCTGACGCACGTTGTGAGTGAAGACATTGAGCGTCGGTTCGAAGGCGGCAACCGGAATCTGCGTCATCAGCAGGCGTGCGTTGTCGATCCAGGCGAGCGGCGTGCGCACATACTGCACTGTCTCCAGATCCCATCGCTGGCGCAGCGTGCCATTGAGGTCGTAGA
>Ga0207707_10005092_pt1 | contig 11527 bp, 9 predicted proteins | sample KBSC83BmetaG_FD_184336 | JGI IMG/M metagenome (GOLD analysis project Ga0207707, IMG submission 184336) | Corn rhizosphere microbial communities from Kellogg Biological Station, Michigan, USA - KBS C8-3B metaG (SPAdes) (version 2) | ecosystem: Host-associated > Plants > Roots > Rhizosphere ... | reverse complement strand
CACCGGCTACAACAAGATCGTCGACGCGATCCATCTTGCCGCCGAACGGCTCCAAGCAAGATGAAATCAAAACTATCTCTCGCCAAGCATGTCCTGAGCGACGTCGAAGGGGCGCAAAGACGCAAAGGTTCTTCCGCTTGTCATTTCGAACGAAGAGAGAAATCTTTCTTAGGATCCCTCACATTCCGTTCGGGACGACACGCCGGCGTGTCGCTTTGCGCCTTAGCGCCTTTGCGGGAAAATTTCCTAATCCGATAAGGAGACCATCGTTATGGCCAAAGCGGAACTGAAAATCATCGGCTCGAGCCCGGCGCGCATGGGCGGCGTCGAGCGCGTCGTCGGCAAAGGCGTGTACGGCATCGATCTGATGCTCAAGGATCAACTCCACGGCGCGATCCTGCGCAGCCAATACGCCCACGCGAAAATTGTCAGCATCGACACCAGCGAAGCGAAAGAAGTCCCCGGCGTGCACGCTGTTATTACCGCCGAGGACGCGCCCAACGTGCGTTACGGCCGGAGCTACATCGATCGCCACATCCTCGCGCGCGGCAAGGTGCGCTTCATGGGCGATCCCGTGGCCGCCGTCGCCGCGGAGTCGCCGGCCATCGCCAAACAGGCGCTCAAGAAAATCAGAGTCGTCTACGAGCCGCTGCCCGTGGTCATCGATCCGGAGGAAGCAACCAAGCCGAATGCGCCGGTCTTGCACGAAGACATGCCGCTGCCGAAAACCATTCCCGCCGACGCGGGAATGAAAAACGTTTGTGGCCACACCGTCGTCAAAGTCGGCGACGCCGAGAAAGCGATGGCGGAAGCGGACCTCGTGGTCGAGGAAGCCTACGAGACCAAGATGATCCATCCGCAGTATCTCGAGCCGCGCATCGCCGCGGCGCAGATGGAGCCCAACGGTCGTCTCACGGTGTGGGCTAACGCCCAGGCGCCGTTCCCGGTGCGCCAGGAAGTGGCGAAGACGCTCGGTCTCTCGCTCAACAACGTGCGCGTGATCTCCGCCGGTTTGGGCGGCGGCTTCGGCGGCAAAGGCAGCGGCATCACCTCTGGCGCCGCTATCGAGCCGATCTGCGGACTATTGGCGATCAAAGCCAAGCGGCCGGTGATGATTGTGCTCGACAAGGCCGAGGAGACGATTTCGACCACCATCCGCGCCGGCGCGAAGATGTACATCAAAACCGGCGTCAAAAAAGACGGCACCATCGTCGCCCGCACCGGCAAAGTTTTTTACGACGCCGGCGGCTACTCGGGCTTCGGCGTGCAGGCGGGCGGCCGCTGCACCAACATGCTCGGCGGCTGGTATCTGATGCCCAACTGCCACATCGAGGGCTACTCGGTCTACACCAACAAACAGGTCTGCGGCCCGGTGCGCGGCCCCGGCGGCCCGCAGGCAGCGTTCGCGGTCGAGTCGCACATGGACTCCATCGCCGCCAAACTCGGCATGGACCCGGCGGAGTTCCGCTTAAAAAATATCCCGAAAGCCGGCGACAAGATCGTCGGCGTGCCCAAGCTGCGCGATGTTTCTCTCGGCGAGACGATCAAGATCGCCAAGGAAAAAATCGGCTGGGGCACGGTGAAACTTGAAAAAAACCAGGGCATCGGCATCGCCACCGGCTCCTGGATCGAGAGCGCCGGTCCCGGCGGCGGCTCCATTGTGAAAGTCAACGAAGACGGCTCGGTGACCGTGCACATCGGCAAGATCGATATGGGCACCATCCCCGGTTTCGGTATTCCGCTGATCGTCGCCGAAGAGTTGGGCATTCCGGTGAGCGACGTCACGGTGGTCAACGTCGACACCGACGCGAGCCCCTGGGACGCCGGTACCGTCGGCAGCCGCGGCATTCTAGTTTCCGGCACCGCATCGCGCCTCGCGGCGATCGATGCGCGCAATCAGATTTTCAAAATGGCCGCCAGAAAACTGGAAGCCAGCCCCGACGATCTGGAAATCGTCGACAAACAGATCCGCGTCAAAGGCACGCCGGCGAAAGCGGTTGGACTTGCCGCGGTCGCGACCGATGCGCACAACGTCATCGGCGAAGTCATCGGCCGCGGCTACTGCGATAATTTGCAATTGATGGCCGAGGAAAAAGCCCACGGCAGCTCGCAACCGTTCACGACCCACGCCTGCATCGTCGAAGTGAATCCGGACACCGGCAACGTGAAGATTCTGAAATACGTCGCGGTCCACGACATCGGCCAGCCGATTCACCGCGCCGCCGCCGAAGGCCAGATCGAAGGCGCCGCCGCCATGAGCATCGGCCAGGCGCTCTGCGAGCAAGTCGTGTTCGACCAGAACGGCCGAACGATGAACCCGTCTTTCGTCGACTACTTGATGCCGACTATCAACATGATGCCGCGCATCGAGACGACGTTAGTCGAAGGCTACCCCGGCGCCGGCCCCTACGGCGCCAAAGGCGCCGGCGAAATCGCCTGCGTCCCGCCGATGGCCTGCATCGCCAACGCGATCTTCAACGCGACCGGCGTGCGCATCAATAAATTGCCGTTGAGCCCGGAGAACGTCCTGAGAGGATTGAAAGCGGCGGGGAAGGCGTAACATATTCAAATTTTTTTTATAGGGGCGACCGGCCGGTCGCCCCTTTCTCCCCCGCCTTTCGATTTCAGACTTAGTCCGTGTATAATCTCCACATGAGCGCGTCAGGACAATCCGTGCGAAGCTTAGTCGAAGGTCTGCCTCCGGAAATTGCTAGACGAATCCATCCGGACTGGCAGAAGAACGAAATGGAATATTGGGCACAGCGTGGCACGTTACTCGGACAATATGCCGATCAATGGATTGGCTTTGCCGAAGGGCCGTCATCGTATCCGGCACGAGCCCGGTCGAAGTCTTTCATGCTGCCCAAGCATCCGGTAAACATCCTTTCGTCACACGCGTGGGCCACGAAAATGAACCCAACCGGATGCGCCGCGCCTCCTTTCCCTACGATTCTTCGTACTCGAACGAACCTCTGCCGGTGCTAATTGCAGAATTCCGTAAGCAGACCGGAATCCCTGGCTTGATCTTGGACCGAGTAATTCCCGATACGGGAGCAGACGCAAGCGCAATACCATGGTCGGATTGCGAGCAGCTTGCTCTCGACCCGGCAGAAGGGACACCGGGATTGATGGGTGGCGTAGGAGACACTTCAGTCCCGACGATTATTTTTCAGACTTGGGTTTATCTTGATGGGAAGGACTACCCTTGCCGGCTTCAGGCAGACTTTACTGGACACGAACGGATTGTCGGCCGCGATGTGCTAAATGCATTGGACATTTTATTTCGTGGCCCAACACAGGAAGTGGTGATCAATCCCTGATGAGCCGGAACACTGGCAATATCCTGCCTTCAGTTACAAAAACAAAATAATCAGCGGCTATCTTATCGAGGTTAAGTTTAACGACGGCACGAAAAAGATTGTCGACTTTGAACCGTGGCTCACCGGCCCAATTTTCAGACCTCTGAAGAGTAAACATTACTTTAAGACATTTTCATCGATGGCCCAACCATCGCCTGGCCTAAGGGTGCTGATATTGCCCGGGAAACATTATATGAAGCAGCGTCAGTTAAACTAGATTCGGACTCGATACTTTTCCCTCCCTAAATAAAGAATGTGCTGCGCGGGTTAAAGGAGGCGGGGGAAGGCATAAATTCGGAGCGATCTTTTGCGGCAAAGCGAAAGGGCGGGTAATTAACCTGCCCTTTCGTTTTTTTCGATGCGCTACCATCCAGCCTAAAAAACATCGCGTGTGGAACAAGTCATCAATGCGCGATCTCGAACTGTTTCTGCCGAGACAAAACAATCTGCAGCGGAGATTTTTTATGGAAGCAATCATGGCATTCAGGTTATTTTCCTTGTGTCTCGTCTTGGGTCCGATGCTCTTCATGACGGGTTGTGGGCGTGAAGCGTCGTCGGCTCAAAAAAACGAAGGGCAGGGTTCAGCGCGGTCCGACCTTTGGCGAGTCTACGATCGGTCCCTTAAAGGAGCCAAATACATCGATCTGACACATACCCTTACGCCATCGATCCCGGTGTGGAAGGGATTTGCGAAAGCGAAATTCGCTCCGACGGTCAATCCTGAAACCGGGCAGCCTTACAGCTACGAAAAGGATGGCTTCGAGGCGACGCACTATGATTTGCCCACGGACCAATACGGGACGCAGCTCGATCCGCCGGCGCACTGGGCGCCGGAGTTTCCCGCCATTGACGAGCTGCCGGCGACCTATGCCGTGCGCCCGCTGGCGGTAATTTCCATCGTCGCTCAAGTGGCCAAAAATCCCGGCTATCATCTCCGGCGCTCGGATATCGAGAGCTGGGAGAAACGCAATGGCAAAATTCCGGCGGGTTCGGTGGTGATGGTGCGTTCCGATTGGTCGAAGCGCTGGCCCGATCCGGCGCTGGCAAGCGAGACCGTTTTCCCCGGCGTCTCGCTGGAGGCGCTGCAATTTCTTCACGAGGAACGTCACATTCTATTTCACGGCCACGAGCCCCTCGACACCGACACCACTCCCACCCTCGAAGGAGAAGCCTGGCTGATGCACCAGGGCTACGCCCAGGCGGAAGGCGTCGCGAACCTGGACAAAGTCCCCGAGAAAGGTTGTTTGATCGCGATCGGCTATCCGAAATTCGGCGGCGGCCTGGGCGGCTACGCGCGCTACATCGCCATCTGCCCGGCGGACTGGAAATACGGCGTATCGGTGGGCGAAGTTGCCGAAGCGCCGCTGCCCAAGAGCGACAAGATTCTTCAGTGGGACGACAAGCTCGGCATGCGCGTGCGCAAATAATGAGAGCGACCTAGGCAGCGCCAGGCTTTTCGTCCGTCCTGGTTTCCACGAGCGGAAGCACTTGCTCCGATACCACGGCATCGGTGTGATGGGCTTGGTTCTGTCGCACCACATCCGCCATGTGCGCTACCGTCGGGGCATCGAATAGAGTCTTGATCGGCAGGTTCAACTCAAATTTTTGGAGGACCCAGGATATGACCCGCGACGCGGCCAGCGAGTGCCCGCCGAGGTCGAAGAAATCGTCGTGGACGCCGACGGGCCCTACGGCGAGAACCTCTGCCCAAATTTCCGCAAGGAGCCTTTCAATGTCTGACCGTGGCTCGGTGTAAGCGACTTCCAAATCCGGTCTGGATCCGTGAGGCGCGGGGAGCGCCGCGCGATTGATCTTACCATTGGGCGTAAGCGGCAACGAGTCCAGAAATATGAAGTCCGTCGGCACCATGTAGGCCGGGAGCTTATCTCTGACGGCTTTCTGCAGGGCGGCAGTCGCTGGAAACGGTTTTTCAAAAGCCACAATGTAAGCGACCAGGCGATCATGCACTGCGCTCGCGGAAGATGCGCAGGTGGCCACGAGCGTGTCCTTGACGTTTGGCTGCGCCAGCAACAGAGCTTCGATCTCGCCGGCTTCGATTCTGTAGCCGCGTACCTTTAGCTGAAAATCTTTACGGCCTAAATGATAGAGACGTCCATCGGCGCGCAGTCGTCCCAAGTCGCCGGTGTAATAAATTCGTTGATCACCGCCGTCAGGATCAGCAACAAACTTTTCTCGGGTCAGATCGGGCCGGCGCCAATATCCCGGCGAGAGATAACGGCCCTTGACCACAATTTCGCCGACGGCGGCGATGGGCGATGCGGTGCCCGTGTCATCGATCAAGCAGACCTCCGCCCCTCGACGGCGTAGCCGACTGAATTTCGAGCCTCCTTGAGAGAGGTCGCTGCGTCGAAATACATTCTTCGCACGGTGCCGGTCTCGGTAGTGCCGAAGCGAATCACCAGAATGGCATGGGCGGAAAAAAGACGCTGGTATTCCTCGAGTTCTCTCGGTGTCACCAGATCTGATCCCAATTGAATGATGCGCAGATGCGGAAAAGATTCTTGCCCGGTGAGAGTCTCGACAAATTAATGAAACAGGACCGGCACCGAAAAAAATATCGTGACTTCTTGCCGGATGAGCCAATCGGAAACCTCGGTCACGCTTCCTTTCCTGACATCGAGCGGACAAAGCGTCGCGCCGTTGAGCAGTGCGGCGAATGTGATCTTCATGCCTTGGCTGACGCTGCAGGAATAGAGCAAGGCAAGGCGATCGTCCACGCAGATATGCAGGCCGTTGCAATAAATCAGGCTCTCGTGCAGCAGATTCGCATGCGTCTGGGCGACGCCTTTGGGCTCTCCGGTGGAGCCCGATGTATAAATCAAAACCGCCAAATCCTGGGGTGAAACCGGCAACTCCGGATTGTCGCTTGAACTGGCCCGGCCCCATTGTTCTATGTTGACCGCACTACGCTTTTGATCAGCGGATTGTTCGGCCAACGAAAGATTCTCGCCGTCGGCGGTCAGCAAACTCGCTTGCGAGTCCTCCAAAACAAAGGCGCTGCGGTCTTTGGGGAACGACGGGTCGAGCACCAGACAAATCTTTCCCGCCTTTAGCACGCCCATGATGGCGACGAACAACGAAAGCTTCTGTTCCATCAGCAACGCGATCGTCTCTTGAGCTGTTCCTCGCTGTGCAATGATCGAGTGCGCCAGGCGATTCGCGGCTTGGTTCAAATCCTGGTAGGTCAAGGTTTCATCGCCCACTTTCACGGCGGCTCGGTGCGGATGTCGAGCTGCGATTTTTTCGAATCGCGCCGGGATCGAGAGCGCGACATCTTCGAGGGGGAATTCAACGAAGCGTCCCGACGGATGAAAGCACTTGGCCCATATCGCTTGTTGTTCGAGGGGTAAATCCATCCTCTAAATTTCTTTCGCTCTTATGTGGTCAACCGCGCGTACCGGTATCCATTATGGCCCGCTAAGTCAACCCAACGATGCGATATTGATGCGTCAGTGCGAGATTGGAAGGAATACGAGAGAATTTGTCGTAGCGGTTTGAAAGTCGAATCCGGGCTGCGACCGTGCATCAGGACGGGGTGTTGTGATACCCATGCATGAAGAAAAGGAGACATTGAAATGACTTTGCCTTTGGAACGTTTTCGCATGCTCGATCTGACCCGGCTGGTGCCGGGGCCGATGGCGACCTGGATGCTGGCCGACCTTGGAATGGATGTGCTGAAGATCGAAGATGTCGCAGATCGGAGCGCCTACCGCAATCAGCAGGCGGCGCGCCAGTCGAGAGAAAACTTCACCGTCAATCAGGAGGCGCGCGAAAAGGAGCTGCGGGCGAATGCTTGGGATCATACGCACCGGAACAAGCGGAGCATTGCGGTCAATCTACAGAAGCCCGAAGGCCAGGCGATCCTCCACCGGCTGGTCAAAGACGCGGATGTTTTTTTCGGTTCGTTTCGTCTCGGTGTTTACAAGCGGCTGGGCGCGGACTACGAGACGTTGAGCAAGATCAACCCGCGCCTGATCTATGCGACGATAAGCGGCTACGGCTTCGGCAACAGTTTTACCGAATGGCCCGGCAACGAGCGCAACGCGCAGGGGATCTCCGGGGTGAGCGCGCTCATGACCGGGCAGGACGGCGAGCCGGCGGACATGCTCTGCCAGCCCGTGGACGCCTATTCAGCGGCGTTGGCTGTGATCGCGATTCAATCGGCGCTCTTTGCCCGCGAGCAAAGCGGGCGCGGACAGCAGGTCGACATTTCGCTTGCGGAAGGCGGCACGGCATTCGTGAATTCCAATACGCCCGACTACTTCCGCCATAAGAAAGTGCGCCAGCGCGGCTTTCCCAGCATCGGCAACCTGCGCTGCAAAGACGGCAAGTATTTGAGCAACGCGGCTTTCGCGCAGGCGCATTTCTGGGCGCCGTTCTGCGACGCCGTCGGCTTGCCGGAAATGCGCGATACGATTCCGTCGAGTAACGCGGAAATGATTCGCAAAGTGAAAGCGCACATGCTGAGCAAAACACGCGACGAATGGCTCGCGATCATCCCCAAGGAAATTTCCGTGGTGCCGATGCTCGAATTCGACGAAGTGCTCGAAGGCCCGTACGCCAGGGAGCGCGGCATGGTGCTGGAGTTGGATCATCCGCTGGAAGGCAAGGTGCGCCAACTGGCATCGCCCTTCCGTTTGTCCGACACGCCGCCGACCTTTCGCCGCTTTGCGCCCGCGCTGGGCGAACACACGGTCGAAGTGCTGCAAAGCATCGGCTATAGCGAGGACGAAATCGCCGCGCTCGAAAAGGCCGGCGTTGTCCGCGCGCAGAATGTTCGGCCGTAGTACCAATCGTTATCGATGAAGAAGCAGCAGGAGCGGGCACGCGGCAAGAATTCCTCGCATGAAAACCTCCCCGATGATTTGTGTCGGACTCACACGCTGAACTGCTGAATCAGCTCTTCTTCCGGATCCGCGCCGAGACCGGGGCCCTGCGGAACTTCGACTCCGCCGTTGACGATAGGCACCGTCTTCGCGAACGGTGTCGCGCCGAAGTCGGCGAACATGCGCTCGAGCGGGGAATCTTTTTCTTTCACCGCCATGCAGTGCAGCACCGCGAGAAAAGCCGGCCCAATATAGAAAGCGTTGGGCACACAGATCGCGCCCGCTTGCTCGACGTCGTCGGCCACCTTCGCCATGTTGGTGATGCCGAGTTTCACCATCGCGGGCTGAATGAAATCGGCCTTGCCGATGCTGACCATGCGGCGGAACTCGCGCAAGCTGGTTGCATTCTCACCGATCCCCATCGGCACGCCGGTGCTCGCGCGCAGCTTGGCGAGCGCTTCGAAGTCTTCCGGCGGATAGATCGGCTCCTCGACCCAGTAGGGCTTGTACGGCGCCATCGCCGCGACCGCCGCCTCGGCTTCGGCCGGCGTCCAGGCGCAGTTGGTATCGACCATGAGAGGAATGTCCGGCCCGGTCACCTCGCGCGCCGCGGCGATCGCTGCGGCTGTGCGCTCATGCAGCTTGATGTAACGGTAGCCGCGTTCGAGAGCACGCGCGGTATTGCGCTTAATGTGTTCGGGCTTACCCGAATATTGGAGCAGTGAGGCGTAGCACTCGACCCGCGTTCGCTTGGCGCCGCCAAGCAGCGTCGACACCGGAACACCCGCAAGCTTCCCACGAATATCCCACATCGCGATGTCGAGTCCGGCGAGTGCATGGGCGAGCGGACCGGAGCGGCTGAGTGAAAGCAGCATGCGCTCGATGCGTGGGATAAGTTCCTCATCCGAAACGCGCTGTCCAACCGCTAGACGCCTGATCCAGTTGTCGAACGCCGCGGCCACCATGGGACGGGCCGTGCCGAACGACTCACCCCAACCCACTACACCGCCACCGGTCGTCACGCGCACGTAAAGGCTTTCCACATGCGTGCGCGGCGCGCCTTGCGACATCGGCGGCGGCGCCCAGATGTCCAACGGAATGCGCAGCGCGATCGTGTCGATCGCTGTGATGGTCTCGTCCATGGCCGCATTCAAATCAGGGATTCCGGAAAATGTCGAGCCGCACCACTCGCCGGCAACATCCCGTGCCCGCCATTGAGACTACTTTCCGCGTCGCGCGGGCAATCGCTGCGCAGCTCGGTGCAGACCTTTTTGAAAGTCATTGAGATCCCGGGGATGTTGCGTTCTGACATGATCGCGTTGAAATCTCGCGCCGAACTGTTCGGCGTGCCAGCCCGCCAGGGCGGCGACGACATGCTGATAGTTCTCCTTCGCCGGCGCCGAGCGCGGCGCCGTTTCCGTCAAGGCGTACCCGAGATGATTGGCCGCCATGACTCTCATTCCCATGTTCGGAATACTTCCGTCGGCGGCACGACAGAAGCGCAATAAAATGGTTTTGATAATCGAGGTATGGTCGAATAGCTGCGACACGACTTTTCCTCGCGCCACCCAGGGAGAAACTAACATCGCCGGAACCCGAGCGCCGTAACTCCGAAAACTGGGCCGGTCATCTTCTGCGGCCGGCGGGACAATATGATCATAGAAGCCGCCGTGCTCGTCGTAGACCACGACGAACAGCGTCTGGTTCCACTGCGCCGGATTGCTGACGAGCGCGTGATAGATGTTGAGAATAAAATCCTGTCCGCGGCGGATGTCGGCGGGAGGATGATCGTCGTTGGCCACGATCACCCCGGGGCTGTTGACAAAGAGCGGATCGATCCAGGAGACGCTCGGCAAAGTGCCGTCGGCTGCCTGCTGGAAGAAATGATCCAGGTCATAAACGCTGCGCGACCGATACCTGCCGTCCGTCAGCCTGAGTGTCGAACCGAAGAAGTTATCGCTGTACCACTCCCAGGAAACTTTTTTTGCATCGAGCTTGCGCACGAAAGCCGGCAGATTGTAGATCGGGATGAACTTGTTGTCTTTGCTGCCATCGGCCCGTCCGGTGACGGCGTAGAGCCGATTCGGCCACGTCGAGCCGGGAACGGAAGAGAACCAGTGATCGCACACAACAAATTCACCGGCAAGATAGTCGTAGGTAGGAAGATCAGTTTTGTTGTAGTACCCCATCACCAGGTCGCGCTCGGGATCGTTCCGGTGAGTAGCGACGTAATTTTTGACGAATCCCCCATTGTTGTTTTGCAGTTGATCGGCCACGCATTGGCCGCTATGACAGGGGTCCTGGCTCGATTTCAGAGCAGTCTGATCGAGATGATGGATGGAATAATCTTTCTGCCCGTCGCTATTGCTCAAACCCGGCGTCAGTCCTTCTACATCGTCGCGGTTCCCCTCCAGCTTGAGATAACCGAACATGTGATCGAAGGACCGGTTTTCCATCAACAGCACGACGATCTTGTCGATCTTCTGCAAGTTGTCCGCGGCCGGATCAGCGGCCACCTGCGCCAGCATTGCTGCACCCGGTCGACCACGGCGGCGCACGCTTTGAGCCGACGTGGCCTTCTTTTTTCGTGTCCGCTTTGCCTTTGATCTTTTGGTATTAGCGCGAGCCGAACGCTTCGTCGTTCCTTTTTTTGCATTGGCCATAACAATGAATCCTTATGTCAAAATAGTTCCAGTGTCCTGTAACCAAAGTTCGCAACACAATTCGAAGCGTCATTCCGGGCAACCCCGGATCATAGTCCGAAGTAGCGCGACCCGGAATCCAGGAATTTCTGTAGGGGCGCATGGCATGCGCCCTCTGGATGCCGGTTTTCACCGGCATGACGGCAAAACCCCTGGACATTTAATTAATGCACTTTAGTTCCGGGACACTAGCCGCCGTTACACTGCCAATTCTCGCGATGCTAGCCCGTACGAGCCGAGGGGGCAAATCATTTTCCGACGTCGGTCCGGGCTTCGGAGCTACACGAGGTCTCAGTGAGGTGGTCCCAAATGGTGTTGACCTAAAGGCTCGGCGCCGATCAAAGAACGAATTTACCAGATAGCCAAGGAAATGCGCAGGGGCAGGGGTGCAATTCGGCAAGATCTCTCTCTTCGTTCGAGATGACAGATCGGGACTCGTGTGTGTCATTTCGAGCGGATGCGAGAAATCTTTCCCTAATCGTCTGTTGCCCCGCAAGCCAAACTGCGCCGCCGCCGCACAGTGTGATTATGTCGATCGCTGTGATGGTCTCGTTCATGGTCTCGTGATTCAAAGCAGGAATTCCTGAAAACGTCGCGCCGCATCACTCGCCCGGCACGA
>Ga0207707_10005090_pt1 | contig 11527 bp, 9 predicted proteins | sample KBSC83BmetaG_FD_184336 | JGI IMG/M metagenome (GOLD analysis project Ga0207707, IMG submission 184336) | Corn rhizosphere microbial communities from Kellogg Biological Station, Michigan, USA - KBS C8-3B metaG (SPAdes) (version 2) | ecosystem: Host-associated > Plants > Roots > Rhizosphere ... | reverse complement strand
CACGACCTCCTACCACACGCAGTTTCCGCAATATCTGCGCCAGCGCTTTCCGGTTCCAACAGCGCTCTCCTACCGGGCCCTGCACTGGTTCCACGGGGCGGCCCACACCTGCATGGTGAGCACCCCGACGGTGGAGGCGCAGCTCGTGGAGCGCGGGTTCAGCAATGTTTCCCGCTGGCGGCGGGGTGTGGACACCCGGCTGTTCCGGCCGCAGGGCAAGGATTTCCTGAGCTTGCCCCGACCGATTGCCGCCTACGTGGGGCGAGTCGCGGTCGAGAAGAATGTGGACGCCTTCCTCGGCATGCCCTGGCTCGGCTCGAAGCTGGTCATCGGCGACGGACCGGAGCGGCCGCGCTGCCAGGCGCAGTTCCCCGATGCAACGTTCGTCGGCTTTCAGCGCGGCGAGGCGCTCGCCCGGCATCTTGCCGCCGCCGACGTGTTGGTGTTCCCCAGTCTCACGGACACCTTCGGCCTGGTCAATCTGGAGGCGATGGCCTGCGGCGTGCCGGTGGCGGCGTACCCCGTTGCCGGTCCCATTGATGTCGTCGATGATGGTGTTACCGGCGCTCTGCACGAGGATCTGGCCACTGCGGCCGTACGAGCGCTGGGTATCGATCCGCGTGCATGCCGCAAGCGCGCCGAGCAATCCGGCTGGGATGTCTGCAGCCGCGAGTTCGAAAGCAACCTGATCGCGGTCGAGCCAAGCTCCGTCGCGGTGCAGCATCGGCGCCGCGTAGCGGTCGACAGCGTGGCAAATTGAGGCGCATCCACTCGCGCTCGAACACGCGCCAGCCGGCGATTTCGAGGACGGCCGCGAAGCAGTTACAGTAGCGGCCCTCCTGCGGAAAACGGAGAGTGCCGATGACTTCCAAGCTGATGCCGGGCGCCGTCGTGCGAGTGTCGCGGGGCAACTTCGATCCCGCGCGATATGCGGAGGTCGAGCGCATGTCGCGCGAGACCGCGGCCTATCTCATTCCAGCCATCCGCCGGTTGCCGGGCCTGGTGAGCTACTTTGCTGCGCTGTCGCCCTCCGGATCCCTGGTACACGTGAGTATCTGGGACAGCGAGGCACACGCACAGCAGATGAGCAGCCTCAAGGAGATGATTGTCGACGCACGCCACGCTGGCGCGGCTGTCGGAGTGGAGTTCACTCCCATCGTGAACCACGCTGTCAGCTGGGAGATCTGAGCCGGCGTAAGGCGCGCACCGGAACGAGCGCTGTCCTAGTCGGCACCCAACCCGAGCCGCTCCTGCAGGCTCTTACGGAAGCGGCGGCTGGCTCGTAGCCGCTCCCCTGACTTCAGCAGCACGCAGTATTCACCGTCGTCGGTGAGCTCCAGGCCCCGGACCCGGTGAAGGTTGACGATGGTCGAGCGGTGAATGCGGCAGAAGGCCGCGGGGTCCAGCTCCTGCTCCAGAACGGCCAGGCTGCGGCGCAGGATATGGGTACTCGTGCCCGTGTGCAGGCAGGCGTAATAGTTCGCAGCGTCGATCCAATCGATCTCCGCGACATCGATGAAGAGTACCTGCCCGGAGCTCTTGACGACGAGTCGCTCCGGCACCTGCCGAGCCTGGTTCGCGCGTACGGCCAACCGCTCCTTTGCGCGGGTCAGTGCGCGCTCCAGGCGGGCGTTGGCAAAGGGCTTCATCACATAGTCGAGCGCCCCGGCTTCGAAGGCTCGCAGGGCGTATTCGTCGTACGCCGTCACGAACACGACGGCCGGGGGCGCGTCGGCGCCCAGCAGCTCCAGCACATCGAAGCCGTCGCATTCGGGCATCTGCACGTCGAGAAACACCAGGTCCGGACGCGAGTTGCGAATGGTGTGGATCGCCTGCGCTCCCGAACCGCATTCCTCGATGGACGCTATGTCCGGGTCGCGACCCAACAGCACGATGAGATTGCGCCGTGCCAGAGGCTCGTCGTCCACCACCAGCGCGCGCAGCTTTCCCTGGCCTTCGGGCACGCGCTAGGCTCCGACCAGCGGCAATGAAATCGACACCTCCACGCCTCCCGTGGCCTGATTCCGCAGACTCAGCTCGAAGCGGTTACCGTACATGAGCTGCAGCCGATTGCGCAGATTCGCGATGCCGATCCCGGTGCGCTTCTTCTCCATCTCCGCGGGCAGGCAGGGACCGTCGTTCCCGACACGCAGGTTGAGTACACCGTTGGCCTGCGTCGCGGCGACCTGGATCTCACCTCCCTGCGCGCGTTTGGCAATGCCGTGCTTGATCGCGTTCTCCACCAGGGGCTGCAGTATCAGGCTGGGAACCTGCGCATTCAGCAGCTCCGGAGGGATGGTCAAGGTGACCTGAAGCCGCTCGGCGAAGCGGGCCTTCTGGATCTCCAGGTATTGGCGCAGATGCTCCACCTCCTGCGCCAGGGGTACCTGCGGACGGGTGGAGTCCGTGGCGGCGTGCCGCAGAAAGTCGCTGAGCGCGACGATCATCTCAACGGCGTCGTCGTTGCGATTGTCGCGCACCAGTCCGGCGATCGAGTTCAGGGAATTGAACATGAAATGCGGCTCGACCTGCCGGCGCAGCGCGTCCAGTTGCGCGCGGGAGAGCTGCTCGCCGAGCTGCGCGGCCTCGGTCTGCTGGCGCGCGATGCGCTTTCGGGACTGCAGCGCGTAATCGATCACGAGAACGAATGCGTACAGCACCAGGGAAGTCGTCACGCTGGAATAGAACTTCTGCCGCAACAGGTCGCTGAAGGTTCCGCGGGCATGAGGGTCGATCGCCCAGGGGTTGAGCCCCATCTCCAACGCGACATACCAGGCGGAGAGGACCAGCCCGATGCCAATCGCGACGCTCACGTGCAGACCCCACGTGGACAAGCTGCTCGTGCGCGCGGGTGGGAAACGACGCCCCAGCCCGATCACCAGGCGTGTCGCCAGCATCCAGGGCACGAACTCGACGAACAGGGTGAAGAACAGGGCAAGCCAGTTGTGATGCATCCCCTGGGCCCGCATCGGAAACACGGTCTCGCACGCATCGATGAGTCCGATGCCACTCCAGATCGCCACGATCCAGGGCCATTGGGCAGTGCCGGGGCGGGCAGGCTTGGGATCCATGCTCGCCGATGCTACTCGTGTGCGCGGCGCGGGTCCTCGCCGATGCAGTGAGCGGTCGGGCGGCTGCAGCGGACGGTATGGGCGAGGAACCCCTCGCGGGTCGATAGTTTCCCCCACCACGGCGGGAGGCAAGAGTCATGAATCGCAGAGACCTGTTGCAGATGTCGGCAGCGCTGGGAGTCGGTGCTTCCCTGACTGGGAAGGTGTTGGCGGCGGGCGAAGAGGGTGGGAGCGCGGCATCCGCGGAGGCCGTCCAACCCCTGCGTCCTCCAGCCGATGGCGCCATTCCCGTGGCGTTCCTGATCTCCGATGGCGCGGTTCCCATCGACTTCGTGGGACCCTGGGAAGTGTTCGCAGGCGTGACCGTCAAGGGGCACAGCCCGTTCCAACTGTATACGGTGGCCGAGACCCTGGCGCCCATCCATGGCGAAGGCGGTCTGAACATTGTGCCCAACTACACCTTCGACACCGCCCCGGCGCCCAAGGTGATCGTGATTCCAGCACAAAGCTCGCGTACGGACGGCATCCTTGCGTGGGTCCGTAAGGCGGCCCAGACCGCAGACCTGACGATGTCGGTATGTACGGGTGCGTTCCTGCTGGCCAAGACCGGTCTGCTGGACGGCAAGCAGGCGACCACCCACCACGACGCCTACAAGCAATTCGCGATGGCCAACCCGGCCGTGCGGCTCAAGCGCGGAGCCCGCTACGTCGACCTGGGCAACATTGCCAGCGCGGGCGGCCTGTCGTCCGGAATCGACCTCGCGCTGCACGTGGTGCAACGCTACTACGGGAAGGATGTCGCGACGGCCACGGCCTACTACCTGGAGTATCAGGGGCAGGGCTGGCTGGATTCCAACTCCAACAGCGTTTACGCCAGGCAGAGCGTCTCGACCGAGGAACACCCGCTGTGTCCGGTCTGCTCCATGGAGGTCGATAAAGCGTCAGCCCCACGGTTCGCCTATCAGGGCAAGACCTACTACTTCTGCATGCAGGAACACGAGGCCCTGTTCGAGGCGAATCCGGGGCCGTATCTCGAGACCTGAGCACCGGCGGCTCGCTCCCGTGGCGGGTCTGGCCGCTACGGGTTGCCGCCGGCCCGGTCAGCCAGCGCCCGCTGTCCTTCGACTGCTTGCCAGAAGAGCAGAACGGGCACGCCGATCGCGATGTCGCGTGCCCGTTTCAGCAGCGACACGGCGAGGCCGAACTCGGCGCCGACGCCGAACAGCGGTGCCAGCACCGCGTAGGCGCCTTCCTGCACTCCGAGCGCGTTGGGGACGATGAACGCTGCGCTGCGCATCGCGTAGACGAGGCTTTCTATCGCGATGACCGCGGCCACATCGACGTGTACGCCGATCAGCCGGAACGCGATCCAGGTGCCGACCGAATTGAACAGCCAGGCCGAGAAGTGCAGCGTGGCGGAGAATCCAACGCGCGCCGGCGAGCGGTAGATCTCATCGAGAGCGGCGGGTACGGCCGCCGTGGCCGTGGCGACCCCGGGAAGCAGGCGGGCCGCCAGCTTTGCGGTCATCCAGTGGCCGTGGCGTTGCAGGGCGAGGAACAATCCACCGGCGATCACCGCAAGCCCCAGGCCGATGGCGAACACCGTGGTGAGCGACTCTGCGGAGGAGTTGTGCGGGGCGCGTGCGCTCAACATCGCAACTCCGAGCGCGATGTAGGCGATCTGCGCGAGCATCTCGGTCGTCACGTCGACGATCATGGAGCCGAACGCGAAGGGCCGCGATACTCCATGCAGGATGGCTGCCCGGGCGCCCAGAGCCATGCCGCCGAACTGGGAGAAGGGCAGCACTTCCGCGGCCGAATCGCGCACCATTCGCGCCCACACGAATACTCTGTGGCGGACGGCGGATTCCCGCGGCATCAGGACGTACCACGCGGAACCCAGAAGAAAGAACAAGGCGAGCTGATACGCGCACAGGAGGGCAAAGCCACTCCAGCCGATCGATACGGCCGCCGAGAGCACCGCGCCCAGACCGACGAACTCGACCAGATACAGAATCAGCGCCAGCCCCAACGCCGCGACAATGACGATGCGCCACTTCATGGGGCAGTGCGCGTATGCAGTCCGGGGGCCGCAGAATCCTGAAATCCGCCCAGCTGCACCGCGGCATCCCGGCAAGCCGCGGCGGCTTCGGAGGAAAGCAGAGCGGCGAGCTCCTCGCGATAGAGGTAGTCCGGCGCCGAGCCGGCATACGGCCCTGTGGCCGGATGCAGATAGATCTCGCTCAAGCCCTCCGGCAGGGCACGGATCAGTCCCGACAGGCGCCCGGTGGTCATCCGACCGGACCACTGCAAGCCGAATACGCGATCGGCGGCGATCAGCCCGGCCGCGCGAACGCGCCGGCGCAGCAGGGCCGCCCACGGCGCCATGAGGAGCCCGGGAGCTCGCGGGGACTCGGGCTCGAGGCGTCGGAGCACGTCCGCGGGCTCGAGCGGCACGCGCGTGGCGCGCAAGCCGAAGTGCGCGCCAATCCTCATCAGCAACGCGCCGATCACCGGATGCAGATGAAAGTGCTTGTGTGCATTGCAATGATCGAGGGGCAGCCCGGTAGCCTGAAACGCCTCGAATTGAGCAGTGATCTCGGCCGCCAGCTCCCGCCGCGCCTCGGCGCTGCAGGCGATGAGGGTGCCGAGCGCGGCCATGTCCGAACGGAAGGCGCCGTCCGCATCGACTAGGTGACTCACGGCGGCAGGAGGAAGAACCGGCCGCCCTTCCACCAGCACCAGATGCAAGCCAACACGCAGAGAAGGCATCCGCCGCGCACGCGCCACCGCGTCCGCAGCACTCGTACCGGCGACCATCAAGCTCGCGGCCGTGAGAATGCCGTTGCGGTGCGCCGCCTCGACCGCATCGTTCACTTCGAGAGAGGCCCCGAAATCGTCAGCCGTGACTACGAGTCTTCTGAGGGGCCGACTGGCGCTCAAGCCGTGTCCCGCCGCGTTCGCAGGAAGCGGAAGAACTCCACACCCTCGCGCAGGCGGCGCTTCATCATCTCCGGGCTGGCGACCATCTCGGCCACGATCGAGGCGATCTTGGAGGGCCGGAAGTAGAACTTGCGGTAGAAGTCCTCCACCGAATCGAAAATCTCGGTGTGGCTCAGGTGCGGGTAGTTCAACGGCGCGATCTGCGTGCCTTCCTGTGTCAGCAGGTCGATCTCCTCGTTGAACAGCCAGCCGTTCTCCTTGGCCTGCCGGTACAGGAAGGTACCGGGGTAGGGCGCGGCGAGCGACACCTGGATGGTGTGCGGATTGATCTCCTTGGCGAAGTCCAGCGTCTCCTGGATCGTCTCCCGGGTCTCCCCGGGGAGCCCGAGGATGAAAGTGCCGTGGATGACGATACCCAGCTCGTGGCAATCCTTGGTGAAGCGCCGCGCGAACTCCACGCGCATGCCCTTCTTGATGTTGAACAGGATCTGCTGATTGCCCGTCTCGTAGCCGACCAGCAACAGTCGCAGGCCGTTCTCTTTCATCACCTCGAGCGTCTTGCGCGGCACGTTGGCCTTGGCGTTGCACGACCAGGTGACACCGAGCTTGCCGAGTCCCCTGGCCAACTCCTCGACGCGAGGTCCGTTGTCAGTGAGGGTGTCGTCGTCGAAGAAGAACTCCTTCACCTGCGGGAAGGCCTCCTTCGCCCACTTCACCTCGGCGACGACGTTCTCCACCGAGCGCACGCGATACTTGTGGCCGCCGACAGTCTGCGGCCACAGGCAGAAGGTGCAGCGCGACTTGCAGCCGCGTCCGGTATAGAACGAGATGTAGGGGTGCTTGAGGTAACCGCCGAAGTAGTTCTCGATCACCAGGTCGCGCTTGTACACCGGCGTGACCCACGGCAGCAGGTCCATGTCCTGCAGCACGATGCGGTCCTCGTTGTGCACGATCGTGCCGTCAGGTTTGCGATACGACAGCCCCTTGATGTCGCTCAGCGGGCACCCTTCCGCGACCTCCTTGACGGTGAAATCGAATTCGTTGCGCGCCACGAAGTCGACGCAGCGCCCCGCGATCAGGCTCTTCTCCGGCTCGACGGCGACCTTCGCGCCGATGAAGCCGATGAGCGCATGCGGATTGATCGCCTTGATCATCTCGGCCGTCTGCACGTCCGATTTGAAAGAGGGAGTGGAGGTGTGCATGACCACCAGCTCGCGGTTCTTGATCTCCGGAGCGATGTCCTCGAAATGCAGGCGATGCGGGGGCGCGTCGATGAGCTTCGAGCCCTCCACCAGCGCCGCCGGCTGTGCGAGCCATGTCGGATACCAGAAGGAGCGCACCTCGCGCTTCATCTGGTAGCGCGCGCCGGCGCCGCCGTCGTAGCCGTCAAATGAGGGAGGATGCAGAAACAGCGTCTTCATCATGGTCGAGCAGTCCTGAAATCGGGTGCGGCCGGCTCAAGGAACGGGGTGCGCGGAGCCATCCCGGGCCACCTGGTAGCTCACCTGTCGCCACTGCACTTTGCGTGCGGTAAATCCCCAACACCACAGGGCGAACCCCAGAGCGTCATTCAACACCACGGCCCCGATCCGCCAGATCGGCAGGGGGGTCTTGCAGACCGCGAAATGCAGCATGAGCCGTGCCGCGGCAGTCACTGCGAGCATGGCGAGTGTAGCATCCGCCCCGTCGGCGAGCAGGCACCCCAATGCGGCCGTGGGTACCCCGAAGCTGATGAACGAGAAAGCGTAACCTGCCGGTTGCACGATGCGGATGGTACGCAGCCAGCGCAGCTCGTGCCGCACCAGATCGGCGAAGCTGCGCTCATCGATGCCCGTCTCGACCACGACTTCAGACAACACGGTCTTCAGGCCCATGCGGCGCGTCAGCTCGCCCAGCCGATAGTCATCGGCGAGCTGGTTGGCGATGGCTGCGAAGCCGCCGATCCCGGCCAGCACTTCCCTGCGCAGTGCGATCGTCGCGCCAAAGGCAAACGAGCGGGAGCCGAACAGGGCCGCCACATGGGCCGAGGGCATGAACCACTCGTTGACGAAAATCGAGCCGAGCAGCGACCAGAAACCTGGCCGCGGCCGCCCACGGTAGGGACAGGTCACGATGCCCACGCCGGGGTCCCGCAGAGGGGCCACCACCTGCGACAGATAGTCAGGCGCCACGCGGACGTCGCTGTCGGCAATGACCAGGAAGTCATGGCGGGCCAGCGGCATCATGTTCATCAGATTGCTGACCTTGCGGCTGCTGCCTCGCTGGGTGGGGTCAATGGCGAGCTGCAGGTCCAGGCCAGGATATTCGCGCTGCAGCCGGTGAACGACTGCCACCGCCGGATCCTGCGCATCGCGGACTCCGAAGACGATCTGGAAACGCGCGTAGCGCTGCTCGCAGAACGATCTGAGGGCCTCGTAGAGCTCGTACTCCGCACCACAGAGCGGCTTGAGCACCGTGACGGCAGGCAGCGAAGCGAGCGGGGCTGGGGGTGCCCTGCGAAACGACCGCACGGCAATCCACGCAATGATCGTGTAGATCATCGCCACAGCGGCGATGACACAGCCGCCAACACCAAGCCAGAAGATGAAGCTCATATGCAATAGACGATCCCTCGCGCAGGAATCATTCCCCGTTGCGGTCAAGCGACAGATCTGTAAGGAAGCCGTAAGGATCGTGCGCGCGATCTGTTACAAGCGCCTGCCGCAGGCGCGCGCGCTCAAGCTCGCCGCGTAAAGCGGCTGACCACCCAGAGGGCCCCGGGCAGGGCGGTGAAATCCGCCACCAGGGCCAGGACGAAGGCCGAGGCGGACACAATGCCGAACTGCCGCATGGGCGGCAGGTCCGACAGGGCCAGCGCCAGAAAGCCGCTGGCGTTGATCAGCGTCGCGAACAGGATCGGCCGCCCGGCGACCAGCAGCGCGTGACGCAGCGCGCCGGCGGTCGAGCCTGCCGAGGCGCCTTCCTGGAAGTGATAGAAGAAATGCACCTGGTCGTTCTCGGTGGCTCCCAGAACCGTCGAGCCGATCAGGATGGTGGCGATGTTCAACGGAATCCCCGCCAGGCGCATCACGATGAACACCGAGAGAATCGCGAAGAACGAGGGGATCATGGTCATCAGCCGGGCGGAGGGACTGCGGAACACGACCAGGAACGCGCAGAAAATGACCGTCGCAGTGATCGCAAAGCTCTCCGTGAGCGTAGGCAGCAGGCGCGCCGTAATGGCCGACGACACTGCGCCCTTTCCCACGACACTACCGCGCACGGCGCGCAGCGCAGGCTCGCGCTGCTGCTCGGCGGCCCAGGTCTGCTCGATAAATGAGCGCATCGCACCGGTTCGGCCGAACAGCTCGGCGCGCCCACGGATGCTCAGCCTGACACTCGCAAGATCCGCCACGTCGACGTATTCGCGAGCGCCGGGCTCGGTGAGCATGATCTGTTCCAGATCGCCGGCGAGCTTCGGCCAGGCGCTCGCCTGCATGGGGAGTCGATCGGACCCGGACTCGATGTACCGCGACCAGCGCAGCACCGAGGTCGGACCGTCGACCGCGGTGATGCGCGAGTCGCTCTCGAATCGGCGTGTCAGTTGCTCCACGGCGCGCAGGAAATCCGGATCCAGCGCATGGCCCGGGGGGGTCCGCAGCCACAGCTCGAACATATCCAGCCCGTTGGTGCGCTCGAACCGCCGCGTGTCCTGAGCCACCGGCTCGCTCGGGTTGACGTAGGTGAGCGCGTCGGTTTCGAGCGACAGTGGCTCGAGCTTCCCGGGGACTCCGAACAGCGAGGCGGCCCCGCACAGCATCAGCACTATCGATGCGCCGATCAGCGGCCAGCGATAGCGGCGCGTCGCCGGCACCAGGGCATCGACGAATCGCGGAAACCAGCGCGCCGCCGGCCGCCGCTCGGACAGCAGCGGGGTGCGCATGAGCGACTGCAGTGCCGGAAACAAAGTGAAACACCCGATCCACGCGACCACGAGCCCGCAGGCAGTCCACAGGCCCATCTCCCGCACGGGACGGATTTCGGAGACCGCGAGCGCCGCGAAACCGACCGCGGTGGCAAACATCGAGGCGGTGCACGGCAGGAATTTATTTGCCAGGGCGCGAGCGTGGTGCTCCAGCAGAGTGAGCGTGTCGTCAGGCTCAATGTACCGGGAGTGGATGTAGACGAGAGTCGCGGTCGCCGTGACCATCACCGTGAGAGGCACGAGAGTCGAGACGACGGTGTTCGACCAGCCGAACAGCTCGGCGAGCCCTACAGCCATGGCGACGATGGCGCCGAGGGTGATGATGATGGCGCCGAGCGCTCGCCAGGAGCGATAGACGATGTACACGAGCACCATCAGGAAAATTCCGAACAACGGCATGAAGCGCTGGGTGGCCGCGGTGGTCTCGCGCTCCAGCCAGGCTTCGAGCCATGGCTGGCCGACACGGCGGACCGCCGTGAACGGTCCGCCGGATGTCGCCAGTGGCAGCACGACCGCGTCGATCGCGGAGAGCGCGCGGTCGCGCTCGGCAGCGGAATCGGCGTGCAGCTGGATTCCGATGCCCAGGTAGTGATCGCCTATCAGGCCCGCACGGCGGAACAGGGAAGTGCCGGTGGCGAAAGCCCGCAGACCGGCCTCCCCGGAGCCGGCCTGCCTGCCCGACCCCGCGCGCCGATACAACGTCAGCAGGCTCTGCGCCTCGACGTGCGGAATCTTTGCCAGCTGGCTTTCGACGCGGCTCGCGGCGCTCACGGCTGCATCACTCAACGGATCCGGCGACTCGAGCATGACGAGCGCCTGATCCCCTTCGGGGAATACCTTCTCGAAGTCGACGGTGGCCTGCGCGGTCGGATCGCCGGCGACGACCAGGCGGTCAATGGCCGGATCGTTGGGGATGCGCAGCGCGCCGTAGATGCCGGCGGCTGTGAGGAGAGCAAACGCGACTACGATCGGGCGACGAAATCGCAGCACCTGCAGGAAGATCCGGGTCACCTTGGGCGAAGCGGGCAGACTCATTCTTCGACGGACGCGCCCTTACTCGCCCCGATAGGCCCACAGCGCCCGGGAATGATAGCCTAAAGCCATGGCTACATTACTGGCAGGTGCTCTGGCAACGCTGGTGTTCTGCGCACCGGGATATCCGGGCGCGGCCGGGGACGCCCAGCCGTTCGTCGACAAGTTCGCGGCCGCCGCGGCGGCCTCCGCGGGATGGCCGGCCGGCAGTCTCGCCGCGATCTATGACCCGACCGAAGAGGGCGGGCTCGCGAAGCTCGGCAGCTCCGATGCCGTGCTGGCTTTCGTGCCCTATCCGTTCTACGTCGAGCATGCCGCGAGCTTGCATCTGACACCCCTGGCTCAGGCGGATGTCACCGGAACCGGAACCCAGGAGCGCTGGAGCCTGGTGGCGAAATCCGGGGCGGTGAGCGGGCCGCCGTCACTCGCCGGTTACACCCTGTTGAGTGTGGCCGGCTACGCGCCCGACTTCGTCAGACACTCGGCCCTGCAGGCCTGGGCACTGCCCGCCGACGTC